>Ga0075420_100000646_pt1 | contig 28064 bp, 22 predicted proteins | sample SoiMetdeltSBSDD4_FD_75296 | JGI IMG/M metagenome (GOLD analysis project Ga0075420, IMG submission 75296) | Bulk soil microbial communities from a Populus tree surrounding site in Tennessee, USA - Soil MetaG P. deltoides SBSDD4 | ecosystem: Environmental > Terrestrial > Soil > Tree plantation...
GGCTGACGCGGTGACGACCACCGCGGGCGGCCGGACGACATCGGGTTTCACCAGCAACACCGCGCCCGCCGCTAACAGGGCGAGGCCTACGGTGGCCGCGATCGGCTTGGCCCATGGTCGTGCCCCGAACGTCACGGAAACGACGAGGCCGCCCGCGGCAAACAGAGCGAAGGGAACCAGCTTCGGCGGCTCTACGATCGTGAGGGAGAAGATGAGGCTCCCTGCGGCGAGTACGGTGGCCGCCACGCTGCTGACAAGTTGTATGTTCGATTTTGACGTCTGATTACCAGAAGTGTCGGGCACGGCAACTGAGCGTATCGGCTCGCGGTGATCCTTCAGGCCGACCGATCGGCCACCAACAAATACACCATCGACTTACCGCTTACGGCCGTGCAGCAGACGCAGGGCTTTCTTGATGAGCTCCACGTGACGAGGCGTACGGTCGAACGTCGTCGACGGCAGCAGGGACGGGCCGCGGCGCTTGGTGATCGCCTTGGCTCGGGCGAACTCGCGCAGTCCATCGTCGCCGTGGATGCGGCCGAAGCCGGAGTCGCCCACGCCCCCGAACGGCAGCGTGGACATGCCGGCGAACGTGAGCGTCGCGTTCACCGACGTCATCCCGGAGCGCAGCCGGCGGGCGATCGCCATCGCGCGCCGCTTGCCGAAGACGGCGCTGCCGAGGCCGTACCGCACCGCGTTGGCGCGGGCGATCGCATCATCCACAGTGGACACTTTGGCCACGGTGAGCGTCGGTCCGAACGTTTCCTCGCGGACCGCGGCCGAGTCCTCCGGCACGTCGACGAGGATCGTCGGCTGGACGTACGGCGGCTGTACCGCGTCCGGCCCACCCAGCACCGCACGACCGCCACGGTCGAGGGCGTCGGAGATGTGTCGGCGGATGACGTCCACTTGGGACGGCATCGTGATCGGGCCAATGTCCGCGTCGTCGCCCACGCCGACCTTCAGCTTCCCGGCCCGCTCCACGAGGCGATCGAGGAAGGGCTGGTACACGCTCTCCAGCACGTACACCCGCTCGATGCCCACGCACGTCTGCCCGGCGTTGGTGAGCCCGCCCCAGGTGCAGGCGCTGGCCGCCGCGTCGAGGTCCGCGTCCTCGTCCACGATCATCGCGTCCTTGCCGCCGCACTCGACGAGTACCGGCGTGAGCGACTCTGCGCACGCCGCCATCACCTTCTTGCCGGTGGCGGTCGAGCCCGTGAACGCCACCTTGTCCACAGTGGAGCGACAGAGCGCGGCGCCCACGTCCCCGAGCCCGTGCACGACCTGGAAGACCGGCCGCTCCGGCACCACCTCGGCGAAGGTGTCGGCGAGCCACTGGCCCACCGCCGGGGTGTACTCGCTCGGCTTGAAGACCACCGCGTTGCCCGCCGCGAGCGCGCAGCCGATCGAGCCCATCGGGGTGAAGATCGGGTAGTTCCAGGGGCCGATGACGCCGATGACTCCGTACGGCTGATATTCCAACCAGGCCGAGTGCTCCGCCAGCATGACCGTCGAACGGACCTTGCGCGGTCCCAGTACCCGTTTGGCGTTCTTGGCCTGCCACGCGACGTGGTCGAGCGCGCCCACGGTCTCGACCACCGCCTCCGCGACGGGCTTGCCGCCCTCGTCGTGGATCAGCCCGGTGATCTCGTCGATCCGCGCCGTGACCAGCGCGACCCACGCCAGCAGGCGCTCCTTGCGTGCGGCCTGACCGAGGCCGGCCCACCAGCCGGCGGCGTCGCGCGCCCGATCCACCGCGGCGGTCACCGCCGCGGGATCCGCGACCGGAAAACGCCCGACCTCCGCGCCCGTCGCCGGGTTGGTGGAGACGAGGTGGCCGTCCTCGACGGCGGGCATACCAGGGGTACGGGTGGCCGTCATACGAGAAATTGTTCCATGATCTTACGGGCCACGTCAGTGGGGTCCGGTAGCTCACCATGCTCGTGCATGGCCACGAAACGGGCGCGGTCGGCGAAACTGGCCTTGCGGATCGCCGCCTGCATGCCGGTGTCCATCACGCCCGGGTTGACCTTGTGCACGACAAGTCGCGGATCCTGGGCCGCGACCGCGTCGAAGAACAGCTCGCCGCCGGCCTTCGTCGCGCGGTAGATCGACCATCCGTCGATCTCGTGCCGCACCGCACCGGTTGACACGAACAGGATCGTGGCCCGCTTCCGCGCGGCCACGAGCGCGTTGGTGAGCACCATGGGCGCGGTCAGGTTGACCGTGACGGCGGCCGCGATCTGGTCGGCCGGCAGCGCGCCGACCGCGCCGATCGGTTCGACGACGGCGGCATTGTGCACGAGTACGACGGCAGCGCTGCCCTTGGTCTCCCGAGCGAACTCCGCCTTGTCGGGCAACGAGGAAAGGTCGGTCAGGTCGGCTTTGCGCAAGGTCACCCGGCGCGGCTCGTCGGCCGCGAGTGCCTGTTGCGCCTCGGTGAAGGTACGGCCGATCGCCAGGATCCGGTCACCGTGCTCGTAAACGAGGTCGAACAGCGCCGCGCCCAGACCCCGGGACACCCCGGTGATGATGACCGATCGCATGCGTAGACCCTAGGTGATCTGTCAATCCCGCTAGCGTGTCCGCATGACGAATGTGGTTCAGCTTTCCGACGAGCTGTTGGGTAACCTGATCGCCGCTTGGCCCGTGCGCGCGACGATGATCGGGTTGCCCGGTCGGGACGACCGGCTGCCCGACTTCACCGAAGCCGGCGAGGCCGCGGTGAGTGACCGGCTCACCGACATCGCCGCACGTGCCGAGGCGGTCGACCCGACGCCGCTGAGCGAGACCGATCGGCTGACCAGAGCGGTCGTGGTGGAGTTGGGCGGATCGCTCGCGGACGTCCTCGGCAGCCGGGGTGTCGAGTACACGATCATCGACTCCGACTTCGGGCCGGTGACGGACCTGCTGACGCTGCTGCCACTGATCGACATCACCGATTCCGCACGCGCCGAGGGGCACCTGGCCCGGCTGGCAGGATTGCCCGACCTGCTCGCTGTGGTTGCCGAGCGCCATCGGATGGGCATCTCCGCCGGGCGTGCGCCGGTGCGCCGGCACGTCGAGGCGATGGTCGGCTACCTCGACCGGTACCTGGCCGAGGGCGGCGAGCCGCTGCGCCGGTCCGAGGGGCCGGAATCCTTCGGCGCCGACCGGGACCGGCTCGTGGACGAGGCAGTGTGCCCCGCGCTGGAGAAGTACCGCGAGGTGCTGGCTACCGAGGTCGTGCCGCACGGTCGGCCCGACGACCGCGGCGGGCTGTGCTGGCTGCCCGACGGCGATGCGCTCTACGGCCGGCTGGTGCGGGCGCAGACGACCACCAGCCGTACCCCGGACGAGCTGCACGACACCGGCCTGGCGGTCATCGCCAAGCTGGCCGAGGAGTACGCCGAGATCGGGTCGCCGGTCTTCGGTACCACGGACCTGGCCCAGATCTTCGCCCGGCTCCGCGGCGACCCCGAGCTGCGCTGGCGCGACGGCGATGAACTGCTGGCCGCCGCGCGGGACACCATCACCCGGGCGCAGGAGGTCGCGCCGCGGTGGTTCGGCCGGCTGCCGTCCCAACAGTGCACAGTGGAGCCGATCCCGGCCGAGATGGCACCCGCCGCGGCCGGTGCGTCGTACATGCCACCGTCGCTGGACGGCAGCCGGCCCGGCATCTACAAGGCCAACACGTACCGGGCGGAGGAGCGCGACCGGTTCACCTCCGAGGCCACCGCCTTCCACGAGGCCGTACCGGGGCACCACTTCCAGCTCACCATCGCCCTCGAGCTGACCGACCTGCCGATGCTGCGCCGGCTCCCGTTGGTCGACGCGTACCTCGAGGGTTGGGGCCTGTACGCCGAACGGCTGGCCGACGAGATGGGCCTCTACACCGGCCCCATCGACCGGCTCGGCATGCTCACCCTGGACTCGTTGCGGGCCGCCCGGCTTGTGGTCGACACCGGCCTGCACGCCAAGGGTTGGAGCCGGCAGCAGGCGGTGGACTACATGAACGCGAACACTCCGGTCGCCCCGATCGAGATCGAGTCCGAAGTGGATCGCTACATCGCCGCACCCGGGCAGGCGCTGGCGTATATGGTCGGGCGCCTGGAGATCGAACGCATCCGGGCGGAGGCCGAACGGGCTCTCGGCGACCGGTTCGACATCCGCGGGTTCCACGACACCGTGCTCGGCAGCGGACCGCTGCCGTTGGTGGTCCTCGACGAGCTGGTGCGGTCGTGGGTGGACAGCCGGCAGTCGATACGGTGAACCAATGGAACGGTTCACCGACCAGGAGTGGGGGCTGCTCGTCGGCCTGCCGCAGGCCATCGTCGTAGCGGCCAGCGCCGCCCAGGAGGACGGAGTACGCGCGACTCTGTCCGAGAGCGAGGCGGGCCTGTCCGCGATCGCGGAGGGACGCGAGTCCGGCATCGGCCTGGTCGAGCAGATCGCCCGGGAGATCGTGGCGCTGATGGGTGACCCGGACGAGGGCGCCGTTCCGCCGGTGTTCGAGTTCACCGATCGCGAGGCCGGCGTCGCGGATGCGCTCGACCGGGCCCGGCAGGCGGTCGAGATCCTGGCGCGGGGAGCCGAGGAGGGTGAAGCCGCTGCGTACCGGCACTGGCTGGTGACGATCGCGGAGCAGGTCGTCACGGCCGCGACCTCCGGCGGTGTGCTCGGCGTCGGTGGGGAGCTGGTGACCGAGTCCGAGCAGTGGTTCGTCGACCGGCTCACGGCGATCCTGCGGGACTAGGCGGCAGCTCCGGCCGCCTGGTGGCAGACTCGCCTTCATGGCAAGGGCGCGGGAGTTCACATCGGTTGGCGTTGTCGGTCTGGGCACGATGGGTGCCGGCATCGTGGAGGTCCTGGCGCGCAACGGGATCGACACGATCGCGGTGGAGGTCGATCAGACCGCGCTCGACCGCGGCCGGTCGACGTTGACGGGCTCCACCGACCGGGCCGTGGCCAAGGGCAAGCTGAGCGCGGAGGACCGGGACGCGCTGCTCGACCGGGTCACGTTCGCCGTCGGGCTGGACGCCCTGCGCGATGTGGATCTGGTGATCGAGGCGGTACCGGAGCACCTCGACCTCAAACAGCGGATCTTCACGGACCTGGATCGGATCTGCAAGCCCGAGGCGATCCTCGCCACGAACACGAGCTCGCTGAGCGTCACCGAGATCTCTGTCGCGACCCACCGACCCAACCAGGTGGTCGGACTGCACTTCTTCAACCCGGCGCCCATCATGAAGCTCGTCGAGGTGATCAAGACGGTGGTCACCGAGGACGGCGTCGTCGACGACATCGAGGCGCTGTGCGCCCGGCTCGGCAAGGTGGACGTCACGATCAGCGACCGGGCCGGGTTCATCGCGAACGCGCTGCTGTTCGGGTACCTCAACCACGCCGTGTCCATGGTCGAGGGGAAGTACGCCAGCCGCGAGGACATCGACGCGGCGATGAGGCTGGGCTGCGGGCTACCGATGGGTCCGCTCGCGCTGATGGACCTCGTCGGCATCGATACGGCGTACGAGATCCTCGACACCCTGTACCGCCGGGGCGGGCGGGATCGCCGGCATGCTCCGGTACCGCTGATCAAGCAGATGGTCACGGCGGGGTTGCTGGGACGCAAGTCCGGCAAGGGCTTCTACACGTACGAGGGGCCGGGCTCGCCGGTCGTCGTACCCGATGAGCAGACCCCGCAGGCGGCCGGCGCCGACGCCATCGACGGCGCGCGACCGGTTGCCAAGGTCGGTGTGGTGGGATCGGGCGTGATGGCCGCCGGCATCATCGAGGTCTTCGCCCGGGCCGGGTACGACGTGATGTCCGTGACCCGCGGACTGGAGAAGTCGGCGAAGCTGTCCGAGACGGTACGGGCCTCGCTCGACAAGGGCGTGGTCCGCGGCAAACTGTCCGATGTGGACCGTGATGCCGCGGTGGACCGGATCCGGTGGTCGTCGACGCTCGACGATCTGTCCGATGTGGACCTGGTGGTCGAGGCGGTAGTCGAGGAGCTGAGCGTCAAGAAGGCGCTGTTCGCCAACCTCGACGAGATCTGCAAGCCGGGCGTGGTACTGGCCACGACCACCTCGAGCCTGCCAGTGATCGAGTGCGCGATGGCCAGCGGCCGGCCAGCGGACGTCGTTGGAATGCATTTTTTCAACCCGCCAACGCACATGCCGCTCGTCGAGGTGGTCCGCACGATCCGCACGTCGCCCGAGGCGGTGGCGACCGCGCGGGCGGTGTGCACGGCGCTGGGCAAGGCTGGTCCGCCAAGACATCCGGTGGTGTGCGCCGACCGGTCCGGATTTATTGTCAACGCGCTGCTGTTCCCGTACCTCAACGACGCGGTCCGGATGCTGGAGGCGTCCTATTCGAACGCCGACGACATCGACTACGCGATGAAGCTCGGCTGCGGCTACCCGATGGGACCGTTCGAACTGCTCGACGTCGTCGGGTTGGATGTCGCACTGGCGATCCAGCGAGAGCTGTACCTCGAACTGCGCGAACCCGGCTTCGCCCCCGCGCCGCTGCTCGAGCATCTGGTCACCGCCGGCTTCCTCGGCCGCAAGGCGGGGCGCGGGTTCCGTGACTACCGGGCCCTCTGAGTCAACAGACCGCGGCGCTCGCGGCGTCTGACGGGTGTGACCTTCGAGGAGTACGTCGCCACGCGCGGTGCGGCGTTGGTGCGGTTCGCCCGGCTGATCACCGGGGACGATCACCGCGCCGAGGATCTCGTGCAGGACATCCTGTCGCGGGCGTACCCGCGCTGGCGGCGCATCCAGCGCACCGACCGCCCCGACGTGTACGTCCGCCGGATGCTCGTCAACGCCAACAACTCGTGGTGGCGTCGCTTGGCCAACCGTGAGGTACCCATGCATCGCCCGGCCGACCGGCCGGCAGCCGGCGACGTGGGCGCCGAGGCGGCGGAACGGGACGCGATGTGGCGGGCCATCGTCACGCTGCCACCCCGGCAGCGCGCGGTGATCGTGTTGCGCTACTACGAAGACCTTGACGACGCGACGATCGCGGAGATCCTCGACTGCTCGGCGGTCACCGTCCGCACCCACGCGATGCGGGCGCTGGCCACGCTGCGGGCGCGATACGCCGTGCCCTTGATGAGGAGCGAACTATGAGTACGGACATAGAAGACGTCATCGTACGAAGTCTACGGGCGCGGGCCGGTGCGGACGTGAACGCGGCGGAGCTGGCCGCCCGGACGGCCGCGCGCGGACGCTCCCGGGTTCTGCGCCAACGTGTCGGGATAGCCTGTGCGGCTCTACTGGCGGTCGGTGGCGCGGTCGCCGTACCGTCCCTTGTGGACCGTCCCTCGGTCGGTGGCGGACCGATGGCCAATGGTGTTCCGACCCTGCCGTCCGATGTGGACGCTCCACCGCTGACGCAGCGGCCGGAGCTGGTCGGTACCGATCCGGCCCTGATGCACTTCACCGCCGACGCGCTGACCGGAGTGGCCCGGGGAGCCCGGTGGACCTCGGGCACCGGCTTCGAGCGGCTGGCCGTGACAACCGCGGACGACAACGACATCTGGATCGAACTCGGCCGGGACAAGGCGGCGCTCGAAGGGCTGCCCAGGCGCACGAGTGACCTCCTGCTCGACGGCGACTCGTCCAGCTCCAACGTGCTCGTCGGCGATCGACCGGGTGTTCTGGAACGGGCGACCGGAGCCAGGTTGGCGACTCCGGTGTGGGTGCTGACCTGGCAACCGGTCGACGGAGTCTGGGCGCGGGCCGAGGTACTGGCCGCGACCGACGCGGTGATCCGATCGGCCGCCGAGGCGGTACGGGTCGACGAGGTGCGCCGCTGCGCCGCACCGTTCCAGCTGACCGCTTTGCCGACCGGCGCGAGAGTGTTGGCGTGCGAGGTCAACCTCGCCGGCGAGCCGGATCAGCCCTTCGTCGACGCGTCGTTAGCGGTCGGTACTGACCCCAGCCGGGTCGTGCATGTCCGGGCCGAGGCCGGGGGTATCGGCGGACTCACGATCAGCACCACTCGGACCGGTTACGCCGAGGCGGACGCCCGCCTCGTGCTCGGCGGAGTGCGGGTGAGCGAGACGCCCCAGGATCTCAACACGTGGCCGACGACCCTGGTCGCGGGCTAGTTACGCTGGGAAGGTGAGTCCGCGTCGCAACTACCGCCGTCCCGACGCCGCGGCTGGCCTTGATCCGGATCGGGTCCGCCGCGGCGTCGACTCGGTGCAAAAGTGGTCTCCGGCCGGAAGGCATAGGCCGGAGGAGCAGTGGGCGGACGGCGACTGGCGGGTGCGGGCCATTCCGGGTGGGGCGGCGACCAAGGTGTACCGCTGCCCGGGCTGCGATCAGGAGATCGGCGTGGGAGTCGCGCACGTCGTCGCGTGGCCGATCGATCGCCAGGGCGACGAGGCCGACCGCCGGCACTGGCACTCCGCGTGCTGGCGGGCGCGCAGTCGGCGGTACCCTACTCGACGGTCATGAGCGACATCCGCGCCAACTCGGTCCTGCCCGCCCGCCGCGAGGACATCGAGCTGCATACCGCCGACGGGCTGACCCTGGTGGGCGAGCTGGCCCTGCCTCTCGAGCGGCCGCCCGTCGCGACGCTGGTGTGCCTGCATCCGCTGCCCACCCACGGCGGCATGATGGACAGTCACATCCTGCGCAAGGCGGCCTGGCGGCTGCCGGCCCTGGCCGACCTCGCGGTGCTGCGCTTCAACACCCGTGGCACGTCCAGCCCCCGCGGCACCAGCGACGGCTCGTTCTCCGGCGGCGACGAGGAACGGTACGACGTCGCGGCCGCCATCGAGTACGCCGAGTTCGCCGAGCTGCCCTCGATCTGGCTCCTGGGTTGGTCGTTCGGCACCGATCTGGCGCTGCGGTACGGCTGCGATCCCACGGTCGTCGGTACGATCCTGCTGTCGCCGCCGCTCCGGTCGTCCACTGTGGACGACCTGGAGACCTGGGCGCGGTCCGGCAAGCCGGTGGTGGCGCTCGTGCCGGAGTTCGACGACTACCTGCGGCCGGACGAGGCGCGCGAGCGGTTCGCGGTCATCCCGACGGTCGAGGTCGTCGGCATTCCCGGTGCCAAGCATCTCTGGGTCGGCGACGCGGAAGTCGCGTTGGACGAAATCGTCCGGCGGGTGAACCCGGCGGTGGCGGTACCGCTGCCGTCCACCTGGGACGGTCCGATGTCCATCGCCGACGTCTAGCCGGCGGGATCGAACCCGCGTTGATCGAGCGGGTGGGCGGCGCCCCAGGCGGGAGTCGAACCCGCTACTGGCCGCTTTAGAGGCGGCTGCCCGGCCGTCGGGCACCTGGGGCCCTACCATTGGCGCCGGCCTCCGCCGGCGCGAGCTGATGACGGGGTGGGCGGCAGTGCCACCCACCCCTCACTGATGACGCTCGTCAGGCCGCCTCGGGTTCCCCGATCCGGTCACGCAATTGCGCGTCCGTGATCCGGTTCCGGGCGACCCCGTACTCGTCAGCGGTCAGGGACCGGCCGAGTTCGTCGAGCGTACGCAGCACGAACCGCTGGCTGACGACCCTGCGGTTCAGTACGTCGAGCGCAGCGGCCTGCCGCCAGACCTTGCGTTGCAACCAACGCGTGGCCCTCGGCAGATCCCCGTCCAACTGCGCGCGCAGGGCGTCTCGCTCCGCGACCAGCTCGACGAGCTCGGAGCGTTCCGTCGAATCCGTCATCTTTCACCTCCCCTCGTACGAAGCGCGAGTGGGAGGTGAGCGACCAGCCGGTACGCGGCCGGTTCCAGGGCGGCGGCGGTCAGCGCGCCACCGAGATCGGGCTCGTGGAATCTGACGACGCGGTAGCCGGCCACCGCCGCGTCCGTACACAGCCAGCCGAGCGCCAGCTCGTCCACAGTGGACAGCAGAACGAGGGTGTCGGCGACGAGGTCGGGGTGTGCTGCGGCGAAGGTCAGCGCCGCGTGAACCGCCTGACAGGCCTGCGTACCCGGAGGGAGATCGTCACGGGTGACCAGGTACAGGCGCGGGGGAGAAACCTAACGGTGTGGCACGAGGACCAATGTACCAAACGTTCTCCACCCAGCCGACCAGCCGAACGGCGGCCACGAGCATCGCGACCGCGACCGCGAAGTAGCCGAGTTCGCCGAATCGCCACACCTGCAGCGCGTCACCGACCGCGAAGCAGACCGCGATCGCCGGGTTGTGCCACAGGTAGATGGTGACCGCGCGGGCGTTGACGGTCCGGAGGCACCAGTCGAGTGCCGGTCGCCGCCGGAGCCAGTCGAGCGTGACCGGCAGCCGCATCACCAACAGCACGAACCCGAGGCTGTACAGGGCCTGTCCCACCGGAATCTCGTTGAGGTCGGGCGTCGAGTGGCTCACCGCCCAACCGGTACCGAGTCCGAGGCAGACGCCGGCCAGCAGCACCAGGAGACCGGTAGACATGCGCCGGAGTGCGCCGTCGCGGTGTGCGAAGCCGGCCACCCAGCAGGCGCCGAACGTGGCCACGTTCGTCAGCACACCGTCGAAGGACACCAGCTCCGCCACGCCGAGCACGGCGAGCGGGACGAGCGCGGTCCGCACCGGCCAGCGCCGGTACGCCCACAGCGCCAACGGCGACAGCACGACCAGCCACAGGTATGTCACGAGGTACCAGAGCACCTCGGTCGCCGGCGCAACCCACTCGCTGCCGGGTGGGTCGGCGAAGGGGACGAGCCAGGTGAGCCACCACACCGGCCCGGGATGGTCGAGTTCGCCTTCTATCAACATGGCCGCCAGCACGACGATGCCGAACAGCCAGTACGCCGGCAGCAGCCGGCGCAGCCGGTTGCCGATCACCGTCCCGGCCGGGGCGTTGTCCAGCGATCTGGCGACCAGCGAGCCGCCCACCGCGAACATCACGCCCATGGCGGGGAACGCGAAGCTGAGCCAGGCGAGGCCGAACATGTGGTAGACGATGACCCGGGCGAGAGCGGCGGCTCTCAGTACGTCCAGGAAGCGCTCACGCTGACCGGTCACACCGCGACACGCTAGGCAGCCGCGTGGGGGCGGCGGACGGTTATCGACGAAGTCGGCATTGTCGGCTAGGCGACGTCAGCGGGTCTCCTGACGCGGGATCACCACCTCGCGCACGATGAGCTGGATCGCCGCTACCGCGGGGATCGCGATGAGCGCCCCCACGACTCCCAGCAGCGCGGCACCGAGCAACGCGGCAACGATGGCGGCGAGGTCGGTGACCCGTACCGTCCGGGACATCACCCGCGGATAGATCAGCCAGTTCTCGAGCTGCTGGTAGAGGATGAAGAACACGACGCAGGTGATGCCGATCGGCACCGATACCGCGAAGCCGACGATGCTCACCGAGACCGCGCCGAGCATCGCGCCGATCTGGGGCACGAGGTCGAAGAGCGCGACGATCGCGGCCAGCGCGATGGCGTACGGCACCCCGATGATCAGCAGGAAGGCCGCCGTGGTCACACCGGCGATCAGCGCGATGAGCAGGGCGCCGGTGATGTAGGCGCCGACCTTCGTGAGCACCTCGTCGCCGAGCGCCTGCACCCGTTCCCGCCGCGAGGCCGGCACCAGCCGGTACGCCCCCCGCTTGATGCGGTCGAACGCGGCGAGGAAGTAGATCGTGAGAATGACCACCGTCAATATATTGAAGATCGTGCCGAACACGAGCCCGATGCCGCCGAGCAGCCCGCCCGCGGCCAACGTGAGGCTGCCCGGCGTCACCGCGGTCTTCATCCGCTCGATGACGTGGTACCGCGTGTCGAGCTCGCGCAGGGTCGTATTGCGGTTCAGGTCGTCCAGGTACGCGGGGAGCCTGTCGAAGAACGCATCCGCCTGCCCGACGATCGGCGGCACGAGCGCGACAAGGCCGCCGCAGAAGAAGAGGAAGACGCCGAGCACGACGATCGCCACCGCCAGGCCGCGCGGCACCTTCCAGCGCTGCAGCCGGACGACCGCGGGGTTCAGGCCGACCGCCAGGAACAGCGCGATGAAGACCAGGATGAGTATGTTGAGCGCGCCGCGGATCGCCGCCACGCCGTAGTACGCGGTGAGCGCTCCGAGGCCGCCCAGAAAGCCGATGACGAACGGCGACCGCGCGAGTGGTCGACCGAGCTTGCCGAAGCCGGACCCGGTGTCGATCTCCACGCGCTCCGGCGCGACGGGCTGCTGCTCGGGTGGCTGCTGCTCCTCCTCCGGCATGCGGGGAGGGTAGCGCCTCAGTCGGCGTCCGCGCCGACCTTGGCTTCGGCGGAGACGTCGTCGGCTTCGGCCGCCGGCTCGTCGTCCGGCTTCGCGCTGGCCTCCTCGGCCTTGCGCAACGCCTGCTCGGCCTTGCGCAGCGCCTCCTCGGTCTTGCGCTGAGCCTCGGCCGTCCGGCGCTGGGCCTCCGCGAGGATCTGGTCCGCCTTGGCCCGGGCCGCGGACACGATCCGGTCCGCGTCGGCACGAGCGGCCTCCACGGTACGCCGGCCAGTCTCCTCGGCCTCCGCATGCGCGGCGGCGATGTGCTGCTCGGTCTGCGTACGAAGGTTGGCCGCGTGCGCCTCGGTGTCAGCCAGGAACCGCTGGGCCTCCTCGATGCGCAGGGCAGCACCGCGGGTCTGCTCCTCGGCCCGCACGCGCACCTGTTCCGCGTACTGCTCGGACTGTTGCCGCAACGCGGCCAGCCCCTGCTCGGCGTTGGCTCGGCCCTGCTCGGCTTGTGTGGAGACGTTGGCGAGCATGGCGTCCGCCTCGGCGCGAAGGCGGTCGGCGTACTGGTGCGCCTCGACCCGTACCGTCTCCGCCTGCTGCTCGACCTCGGCGCGAACGCGAGCGGCGAACTCGTGCGCGGCCGCGACCTCGGCCTTGGCCAGCTCGCGCTGCTCCGCATCGATCTTGTTTTCCTCGGCCCGGCGGGCCGCGAGCGCGATTTCGAAGTCCCGCAACGCCTCGGCCGCCTGGGCGCGCGCGTCGCCGATGATCCGGTCGGCCTGGCCACGCTGGTCGGCGACCTCCCGAACCGCGCTGGCCTTGATGACCTCGGCCTGGTCCTCGGCGAGCGCGAGGATCTGCTCGACCTTCGGACCGAGATGGCGGAACGTGGTCGGGCCGGTAGTGGCGACCCGCTGCCGCAGATCGGTCAGCTCCAGTTGGAGCTGCTCCACCTGGCCGGCGAGGGCGTGGATCTGGGCGTACGCCTGTTCCCTTTCGGCCGCTAGCGCGGCGACCTCCGCCTCGACCTGAGTGACGTACCGGTTTACCTGTTTCCGGTCGTATCCCCTGATGGCGACTTCGAAACTGGGCTCCGTGGCCACACCATCACCGAGCGCGAACAGATCTCCGCCTTGCGACATGGTTCCATCCTCACACGCATCGTCCCGTCACGCGGGGATACACACCGTCGTGACGGGACGAGCGCTACTCCTGATCAATGGTCGGCTTTGTCTGGTGGTACCCCGTGCCGCAGCAGCTGACGTGCGCTAACTACGAACCCGCTCCCACGCGGTCGTCGCTCGACTTGTCGGTCTTCTTGTCCTTGCCCTGGCCGGGCAGGCCCGGCACGATACCGGCCAGGCCGGAGAGCATCTGGCCCAGCTGCGCGGTGACCGCGTCCTTCTGCCGGGTGAGCTCCTCGACCTCGCGGCGCGCCGACTGGGTTGTCATCTCGGCCTCGTTGCGGGCGTCGGTGACCATGCGGTGCGCCTCGGAACGTGCCTCGTTGAGACCCTTGTCGGCCAGCGCCTTCGCCTTCTCGATCGTGTCGGTGGCGTGCCGCTCGGACTCGATGCGGCGAGCCTCGGCCCGCTGCTCGATCTCCTTCGCCCGTTCCTCGGCCGCGCGGGCGCGCTCCTCGGCCTCGGCGACGAGCTTCTGCGTCGCGGCGACCGCGCCGGCGTGCCGGGCCGACTCTTCGCGCTCGGTCTTCTCCCGCCGCTCGGCGAGCTCGAGAGCGAGGGTCTGCAGGTCCTTGTCCCGCTTGTCCCGAGCATCGGTCAGCATCTTGGTCGCCTCGGCGCGCTTCTCCTCTGCCTCGCGGGCAGCCTTGGCGCGTAGCTGGGTGATTTCCCGCTCGGCGGTAGCCCGCAGCGTGGACACCTCGCGCTCGACCGTGGCCTTCAGCTCGGCCACCTCGTGCGCGGTCGCGGTACGCAGCTGCTTGGTCTCGCGGTCGGCGTCGGCGCGCAGCGTGTCGGACTCGCGGCGGGCCTGCACCCGTACCTCGGCGGCTTCCCGCTCGGCGGCGGTCCGCATGTTGCCGGCCTCGCGCTCGGCGGTGGCCTTCATCGCGGCGGCCTCGGCGCGCGCCTTGTCGGTGATCTCCCGCGCCTCCAGGCGAGATGCGGAGAGGATGCCCTCTCCCTCCCGCTTGGACTCGTTGCGGTGGTCGTTGGCCTGCTCCTCGGCGAGCCGCAGGATCTGCTCGACGCGAGTGCCGAGGCCGGACAGGGTCGGCCGGCTGCTCTCCTCGAGCTGCTTGGTCTGGTCGGTGAGCTTCTGCTCCACGGTGGTTAGGCGCTGCTCGGCTTGGCGCAGACGGCGCTGAGCCTCGTTCATGCGCTGTTCGGCTTCGGCGCGGGCCTGTTCGGCCTGTCCGAGTGCGGCGTTGAGCCGCTGCACCCAGTCGTCCACCTGGGCGCGGTCGTAGCCGCGCAGGACGACAGTGAAATCGTGCTGGGTGCTCGCGTTGTCGAAGAAAGCCAGGGAGGACTGCGGCTGCTGGGGCATTGGCACATACTTGCAGACGCCCCCCGGCACTTCGCAAGGGGTCACGGCCTGGCTACCGACCCCGGAACCGGTCTATTTCTTCCTGGTGGCGAGCGCGCCGTTCGGGGTCGCGGACGCCGAGACCGTCGGCGGGGGCGAGGCACCGTACACCCACCTTGCCCTGGTGTGCGTTGCGATGTACCTCGTACGTGGCGTCACCTGTCTGATCCAGCGAGTAGGTCTTCGACAGCGTGGGATGGATCCGACCGAGCGCGATGAGCCGGTTGGCCTCCCATGCCTCGCGGTAGTTGGCGAAGTGGCTGCCGATGATTCGCTTGAGGTTCATCCAGAGGTAGCGGTTGTCGTACTGGTGCATGAACCCGCTCGTCGAGGCGCAGGTGACGATCGTGCCGCCGCGCCGGGCCACGTAGACGCTGACGCCGAAGGTCTCCCGACCGGGGTGTTCGAAGACGATGTTCGGATCTTCACCGCCGGTGAGGGATCGGACCTCCTCGCCGAACCGGCGCCACTCGGCGGTGTCCTGGTTGTGCTCGTCGGCCCAGAACTGGTATCCGCTGCGGTCGATCACCAGCTCGGCGCCCATCGAGCGGCACAGCTCGGCCTTCTCCGGACTCGATACGACACAGATCGGGATGGCGCCGCCGTTGAGAGCGAACTGGGTGGCGTACGAGCCGAGGCCGCCGGACGCGCCCCAGATCAGCACGAGGTCACCCTGCTTCATGTTCGCGCCGTGGTGAGAGACGAGCTGCCGGTACGCCGTGGAGTTGACCAGCCCCGGGCAGGCCGCCTCCTCCCAGGTGAGGTGCCGTGGCTTCGGCATCAGCTGGTTCGCCTTGACCAGGGCCACCTCGGCAAGGCCGCCGAAGTTCGTCTCGAAGCCCCAGATGCGCTGCTGCGGGTCGAGCATCGTGTCGTCGTGACCGTCGGCGTCCTCGAGCTCGACGCTCAGGCAGTGCGCCACGATCTCGTCGCCGGGCTGCCACTTGGTGACGCCGGGGCCGACCCGCAGCACGATGCCGGCCGCGTCGCTGCCGACGATGTGGTACGGCAGGTCGTGCTTCGACCCCAGCTTGTGCAGGAACTTGAAGGTGGGGATCGGCTCGAAGATGCTCGTCCACACGGTGTTGTAGTTGATCGCGCTCGCCATGACCGCGATCAGCGCCTCGCCGGGGCCGACCTCCGGCGTGGGCACGTCCTGTACGTGCAACGACTTGCGGGGATCCTTGTCGGCATGGTCGAGGCCGTCGAACATGCCGGCCTCGTCCCGCCGGACGACGACCGCCCGGTAGTGGTCGGGTACCGGCAGGTCGCCGACCGTACGCAGCGCCGAAGGATCATCCTCCGCGGCCAGGATCGCCGCCAGCACCCGGTCCACGCGCTGATGTTACCGCGCAGTAGTGTGTCGCGCCGCTGGTTCGACCAGTTCGACGAGGACCCCGCCCGCATCCTTGGGGTGGACGAAGTTGACGCGGGAGCCGCCGGTACCGCGCCGCGGCGTGTCGTACAGCAGGCGAACACCGCGAGCCCGTAGCGCCTCACAGACGGTGTCCACGTCGGCGACGCGGTACGCGATCTGTTGCATCCCGGGGCCGCGGCGGTCCAGGAACTTGGCGACCGTCGAGTCGGGGGTCAGCGGGGCTAGCAGCTGGATCTGCGCACCGGCGCCGGCTGGGCCTACGAAGAGCATCGCTTCGGCTACGCCCTGCTCCTCGTTGACCTCCCGGTGGACGCAACGCATGCCGAAAGTGTTCTCGTAGAACTCGATCGCCTCGTCGAGGTCCGAGACCGCTATACCGACGTGGTCGATTCCCAGCAACTCCACGCCCGCGAGGGAAGAATCAGCCATGAGAGATAGTCTGACTGAACAGTCGTTCAGGTACGGAGGGCACCCATGACCTCGGTGATCGTCGGCGGCGCGCGGACCCCGATGGGGCGCCTGCTCGGCGCGCTCAAGGACTTCTCGGCTACCCAGTTGGGCAGCGTGGCGATCAAGGCAGCGCTGGATCGCTCGGGCGTGTCCCCAGAGCAGGTGCAGTACGTCATCATGGGCCAGGTCCTGCAGGCGGGCGCCGGTCAGCTACCGGCGCGCCAGGCCGCGGTGGGTGCGGGCATCCCGATGTCGGTACCGGCCATCACGGTCAACAAGGTCTGCCTCTCCGGGCTCGATGCGATCGCACTGGCCGACCAGCTGATCCGGGTGGGCGAGTTCGACATCGTCGTGGCCGGCGGCATGGAGTCGATGACCCAGGCGCCGCACCTGCTGGCGAACCAACGGGCCGGCTACAAGTACGGCGATGTAGTAATAAAGGACCACATGGCGCTGGACGGGCTGACCGACGCGTACGACGCCGTGTCGATGGGCGAGTCGACCGAGCGGCACAACACCCGGCTGAACATCAGCCGTGAGGAGCAGGACGCCTTCGGCGCGGCGAGCCACCAGCGCGCCGCCGCGGCGCAGAAGGAGGGCCGGCTGGCCGAGGAGATCGTGCCGGTCGAGGTGCCGCAGCGGCGGGGCGATCCGTTGGTGGTCACCGATGACGAGCAGATCCGGCCGGAGACCACGGTCGAATCCCTCGCCAAGCTGAAGCCGGCGTTCGCGAAGGACGGCACGATCACCGCGGCCACCTCGTCGCCGATCTCCGACGGCGCCTGCGCGGTCGTGGTCATGCGCCGCTCGACAGCCGAGGAGCTGGGCTTGCCGTGGCTCGCCGAGATCGGGGCACACGGCAACGTGGCCGGTCCGGACAACTCGCTGCAGTCCCAGCCGGCTAACGCGATCGCCCAGGCCCTCGCGAAGGAGGGCCGGTCAGCATCGGACCTGGATCTCGTCGAGATCAACGAGGCGTTCGCGGCGGTGGGCATCCAATCGATGCGCGACCTCGGCCTCGACCACGATCGGGTCAACGTCAACGGCGGCGCGATCGCGCTCGGCCACCCGATCGGCATGTCCGGCGCCCGGCTGGCTCTGACGCTGGCGCTCGAGCTGCGCCGGCGCGGCGGTGGCGTCGGGGCGGCGGCCCTGTGCGGCGGGGGCGGCCAGGGCGACGCGTTGATTCTTCGCGTACCCCGCTCGTGAGGCGGTCCCGCGACGTTCCGGCGCTCGTCGCCGCGGCCCGCGAGGGCGACCCGCGCGCCGTCGCCAGGCTGATCTCGCTGGTCGAGTCCGGCGACGAGACGCTGCCGACCATCGCGGCCGCGCTCACGCCCCACACCGGACAGGCCCAGGTCATCGGCATGACCGGCTCGCCCGGCGTGGGCAAGTCCACGACGACCAACGAACTGGTGCGCGCTTATCGACAGGCCGGGCGACGGGTCGGGGTGCTCGCCGTCGACCCGTCCAGCCCGTTCAGTGGCGGGGCGATCCTCGGTGACCGGGTACGCATGCAGGACCACGCGACCGACCCGGGCGTCTACATCCGGTCGATGTCCAGCCGGGGTCACCTCGGCGGGCTGGCCGCCGCGACCCCGCAGGCGGTCCGTGTACTGGAGGGGGCCGGCTGCGACATCGTGCTCGTCGAGACCGTCGGCGTGGGCCAGGCGGAGGTCGAGGTGGCGAGCCTCGCCGACACCACGGTCGTCCTGCTCGCGCCCGGCATGGGCGATGCGATCCAGGCCGCCAAGGCGGGCATCCTCGAGATCGCGGACATCTTCGTCGTCAACAAGGCGGACCGGGACGGCGCCGATGCGACGTACCGGGATATCCAGGGCATGATCGCGCTGGGCGAGCGTGGCCCGGGAGACTGGCGGCCGCAGGTCGTCCGGGCGGTGGCCGTCCGGCCCGAGGGGATCGACGACATCGTGCGGGCCATCGAGAAGCACCAGACGTGGTTGACAGATCACGGTGAGTTGACCAAACGCCGGGAAGCGCGGGCCGCCGCCGAGGTCGAGGCCATCGCGCTGGGCGCGCTGCGTGACCGGATGGGCTCGCTTCGCAACGGTACGGCTCTGCCGGCGCTCGCCGCGAAGGTGGCGGCCGGTGAGCTGGACCCGTACGCCGCCGCCGCCGACCTCCTCGCCGGACTCGACAGGTAGCTCACGGCCTGCCCCGTGGCCTAGTGTGTGCCGGTTGACTGGAACGTCTACGGGGAGGACACCGAGTGACGGCGTGGACCGTCCTGCTGCGCGGAATCCGGCACCGCAAGGGGCGATCACTGGTGGTACTGCTGCTCGCCACGGTCGCCACGACCGCGGCGGTGTTGGCCCCGGCGTACGGCCGGGCCGCTCAGCAGTCGGTACTCACCGACGGGCTGCGCGCGGCACCGGTGACCGGTACGAGTGTCTCCGTCGGTGCCGAGGGCACGGCCAGCGGCGCGCCGGCGGCGCACAACTCGACCGGTGACGCGAAGGCGACGGTGACCGCGGCCCTCGACCGGCACCCGGTACTCGCCCGGCTGCTCGAGCGCCCGATCGGCGGGGTCGACGCCGAGGCCGTCCTGCGGCCCGCATCCCGCGAGCCGCTCGCGACGAGGCTGGCGTACCGCGACAACGTCTGCGCCCACCTGACGCTGACCACCGGCGACTGCCCGGTCGACGCGGGCGAGGTACTGGTCAGCCAGCGGCTCGCCGAGGCGCGCGGGCTCGACGTGGGGCAGCAGCTGACGGTACGGGTCGGCGAACCGGGCGCGAACGCGCCGGTACAGCGGTTCACGGTCGTCGGGATCTACACGCCGAAGGACACCACGGAGCGGTACTGGGGACGGACCGCGTACTTCACGGCGGGCGGGCCTGCCGGCGACACCGCGGTCGAGCGCGTCGACGCGGTCTTCACCACGGCCGAGGACGACGTACGCGCCAACGAGCTGGCTACCGTCGCGCTCCGGTTGGACTATCCACTGCGGACAGACGCGGTACGCCTCGACGACGTCGGCCGGCTCGCGTCCGAGCTGAGCGCCCTCGACTCCGAGCTGGGTCTGGCGGAGCTGGACCTCGACCAGGCACTGACCACCACGCTCACGGACATCGGCGCGGACACCGGGGCGATCGCCCGCACCGTGCCGGTCATCGCGGTACCCCTGTTCCTGTTGTGTTGGTTCGTGCTCTTCCTGCTGGTGGCGTCGCTGACGGAGGAGCGCGGGCCGGAGATCGCGCTGGCGAAGCTGCGCGGCTTCCCGGCCGGCCGGATCGCCCGGTTCGGTCTCGGCGAGGTGCTGCTGCTGATCCTGCTGGCCGCGCCGATCGGCGTGGTCGCCGGGCTCGCCCTGGTCGAGCTGTCGGCCGGCCTGATGCTCGCGGACGGTACCCACGTCGAGGTGCGCTGGCAGGTCTTTGCCGCGGCGGTCGTGGCGCTCGCGGCGGCGGGTGTCGCGGCGCTCCTGGCCGCCCGGCGGACGCTGCGCCGGCCGGTGCTCGGCCTGCTGCGCCGGGTGCCGGAACGCGTGCGCTGGCAGGCCGGGGTGGCCGAGGGTGTGGTCGTCGCGCTGGCCGGTGCATCGCTGTTCGCCGCGCTGTCCGACCGGTCGGCGCCGCTCGGTCTGCTCGCTCCCGCGCTGCTCGCGGTCGTGGCGGGGATAGTCGCCGGCCGGCTGCTCGGCCTGTGGTCGCGGGTGCGGCTGGCGGTGGCCCGGCGTCGCGGCCGGGTACCGGCGCTGCTGTCGGCCGCGCAGCTCGCCCGCCGGCCCGCCACGCACCGGGTGGTCGTGGTGGTGACGGTCGCGGTGGCGCTGCTCGCCTTCGCCGCGACCGCGTGGGACGTGGCGGCACAGGCCCGGCGGGAGTACGCCGACGACACCGTGGGCGCCAACCGCGTCTACACGGTCGCGGCGGCGCACCCGCGGGCGCTGGCGGCGGCCCTGCGCCGGGCCGACCAAAGTGGACACTCGATGGCCGTGGTACGGGTCTCCGTCCCGTACGCCGACGACCACGTGGAACTGGTGGGCGTCGAGAGCCAACTGCTGACGAAGGTGGCCATCTGGCGCGGCGAGTCGACGGCCGACGTCCAGCGGCTGGCCGCCGCTCTGCACCCCGAACTGCCCGCGTCGCTGGCCGTGAAGGAACGCATCGAGGTGACCGCCTCGGCGAGCGGCCTCGGGTCGGTCCCGGTACGCCTCGGCGCCGTGGTGGCGGCACCGGGGGAGCCGCCGCGCACCGCGAACCTGGGCACCCTGGTCAGCGGTACCCGGACCTACCAGGCCGCGCTGCCCGAGTGCCGCGGCGGCTGCCGGCTGATCGGCCTGGCGCTGTCCCGCGGGGTCAGCGGTTCCGCGCAGTACCACGCGGCGCTGTCCGTAAGGGCCATCCGCTCCGGCGGCGCAGAGCTGGCCGGCCGCTTCGGCACACCCGATGCCTGGCGCCTGGCGCCCGGCGTGCCACCGGCCGGAATCACGATCCGGCCCGGGAACGCGCTGGCGTTGTCGGTCACGACCGCCCACGCCGGTGAGGTGGTCGTCGAGTACGCCGACGCGCCGCTCACGCTGCCGACGGTTCTCGCCGGCTCGGCCCCGGCCGACGATCCGCACGCGGCCGACTTCGACTTTCCCGGGTTCACCGAGCAGCCGCAGGCGTTCACGGTCGCCGGCAACGCGACCCGGCTGCCCCGCATCGGCGGGCGCGGCCTGCTGTTCGACCTCGACTACGCGGTACGGGTCGCCGAGCGCACGACCAGCCTCGCCGACATCACCGGGCTGCGGTACGAGGTGTGGGCCGGTCCGGAAGCGCCGGCCGACCTCGGCAACAAGCTGGCCGAGCAGGGTGTGCCGGTACTGCGCTCGGAGTCCCTGTCCGGGCACCTCGACCAACTGAGCCGCCGCGCGCCAGCGCTCGGGCTGCGGCTGTACCTGCTCGCCGGGGCGGCGGCGGTAGCGCTGGCCGTGGGCGTGGTGCTGCTGACCGCGTACGTCGGTGCGGACGGGCGGCTGCACGAGCTGGCGGCGCTGCGGGTGACCGGAGTCCGGCGGCGGTTGCTGCGCCGGGGAGTCATGCGGGAGTACGCCGCTCTGCTCGGCATGCCGCTCGTCGTCGGGTTCGTCGTCGGGGGCGCGGGTGCGTTGCTGATGCTGCCGGGCATCCCACTGGTCACAGTGGACAGACCGGCCGGCTCTCTCGGCTGGCGCCCGGGGCTGGGCGCGCTGCCGTTGGCCGTGGCGGTCACGCTGGCCGGGCTGGTGCTGACCGTGCTGGCCGTCCTACGCATGCTGCGCAAGGCAACGCCGGACCGGCTGCGCGAGGGGGTGTCCTGAGGTGTCCGCGCCACTCGGCATCGGGGTGACCTGCCGCGGTCTCGTCTACATCTACCGGCTGGAGGGGTACGACGTCGTGGCCCTCGCCGGCGTGGACCTCGACATCGCCCCGGGCGAGTCGCTGGCACTGGTCGGCCCGTCCGGGTCCGGCAAGTCGACGCTGCTCTCGCTGCTCGCCGGGCTGCTCCGGCCGGCCGCCGGCCGGGTGCAGGTGGGCCAGTACGACCTCGCCAAGGCGACCGACGCCGACCTGCGCCGGATGCGGTCGACCGACGTCGGCGTGGTGTTGCAGGGCGCCACGCGCAACCTGCTGCCGTACCTGACCGCCGAACAGAACGTGCGGTTCGCCCAACGGGCCGTACCGCCACAGCGGCGCCGGGAGCTGCCCGCGGCGCGCGAGGTGTTCTCGCTCGTCGGGTTGCCGGCGCGGGGGCGCTTCCGGCTCCGGCCTGCCTCGCTGAGCCCGGGGGAGCGGCAACGGCTGGCGCTGGCCGTGGCCCTGGCGACCCGGCCCGGGCTGCTGCTGGCCGACGAGCCGACGAGCCAGTTGGACAGCCGCGCGCGGGACGAGGTCGTGGCGGCCCTCGACGCGGTATGCGCCGGCGGTACCACGGTCGTCGTCGTGACCCACGATCCGGCGGTGGGTGCGCGGCTCGGCCGGACGGTGACGATCCGGGACGGCCGGGTCGGTGCGGAGGGCCGGCTCGGCGAGGAGTACGCCGTCGTCGGCCGGGACGGCACGGTCCACCTGCCGGCAGACGTGCTGCGCGCGATCCCGCCCGGCACCCTGCTCCGAGTAGAGCTCCAGCCCAGCGGATCGGTCCTCATGAACCCGGCGACGGCGCCTGCCCCCGCGATCAGCCCGGCCGCCTTCGTCCCCGCCGCCGCCATCCCCCCGTCGGAAGCCACCCTCGAGGTCCCCCGTACCGGCGACGGCGTCAGAGCCTCCGGCGCATTCATTCGGGACAGCTCATGACCCCCCCGCCGCTTGCGTTGATCATGAACTTAGTTTCGGCGTCGACGGCGTGTCGTGTTTCCAACTTCATGATCAACCCGGAGGGGAGGGTTCGTGAAGCATCTGGTTGCTGACCGGATCACATTCGCGTACGGCAAGGAGCGCCCGGCTCTGCTGGACGTGTCGGCGTCGGCCGTACCCGGGCGGATCCTCGCGGTGACCGGACCGTCCGGTGCCGGGAAGACCACGCTGCTGTGGGCGATGGCCGGGCTGTTGCGACCGACCCGCGGCACGGTGACCGTGGACGGTACGCCGCTGCGCGACCGCGACCACGCCGTCGGCCAGCGGATCGTGCTGATCCCGCAGGACAACGGGCTCGCCACGATCCTGACCGCGGGGGAGAACGTGCAGGTGGCTCTCGTCGCTGTCGGTGCCCCGCCGTCCGACGCCCGCCGGGTGACCGCCGACGCCCTGGACCGGCTGGGCCTGACCGGGCAGACCGACCAGCTCGTCGAGGAGCTGTCCGGCGGCCAGCAGCAGCGGGCCGCGATCGCCCGCGGTATCGCGTTGCGCGGCGACGTGCTGCTCGCCGACGAGGTGACCAGCGAACTCGACGCGGCCAACCGCCAGCGGGTCCTGGACCTGCTGCGCGAAGAGGCGCGCCGGGGTGCGGCGGTCGTGCTGGCTACCCACGATCCCGAGGCCGCCGCCGCGTGCGACGCCGAACTGCACCTGGTGGACGGCACCGGTCAGGTCGTGCGCTGACGGGGTTGGGCAGGGGGCGGAGCCGGCGCTAGACCCCTGGCGGCGCGCGAGTACGCTCGCTGGCGCATCAGCACACGACCAGGGGAGAAAGCATGACTGACGTTGCATCCGGCGTGCCCGCCCAGCAGGAGAGCGCGCCGACGGATGAGCCGACCGCGCTGGATCGGGCGAAGGATGTCGCCGAGCGCGTCGGTGGGCAGGTCAGCGACGCGGTGGAGCGGGCGGCCTCGGAAACTCGCCAGTTCGTGTCCACCACCGTGGACCGCCTGCGCAACACCGCCGAGCTGACCAGCGAGCGCGGCCGCACCACGATCGCCAACGAGGTCGTCGAGAAGATCGCGGGCATCGCGGCGCGCGAGGTGGCCGGCGTCTACGACCTCGGCGGCGACGTCGCCCGGGTCTTCGCCGCCGTGCGCGAGCGGGTCGGCCTCGGCGAGGCCGACGTCGTGAACAAGGGCGTCTCGGTACGCCTCGAGGGCAAGACCGCGGGCATCGACCTGACGCTGGTAGTCGAGTACGGCTTTGTCGTGTTCACGATCACCGAGCAGGTCCGCGCCAAGGTCATCGCCTCGGTGGAGAACCTGCTCGGGCTCGAGGTCACCGAGGTCAACATCAACGTGGACGACGTCCACGTCGGCGAGAACCCCCCACCGGTTCCCGAGTAGCTGCCCAGCGCCCGGCGGGCGTCGCCTTAGCGATCGTTCAGGTCTGGCCGTACTATCGGCAACATGGACGCCGCGAGCATCGACGCCGGCCGGGCGCGTTGGCAGGCACGGTACGACTCCGCCCGCAAGCGCGACGCGGACTTCACCACGCTGTCCGGAATGACGGTACAGCCGGTGTACGGCCCGCCGGAGGGAGTCGACGACCCCCGGTTCGAGCGCATCGGCTGGCCGGGCGAGTACCCGTACACCCGTGGCCTCTATCCGACCGGGTACCGGGGTCGCACGTGGACGATCCGGCAGTTCTCCGGGTTCGGTAACGCGCGCCAGACCAACGAGCGGTACAAGATGCTGCTCTCCGCCGGCGGCGGCGGGCTGTCGGTGGCCTTCGACATGCCGACGCTGATGGGTCGGGACTCCGACGATCCCCAGTCGCTGGGCGAGGTCGGGCACTGCGGGGTGGCCATCGATTCCGCGGTCGACATGGAGGTGCTCTTCGGCGGCATCGACCTGGCCGGTACGACCACCAGCATGACAATCTCCGGTCCGGCGGTGCCCATCTTCTGCATGTACCTGGTGGCCGCCGAGCGGCAGGGCGCGGATCTGTCCACACTGGACGGAACGCTGCAGACGGACATCTTCAAGGAGTACATCGCGCAGAAGGAGTGGCTCTTCCCACCCGAGCCGCACTTGCGCCTCATCGGCGACCTGATGGAGTACTGCGCGAAGGAGATCCCGCGGTACAAGCCGCTGTCGGTGTCCGGCTACCACATCCGGGAGGCGGGGTCGACCGCCGCCCAGGAGCTGGCGTACACCCTGGCCGACGGCTTCGGCTACGTCGAGCTGGGCCAGTCGCGCGGGCTGGACGTCAACGTGTTCGCGCCCGGGCTCAGCTTCTTCTTCGATGCGCACGTCGACTTCTTCGAGGAGATCGCGAAGTTCCGGGCGGCCCGGCGGATCTGGGCGCGCTGGCTGCGGGACGTGTACGGCGCCACCGACGAGCGGGCGCTGTGGCTGCGGTTCCACACGCAGACCGCGGGTGTCTCGCTGACCGCCCAGCAGCCGTACAACAACGTGGTGCGTACCGCGGTCGAGGCGCTCGCGGCCGTGCTCGGCGGGACGAACTCGTTGCACACCAATGCTCTCGACGAGACGCTCGCCCTGCCGACGACCGAGTCGGCCGAGATCGCCATGCGTACCCAGCAGGTGCTGATGGAGGAGACCGGCGTGACGAACGTGGCCGATCCGCTGGGCGGGTCGTGGTACGTCGAGGCGCTGACCGACCAGATCGAGGCGGAGGCGGAGCGCACCTTCGCGCGGATCCGTGAGATGGGTCACGACGGCACGATCACGTCCGGCATCCTGCGCGGTATCGAGGACGGCTGGTTCATGGCCGAGATCGCCGACGCGGCGTTCACCTACCAGCAGGCGCTGGAGAAGGGCGACAAGAGGATCGTCGGCGTCAACTGCCACACCGGTACGGTGTCCCGCGAGCTCGAGATCCTGCGCATCTCCCACGAGGTCGAGCTGGAGCAGCGGCGGGTGCTCACGGCCCGCCGGACGGACCGGGATCAGTCCACTGTGGACCGGGCGCTGTCCCATATGGTGGAGACCGCCAGAACGGACGGCAACCTCATACCGGCCATGCTCGACGCGGCCCGGGCCGAAGCGACACTCGGTGAGATATGCGACGCACTGCGCCGCGAGTGGGGCGTGTACCGGGAGCCGGCCCGCTTCTGAGATGCCGCCCTGTCCGGGCTATGCCTTCCGCCCGATAGCTTTGCGCCTCGGGAACGCTCCCATACAGTGTTCGGGTGTTCGGTCTGCTGTGGGGGGCGATCGCGTCCCGGCGGGGCCAGGCCGTAGCCGTTTTCGGCGTGACGCTGCTCGCGGTTGTGGCAGCGGCCGCCGCCGCGGCGTACAGCCGAACGTCCGCCGATGCCGTCGCGCGCGCCGACGCGGCCGCCGCGCCTACCCGGCAGCGCCTGGTGACGGTCAGTGAGCCGGTCGAGCTCGACAGCGCCGCTCGGTCCATAGTGGACGCTTTCCGGTCGCATGTGGACGAGGTACTGGCGATGCCGGGGGTCCGCCCCACCATCGCTACGACCACCAGCGGCGCGGCTACGGCACCCAGCGGCGCCGCGATCGTGGCCCCGCTGCTGTACCGCGACGACTTCTGCGCGCACGCCACGATCGAGGGCCGCTGTCCCGAGCAGCCGGGCGAGGTGCTGGTCAGCACCACCGTCGCGGAGGCTTACCGGATCGGGGTCGGCGACGAGCTGGCGTACCACATCAGCCTCGAGCCCAACGGCCCACCGCTGCGGGTGGTCGGCCGCTACGCACAGGCCGACCCGCTGGACCCGTACTGGTTCACCGCCTCGAGTCTCATCGACATGGAGGGTGGTCCACTGGTCACGACCCTCGACACCATAGGTGGCTACCAACCGGAGATCGCGGTCGTCGTGTACGACGCGTCCGTTCCCGTCGACCTGTTCGTGACCGGGTACGACGTTCGGGCCGAGCTGGCCCGCGCGAAGCACACGCTCTCGCTGACCGGGCAGGATCTGACCACGAACGCCGGTGACCTCGCGACGCTGGTGGCGCGGGACCGCCGCACGGTACAGCTCGGTGTCGCCGTCGCCGCGGCGGAACTGCTGGTGCTGTGTTGGTTCGCGCTGTTCCTCGCGATCCGGCAGACGGCGCAGGAACGGCGTACCGACACCGCTCTGCTCGCGCTGCGCGGCGCCACCCGGGTTCGCATGCTGGCGGTCGTGGCGGGGCAGACGGCCGTACCCATGTTGCTCGCCGCGACCGTCGGCGCCACGATCGGGTACGCCCTCTGGCACTCCACGCTGCTGCTCGCGGCGGTCGCGGTCGGTTCGGCGGTACTCGGTGCGTTGTCGATGTCCATGCTGGCCGAGTGGCGGACGCTGCGCGTCCCGGTCGCGGACCTGCTGCGTCACGTCCCCGCGAGGAGCAGCGGCTGGCAGGCCGACCTGGTGGATCTCGCGGCCGTGTTGGTGGCCGCGGTCGGCGTGGTCCAGGCGCAGGGCAACGAGCCCGGGGTACTGGGGCTGGCCGCGCCCGGGCTGTTCGCGTTGGCACTGGGCATCGCCGTGGCCGTCGCCCTCCGGCCGTTGGCGGCCCGGGTGGCGCGGGCCGCGCTGCGGTCGGGGCGGCTGGGCGCCGGGCTCGCGGCGGCGCACCTGGCGCGGCGCCGCGGCACGCATCGGCTCGTGGCGCTCGGCGTCGTGGCGGTCTCGCTGCTGGGTACCGCGCTGTTGTCCTGGGACGCCACGGCCCAGGCCGGCGGTCGCCGCGCCGGAGTGGAGGTCGGGGCGGACCGGGTCCTCAGCGTCCGGGCCACCGGGCGATCCCACCTACTGGCCGCGGTGCGAGCCGCCGATCCGACCGGTCGCGAGGCGATGGCGGTAGTGGTCAACGCGCGGGACAGCGGGCCGCGCTCGCCGGTCGTCGCGCTGGACACCAGCCGGCTGGCGGCGGTGTTGCCGTGGCGGGCCGAATACGGCTTCGGTAGCGCCCAGGAGCTGGCCGCGTGGCTGCATCCGGTCGCGCCGGAGCCGATTCGGCTGACCGGCGACCGGCTGACGCTCGTGGCCACGCCGTTCGGTGCGACCGAGGTACTGCTGCACCTGCGAACGCTGTCCGACGGGCAACCGGTCACTGTCCACTTTGGACCGCTCGAGGTGGCGGGGCGGGCGGCGTACGAGGCGACCGTCGCCGGCTGCGCCGCGGGCTGCCGGCTCGTCGCCGTCGAGCCGGTCGGCCCACCCGGTGCGGCCTTGGAAGTGCACGAGCTTCGGGCCGGGGCAGATGTCGT
>Ga0075420_100000647_pt1 | contig 28063 bp, 23 predicted proteins | sample SoiMetdeltSBSDD4_FD_75296 | JGI IMG/M metagenome (GOLD analysis project Ga0075420, IMG submission 75296) | Bulk soil microbial communities from a Populus tree surrounding site in Tennessee, USA - Soil MetaG P. deltoides SBSDD4 | ecosystem: Environmental > Terrestrial > Soil > Tree plantation...
GAACCGCAGCCCGGCGACCTGCTGGCGGTGATGACCGCCGGCGCCTACGGCGCGGTCCAGGCCGGCACCTACAACACCCGGCCGCTGGTGCCGGAAGTGCTTGTGCGGGAGGGCGAATGGGCGCTGGTGCGGCCGCGCATCGAGGCCGAGGCGTTGATTGCACTCGATAAACTGCCGCCTTGGCTTTGAATGACACCTAGCGGGATCACGCGCGCGAACTATATCCCGATGCCGTTGTTTTGATCTGTGGCCGCCTTCCTTTTGCCCCGTGCCGGCGGCCAAATGCGTGATATGATTAGAAATCGCGCAGATTCTCGTTGCTGGAGTTGGACTTGACCGAAACTCCCGGCGCCGCCCCGAAGCTTGAACCGCGCCCCGCCGAAGGCGGGCAGGCGATGCTCGACCGTGCCTTGACGCGGGCCCGCTGGTCGATCCTGTGGGAGCGGCTCTGGCCCGCGCTGGCGTCGATCGCGACCGCCGTCGGTCTGTTCCTGGCGCTGTCCTGGCTCGGGCTGTGGCTGTGGTTGCCGCCGGTCGGCCGCGCCGTCGGCCTCGGCGTGTTCTGCCTGATCGCGGCCGCCGCGTTGCTGCCGCTGCTGCGCCTGCGGCTGCCGAGCCGGACCGACAAGCTGCGCCGCCTCGATCGCAATTCCGGGCTGACGCATCGGCCCGCCACCACGATCTCCGACAAGATCGCCGGCGAGAACGGCGATGGCCATTCGGTGGCGCTGTGGCGCGCGCATATCGAGCGCGCGCTGCGTTCTGCGAAAACCTTGCGGGCCGGGGTGCCGGTGCCGCGCGTCGCCGCGCGCGATCCGATGGCGCTGCGCGCGCTGGTGATGGTGCTGGTGATCGCCACGTTCTTTGTCGCCGGCGGCGACCGCATGAAGCGCGTCTATGCCGCGTTCGACTGGCAGGGCGCGATCACGCCCGCGAACTTCCGCATCGATGCCTGGATCAGCCCACCGCCCTACACCGGGAAGCCGCCGCTGATCCTGCAAGGCCTGCGGCCGGGCGAGCCGGTGCAGGCCGCCAACGCGCCGATCGCGGTGCCGGCAGGTAGCGTGCTGGTCATCCGCGCCAGCGGCCAGGTCAATCTCGACGTCGCCACGTCAGGCGGGCTCGCCGAGCCGGAACCGGTTGCGCAGCAGGCCGCCAACCGCGGCGCCACCGAGCGGCGCTTCGTCGTCGACGGCGACGGCTCCGCGACCGTGCGCGCGAGCAATCTCGCCTGGCATTTCACCGCGATTCCCGACCGCCCGCCGACCATCGCGCTGACCGGGGAGCCGCAGGCGACGCCGAACGGTCTGCAGATGTCCTACAAGCTCGAAGACGACTACGGCGTCGTCGGCGCGCAGGCGGTGTTCAAGCTGATGTCGCGCCGGGGCACCAACGGCCATCCGCCGCGCGAACTGTACACCGCGCCGGAGTTCACGCTGGCGCTGCCGCAGGCGCGCACGCGCAGCGGTGTCGGGCGCACCACCAAGAACATCAACGAGCATCCCTGGGCCGGCGCCGAAGTCTCGATGACGCTGGTCGCGCGCGACGAGGGCGGCAACGAGGGTACCGCCGATCCGGTCGATGTGCGGCTGCCGGAGCGTGCGTTCACCAATCCGGTCTCGCGCTCGCTGATTGAGCAGCGGCGCAATCTGGCGCTCGACGGCGACGCGCAGGCGCTGGTGCTCACCGCGCTCGATGCGCTGACCTGGGCGCCGGAGAAGTTCAACATCGAGTCGAAGGTCTATCTCGGCCTGCGCTCGATCTTCTTCCAGCTCGCGCGCGCCAAGAGCGACGACCAGTTGCGCGACGTGGTCGCGCGCATGTGGGACATGGCCGTCACGCTCGAAGACGGCAACATGTCGGACGCCGAGCAGGCGCTGCGCGCGGCGCAGGAAGCATTGCGCCAGGCGCTGGAGCGCGGTGCATCCGAGGAAGAGATCAAGAAGCTGATGGATCAGCTGCGGGCGGCGGTCGACCGCTTCCTGCAGGCGCTGGCCGAGCAGATGAAACGCAATCCGGATCAGGCGCAGCGTCCGCTCGATCCGAACGCGCGCCAGCTCACGCCGCAGGATCTCAAGGGCATGCTCGACAAGATGGAGCAGGCGGCGCGCGACGGGTCGCGCGACGCCGCGCGCAAGATGCTCGATGAGCTCGCGCAGATGCTCAACAACCTGCAGATGGCGCGGCCGGGCCAGCAGGGCGAAGACGGCGACGACGAGATGAATCAGGCGCTCGACCAGCTCGGCGACATGATCCGCCGCCAGCAGCAGTTGCGCGACCGCACCTTCGAGCAGGGCCAGGACCAGCGCCGCCAGCAGGGCCAACGCGGCCAGCGCGGCCAAAAAGGCCAGCAGGGTCAGAAGGGCCAGCAAGGCCAGCAGCCGGGCGAGCAGGGCCAGGAAGGTCAGGAGGGCCAAGGCCAGCAGGGTATGGGAGAGTTGCGCGATCAGCAGCAGGCGCTGCGCGAGCAGCTCAACAAGCTGCTCGATGATTTGGGCAGGCTTGGGCTGGGGCAACCCGGCCAGCCGGGCGAGAAAGAGCTGCAGCAGCTTGGCCGCGCCGGCAAGGACATGGGCGATGCCGAGGGTCAGCTCGGCGACAGCGACGCCGACGGCGCCGTCGATTCACAGGGGCGCGCGCTCGAGGCGTTGCGCCGCGGCGCGCAGAGCCTCGCGCAATCGCAACAACAGCAGCAGGGCAATGGACAGGGCCCCGGCCAGCCCGGCGGCCGTCAGGGCCAGAATCGCGCGCAGCAGAATACCGATCCGCTAGGCCGTCCGTTGCGCGGGCGCTGGGACGACTCGACGCTGCCCAACACCTGCCTCAACACCGACGATCCCAAGTGCTTCCCGGCGCGCCGCCGCGCCGAGGAAATCCTCAACGAGCTGCGCCGCCGCTTCGGCGAGAATTTCCGGCCGCAGCTCGAACTCGATTACATCGAGCGGCTGCTACGGGACAGCCGGTAGGGCACTGGTAAGGCTTGGCCCAATGAACGTGAAGCTACCTCCCGAACAGCAGCAGTGGCTCGAGGCAGAAGTGGCCGCCGGTTCATTCTCGTCAATTGACGAAGCGCTGGCGGTTGCCGTGGCCGACCTGATGGCTATCCACAACGATGATTTCGCTTGGGCCCGGCCTTACGTTGATCAGGCTCGGGCCTCGGTTGCGCGCGGAGATCTGCTCTCGGGTGAGGAGTTTTTCAAACGCCTCAACGCCAAGCTTGAGGCGCTTCGCTCCGAATGACGCGTCTGGTCGTCGCGCCGTTTGCGGAACGGGACATCGACGAAATAATATTATTCCTTGTACGGGAAGCCGGTCCGGCTGTCGCTGCCAACTATGTTCGCCGCTTCAGGTCTACCTTGGAGCGGCTCGTTGATTTGCCGGAGACCGGTGCGCCAAGGCCAAGCCTCGGACCGAATGCACGGATCGGAATCGTTTCACCATGTATTTTGATCTACGATTTTGTGCCTGCGCGTGACGAGGTTGCTCTACTTCGCGTTCTCCATGGCAGGAGAAATATCACGCGAGATATACCTCGCCGCTAGAGATATCTAATGCACCTGCCGCGTCGCGCCGGCGGCGATCGCGTCGCGCACCGCGGTGCGGATGGTGGCGAGCGAGAACGGCTTGGCGATCACGTCATGGATCAACGCATCGAGCCCGGAGGCGCGCTCGCGCTGGTCGGCATAGCCGGTCATCAGCAGGATCGCGACCTTCGGATGGTCGCGCGCCGCCGCCAGCGCCAGCGCGATGCCGTCCATGATCGGCATGCGGATGTCGGTCAGCAGCAGCTCGAACGCGCCGTGCTCGCGCTCGAGCACGTCGAGCGCCTCGGCGCCGTCATTGGCGGTCGTGACCGCGTGGCCGTCCTGCGATAACGCGCGCGCCACCAGGCTGCGGAGACCTTCCTCGTCCTCGGCGATCAGGATGCGTGCCATCACTTACCTCGCTATTGAATTCCGGCGACCAGATCGCGCCGGTTGAAGAATCGCACCAGCACCGCGTGCGCCTCGGGCGGCGGCGAGGCGAGGCGCGTGCGGAACGTCATGGTGGTGCCGGGCGCGATCGTGTTGCGCGTCGGCTGGGCGGTCCAGGTGTAGATCTCGTGCCCCTTGGCGTTGCGGAGGGCAAAGCGCAGCCGTGGCACGGCGATGTCGTGCTTGCGGTTGCTCTTGATGACGCCCTCCACCACCAGCATCGACGTGCCGTCGTGCGTGTCCTTGCGCGTGACGATGTCGGTGAAGACGAGGCCGCGCAGGTTCACCTGGAAGCCGACCGCGGCATAGGCTGAAGCGGTTTGCGGAAACAGCCGCACGATGTCGTCGCGAAACGCGACCAGGCCGATATTGGCGGTGAGCAGCAGCAGGATCGCGATGGCCCATCCCGAGACCGGCCAGCCGGATTTCCGCCGCCGCGGCGGCGGCTTGCGGATCCGGCGGGCGGCAACGGTCTCGATGTCTACAGGCACGGCCTCGATCGCGGCTTGCGGCGCTTCCTCGGGATCGCCGGGCGCCAGCGCCGGGGCGTCATCGACCACCACCGGGGCAGAAGGGATGTCGTAGTCGCGCGGGTCCGGGAGCGGCCCCGGTCCACGGTCGTCACGGTCGAACGCGTCGGCGGCTTCCTGAGGAGGCTCGGCGAAGGGATCCACCACGACGTCGTCCATGGCCCCGGCCGTTACCGGAACGCCGGAGAGGGCGGCCATATCCCGGTGATGGGAGAGGGCGATCGCCGCCATCGCCTCGGTGTTGGAGGCGAACCAGACCTTCCTGCAGCGGACGCAACGCACCGAGCGGCCGGTCGCGCCAAGCGACGACGGCTCCACCTGATAGGAGGTTGCGCAGTTCGGACAGACGATCAGCATTGACGAATCAAGGCCACCTCAGGGGTCGTCCTGGACGGTAGCAAGCGACCGTTAACGCATCGGAAACCATGTCGGGAACCCGGGGGGCGCGAGGCAAGCCGGGCTTGCTGTGCAATCCGGGGGCTGCGGGCGGCTGGAATGGGTCGAAATCCCGGGGCACTGCTATAAAAGGCGAATCGGCGCCCGGCTTGGGTTGGGGCTCGGAGCAGCACGTGGTCCGATTCGAAAATGTGGGATTGCGGTACGGCCTGGGGACGGAGGTTCTGCGCGACCTGACGTTCCGGATCGAGCCGCATTCGTTCCAGTTCCTCACCGGGCCGTCGGGCGCCGGCAAGTCGTCGTTGCTGCGGCTCTTGTTCCTGTCGCTGCGGCCGACCCGGGGGCTGGTCACGGTGTTCGGCCACGATGTCGCGACCCTGGGCAAGGATGCGCTGGCGACGCTCCGCCGCCGGATCGGAATCGTGTTCCAGGATTTCCGCCTGCTCGATCACATGACCACCTACGAGAACGTGGCGCTGCCGCTGCGCGTGCTCGGCCGCAGCGAAGACACCTTCCGTGAGGAGGTGGTGGAATTGCTGCGGTGGGTCGGGCTCGGCGACCGCATGTCGGCGTTGCCGCCGGTACTCTCAGGCGGCGAGAAGCAACGCGCCGCGATCGCGCGCGCCGTGATCGCGCGGCCGCAGCTCCTGCTCGCCGACGAGCCGACCGGCAACGTCGATCCCGGCCTGGCGCAACGCCTGCTGCGCCTGTTCGTCGAGCTGAACAAGTCCGGGACGTCGGTCGTGATCGCCACCCACGACATCGCGCTGATGGACCAGTATGACGCGCGCCGGCTCGTGCTGCATGAGGGGCGGTTGCATGTCTACGATTGACGACGATCGCGACGTGCAGGCCTACGACGACCCGCCACTGGCGGAGGCGGAAGGGCCGGCCGAGGAGCTGCCGCGGTTCGAAAACCCTATCGTGCCCGATAACACCATCGGCGGGCGCGCACTGATCGCCGTCATCGCGATCATGACGTTCCTCGCGTCGTTGACTACCGGCGCGGTGATATTGGTGCATTCCGCCGCCGGCGATTGGCAGTCGGAGGTCGCGCGCGAGGTCACGATCCAGGTGCGTGTCGCGACCGGCCGCGACATCGAGACCGACGTCCTGCGCGCCGCCGAGCTGGCGCGAAAGCTTCCCGGCGTCTCCGACGTGCGGGCGTATTCACGCGATGAATCAGCGCGCCTGCTGGAGCCTTGGCTGGGCGCCGGGCTCAAGCTCGACGACCTGCCGGTGCCGCGCATCGTGGTCGTGCGACTCGAATCCAAGCCTGCGCCCGACCTCGTCGCGTTGCGTGATGCGCTCGCTGCCGAGGTGCCGGCCGCAAGCCTCGACGACCACCGCAGCTTCGTCGACCGCATGCGCGCCATGTCGAATGCCGCGCTGTTCGGCGGGATCACGATTCTCACCCTGATGCTGTTGGCTACAGTGCTGTCGGTGGTGTTCGCGACCCGGGGCGCGATGGTGGCCAATCGCACGGTGATCGAAGTGCTGCACTTCATCGGTGCGAAGAACGGCTTCATCGCCGGTCATTTCCAGCGCCGCTTTCTGCGGCTTGGATTGCAGGGCGGCGCCATCGGCGGCGGCAGTGCGCTGGTGCTGTTCGCGCTGGTCGAGTTCGCCACCCGCTGGCTGATGAGCACCGCGGCCGCCCAACAATTCATGGCCTTGTTCGGCACGTTTTCGATCGGGGTCCTCGGCTATGTGGCGGTGGTCGCCCAGGTCGTCCTGATTGCACTGGTGGCCGCCTTCGCCGCCCGGGCCACCGTCAATCGGACGCTCGCAACCATTCAATAACCGATGTTCCGTTAGTCCTGCCTGCAACCGGATGCCATCTGCGGGCCGGATTTGCGCGGTGTATGTCGGCATGAGCCCGCAGGGTCGGGCGCGCGGGCATGCCTCTCGGAAAAGCGGTTCCCACTGTTCGGGATCATGCTCTATGTTGGAACCGGATGGAGAGCATGCCGACAACCGGGTCCAGTACCGGTAATCGTAGCGGTGGCGTGGCCGTGAGCCACGGGCCGTCGCGGCTGCTCCGTCGCCTGGTCCGGTTGACGATCGTGCTATGTACCGGCGGCGCGCTCCTGCTCGCGCTCGGATTCGTCTGGTTCGTTTCGGTGGTGCCGACCGAGGAGATCAAGCTCGACCGCAACGCCGACGGTATCGTCGCGCTCACCGGCGGGGCCTCGCGGATCGTCGACGCGATGGAGCTGATGGCGGTCAAGCGCGCCCAGCGTCTTTTGATCAGCGGCGCCAATCGCTCGACCAACGCCAACGAGATAACGCGCCTGCATCCGGAGTTCGCGACGATCGTGCGCTGCTGCGTCGATTTCGATAGGTCGTTGAACACGCTCGGTAATGCGATCGAGACGCGCAAATGGGCCGAGCAGCGCAATATCCGTTCGCTGATCGTGGTGACCTCGGGCTACCACATGCCGCGCGCCATGGCGGAGATCGCGCATCAGCTCCCGGGCGTAACGCTGATCCCGTTCCCGGTGCTCTCCGAGAAACTGCGGATGGAGCCATGGTGGTCGAGCGCGGCGACCGCCCGCCTGATCCTGCTCGAGTATCTGAAGTTCCTGTTCTCGCATGTGCGCATGCAGCTCAATCCGAGCGGCGGCGTTGCTGATTGAGCGGCCGTCAAGCTGGCGACGGTCGGGCCTGCCGGGTAATATGACCATCAACAATGCAGCGGCATCGCCCGCGTCCCTGGTGCCGGCGGCACTAGGCGCAATCAGGACCTGCTCGTGCTCGTGATCCTTCGTTCGGCCGTCTTCAACGTCCTGTTCTATCTCAATCTGCTGGTGCACTTCGTCATCGCGATCCCGACGCTGGTGATGCCGCGGATGGCGATCATCAAGCTGGCCACGTTCTGGGGCCGCACCAACAACTGGCTGTTGCGCGTCGTGTGCGGCATCAAGGTCGACTATCGCGGCCTCGAGAAAATTCCGCCGGGTGCGTTGCTGGTCGCCTCCAAGCATCAATCGCTATGGGAAACCTTCGCGCTGCTGTGGCTGTTTGCGGACCCGGCTTTCATCCTCAAGCGCGAGCTGCAGTGGATTCCGTTCTTCGGCTGGTACGCCACCAAGGCCGGCATGATCCCGGTCGACCGCGGACGGCGCGGGCAGGCGCTGACCGACATGACCGAGCGTGCGCGCACCGAATTGGCGCTCGGACGCCAGATCGTGATCTTTCCGGAAGGCACAAGGCGCGCGCCCGGCGCCGAGCCCAGCTACAAGTTCGGCATCGCGCATCTCTACGGCGAGACCGGCATGCCGTGCCTGCCAATCGCTCTTAATTCGGGGTTGTTCTGGCCGCGCCGATCATTCCTGCGCTATCCCGGGACGATCGTGGCTGAAGTCCTCGATCCGATTCCGCCCGGCCTGAGCAAGGACGCGTTCGCAGCGCGGTTGCAGCAGGATATCGAAGCCGCAACCGCACGGCTGATCGCCGAAGGCGAACGCGAGCTCGCGAAGAACGGGATCAGGACCGCGCCGGCCGCACGCACGTCAGGATCGCGCACGTCAGGGTGATGCCGCCGTGGCCGCGTCGTGCGTTTCGTGCGCGCCCTTGAGCCGCTCCGCCAGGCGATGCAGCTCGGTTTCCCGGTAGCCAAGCTCTTCCAGCGCGCCCACGGTCGCGACGACGTAGTCGCGGTTGTTGCCCGACTGGCCGTGCCCCTGGCGCACGTGGTGGACCTGCTGGTCGAGCGTCAGCCGGCCGGCATATTGCGGATGGCTGCGATCGACCATGTAGCAGAGCGCGGGTACGACCCGCTCCGGATTGGTCTTGAGCCGCACCGGCCGCACGAATTCGCGGTAGACCATGGTCACCTGTTCGCGGCCGCGCAGATAGGCGACGGTCTCGGCGCGCTTCGCCGCCGTGACGCGGAACGCGAGGCCACGGCAGGCGCCGCCGCGGTCGAGGCCGAGCACGAGGCCCGGGCGTTCCGGCGTTCCCCGATGCACGAAGGAATAGACGCAGAGCGCGCGATGCGCGCCGGTCAGCCGCGCGTCGAGGCGTTCGACATAGTCGAAACCCGGCCGCCACATCAGCGAACCATAGCCGAACACCCAGAGGTCGCCGGCGGCGGGGTCAAGCAATGCGTCCATCAAAATCGCGGTTCCAGCCGGTGTCTTGCGTCGGCGCGATGCCGGGGGATTCCATAGTCGTGAATCGTGGCATGTTAAGCAACGTTTCGCCTGACGGTGCTCCAATTCGCAACAGTCATAGCGGGCGGCTTTTGGGGCGCGCAGGCGCGATACTGGGACTCGATTGCACTTTTTCCTTGCAAACGCCTCATTCAAGGGCTTGAGAGGCGCGCGCAGCCACGCCGGCGTAAGTGTCAGTCCAGGAACGAAATGACGATGATCGAATCGAAGCCCCGCCGCCGTTTCTGGCTGTTCGCGCCGTTTGTCTTGCTGGTTGCGCTGGCGGCGATCTGGACCGGGGTTTGGTTCTATGCGGCGTCGCGGGCGGAAGCCGCGCTGGCCGGCTGGCGCGCGCGCGAGGCGAAGTCCGGCCGCACCTATGAATGCGGCTCGCAGTCGATCAGCGGCTTCCCGTTCCGGATCGAAGTGCGTTGCACCGAGCCGAGCGCCGAGTTGCGCGGCAAGGGCACGCAGGTCGTGCTCAAGGGCGCCGACCTGGTGATGCTGGCGCAGATCTATCAGCCGACTTTGCTGATCGGCGAATTCAAGAGTCCGATGACGGTGGCGGATCCCGGGCAGCCGCCAGCCTATGTCGTGAATTGGACGCTCGGCCAGTCGAGCATGCGCGGCACGCCGCGCGCGCCACAACGCGGCTCGCTGGTGTTCGACAATCTCAACATGCAGCGCACCGGCAGCGACGCGATCGTCCTCAACGCCAAACGGATAGAACTGCATGGCCGCGTGGCGGAAGGTTCGGTCAGCGACAATCCGGTGCTCGACATTGGCCTGCGTGCGACCGCCGCCACCGCGCCCGAGGTGCATGCGATCGCCGCGAAGCCGATCGACGCCGATGTGTCCGCGACCCTGCGTGGGCTCGCCGATTTCGCGCCGAAGCCGTGGCCGGTGCGTTTCCAGGAACTGCAGGCGCGCAATGGCCGCATCGACATCGTCAATGCGCGTATCCAACAGGGCGAGGTGATCGCCGTCAGTAGCGGATCGCTCAGCCTCACGCCAAACGGCAATCTCGACGGCCAGCTGCAGATGACGGTGGTCGGGCTCGAGCATGTGCTCAAGCAACTCGATCTCGAAGCCATCGTTTCGCAGGGCCGTGTCGGCTCCGCCATCGACAAGCTCGACAAGCTTTTGCCTGGGCTCGGCGGCATCGCCCGCAAGAACGCCGGGCCGAGCATCCTGGCCGGGCTCGACGTGATCGGAAAGCGCACCACGCTCGAGGGCAAGCCCGCGATGACGGTGCCGCTGCGCTTCGTCGACGGCCGGGTGATGCTCGGGCCGCTCCCGGTCGGCCGTACGCCGCCGCTGTTCTGATCGCGCTACGCTTGATCCCGCCGACGCAGAGATGCTCTCTCCGCTCCCCGCCGCTACGCGGGGGGAGGGGCGACTCGCGGCTTCACCACGGACCTATTCGACGGTCCGCACGACTGGCATCAAACAAGCTGAAAGCGCTTACGGCTTGGCCTCGCGGAAGCGCCCGACGAAGATCGCGCGCCAGCGCTTGCCGGTGAGATAGAACAGGCCGGTCTTCGCATCATAGGCGATGCCGTTGAGCACGTTCTCGGCGGAGTCGGTGCTGGCGCGTTCCTCAGGCGTCATCACATCCCACAGCACGCTGAGATCGGCGACCGCATCGATGCAACCGGTCTCGGGATCGAAGCGCACGATCGAACGGGTGGTGAAGATGTTGCCGTAGAGCTTGCCGTCGACGCGTTCGAGTTCGTTCACGCCGGCGACCTGATTCTTGCCGGCGCGGATGGTCACCGATTTGCCGAGCTTGAAGGTCTTGGGGTCGGCGTAATACAGCGACGGACCGCCGTCGGTGAACATCAGGTTGGTGCCGTCGTGCGCCAGGCCCCAGCCGTCGCGCGGGTTGCGCATCTGCCGCTTGAGCTTGCCGGCGAGGTCGTAGACGAACACTTGCCGGTCCTGCCAGGTCAGTTGCACGACCTCGTCGTTCAGGATGGTGAGGCCTTCGCCGAACACCTTGCGGCCCTGGTCCGACAGATTGGTCACCTTGCCGTCGAGCGTGATGGTGTTGATCTGGGTGGTACCGCCGACATTGCCGGTGCTCTCGTAGAGAACGCCGTCGCGCAGCTCTAATCCTTGCGTAAAGCCGGTGCGGCTGCGCACGATTTTGCTGCTGACGTCGAACTGCATCAGCGCCGGATCGGCACAGACTTGCGCGCGCGCGGCCGGGATTGCGCAAAATATCAGCATCGCGGCGATCACAAGCCGCGCCGCGCCGCGGGCGGGCCTTTGCGGGCGTCCGGTCGATGTCATGGTTTCCACTGCTCCGTTGCCCGCATAATGCCACGGCGGCGGGCGATGGGAGTAGTCCTCCGACCGCCTGCTCTCACGACCGTGATGGGTGCGCCGGTCGCGGATGCGCCATGCCCGGCCGTGCTAGGCAATGGCGACCCGGTCGGCTAAACCTTGGCCAGGCTCGTGGGCGGGGCGATGACGTCTGGGACTGCCGCTGTGGCCAGGTTGCAGGCCGGCGCCTGTTCGCGGCGGCGCTGAAACCGAAGCTCTGGAAGCAGTGCTCGGGCGTGTTGGTGAGTGGTGGGACGATGGGCTCGATGTCGATGCAGTCTGCTGGTCCATCCGGGCAGAAGAGCGTGCCGGCGCGGCTTAGCGATTGCCTGATCTTCACGCCGACCTACAACGAGCGCGACAATATCGGCCCGATGCTGGACGCGCTGCTGGCGATCGAGCCGCGCTGCGATGTGCTCATCGTCGACGACAGATCGACCGACGGCACCACCGCCTTGTTGCTGGAGCGCGCAGCGGTCGAGCCGCGCCTCAACGTCGTGGTTCGCCCGGGCAAGCTCGGCATCGGCTCCGCGCACAAGCTCGCGTGGCTTTATGCGCGGCGCAACCACTATGCGCGCATCGTTACGCTCGACGCGGATTTCTCACACAACCCGGCCGACATCCCGCGCCTGCTGGCGACGCTTGACGGCGGCGCCGACGTCGCGTTCGGATCGCGTTACATGCCCGGCGGCGGTCTCGACTATCGCGGCTGGCGCTTGTTCCTGAGCCGCAATGCGAATCTGTTGGCGCGCCGCCTGTTGCGCCTGTCGATCACGGAATACACGACCTCGCTGCGCGCCGCCCGGCTCAACCGGGTGCCGGAAGGTCTGGTCGAGACCATCGACAATGACGGCTACGGCTTCTTCCTGTCATGCGCCGTCGGTTTCGTGCGCTCCGGCTTGAAGATCGTCGAGATCCCGATCCATTTCCGCGATCGCGACCACGGCGTCTCGAAGATTCCGCGGCTGGAGATATTCCGCGGCGCCGCCAATCTCATGCGGCTGGTGCTGCAACTGCGCCGGCCGTTCCCTGAAATGAAACTCCAATCCGCCGACGACACCTGCGCCGGTTGCGGTCAGCCTTATCGTGCGCAACTAGCGACGGGCGGCGTGCGGTGCCTCGCCTGTCTTGATAAGGGTGGCCGCGCACCGGGCTGATTGCGCGCGCAAGGCGTTTTACCCACTGCGGCGTTCCTCACACATATCGCGATCTTCTGATGGCCAAGCGGTCGTTCATCACAGGCGTTAACGGACAGGACGGCGCCTATCTGGCGCAGCTCCTGCTGGAGAAGGGCCATGCCGTCGTCGGCGCGGTGCGCAACGTCGCCACCGCCAATCTCGGCCGCCTGCAAGAGCTAGGGATCGCCAACGACGTCGAGCTCGTCGATTTCGAGCTGATGGAGTACGGCAACGTCCGACGCGTTCTCGAGCGCGCGCGCGTCGACGCGGTCTACAATCTCGCCGGGCAGAGCTATGTCGGGCCCTCGTTTGAGAAGCCGGTGCACACCGGCCAGGTCAACGCCATCGGCGTCACCGCCATCCTCGACGCGATCCGCACCCTGGACGCGGGCATCCGCTTCTATCAGGCCTCCACCTCCGAATTGTTCGGTAAGACGCTGGAGTCGCCGCAGACCGAACGCACGCCGTTCTATCCGCGCAGCCCGTATGCCGCCGCCAAGGCCTACGCCCATTGGATCACGGTGAACTACCGCGAGAGCTACGGCATGCACGCGGTGTGCGGCATCCTGTTCAATCACGAGTCGCCGCTGCGCGCGCAGGGGTTCGTCACCCGCAAGATCACGCTGAGCCTTGCGAAGATCCGCCACGGCCAGCTCGACGTGCTCGAGCTCGGCAACCTCGATGCGCGCCGCGACTGGGGCTTCGCCCGCGACTATGTCGACGGCATGTGGCGCATGGTCCAGCATGCGCCGGCCGCGGACTATGTGCTGGCGACCGGCGAGACCCGCTCGATCCGTGACTTCGTGGCGGAGGCGGGCCGCCATCTCGGATTCGACATCGCCTGGCAGGGCGAGGGCGTCGCCGAGCACGGCATCGACCGCGCATCCGGCCGCGCCGTGGTGCGGGTCAATCCGCAGTTCTTCCGCCCCGCCGAGGTCGATATCGTCTGCGGCGACGCCGGCAAGGCGGCGCGCGAACTCGGCTGGAAGGCACGCACGCCGTTTGCCGAGATGGTGCGGCTGATGGTGGAGGCCGATGACCGGCGCGTGCGCGACGGGCGGGTGCTGTTCTAGGCGCGGGGCGAAGTGCCGGAGCGAACTAGTCCTTATCCGTCGCATACGGCCGCGGCAGCGCTTCGTCCGGCAAGTGCGGATGCGGCCGCCCGAAATCGGGCGCGGCGGAGTCCTGGCCCAACGCAACGATGCTGCGGCGGATGGCGCGCCGTTCGGTAAAAATGTTGAACAGCGTATCGCCGTCGCCCCGCCTTATGGCGCGCGTGAGTTCAGAGACGTCCTCGCTGAATCGGCCGAGCATTTCCAAGACCGCGTCCTTGTTGGCGAGGAAGATGTCGCGCCACATGGTCGGATCGGAGGAGGCGATACGGGTGAAATCGCGGAAGCCGCCGGCGGAAAACTTCAGCACCTCGGATTGCGTGACCTCGCGCAGCTCGAACGCGGTGCCGACGATGGTGTAGGCGATCAGGTGCGGCAGGTGGCTGGTCACCGCCAGCACCAGGTCGTGGTGGTCGGCGGTCATGGTTTCGACCTTGGCGCCGAACGAGGCCCAGAACGCGGTGAGCCGCTCGGTCGCCTGCGGGTCGGTGCCTTCCGGCGGCGTCAGGATGCACCAGCGGTTGACGAACAATTCGGCAAAGCCGGCGTCGGGGCCGGAATATTCGGTGCCGGCGACCGGATGCGCGGGCACGAAATGCACGCCGGCGGGCAGGTGAGGCGCCATGTCGCGAACCACCGAGCCTTTCACCGAGCCCACGTCGGAGACGACGGCACCGGGCTTGAGATGCGGGCCGATCTCCGCCGCGACCGCGCCGCAGGCGCCGACCGGGATGCAGACGATAACGAGGTCGGCGTCCTTCGCCGCTTCCGCGTTGGTCGCAACCACCTTGTCGGCGAAGCCGAGCTCGACGACCCGCTTGCGCGTCGCTTCCGAGCGCGCGGTGGCGACGATCTCCTTCACCACGCCTTGCTCGCGCGCGGCGCGTGCGATCGAGGAGCCGATCAGGCCAACGCCGATCAACGCCAGGCGATTGAAAATGGGTGCTTCGCTCATGAGATGCACAAGCGTTGCGACGCGACAGGCGTGTTCCCTCTCCCCGGAGGGGAGAGGGTTAGGGTGAGGGGGTTCGAACCTATCGAGAGAGCGTACCCCCTCACCCCACCCCTCTCCCCATGGGAGAGGGAGCAGAGCGAGCCAGCCGCTCGGTCGCGCCCAAGCCTCGTCATCACTTGCGTTCCATGAATTCGGTGAGCGCCTGGACCACCAGCCGGTTCGGCTCCTCGAGGCCCACGGTCATGCGCAGGCAGTCGGGCAGGTGATAGGAGGAGACGCGGCGCAGGATCAAGCCGCGGCTGGCGAGGAAGTCGTCGGCCTCCGCCGCCGTCTTGCCCTTGGTCTTCGGGAAGTGGATTAGCAGGAAGTTGGCGGCGCTCGGCGTCACCGTCAGCCCGAGCTTGCGCACCTCGTCGGTCAGCCACGAGAGCCACTTCTCGTTGTGCACGCGCGACGCTTCCATGTGCGCGGTGTCGTTGATCGCCGCGATCGCCGCCATCATCGCCGGCGTGTTGACGTTGAACGGCCCGCGGATGCGGTTGATCACGTCGATCACGTGCGCAGGACCGTACATCCAGCCGACCCGCAGCGCCGCGAGCCCGTAGATCTTCGAGAACGTGCGCGTCATCACCACATTGTTGCAGGTCGCGACCAGCTCGATGCCGGCGTCGTAATCGTTACGCCGGACGTATTCCGAGTAGGCGGCGTCGACCACCAGCAGCACATGCGGCGGCAGCGAGCGCTGCAGGCGCTTCAATTCGTCGTATGGAATGTAGGTGCCGGTCGGATTGTTGGGGTTGGCGAGCCACACGACCTTGGTGCGATCGCTGACCTTGGCGAGGATTGCATCGACGTCGGCGGTGAGGTCTTTCTCCTCGGCCACGACCGGCGTCGCGCCCGAGCCGAGCGTCGCGATCGGGTAGACCAGGAAGCCGTGCTTGGGATAGATCGCCTCGTCGCCGTCCTTGAGGTAGGCGTCGCCAATCAAATTCAAGAGATCGTCGGAGCCGGCGCCGCAGATGATGCGCGCGGGATCGAGCCCGTACTGCTTGCCGATGGCCTCGCGCAGGGCCCGGGCCGTGCCCTCCGGATAGTCCTCGAGATGGACGGCGACCGCCCGGAACGCCTCGATCGCCTTCGGGCTCGGCCCGAGCGGCGTCTCGTTGGCCGACAGCTTGAACACGCGCGCAAGGCCAGGCGCGCCGCTCTTGCCGGGCACGTAGGGCTCCAGATCGAGCACGCCGGGGCGTGGTTCGGGCCTGTTGGCGGTCATTTTCCAGTACTTCCAGTGGTCCTACATCCTACCTCAGTAGAGGCGGACGGCCGGGAGGTTCAACGTGGGCTTTGATCAGGCATGCCCTAGGGCGCCTTCGGCGGCACCCTATAGCGGGTCGCGTGGCTCCCGACGAGGGCTGTGGCGCGGACGGTGGCGCCGGCCTTGACCAGCGCATCGCTGACCGCCGCCAGCGTCTCGCCATGCGGGATCGAGACCAGCAGCGCGGCGCCGTCGAAGGTCTGGTCCGGCATCGCGATCGCTTCCGCGACCGGGGCGATGGCGTTGGCGGCCTTCGCGCTCCAGCCGGCGACGCGGACGCTCCACATCGAGACTTCGCGCACCATCGCGTCGGGCGCGGCGCGCGAGACCACGAACACCGGCAGCGCCGCCGGATGGTCGGCGCGATCGAGGAACGGCAGCCGCGCGATGATCTTCGGCGCAGAATCGAATTCGAGCGCGCTCCACCAGGCGCCGCCGCCGGCCACCGCGAAGGCCGGCACCAGGCCGAGATCGCCTTTGGATTCCGACACCGCCTCGACCACGCTGGCGGCGCCCAGATGGGCGACGAACGGCACCGTAAAGCCGAAGTGGAAGCGCGCGCTGTCGCGGATATGAGCGTCGCCGGCCGAGAGGTCGGCATGCACCGCAAACGGCGCCTGCACATAGGTGAAGGTCGAGATGATGACGCGCCAGATGCTTTCGGCGGTGTCGAGCGGCAGGATGCCTTTGTGGCGCTCGACCAGCCGGCGCATCATGTCGGCTTCGCGCGCGGGCCGGAACGCCGAGCCGGTCTCCTGCGTCTGCTTCACCGAGATCAGACGGTCGATGATGTCGCCGCGCTGCATCAGCAGGTCGTGCATGGACTCGTCGATGTGGTCGATCTCGCGGCGCAGGTCCGCAAGCGACGGAGGGGCGGGATCGGGCTTTTCGGCCATGGCTACGCTGTTATGGGTACGCTGTTAGGGCACGCCGTCTGGTGGTCGTAAGGCCGGACATTGATAGGGTCCGGTAGGGGCGAAATCAAAGAAAACATTGACAGATTTGGGCAGACCCCTATCTACACCCGACTGCCTTGCCCTGAGCACCGGGGCATTGAGTGTCCGCCACAGACGGCGTTGCGCTAATATCCCGATGGTTAACCGGGCCGCCTGCGAAGGCGATGCTGACAAGGTGTCGGAGATGGTCGAGGCCGTGCTTGCTCCTGTCGATCGCTTGCGCGAGGCCGACGAGCCGCATTCCCAAATCGTTCGTTTTGGTGCCGACAAGCCGCTGCGGCTTGACGCCGGCGTCGATCTGTCGCCGTTCCAGATCGCCTACCAGACTTACGGCACGCTGAACGCCGACCGCTCCAACGCGGTGCTGGTCTGTCACGCGCTCACCGCCGACCAACACGTCGCGAACGTCCATCCGGTCACCGGCAAGGGCGGGTGGGGCGAGACGATGGTCGGTCCCGGCCGTCCGATCGACACCGAGCGCTATTTCGTGATCTGCGCGAACGTCATCGGCGGCTGCATGGGCAGCTCCGGCCCGGCGTCGACCAATCCCGCGACCGGCGAGCCGTGGGGCCTGGATTTTCCTGTCATCACCATTCCTGACATGGTGCGCGCGCAAGCGATGCTGATCGATCATCTCGGCATCGACACGCTGTTCGCGGTCGCCGGCGGCTCGATGGGCGGCATGCAGGTGCTGCAATGGACCGCGAGCTACCCACAGCGCGTGTTCGCGGCGCTGCCGCTCGCGACCTCGACCCGGCACTCGGCGCAGAACATCGCGTTCCACGAGGTCGGCCGCCAGGCGATCATGGCCGATCCGGAATGGTGCAAGGGGCGCTACTTCGCCGAGCGCAGGGACCCGCGCAAAGGGCTCGCGGTCGCGCGCATGGGCGCGCACATCACCTATCTTTCGGACGCGGCGCTGCATCGCAAGTTCGGCCGTCGCTTCCAGGATCGCGACAATCCGACGTTCTCGTTCGACGCCGACTTCCAGGTGGAGAGCTACCTGCGCCACCAGGGCATCTCGTTCGTCGAGCGCTTCGACGCCAACTCGTATCTCTACCTCACGCGCGCGATGGACTATTTCGATCTCGCCGGCGACTACGACGGCGTTCTGGCCAACGCCTGGAAGGGGAGCCAGACGCGCTTCTGCGTGATCTCGTTCACCTCGGACTGGCTGTTCCCGACGTCGGAATCGCGGGCCATCGTGCATGCGCTCAACGCCGGCGGCGCGCGGGTCTCGTTCGCCGAGATCGTCACCGACAAGGGCCACGACGCTTTCCTGCTCGACGAGCCCGAGCTGTTCGCCATCGTGCGCGGCTTCCTCGAGGGCTCAGCCAGGGCGCGCGGGCTTCCCGTGCAGCGACGATGATGCTGTCACGACTCAAGCGCGATCTCACCATGGCGGAAGCGGCCCGTACGCCGGGCGGTTCGCGCGTCGACTTGCTGGTGGTCACCGACATGGTCGAGCGCGGCGCCAAGGTGCTCGACATCGGCTGCGGCGACGGCGAATTACTGCGGCTGCTGGGGGAAACCCGCAATGTCGACGGCCGCGGCATCGAGCTGTCGCGCGAGGGCGTTAATGAAGGCGTCGCCAAAGGGCTTGCGGTGATCCAGGGCGACGCCGACACCGACCTGTCGGATTATCCCAACGACGCCTTCGACTACGTGATCCTCTCGCAGACCTTGCAGGCGACGCGCCAGCCGCGCGTCGTGCTCGAACACATGCTGCGCATCGGGCGGCACGCGATCGTGTCGTTCCCGAATTTCGGCCATTGGCGGATCAGGCTGCAGGTCCTGTTCGGCGGGCACATGCCGCGCACCGACAACTTGCCTTATGCTTGGTGGGACTCGCCCAACATCCACTTCTGCACCATCAAGGACTTCCGCGAGCTGTGCGACGTGGTCGGCGCCAAGATGGACCGCTCGGTCGCGCTCAACGCCTGGGGCGCGCCGATCCGGCTCAAGGTGCCGTGGTGGTTCTGGAATTTGTTCGGTGAGCAGGCCGTGTTCTTGCTCAGCCGCAAGAACTAGACGCCACAAGGACTGACGTTCGTCACTCTCAGCACCACTCCCGACAAAAAGGACCCCAAACGACTTGCGCCGCTTGGGGCCCATCAGGCTTACGTAACCGGGCGACGGGGGATATCGGGGGGATGGGGATCGCCCGGCACGCCTGGACTCTTACGTATGAGGCCGCGGCGAAGATTCAATGGGTTGCTAACTGCCTCAGACGCAACGCGTTTTTGACGCACCCCCGGCAACGTTCGGCTCTGCGGAATGGCGCCAAGGTCTTTGTCGAGCTGGAAGACACTTGTTGAGCTGGTGCCAAACAAAAGGCGCCGGAGTTGGCGCCTCTTGCTTCAGGTCCGCCTTGTCATCTCTGCTATCGACACATCCAACTCGGATAGGCGCTGGATAGAGCACGGTCGCCGCCCGGACATCCTCGCCATGAGCCTGGAGACGTGGCGGCAGCGCCGTTTCCGTAGTTCCATTGCCGCGGTCCGGATCGCAGCGCGTAACCAGGCGCGGCGCCATAAGCATACCAGCCGCTGCGATAGTGGCGGCGATGCGCGCGGCGATATTGAACCTGTTCGAGCGAACCGACATTGGCATCACCCAGCGCCAGCGATTGCGGCGCCGCCGTTGCGGGAACGGCGAACGGGACGGCTGCCGCCACAACAGCCGCGGCCAGTATCTTGGTGGACATTCTCATCTTGGCCTCCGGGATCCATTTGCGTTTCGCGGCGGCGAGCCGCGATTTAGTCGCTTTAGGATTCAACCGTCGCGGCGGCGCTCCGTTCCAAATTTTTGTTGGTTGCAGTTCCCAGAGGAGCGCGGTCTACCCGCGCAGCGTATCGCCGACCGCGATCGTTCCCGGCGTGACGACTTCGCCATAGATGCCGCAATCGGCGTGGCCGAACGACTTCAGCAGCGTCGCGGGGATTTCCATGTCGCGCGCGCCGGTCACCGGATCGACGTTGGTGGCCGCGCAGCGGACGATGCGCTTGACGATTTTCACCTCGACGCCGTTGCCGATCGAGAGCCGGCGGCCGACCATGTCGAGCTCCTGCCAGGCCGGCCATCCGGTGACGTAGAGGTTGGCGCGGAAGCGCAGCGGATCGATCGGCGCGCCGACATAATTTTCGAGGTCCGCGACCGAGGCGAGGTTGATGATCGAGACCACCTTGGCTGCGACGTCCGAGAAGCTGAAGCCGGGCGCGTTCAATACTTTCGGCGGGCCGCGCAAGTCGGCGGCGCTGAACGTCGCGAAGAACCCCTCGATCGCGGTGCGGCCGTCGGCGGTGCGCAGGTCGCCGCGGGCCTGCTCGCGGCCGTCATAGTCAACGATCAGGGTGTGGCTCGCATCGTCGAAGCGGGTGCGCAGCGTCGCCAGCCGCTCGTTCCGCATCAGCATGAGGTAGCGCATCTTCGGCTGGTGCTTCGGCGCGGCCGGATCGAAGCCGGACGGGCCGTTCTCGATGGCGTAGAGCCGGTCGCCGGGGACGGTCTGGCCGGGTGACAGCGCGGTATGGGGGAGCGGCTCGGGCGAAAGGCCCTTAACCGGAAACCGATAGATGCTTTTCAGCGTTGCCGTAGAAGCCACATGACACCTGCGGGATTTTCAAATGGACGACGATTTGGCCCAGATGGCCCGGGAGCAACTGGTCGAGGAGGTGAAACGCCTGCGGGCGGGAATCCGCGCACACCGCGATAGTACCGGACATGATCTGTGCTGGCACCATCCGCAACTGTGGGGGCTGCTGCCCGAGCGGGTCGAGCCCGCGATCGCGGTCCCGCCGTGGCCGAAATTCCTGCGGGGTTGCCTCAAATACCGAGAATCCCTGGATCGCCAGGCTGCCGATACGCCGCGCTGGGATGCGGAATACGACGGCAAGCCAAAGCCCTGAATTAACGAACGATCTGCCATCAGGAGAGGAAAATCCGGCGCGCTCTTCCGAACTCCCGGAACCGTTCCTAAATTAGCGGACGGCGGGTGCTTTCGGGGCCCGCCGCATGTTGCCACCGACTTAACCACCCATCGACGATGTTCCTCACGCGCCACTCTGGGCGGAGGGATAGGCTGAGGGAGAACCGTATCTATGGACTTCGAAAAATACACAGACCGCGCCCGCGGTTTCATTCAATCCGCACAATCATTGGCCCTGCGCGAGGGCCACCAGCAATTCGCCACCGAGCATCTGCTCAAGGTCCTGCTCGACGACCCGGAAGGGCTCGCGGCCGGGCTGATCGATCGCTCCGGCGGCCGTTCGCGCGAAGCCTTGTCCGCCGTTGAAGCCGCGCTCGCCAAGCGCCCGAAGGTATCGGGCGGCGGGGCGGGCCAAGTCTATCTCGATCCCGCGCTGGCGCGGGTGTTCGACCAGGCGCAGAAAGTTGCCGACAAGGCGGGCGACAGCTTCGTCACCGTCGAGCGGCTCCTGCTGGCGCTCGCGCTCGAGAAGGACAGCGAGGCCGGCAAGATCCTGGCCCGCGCCGGCGTCACGCCGCAGAACCTCAACGCCGCGATCGAAGCGCTGCGCAAAGGCCGCACCGCCGACTCGGCGTCGGCCGAGAACGCCTATGACGCGCTGAAGAAATACGCCCGCGACCTCACCCAGGCGGCGCGCGACGGCAAGATCGATCCGGTGATCGGCCGCGACGAGGAGATCAGGCGCACCATCCAGGTGCTGTCCCGCCGCACCAAGAACAATCCGGTGCTGATCGGCGAGCCCGGCGTCGGCAAGACCGCGATCGTGGAAGGCTTGGCGCAGCGCATTATCAACGGCGACGTGCCCGACAGCCTGCAAGACAAAAAACTCCTGTCGCTCGACATGGGCGCGCTGATCGCCGGCGCGAAATATCGCGGCGAATTCGAGGAAAGACTCAAGGCGGTGCTGCAGGAGGTGACGTCGTCGGACGGCGGCATCATCCTGTTCATCGACGAGATGCATACGCTGGTCGGCGCCGGCAAGGCCGACGGCGCGATGGACGCGTCGAACCTGCTCAAGCCGGCGCTGGCGCGTGGCGAGCTGCACTGTATCGGCGCCACCACGCTCGACGAATACAAGAAGCACGTCGAGAAGGACGCGGCATTGGCGCGGCGCTTCCAGCCGGTGTTCGTGCCGGAGCCGACGGTCGAGGACACGATCTCGATCCTGCGCGGCCTGAAAGAGCGCTACGAAGCGCACCACGGCGTCCGCATCACCGACAGCGCCATCGTCGCGGCGGCGACACTGTCGAACCGCTACATCGCCGACCGCTTCCTGCCGGACAAGGCGATCGACCTGGTCGACGAGGCTGCAGCGCGGCTGAAGATGCAGGTCGATTCCAAGCCCGAGGAGCTGGACTCGCTCGATCGCGAAATCGTTCGCCGCAAGATCGAGCAGGAGGCGCTCAAGAAGGAGACCGATGCCGGCTCCAAGGCGCGGCTGAAGACGCTGGAATCCGAACTGAAATCGCTCGAGAAGCAGTCGGCCGATCTGACGTCGCGCTGGAAGTCGGAGAAGGACAAGCTCTCCGACGCGCAGAAGCTCAAGACCGAGCTCGATGGGCTGCGGGTGGAACTCGCCAACGCGCAGCGCAAGGGCGAATATCAGCGCGCCGGTGAATTGGCCTATGGCCGTATTCCCGAGCTCGAAAAGAAGTTGAAGGATGTCGAGGACAGCGAAGGCAAGGGTGCGATCATGGAGGAGGCGGTCACCGCCGACCATGTCGCGCAGGTTGTCTCGCGCTGGACCGGCGTGCCGGTCGACAAGATGCTCGAAGGCGAGAGGGAAAAGCTCCTGCGCATGGAGGAGCAGCTTGCCAAGCGCGTCATCGGTCAGCTGGAAGCGGTGAAGGCGGTCTCGACCGCGGTGCGCCGCGCGCGTGCCGGCTTGCAGGATCCGAACCGTCCGATCGGGTCGTTCATGTTCCTCGGCCCCACCGGCGTCGGCAAGACCGAGCTGACCAAGGCGCTGGCGATGTTCCTGTTCGACGACGAGAACGCGCTGCTGCGCATCGACATGTCGGAATACATGGAGAAGCATTCGGTCGCGCGCCTGATCGGCGCGCCGCCCGGCTACGTCGGCTACGAGGAAGGCGGTGCGCTCACCGAGGCGGTGCGGCGTCGGCCTTATCAGGTCGTCCTGTTCGACGAGATCGAGAAGGCGCACCCGGACGTGTTCAACGTGCTGCTGCAGGTGCTCGACGACGGCCGGCTCACCGATGGGCAGGGCCGCACTGTCGACTTCCGTAACACGCTGATCGTGATGACCTCGAACCTCGGTTCGCAGTACCTGGTCGAGCAGCCGGAAGGCCAGGACACCGACGCGGTCAAGGACCAGGTGATGGCGGTGGTGCGGGCGAGCTTCCGTCCGGAGTTCCTGAACCGCATCGACGAGATCATCCTGTTCCACCGCTTGAAGCGGAACGAGATGACGCGGATCGTCGACATCCAGATGGGCCGGCTCGAACGGCTGCTGGAGGATCGCAAGATCACGATCAAGCTCGATCCGGCGGCACGCGAGTGGCTCGCCGAGAAGGGCTGGGAGCCGGCCTATGGCGCGCGCCCGCTCAAGCGCGTGATCCAGAAGTCGATCCAGGACCCGCTCGCGGAGCTGGTGCTGGCCGGCAAGGTCAAGGACGGCGACAAGGTCGAGATCTCCGCTGGCAAGCAGGGCCTGACCTTCAACGGCAAGCTCGCCGTTGCCGCCTAGTAAACCGGCCCGACGCAAGTCGGGTCCGAGCGACGTCATGACGCTGCGATTTACCCGCCTCCGGTCACCGACCGGCGGCGGTTTTGCGCTATAGGATAGGCCAAATAAGATGGTCCAAAGACTGGCGCCGAACCGTCGGCGCCGGCGCCACTCCGGGGAGAAAACGAAATGCGCCTTCATGCAGCGTGGGTCACGACGGCTCTCGGAGCTGTCGTTGCGGCCGTGAGCCCGGCATCTGCGCAAAACCCGGCGGATTTCTACAAAGACAAGACCGTGACGTTCTATGTCGGTCTCTCCGCCGGCGGCGGTTACGATGTCAATGCGCGGCTGGTTGCGCGTCACATCGGCAAGTACATCCCCGGCAATCCGCAGGTCATCGTGCGCAACATGCCGGGCGGCGGCGGTCTGGTGATGACCAACTACGTCGCCAATGTCGCGAACAAGGACGGCCTGCATATCGGCGCTCCGCAACGCGGCATACCGTTCGAACCCTTGCTGGGCGATCACTCGAACGCGAAATTCGATGCGGTGAAGCTCAACTGGATCGGCAGCGCCAACACCGACACCAGCGTGGCGGTCGTGCACAAGCGCACCGGCGTCAAGACCTGGCAGGACCTGAAGACGCGCTCCACCGACCTCATCGTCGCCGGCACCGGCATCGGCACCGAGAGCGTCACGGTGCCCTACATCCTGCGCAATCTGCTGGGCTTCAAATTCCGCGTCGTTGCCGGTTACCCCGGCGGCAGCGAGATGAATCTCGCGATGCTGCGCGGCGAGGTCGACGGCCGCGGCACCTTCTCGTGGACCAGCCTCAAGCCGCACCTGAAGGAATGGGTGGAGTCGGGCGAGTTGAACATCCTGTACCAGCAGGGCCTGCGGAAGCACCCGGATATTCCGAACATTCCGCTGGTGATGGAATTGACCGACGATCCGGAGATCAAAAAGGCCCTGAACGTGCAGTTCACGGCCTTCGAGCTCGGGCGGCCGTATTTCGTGTCCGACAACGTGCCGGCCGAGCGCGTCGCCGCGCTGCGCCGCGCCTTCGACCTCGCGATGAAGGACAAGGACCTGCTGGCGGACGCCGACAAGCTCAATCAGGAGGTCAATCCGTTCACCGGCGAGGACATGCAGAAGGTGCTGGGGGAGGTCTATGCCACGCCCCGTTCGCTGATCGAGCGGCTCGCCCAGGCGAGCAAGTCGAAGCCGGACCTGAAGGTGCTCGAGAGCTTCACGAAGGGCGAAAAGAAATAATAGAGCGAGGACCAACCCTCAATCCGTCATCCTGAGGTGGCCGCGCATAGCAGGCGCAGCTTGCGTGAATTTGGCTGCGTGCGGCCCATCGAAGGATGCACGGCCACAGCGCTGCGATAGCCGGGCCGTCGTCCTTCGAGGCCCTCGCTGCGCTAGGGCACCTCAGGATGACGGATCGTAGGCAGGCTTTCGCTAGAGGATTTCAGCGCGAGAATATCGGCAATGATCAGCGCGTCGTCGTCGCGGTCGCCGCGACGCGCGGCGGCGTTGCCCGGTTCGGGCCGGCGCGGCTGATCATGTTGTCGAGCCGCTCGCGCTCCGTGTCGAAGCCGGCCAGCGTTGCGCCCTCGAGCACCCTGCCGCGTGGCAGGCGGAATTTCATCGGGTCGACGGTACGGCCGTTGACGATGATCTCGTAGTGCAGGTGGGCGCCGGTCGAGAGGCCTGTGGAGCCGACATAGCCGATGATCTGGCCCTGCCGGACGCGGGTGCCTTCGGCCATGTTGCGGGCGAAGGCCGACATGTGGCCGTAGGCGGTCTGGTAGCCGTTGGCGTGGCGGATGCGGATGTAGCGGCCATAACCGCCTTCCCACCCGAGCTTTTCGATGGTGCCGTTGCCCGATGCGTAGATCGGCGTGCCCATCGGCGCCGCCCAGTCAACGCCGGTGTGCATCTTGGCGTAGCGCAGCAGCGGATGGTTTCGGGTGCCGTAGCCGGAGCGCATGATGCCGTCGGCGAGCGGCTTGCGGACCAGGAACTTTTTCGCGCTCTTGCCGGTCTCGTCGTAGAAGTCGACGAGGCCGTCGTCGGACGACTGGAAGCGGTAGTAGCGCCGGGTTTCGCCGCCGGTGGTGAGCGATGCGAACAGCACCTCGCTCTTGGCGTCGGCGCCTTCGTCCTCGCCGGCGAACAGGATCTCGAACGAGTCGCCCGGCTGCACGCGGCGTTGGAAGTCGATGTCGTACGAGTAGATGCGGATGATGTCTTCGATCAGCGGGCGCGGCACCTGGTTGCGCAGCGCGGTCTCGTAGATGCTCTGGTAGAGCCGCACGCCGCGGCCGTCGTCTTCCTCTTCGTCTTGCTGCTGGCGCGAACGGGCGACTTCGGTCTCGAGGTTGCGGATGTCGACCTGCACATAGCGGCCGAGATCGGACCAGGCGACGACGGCCTCGATGGCGCTGTCGTTGGCGATCACGACCCGGATCGGCTGGAAGAATTTGGGATCGTCGGTCGGCGCCAGCAGGACTCGAAGCTTGTGGTGCTCGCGCACGCCGCCGTCGCGGCCGCGGGCGCCCAGCGCCGCGGTGATGGCCTTGATGTCTTCCGGACGAGCGCCGAGCTCGCGCAGCACGCTGGCGACGGTCTCGCCCTTGCGGACGCTGACGGTGCGCTCGTTCCAGGAGGTGCCGCCGGTAATTTCCTTCTGCGTCTTCGGCAGCAAAGTGACGTTTTCCGGCGCGATGCGGGCCTCGAAGCCGGCGTAGGGATCCGAGATTCCCTCGGCGGCATAAGCGAGCCGGGTGCCGCGCGGCATTTCCGGCGTCACCGGACGCGACGGCGCGCTGCCGGTCCAGTTGGCGGCTTCGCGGACGCGGACGAGCACGTCGTCGACCGAGAGCACCGCGGCGATCTTGGCTTTCGGCAGCACGTTGGCGAGATCGGCGGTGACGAACGAGACCTCGGCATCGACCTCGCCTTCGGGTGACTCGTCAGCCGGCGCCGCGCCGGGATTGGCGGTCTCGGCGGCCTGCATCCGCAGCGGGTTGAAGGCCGGAATGTTGGCGGACAGTTCGGAGGTCGACAGCGCGAGATTGCTGGCGACGCGCACGAAGGCGCGGACGCGCACGATCTCGCGGTTGCCGACGCGGCTGGTCTGGGTGTCGCGAATGACGCGGCGCTGGCCGTTGGTCTCGGCCGGCGGGGGCAGGCGGTCCGACTTGCGGGCGGTGGCCGCGCGCTCGTTCGAGCCGCGCAGCGCGAGCTGCACCCGCTCGGGAACGGTGGCGAAATTGCTCTGGCCGTCGAGTGACGCAAAAACGGCGCCGCCCATGAGAGCCGCGCCGCACAGGCCGGTGAGGATCGTGCCGCTGAACCATTGTACCGACACGCGCCGGCGATCGATCAGATCGCTGGTCTCGCCATCGACCGACAACGGCGGTTCATGGCCGAGGTCGATATGATCGGCCTCGCTACCCGTCCGGTATCCGCGCCGTTTGACGTGATCCAAAATCGACCCCTCCACACGCCCCAGCGGGTGGCTTGTGACAACACGATACTTGGAGTGCCAGAAACGCGGCCGACGATGGGCCTTTAACCCCCGAACCCATCCTGCCCCGAATTGATAGGCACGATGCCTTAGGTTCGCGCGGTCCGTCAACGGACCAGGCCCCTGTCTTCCTCGTTATGCCGGGAGCACCGAGCAGCCGCAGCGCCTGCGACCCTGGTGCCGAATCCCCCGAACTGACACCTCCCGCCAAGGCAAAGTAGGTTCGAGGAATGTGGCCCAAGTGCGACCGGCGGTGCGGCCGGAGGTGCCGATCCGGCCCGGGATCAGCCGGGGATCAATGGGGGCCGGCCGGCCGCGAGTCGGGGGGGCGAGGGCAGTGCGGCTACCGCATTGCAAAATTATGAATTTAGTTGGCGGTAGGTGTTGACTCCCGATCGGTCCCCCGACTATATACCACCCATCGGCGCGGCGCACCGCTTCACACGGTGTGATTTCGCGTCTTCGAAGATCAATCACTAGATGATAGTGAAAAGCCGCCGATCTCGGTCGGGGGTTGAGCTTCGATGGCTCTTCGGTTTCCGAAGGGTAGGAGCCTCCTGCGGTTCCGGGCTGTTTGACAAGTGAATAGGAAGAAAGAGAAACGTGGACGGCGGAGTCCTTGCGCGCCGCATCCTTGATCGATGACGTAAGTCTTCGAGCGAGGTGTGGTGGATAGAGACTTCGGCGGTACACGTTTCAGGTCAACACCAATGGTCGTCGGTGCAGCGCAAGTTGTGCAGGCGATTAAAGGTGGGACCTCGTCAAACGTGAAGTGACCAGCCGAGATTAAGTTCTCATATCCAAACTTGAGAGTTTGATCCTGGCTCAGAGCGAACGCTGGCGGCAGGCTTAACACATGCAAGTCGAGGGGCCGTAGCAATACGGCACCGGCAGACGGGAGAGTAACACGTGGGAACGTGCCCATCAGTTCGGAACAACCCAGGGAAACT
>Ga0075420_100000648_pt1 | contig 28058 bp, 22 predicted proteins | sample SoiMetdeltSBSDD4_FD_75296 | JGI IMG/M metagenome (GOLD analysis project Ga0075420, IMG submission 75296) | Bulk soil microbial communities from a Populus tree surrounding site in Tennessee, USA - Soil MetaG P. deltoides SBSDD4 | ecosystem: Environmental > Terrestrial > Soil > Tree plantation...
CCCCGGCCGCGGTCGTGCAGGACGCTACGACCCCGGCCCAGCAGGTGCTCCGGGCACCCCTGGCGGAGCTGGCCGAGCGGGCCGCGGCCGAGGGCATCCGTCCGCCGGCCGTGGTCGTCATCGGCGCCGTGGTGTCCGCGCTGCCGCTGCCCGCCTGACCGCGCCGGCCCACCGCCCGCCTGACCCCACCGCCCGCCTGACCCCACCGCCCGCCTGACCCTGCCGGCCAGCCATGGCCTGGCCGGCGCGTGTCCAGGCGCTACCTGAGCCCTCCGTCCAGCAGCAGCGCACAGCGGATCAGCCCGAGGTGGCTGTAGGCCTGCGGATGGTTGCCCAGGCCCCGCTCGGCCAACGGGTCGTACTGCTCGGGCAGCAGGCCGGTCGGGCCGGCACAGTCGACCATCTGGGCGAACAGCTCCTCGGCATCGCTCCGCCGGCCGGTACGCAGGTAGGCCTCGACCATCCAGGCCGAGCAGATGTGGAACCCGCCCTCGCGCCCGGGCAGCCCGTCGTCCCAGCGGTAGCGGTAGACGACCGGGCCGCTGCGCAGCTCCGCCTCGGTCTTGAGGACCGTGTCCAGGAACCGCGGGTGGTCGTCGGGGAGCAGGCCCGACAGCCCGATCCAGAGCGTCGCCGCGTCCATCTCCGGGGCGCCGTACGCCACCGTGTAGGCGCCGACGCCGCGGTGCCAGCCGTGGGTCAGCACGTGCTCGCCGATCCGGTCGCGCAGGGCCACCCAGCGCCGCTCGTCGACCCCGTGCCGACGGCCGTCGCGCCCGCTCTGCCGACCGCCGTCGGGCCCACCGTGCCGACCGCCGTCGGGCCCGCCGTGCCGGCGCAGCATGTGCAGCGCCCGGTCCACGGTCATCCAGCACATGACCTTGGAGTAGACGTGGTGGCGCGGTGCCAGGCGGGCCTCCCACAGGCCGTGGTCGGGCTCGTGCCAGCGCTGCTCGACGGCGGCGACCATCGCCTCCAGCACCCGCCACTCGTCCTCGTGCACCGATCCTCGGGCATCGGCGACGGCGGCGAGCAGGTCCGCGATCGGGCCGAACACGTCGAGCTGGAGCTGGCGGTTGGCGAGGTTGCCGACCCGCACCGGGCGGGACCCTGCGTAGCCCGGCAGTGTCTCGATGACCGCCTCGGGCCCGAGCGCACCACCGTCCACCGTGTAGAGCGGGTGCAGCCGCTCCGGGTGCCCGCAGGTGCGGTCCACGCACGCGTCGACCCAGCGCAGGAACGCCTCGGCCTCGGCCAGCGAGCCGAGGTCGACCAGGACCCGGGCGGTCATCGCGCCGTCGCGCAGCCAGCAGTAGCGGTAGTCCCAGTTGCGTACCCCGCCCAGCTCCTCCGGCAGGGAGGTGGTCGCGGCGGCGAGGATCGAGCCGGTCGGCTCGTAGCACAGCCCGCGCAGCACCAGCGCGCTGCGGGCGACCAGGTCGCGGGCGATGCCGGGCAGCCGCAGCCGCTCCACCCACTCCTGCCACGGCTGCTCCGCCGCCGCCTGCCGGGCCTGCACCGGTACGTCGGGCGGGTCCAGCCGGTGGGTGCCGAAGCGCAGCTCGAGTACTACCTCACCGCCGGCCGCGGCGAGGTCGACGACGGCCCGGGCGGTGTCGTGCCCGCCATCGTTCACCACATCCCACTCGACGCCGGGGGAGTACAGCGCGATCGGCTCGTTGGAGCCCAGCACCAGCAGGCCATCGCCGAGTGGTTGCAGGCAGACGGCGACCTGGCCGAACTCCGGGCGCGGCGCGAACTCCAGCCGGGTCCGCTGGTGGCCTGTGAGTACCCGGACCAGCGTCGAGTCGGTGTCGGTGGCGCCACCACGCGTGTCGAGCTGAGCGGTGCCGCCGCGCGTGGCGAGCCCAGCGGCGCCGCCCGGCGAGCCGAGTGCGGTGGCCGTGGTCCCGTCCAGCCAGTCCGTGACGGTCAGCCCGGACCAGCGCGTCTCCACGGTCATCGTGCCGGGCCGGTAGCGCTGCCCCAGCGGAAGCAGGTCACCGCGCTCCGGCTCGACCGCGAAGAACCCGGCCGGCGCGCCGCCGAGCAGGTCGGCGAAGATCGCCGCCGAGTCCGGGCGGGGATGGCACAGCCAGGTCACCCTCGCGTCGGGGGTGAGAAGCGCCATGGTACGGCCGTTGGCCAGCAGCGAGTGCCGCTCGATCGGCACCGCGTGCTCGCCGAAGAGCCACCGTCGCCGGGTCTCGAGCACCAGCGCGACCACCCGTACCCCGGTGTATGGGTCGGGCACCCGGAAGGGTGCCCGGGTCTCCCCAGGCCCGATCTTGATGCCGACGTCCGGCCCGTGCAGCGCCGCGAACGCGTTCTCGTCGGTGATGTCGTCCCCGAGGAACAGCACCGCGCTGGCCGACAGCTGCACGCGCAGCGCGTCCACGGCGGTGCCCTTGTGCGTCGCGATGACGGACAGCTCGATGACCTTCTTGCCGAAGGTCGCGTAGACCCCGGGCCAGCTGGTCGGGCCCTCCTTGACCGCCGCCTCGACCTGCTCCGCGACCCGGGTGTCGGCGCCGCGGGTGTGCACCGCCACGCCTGTCGGCTTGGTCTCCAGCCGTACCCCCGGGCAGTCCGCTGTGATCCGCTCCACCTCGGCGATGACCCGGCTCCGCAGGTCGACGACTGCCGGGTCCAACCGCTCCACGAAGCCCACGTCGAACTCGGAGCCGTGGCTGCCCACCAGGTGCACCTCGCTGGGCAGGCGGGACAGCGCGGCCAGGTCGCGCAGGGCCCGACCGGAGACCACCGCAACCGTGGTCTGCGGCAGGGTGGCCAGCGTGCGCAGGGCCGCCACGGCCTCCGGTAACGGGACCGCCTTGGCCGGGTTCTCCACGATCGGGGCGAGCGTGCCGTCGTAGTCGCAGGCGACCAGCAGCTGCGGCACCCGGGCGATGCGGCCGAGCGCGGTGCGCAGCCCCGGGTCCAGGTCCTGTGTCAGGTCGTCGTGGCCTGCGTCGTTGCGGTCTGCATCGTCGTGGTCTGCGGCGCCGTTGTCTGCCAAGCCATCTCCGGTCACTCCACCGCTCCGGTGAGGTCACTCCAGCGCTCCGGTGAGCGCGGGTTGGTCAGGGCTGCCCGGCCGGTGCGCCCCCAGCGCGGACAGGAAGGACTGGGCCCAGTGCCGTACGTCATGGGCGCGTAGATGGCGCTGCATCAGGCGCATCCGGCGGGTGGCGTCGACCGGGTCGGCGAAGACCGCCCTGACGAAGGCGTCCTTGATGCCGTCCGGGTCGTGCGGGTTGCAGAGGAACGCCTGGCGTAGCTCGGTCGCGGCGCCCGCGAACTCGCTCAGGACAAGGGCGCCGCGCCCATCAGTGCGTGCGGCGACATACTCCTTGGCTACCAGGTTCATCCCGTCCCGCAGGGGTGTCACCATCATGACGTCGGCGGCGCAGTACAGCGCCGCGAGCTCGCTGCGGCTGTACGACTGGTGGAGGTAGTGGACCGCCGGCACCCCCACCCGCCCGAACTCGCCGTTGATCCGGCCGACCTCCCGCTCGACCTTGACCCGCAGCGCCTGGTAGTGCTCGACCCGCTCCCGGCTGGGCGTGGCCACCTGCACCATCACCGTCTCCGGCACGCTCAGCCGGCCCTCGGTGAGCAGCTCGCGGAACGCCTTCATCCGCCGCTCGATGCCCTTGGTGTAGTCGAGCCGGTCGACGCCGAGGATGACGGTCTTCGGCTCGCCCAGCTCGGCCCGGATCTGCGCGGCGCGGGCCTGCACCACCGGGTCGGCCGCCATCGCCGCCATCTCCGCCACGTCGATGGAGATCGGGAACGCGCCAGCCTTGACGAGCCGGCCGTTCACCTCCACCGTGGTGCCCTCGTAGCGCAGGCTGAGCAGGTGCTTGGCGAGCCGGACGAAGTTCTGCACGGCCAGCCGCTGCTGGAAGCCGACCAGGTCCGCGCCGAGCAGGCCCCACATGATCTCGCTGCGCATCGGCATCTGCATGAACAGCTCGATCGGTGGGAACGGGATGTGCAGGAAGAAGCCGATCCTGACGTCCGGCCGCCGCTCGCGCAGCATCGCGGGCACCAGCTGGAGCTGGTAGTCCTGCACCCAGACGCAGGCATCCTCGGCCGCCACCTCCGCCGCGGCGTCGGCGAACCGGGCGTTGACGGCCCGGTACGCGTCCCGCCAGGTCCGCCGGAACACCGGGGTCTCCACCGCGTCGTGGTAGAGCGGCCAGATCGTGGCGTTGGAGGTGCCCTCGTAGTACCGCTCGAGGTCGAGGTCGGTGAGCGGGACCGGATGCAGGTGGATCCCCTCGATGTCAAAGGGCTTGGGCGCTGGGCCGGCCGCACCCGCCCAGCCGACCCAGGTGCCCTGGTGCGCGGCGAGCACCGGGTGCAGCGCGGTCACCAGCCCGCCGGGGCTGCGCCGCCAGCCACGCCCGGTGGGCGTGCTGATCTCGTCTACCGGGAGACGGTTCGCCACCACTACGAACGAGCTGCGTCCCGTCACCCCTTACCTCCGGCAGGTGGTTAGTCCCCTGGCTCTTCAGCCTACTGAGACTATCCACCCGACCGGGCTGACGCCCCTTACTTCACCCCACCAGCGGTCAGCCCTTCGACGATGCGGCGCTGGAAGAACAGCACCATCAGCACCAACGGAATGGTCACCACGACACCCGCCGCCATCTGGGTGCCGAACGGCTGGTCGTACCGGTACTGCCCGGTGAACAGCGACAGGATGACGTTCGCCGTCATCATGTCCTTACGGTTCACCACGCTCAGCGCGATGATGAACTCGTTCCAGGTCGCGATGAAGGCCAGGATCGCCGTGGTGAACACCCCCGGCGCGGCCAGCGGCAGGATCACCTTGCGGAAGGCCTGGCCCGGCGTGCAGCCGTCGACGACCGCCGCCTCCTCCAGCTCGTACGGCATCTGCCGGAAGAACGCGGTGAGGTTCCACACCGCCAGCGGCAGCGCGAAGGTCATGCTCGGCAGGATCATCGCCTGGTACGTGTTGATCCAGTTGATGTCCACAAACACGTCCAGCAGCGGCACCAGCAGCGTGATGCCGGGGAACATCGACGTGGCCACGATGATGGCGAGGATCGGGCCCTTGCCCTTGAAGTCGAGCCGGGCGATGGCGTAGCCGGCGAAGATCGCCAGCACCAGCACCAGCACGGTGGTCGAGCCTGCCACGACCAGGCTGTTGACCAGCGCCCGGGCAAACCCGTTGCGCGGGTCGAACGCGGCGTCGTAGTTGTCGAGCGAGAGCGGGTTCGGGACCAGCGAGTTGGAGAACTGGTCGCTGGGCCGGCGCAGGCTGGAGACGAGCATCCAGTAGAACGGGGCGAGGCAGTACGCCACGATCGCCAGGATGCCGAGCCAGCGCAGCACCGCCCGGGTATTCGTCGTCCTCATTTGCGCCCCTGCACTCCCCGGCCGATGATGTCAGCGCCCAGCACCCGGACGAACACGTAGGCCACGATGGCGATGTAGACGAACAGGATCATCGCGTACGCCGCGGCGGGTCCGAACCGTAGGTTGCTCATCTCGTCCCAGGCCAGGACCGACAGTGTCTCCACCGACTCCTTACGCGGGCCGACCAGCACGAACGGCAGGTCGAACATGCGCAGCAGGTCCAGGATCCGGAACAGCACGGCCACCACGAGCGCCGGCTTCACCAGCGGCAGCGTAATCCGCCAGAACGTCCGCCAGGCGGAGCTGCCGTCCACCCGCGCCGCCTCGTACACCTCGGCCGGGATGAGCTGGAGCCCGGCGAGCACCAGGAGCCCGATGAACGGGGCGGTCTTCCAGGTGTCCGCGATGACCACCGCGAGCCAGGCCTGGAAGCCCTCGGTGGTCCACAGGATCTTGGTGTTGAGGATGTCGTTGGCGACGCCGTCCGTGCTGAAGATCCACTTCCAGAGCAGCGCCGAGATGACGGTCGGGATCGCCCACGGCACCAGGACCGCCGCCCGGACCAGGCCGCGGCCCCGGAAGGCCCGGCTCATGATCAACGCCATGACCACGCCGATGACGGTCACCAGCGCGCCGGTGGCGAGCGTGAACGTGGTCGTGTTCCATAGGGCGTTGAGGAACCGGTCGCCGGTGTCGCCCTGGAACCCGTCGGTGTAGTTCTTCGTGCCGAGCTCGCTGCTGCGCTCGATCAGGCCGGTCTCCGGGTTGATCCCCTCCTCGGTGACCGTCAGCGACAGCCGCAGCGCCGCCAGCACCGGGTAGCCGACGACCAGGGCGAGCGCCAGCAAGGTCGGGGAGAGCAGCAGCGCGGCGAGCCGGACGATGCCGGCCCGCCGCCGCCGGGCGCCCGCCGCCTGGCGGTGCGCCCCCTCGCGGGCCTGCCCCGGCCGCCGGCGAGGTGCCGGCGGCCGGGTCTGCGTCGGGGCGGTCATGTCACTTCTTCGCGGTGACTTCGGTCAGCTTGGCCTGCATGTCGGCCAGTGCCTGGTCGACCGGCTTCTTCCCGGTGATCGCGGCGTACGCGTTCTCCTGGATCGCCGTTGTCGCGTCCCCGTACGCCACCACGCGCGGGCGGGCCGCGGCGGTGTCCAGCCCCTGCTTGAGCACTGACAGGTAGGGCAGCTTCTCCTGCAGCGCGGCGTCGGAGTAGATGCTGGCGTAGACCGGCGCGTTCGAGGCCACCTCAAGGTTCTTGCGGGCGTTCTCCGCGTTCGAGAACCACTTGATGAACTCCAGCGCGCTCGCCTTGTTCTTGGCGTACTTGCTGATCGCGAGGTTCGCCCCGCCAAGGCTGGAGCTGCCCACGCCACTCTTGCCGGGCAGCGGGGCCACGCCGAACTTGCCGGCCACCTTGCTGGAGCCGTCGGTCTTGTTGGCCAGCGTCCACTGGTACGGCCACTGCCGGTGGAAGACCAGCTTGCCGTCCTGGAAGGCGCGCCGGCCCTCCTCCTCCTTGTAGGTCACTGCCTCGCGCGGGAACAGCCCGCTGGTGAAGCCGTTGACCAGGAACTCCAGGCCAGCCTTTGCCTCCGCGGAGTTGACCACCGGCTTGCCCTCGTCGTCGACGACCTTGCCGCCGGCCGACTGCACGGCCTCGGAGAAGTTGACCGTCAGGCCCTCGTACTTCTCGAACTGGCCGGCGTAGCAGCCCATGGTCTTGCCCTCGGGCAGGGCCTTGACCTTGTCGCAGGCCGCCTTCATCTCGTCCCAGGTCTTCGGCGCCGCGGTGACGCCGGCCTTGTCGAGCAGGTCCTTGCGGTAGAAGAGCAGGCCCGCGTTGGTGCTGTACGGAACCGCGTAGAGCTTCTTGAAGTACTTCGCGGTCTCCACCGTGGACGGGATCATCTCGCCGATCGGGAACTGGTCCTCGGGCAGCTGCTCGACCCAGCCGTTGGCCGCGAACTCAGCCGTCCAGACCACGTCCAGGTTGAGCACGGTGTACGCGTCGGACTTGGTCTGGGCGTTCTGGATGAACTGCTGGCGCTGCCCGTCGGCGCTCTCCGGCAGCTCGGCCAGGGTCACCTTCTGGTCCGGGTGGTCGGCGTTCCACCGGTCCAGCTGCCCCTGGAGGGTGCCGGTGGTGTCCTTGCCCGTGGCGAGCGTGATCGCGCCACGCCCCTCGAACTGTCCTTGCCCGGCCGGGCCGGTTGTGCCGCCGTCATCGTCATCGCCGCAGGCGACGGCGCCACCCGCGACGACTAGGCCGATGGCGAGTGTCCCCGCTAGCCGGCCCCAGGACGATATGGACATGTTGGCTCCTTCAGCGTTGCTACGCACGGGCGGTGCCGGCTTGTCCGCCGGTGCGCCGCTCGTGATAGTCGAAGATGGTGCACTTGATGTTCATCCAATCGCGCCCGATCCCCACCTGCAACCGTCCCTGACGTGATCTCGCCACGCGCTGTTGCGCCAGCGTGGCACGCTGCCATCCATGACCGACCAGACGCCGCCGGAACGGTGCCATCCATGACCGGGCAGATGCCGCCGGCGCGGCGGGCCGTGGCCGGTCCGCTGGTGCTCGCGCTGGTGTTCCTCGCGGTCATCGGCGGGTCGGCCGGGGCAGTGCTCGGCCTGCGCGCCGACCGGGGATCTGGTGGTGCGGACGCTGGAGACCGTCCGGGCAACGGTGGGGTGACCGGGACGGCGCCGCAGAGCCAGCCGGCCGGGGACGGCACCACGCCCGCGACACAGCCCCCGACGGCGCCGGCCACGCCGGGCCGGGCGTGCCCGGCAGTGACCGAGCAGGCCGCCAAGGCCGGAGGGTCGCCGGGCGGCCTGACGTACGTGCTCTACATCCGCACCGACCAGTCCCAGGTGTGGATCTGCAAGGACACCGCGGGCCGGCTGTGGTACCAGGGGCACCGGCACCTGGGCAGCCCGACGTCCGAGCTGCCGGCGCCGACCTCCGACAACACCCTGTTCCTGGCCGACGTGGCGAAGGCGCCCGGCGAGGGGTATGTGGCCACGAACACCGGCCGCACCGCGACCACCTACTACCGGGTCTCCGCCACGTGGCTCGTGATCGACTACCCCGGCGCCGACAACGACTCTCAGGAGAAGGTTCTCGAGTACGACATCGGCCCTGCGTAGAGGCGTACCACCCGGGGGTCCGGTGGGCGGGCGGCGAGCTGCCTGGAAAGATTGGGACCGGCGCTGGCGAGGCACCCAGCGCCGCTGCACCGGCCATGAAGCCGGAGAAGATCGCAATCGGAGGCACTCCCACCGTGGCCCAGTTCATATACACGCTGGAGAAGGCGCGTAAGGCGCACGGCGACAAGGTCGTACTCGACAACGTGACGCTCTACTTCCTGCCCGGTGCGAAGATCGGCGTGGTCGGCCCCAACGGCGCGGGCAAGTCGACGCTGCTGCGGATCATGGCTGGCGAGGACAAGCCGAGCAACGGCGAGGCGCGGCTGATGCCCGGCTACACCGTCGGCCTGCTCGCCCAGGAGCCGCCGCTGAACGAGAGCAAGGACGTGCTCGGCAACATCGAGGAGGCGGTGGCCGGCACCAAGGCGAAGCTGGCCCGCTTCAACGAGATCGCCGAGCTGATGGCGACCGACTACTCCGACGAGCTGATGGCCGAGATGGGCCAGCTCCAGGAGGACCTGGACCACGCCGACGCCTGGGACGTCGACTCAAAGCTGGAGCTGGCGATGGACGCGCTGCGCTGCCCGCCGCCCGACGCCGACGTGACCATGCTCTCCGGCGGCGAGCGGCGCCGGGTGGCGCTGTGCAAGCTGCTGCTGGAGCAGCCGGACCTGCTGCTGCTCGACGAGCCCACCAACCACCTGGACGCGGAGAGCGTGCTCTGGCTGGAGCAGCACCTCGCCAAGTACCCGGGCACCGTGGTGGCGATCACCCACGACCGCTACTTCCTGGACAACGTGGCCCAGTGGATCGCCGAGGTCGACCGCGGGCGGGTCTACCCGTACGAGGGCAACTACTCGACCTACCTGGAGAAGAAGGCCGAGCGCCTGTCGGTGCAGGGCCGCAAGGACGCCAAGATGCGCAAGCGCCTCGAGGACGAGCTGGACTGGGTCCGCTCCAACGCGCGGGCGCGGCAGACCAAGTCGCGGGCGCGGCTGCAGCGCTACGACGAGATGGCGGCCGAGGCGGAGAAGACGCGCAAGCTCGACTTCGAGGAGATCCAGATCCCACCGGGGCCGCGGCTGGGCAACACCGTGATCGAGGCGACCGGCCTGCGCAAGGGCTTCGGCGACCGGCTGCTCATCGACGACCTGTCGTTCTCGCTGCCGCGCAACGGCATCGTCGGCATCATCGGCCCCAACGGCGTGGGCAAGACCACGCTGTTCAAGATGGTCCTCGGTGAGGAGCGGCCGGACGCCGGCACGCTGCGGGTGGGCGAGACCGTACGGCTGTCCTACGTGGACCAGAGCCGGGCCGGGCTGGAGCCGGCCAAGAGCGTCTGGGAGGTGGTCTCGGACGGGCTGGACTACCTGATGGTGGGCAAGGTGGAGATGCCGTCCCGGGCCTACGTCGCGGCGTTCGGCTTCAAGGGTCCCGACCAGCAGAAGCCGACCGGGGTGCTCTCCGGTGGCGAGCGCAACCGGCTCAACCTGGCGCTCACCCTCAAGCAGGGCGGCAACGTGCTGCTGCTCGACGAGCCAACCAACGACCTGGACGTGGAGACCCTCTCCTCGCTGGAGAACGCGCTGCTGGACTTCCCCGGCTGCGCCGTGGTCATCTCCCACGACCGGATGTTCCTCGACCGGGTGGCAACGCACATCCTGGCCTGGGAGGGCGACGACGCCGACCCGGCACGGTGGTTCTGGTTCGAGGGCAACTTCGAGGCGTACGAGAAGAACAAGATCGAGCGGCTCGGGGCGGAGGCTGCCCGCCCGCACCGGGTCACCTACCGCAAGCTCACGCGTGACTAGCGGCGTCGGAGTCGGGGTCGGCGAGGCGCCACAGCCGCTGTCGGTGCCGCAGCCGTCGGTGCCGCCTCAGCCGTCGGTGGCGGCGCAGCCGTCGGTGCCGCCGCAGCCGTCGGTGGTGGCGCGGGCGGCCCGGTTCCGGTACGACTGCGCGCTGCGCTGGTCCGACCTTGACGTCTTCGGCCACGTCAACAACGCGCGCTTCCTCACCCTCTACGAGGAGGCGCGGGTCGCGTTGATGTTCACGGCGGCCCGCCGGGAGGGCCTCACGTCGTTCGAGGACGGGGTGGTCATCTACCGGCACGAGATCGACTACCTGCGGCCGGTCGGCTACCGGGCGGGGCCGGAGAGCGACGAGGCACCGCGGGTGCTGATCGAGATGTGGGTGGCCGAGATCCGCCCGTCCCGGTTCGTCATCGCGTACGAGCTGCTCGACGGTTGCCAGGTGGCCAGCCGGGCGCGGTCGGTGTGCGTGCCGTACGACCTCGGCGCGCAGCAGCCCCGCCGGCTCACCGACGCCGAGTGGGCCTTCCTGGAGCTTTGGTCGGGGTGACGCGGCACGGGCTGTCGAGCGCCGGCGTCGCCGACGCGGGCGTGTTCCTCGGCCGGCTGCACCGGCTCGACCGGGCCGCACTCGTCCGGCTGCGCCCGGCGGGCCAGACCATGCCCACCCGGGCCGAGAACCCAGCCGTGCCTGGCTCGGCCCGGGACCCGGCCGCGCCTGGCTCGGCCGTGCCTAGCCTGGCCCGGAACCCGGCCGTGCCGGCGCCGGAGGACCCGGCCGGGGCGGTCCCCTGGCCGAGGGCCGCGGTCCTGACCGGCGGCGTCGCCCTGTGGGCCCGGCTGCCGTGGGGGGCGCTGGTGACCCGCACCGTTGACGGATCCTTGGCCGACGACGCCACTGTGGCCGCGGGAGACCTCCTGGCGGTGCTCTCCGCCGGCGGTGACGCGCTGCCCGCCCGGCGCGACTCCGGCTGGCGCTGGCCACTTCCGCCGGCACCGGTCATGGCCGTGGAGTCGGTTCCCGCCGCAACGGTACGGGCGCTGGGCGCCGCCGCCGAGCGCGCGCTACGCACCGCAGCCGGCGAGCGGCATGACGTCCATGGGCGCCACGATGCCTGTGAGCAGCGTGATGCCCGTGAGCGGCACGATGCCGGTGAGCACCATGACGCCGGCGGGCCGACCCGCAGCCAGCGGAGCAGGGCCGGACGGGTCGTCGGCGAGCGCGCCATCCGGGACGCGCTCCTTGACCACGTGCCGATCATGGTTGAGGCTACGGAGGCCCAGCGCGGTGCCGTGCCGGTGCCGGGCCGGGTCGAGGTACCGCAGCGACTGGTGCAGGCGGTGGTGCGGATGGGGTTCCTGGGCCGCTCTGACCTGCCGGTACGGGTACTCGTGGCCGGCCGGTCGGCTAGTCGTTTTGTCGGTCTTGCGGCTGAATACGGTACTTCGTGGTACCAAAAGCCTATTGAACTTTCGATCAATACCCTCGGCTGAACGGTTGAACACTGGTATCTGATCGGGTTGGTCAGGTCGTTGTGGGGATGTCTTCAGCCGGCTATACGGGTACCGTCGGGCCTCGGATCCACGGACTGTCAGCAAGTGGATCCGCTGTGTTGTCTCGGCAGTACAGAGCATGGATCGCCGTCGTCGGGTGCGGCGATCCGTGACCATGCCGAGCAGCACCCGGAGAAGAGGCGGACCTGGGGTCTAACGAAGCGGTTCGAGGCGAGGAGTGCGAGCTATGCCGTGGTGGCCATGGCGCGGCGGACAGACCGACGGCGGACCAGCGACGCGGAGCAGCCGACGAGCCGAGGCGGCAGTCAGCGTCGGAGTACCACACCCGAGAGTGCCGGAAGGGGCGTCACCGGCTCCGCCCGGCGTGCCGGCAGACTTATCCACCCTGGAATCCCTGCCCGTGGCGGGCGCTGCCGCGGTCGCCGTCGTCCCGGTGACGCTGCCACGGATCACCGACACGCTCGACCTGCTCGACATCCGGTACCTCGCCGACGGCGAGGGCGGGCTGCTGGCCATGTGGGAGCGGCACGCCGTGCTGTTCACGCTCGAAGGGCCTGAGGACGAGATCCTGGTGATCCGGGCCCGTCCCCATGGGACGGTCCCGCCGGACTGGGCCGACCACGCGTACCGCGCAGTCAACGAGTGGAACCACACCCGGCGGTTCTGCAAGGCGTACATCGGTGACCCCACCGAGCGCGGCCAGCTGCCGATCTACGCGGAGATGCAGGTGCCGCTGCGGTCCGGCACACACGACGCGCTGCTGGTCGAGCTGATCGACTGTGCTGCGGCGGTGGCCACCACATTTGTGGACTGGCTGCACGACGAGGGGGCGCTGCTCTAGGCGCCCCGTTCTCTTGTCCGGTCGGCCCCGCGGGCCGGTCCGGTCAGGCTGGCGTGGTCTCCGGCCGGGTGGTCTCAGGCCGGCGTGGTCGATGAGTCCAGCCAGCGGTCGACGACCGGGGCCAGGTCCTGGCCCGTGTACGCGCGCAGCCAGGCCGTGAACGAGGCCCGGTCCTGCTGGGTGTGCCGGTGGTGCTGGGCCCAGTCATGCAGCAGCGCGAAGAACACCGGGTCGCCGAGGCGGCGGCGCAGCTCGTGCAGCATGAGCGCCGGGCCGACGTACACGTTGCGGGCGCCGAACCGGTCCGGGCGGTACCGCCCCGGTGGGCCCGCCGCGGCCCGCTGCTCCGCGTCGACGCGGCGCCACTGCGCGACCAGGCCGGCCAGGGACACCTCCCGGCGCTCGACCGCGTAGAGACCCTGCAGGTAGGTCGCGAAGCCCTCGTTGAGCCACAGGTCCTGCCAGGTCCGCGGGGTTACCGAGTCGCCGAACCAGTGGTGGGCGTACTCGTGCAGCAGCACCGGCTCTGCCTGGGGCCCGGTGAGCGGGCCGAGGGTGACCATCGTCTGCGTCTCCATGCCCGAGGTGCCCTGCACCACGACCACTCCGGCGCTGGCGAAGGGGTACCGGCCCAGCCGCTGCTCAAGCCAGCTGAGCAGGCGCGGTGACTGGCTGAGCGTGGGCAGCATCCGGGCCGCGTCCTGCGGGCGGACCCAGTACGTGACCGGCAGGCCGCCCGGCCCGGTGGCGGCGTGCCGCTCGAACCGGTCTACCGCCATCGTGACCAGGTAGGTGGGCATCGCCTCGGCCGCCTGCCAGCGGAACGTGCGCCGGTCGCCCTGGTCGGACTCGCCGGCCAGGCGGCCGTTGGCAACCCCGGTCCAGCCCTCGGGCACGGTGACCGAGATGTCGTACCGGGCCTCGTCGGACGGCTGGTCGCTGCACGGGTACCAGGTGAACGCGCCGTACGGCTCCTGCATCGTCCAGAGGGCGCCGTCGGGCATCGGGCGCAGCCCGAGCGCTGTCACGTCCTGCCGGGTGCCCGGGAAGGGCACCGGGGCCGGGCTGCCCCGGTAGCTGACCGCCACGCGCGCGGTGGCGTCGCGGGCGAGCGGTCGCGGCAGCGGCACCACCAGGTCCTCACCGCGGTGGGTCGCGGTGACGGCGGCCCCGTCGGCCGTTGCGGTGTCCACCGCGTACGCCGGGCTGAGGTCGAGCGCCACCGCGGTAAGGTCGGTGACCGCTCGTACGGTGAGCGTGGCCACGCCGCTGAGCAGCCGGGCGGCCGGGTCCCAGGCGAGGTCGAGCGCGTAGTGCAGCACGTCGACATCGGGGCTGCCGTACTGCGGGTAGACCGGGTCGCGGACCGGCGCGGACCGCCCGTCCGGGACCGCCGGGCCGCTCGACGCCGGCCTGGTGGGCAGGGCCGGGCCGCCCGGCAGCGGACCTCCTGTCCCGGGTGGCGCGTCGGCGGGCAGCGGGCCGGGCCGGCCGGCGCCTGGACAGCCGGCGAGGCAGAGCAGGACGGCGGCGGCCGCGCCCGCCCTACCGAGCCACCTGGCCGCGCCCGCCGTACCGAGCCTGGTGGTGGCTGGGCTACTGAGCCATCTCGCAGCTGGCCTACTGAGCCACCTCGCGGTACCGCACCATCTGGTCGCCATGGCTGTCCTGGTCGCTTCCTGGCTGGCTGGACCGCCGGCTAGAGCTGGGGGAGGCCGGTGGGTGCGTCCTCAACAGTGTTGACCATGAAGTACGCCGACCGCTCCAGGTAGTCCCAGAGCGTCGCGGCCTGCTCCGCGGGCAGCTCCAGCGCGTCCACGGCCCGGCGCATGTGCCGCAGCCAGGCGTCCCGCTCCGCGGGGCCGACCCGGAAGGGGGCGTGCCGCAGCCGCAGCCGCGGGTGGCCCCGTTGCTGCGAGTAGGTGGTCGGGCCACCCCAGTACTGAATGAGGAAGAGCGTCAGGCGCTCAATGGCCGGGCCGAGGTCCTGCTCCGGGTAGAGCGGCCGGAGCACCGGGTCGGTGGCGACCCCCGCGTAGAACTCGCGTACCAGCCTGCGGAACGTCGGCTCGCCGCCAACCAGGTCAAAGAAGGTCGCCCGCACGGTCACCTGACAAGTGTGCCAGCCACGGCCGTCCCGGCCGCTACGTCGACCCGGCCTACGACCTACCGGGGCGAGTCACCGCGGGCGGAGCCGTTCAGGGGCCCGTGGGCGGGGTCCGCGGGCGGAGCGGCTCAGGGGTCCGCGGGCGGAGCGGCTCAGGCGTTGGCCTCGCCGTGCTCGGTGCTGGGCTGGCTCAGGCCCATCATGGCGCGGCGGCGGGCCAGCGTGTGCGTGCCCAGGCCGTCCGGCGGCGTGTTTCCGGCCCCGTCGAGCCGTACGCCGTTGACGCGCCCCTCGCGCTCGGTCTCCTCGTTGGCGAGCTGGGCGGCGTGGACCGTGGCCGCGATCGTCTCCTTGGCCGGCCAGCTCGAGCTCGTGGCGAGCAGCAGCACCACGCCGGCCAGGCTCCAGAAGCCGACGACCGCCGGGATCCCGAAGCGGTCCGCGAGGATCCCGGTCGCGATCACCGCGACACCCTGCGTCACCTGCATGCCGCCCTGCATCACGCCGAACGCCCGCGCCCGGTAGGCCGCTGGCAGTGCCTGCACGAACAGGCCGTTGGCGGGCGGCATCATGCCGGCCACAGCGAAGCCACACACCGCGGCCATCAGCGCGATGCCCCCGACCGGGGGCCCCAGCAACGCCGGCACCAGCGCGAGCGGGGCCAGCACGGCGAACGGCCGGATCAGCCGGCGCCGCAGGTCGGGCCGGATCAGCCGGCCGACCACTATGCCACCCAGGATGAAGCCGATCGGGTTGGCCACCATGATCATGGCCTGCATCCAGCCCCGGTCAGATTCATTGTCGGCCAGCTCGGCGGCCCAGGCGGCGGCGAGCCCCTCCGGGACGATCGCGAAGAGCATCGAGGTGAACACGAGCAGCGCGATGGCCCGCAGCACCGGAGTACCGAAGACGACCCGGAACCCGTCGGCGGTGTCCCGGGCGAGGTGGTTGTGCAGCGGCCGGCCGATCGGGCGCCGGTCACCCAGGCCCACCGCGATGAGCACCGCGGAGACCGCGAAGGTGGCGGCGTTGAGCAGCAGCGCCACCCGGGGGTAGAACGGCGCGATGGCGCCGCCCAGCGCGTAGCCGGCGATCTGCGCCGCCTGGCCGGTGCTCTGCTGGAGCGAGAGGCCGACGACGTAGCGGTCGCCCTGGAGCAGCTGCGGCAGCAGCGCCGAGCGGGCCGCCTGGAACGGTGGGTTGGCCAGGGCGGTGGCGAACAGCAGGAAAAGGATCAGCCAGACTGGTATGCCCGGGATTGCGACCAATGCGATCAGCGACATCCGGATCAGGTCACAGATCACCATCACCCGTCGGTACGGGTGCCGCTCGGCGATCGTGGCGAGCAGCGGCCCCCCGGCGATCCAGGGGAGGTAGCTCAGCGCGAACGCGGCGGCCGAGAGGGCGACGGACCCGGTCTCGTGGAAGACCAAAGCGGTGACCGCCGCCTTGGCTAAGTGGTCACCGATCCAGGAGAGCGTGCTTGAGGCGAAGATGAAACGGAACTCACGGCTCGAGAACACGTCACCGAACGTGGCTGGGCGATCGGTGACGAACATCTCGTCAGACACCGGAAGCCCTCCATAGATAACGGCTAGTGTGGCGAAAGCCTGTCGTGATTCTGCCCGATCATCCGAGATCGTGCTAGGGCGAACGGTCCATGAGTCACCTGTACGACGGAGCTAGGGGACGATACTGGACTGGGCGCTGCCACGGCGACCCCGTTGTCCGTCTTTGTCTACGCACTACCCAGTGTGCCGGTTCGACGTGAGTCACGTTGCGCCCGCCTGGCCCGTCTCGGTCGGGTCGGTCCCGTCCGGCGTGGCTGCCCCGAGTGTTGGCGCAGCCGGGCGCGGGTACACCCGGGATGCGCTGATCTGTGCCGCTATGCCCGAAGACTCAAGCGCCTCGGTGAGCCGGCGGCGCAGCTCCCGGCCGACCCGGAACTGTGCGTCGGCCGAGGTCTTGGCGGTCGACCGGACCACCGCCCCGTCCACCGTGATCTGCTCGACGCCGAGCACCTCGGGGCCCTCGATGAAGTCACCGACGTACTCGGGGTCCTCGGCCAGCGACGCCGCCGCCCGCCGCAGGACAGCGGTGGCGTCGTCCACGCCGGCGAAGCCGATCGGGATGTCGACCACGACCATGGCCCAGCCCTGGCTCTTGTTCCCGACCCGGACGATCTCTCCGTTGCGGATGTACCACAGCACGCCGCGGGCGTCGCGTACCGTCGTCACGCGCAGCCCGACCGCCTCCACCACCCCGGTCGCCTCCCCGACGTCCACCGTGTCGCCGACCCCGTACTGGTCCTCGAGCAGCATGAACAAGCCGGCGATGAGATCCTTCACCAGGGTCTGCGCGCCGAAGCCGAGGGCCACCCCGGCGATGCCGGCGCTGGCCAGAAGCGGCGCCAGGTTCACCCCGAGCTGGGCGAGGACCATCAGCGTGGCCATGGAGTAGACGGCGAGGCTGACGAAGCTGCGCAGCACCGAGCCGATCGCCTGGGCCCGCTGCCGGCGCCGCTCCGGGAACAGCGCCGTCGCCTCCTGCAGCGCCGCGGGCATGCGCTCCTTCAGCGGCTTGAGGATGGTCGGCACGGCGCCCTGGGCGGTGGTGTGCACGAGCCGGTAGATCATGCGGTGCAGCAGGTAGCGGATGAGCATCGCGACTACCACGATCATCAGGATCTGCAGCGGCTTGACCACGAACACATAGCTGCCCTCGGCCAGCCACGCCTCGCCGGTCCAGTCCAGGATCTGCTGGCACAGGGAGTTGTCGCCGCACCCCGTCGGCGTCGGCCCCGGAATGGGGCTCACGTCAGCCACGATCCTCCTTTTGCTCCGGCGCGCGCTCTGGCCCACCCGTCCGGTCTGCCGGGCGCTCCGGCCCGCCCATCAGCCCGCCGAGTTTTTCTACCCCGCCGGGGCCGAATAGTACGTGCAATCCAGTAGTCCATCAGGGACCATTGGCGCACGGAACCTAGCGCGCCGGCCGCGCCGGGCAAGCGAACGGGAGCCGCCACACGCACCGACCGGGAGGGTGAGCGCGATGCCTGACATACGACCCACGGCTGGCGCCGGAGCGTTGGTCCTCAACGCCACCTACGAGCCGTTGTGTGTCGTGTCAGTACGTCGAGCCGCGATCCTCGTCCTCTCCGCAAAGGCAGTCTGTGTCGCGGACGGGGACGGCATCCTGCACAGCGCCCGGCACAGCCTGCCGGTGCCGTCGGTCGTCCGGCTCACCCGGTTCGTCCGGGTCCCTTACCGTACGCACGTCGGGCTCTCCCGTCGGGCGATCTTCGCGCGGGACGGGTGGCGGTGCGTCTACTGCCACGGCCCGGCCGAGACCATAGACCACGTGCAGCCGCGCAGCCGGGGAGGCCGGCATGCCTGGGAGAACGTGGTCGCCGCCTGCGCCCGGTGTAACCACAGCAAAGGGGACAGGACGCCAGCCGAGCTCGGCTGGCGTCTGCATGTGCCCCCGGCTCCGCCCAAAGGAGCCGCGTGGCGGGTGCTGGGGCACCGCGCGCCAGACCCGCGCTGGGCCGACTGGCTGCTGGTCTGACCGGGGTCCGGCCGCCTGGGCGGGCTAGGTCGCCGCCGCGGCGGCTCAGGTCACCTAGCGGGTCAGGTCACCCGGCTGCGCTCCTCGCCGAACCGCAGGTACTCGCCGGACCCCATAATCTGGCGCAGCCGGTGCACCGCCTCGTACACGTCGGTGAAGCGGGTGTACAGCGGGGCCAGCCCGACCCTGATCCGGTCCGGGGTGCGGAAGTCGGGGACCACCCGGGCGGCCTTCCACGCCTGGTAGACCTGCCAGGCGTACGGGTGGTGCAGGGTCACGTGGGCACCCCGGCGGGCCGGGTCGCGGGGCGAGGCCAGGGCGAAGCCGTGCGGGGCGAGCAGGTCGTCGACGAGCTCCACCGCGTACGAGGTCAGCGCCGTGGCCTTGGCGGCGATCGCGTCGACGCCGGCCTCGGCGGCGAGCCGGGCGCCCTCGAGCACGCCGTAGTAGGCGAGCACGGGCGGGGTGCCGACCAGGAACCGGTCGACCGAGTCGACCGGGTCGTAGTCCGGCCCCATGGCGAACTGGTCCCGCTGCCCGAACCAGCCCCAGATCGGCTGGCGCAGCTCGGTCTGCAGGTCGGCCCGGACAAACAGGAACGCCGGTGCGCCCGGCCCGCCGTTGAGGTACTTGTAGGTGGCCCCGACGGCGAGGTCGGCGCCGGCCTGGCGCAGCGGGGTCGGTGTCGCGCCGGCCGAGTGGGACAGGTCCCACAGCATCATGGCGCCGGCCCGGTGCGCCGCCGCGGTGATCCCGACCAGGTCGGCGACGGCCCCGGAGCGGTACGCCATGTGGGACAGCGCGACCAGGGCCACGTCGTCGCCGAGCGCCTCCTGGACGCTGTGCAGGCTGATCCCCTCGTTCATGTCCGCGGCGACCATGCGTACCGTGGCGCCCCGGGCCGCGGCGAGGCCGTGCAGCACATAGCGGTCGGAGGAGAAGTTGTCGTCGTCGGTCACGATCACCCGCCGCCCGGGCCGGGCATCCAGGGCGGCGATGGCGAGCTTGTACAGGTTGACGCTGGTGGAGTCGGACAGGACCACCTCTCCCGGCGCCACCCCGAGCACCCCGGTCGCCAGCACGTCGCCGGCCCGGCGAGCCAGGCTGATCCACTGGTCCCAGCCGCCCAGCAGCCGCTCGCCCCACTCCACCTCCATGGCGTGGCGCAGCCGGTCCCGGGTCGCCTCCGGCATCCGGCCCAGCGAGTGACCGCTAAGGTAGACCAGATCTGGATCGGAGATCACAAACCGGTCCCTGAACGCCGCTAGGACGTCAGCGGCGTCTAAAGCGCGTGCACGCGCAAGAAGCTGGGTCACACCGGCCACGGTAGCTTGACAGGCATGGCCCAGCCGCACGACCTGACCGCGCTGGAACAAGCAGAAGCGGTACGCACCAAACAGCTGAGCTCCGTCGAACTGGTTGACCATTACCTCGCCCGGATCGGGGCGTACCAGGAGACCGTTGGTGCGTTCGTGACCGTGACCGGTGACGCGGCCCGCGACGCGGCGCGCCGGGCGGACGCCGCACTGCGCGAGCGCCCGGCCGGCGAGCTTCCCCCGCTGCACGGGGTGCCCATCGGGATCAAGGACCTGACGATGACCGCCGGGGTACGGACCACCTTCGGCTCGGCCGCCTTCGCCGGCTACGTGCCGCCGGTCGACGCCGACGTGGTCGCCCTGCTGCGGGCCGCCGGCACGGTCAGCCTGGGCAAGACCACCACGTCGGAGTTTGGGCTGACCCTCTACTCGGAGACGCTCGTCGCCCCGCCGGCCCGCAACCCGTGGAGCCTGCGGCACACGGCCGGCGGGTCCAGCGGCGGCGCCGCCGCGGCCGTGGCGGCCGGGCTGCTGCCCTTCGCGCAGGGCACCGACGGCGGTGGCTCCATCCGCATCCCGGCCGCGATCTGCGGGCTGGTCGGCTTCAAGCCGAGCCGCGGGGTGGTCAGCACCGGGCCGGTCGGCTTCGGCGGGTTCGGCCTGCCCACCAGCGGGCCGATCGGCCGTACCGTCGCCGACGTGGCGGCGCTGCTGGACGCCATGGCGGTGCCGGTGCCGGGCGAGCCGTTCCCGGCGCCGGCCCGACCCGGTGGTGGCTACCTGCGCACCCTGGCCACCGCACCGGGACGGCTGCGGGTCGGGCGGTTCACCGCCCCGATGCTCGCCGACGTGCCGGTCGACCCGTCCTGCCTGGCCGCGGTGGACGCCGCCGCAGCAGCCCTGACCGAGGCCGGCCACGAGGTCGTCGACGTGCCGGGACTGCTCGGCTCAGGGCTGGGGGAGTCCTTCGAGACGGTGTGGGCGGCGCTCACGCTCGCCACCGTGGTGCCGCCCGGGGCGGAGGAGAAGCTGCTGCCGCTGACCCGGTGGATGCGCGAGCGGGGCGCCCGGCTCGACGCGGCCACACTCGTGGCCGACCTGACCGCGGTGCAGCACGACGCGCGCCGGGCGCTGCGCACGCTGGCCCCGTACGACCTGTTGCTGTGCCCGACGCTGGCGGCCCCACAGGCGCTGGTCGGCTACTTCGCCGGTGCACCCGACCCGGCCGAGGACTTCGCCCGGCAGAAGCGGTTCTCGCCGTTCTGCGCGGCGTACAACATCACCGGCCAGCCGGCGGTGTCGCTGCCGGTGGGCCAGACCCCGCAGGGGCTGCCGGTCGGGGCGATGCTGGCCGGCGCGGTGGGCGCGGACGCCCTGGTTCTGGGGGCCGCGGCACAGGTCGAGCAGGTCGCGCCGTGGCGCGACCGGCACCCCGCGCTGTGGGACGCGGCACCCCCTCCGCTACCGTGAACGGGTCCAAGTCCGTCCTTTGTGGCCCCTGGGGGCGTGAGGCGTGAGCGTTCTCGAGACGGTGCTCATCTTCGTGGGGGCGCCCGCGGCGGTCATCGCGGTGGTCGCCGGGCTGGTGTACGGCGGCTCCCGCCGCGGCCGGCGCTACCGGCCGGGCCGGCCGTTCGAGTTCATGCCGGTCTGGTTCCTCTCCTCGCAGGCCCAGGCGAGTGGGGCAGGCCACTCCGCCGGGGACGACCGCCGGGCGGTGACCGGCACCGCGGAGCGCGCGGCGCTGCCCGCCCGGACGCCGGCCGGCGAGGACGGGCCGGAGCCCGCGGTGGCGGCGGCCCCGCACGGCGCGACGGGAGGCGCAAGTGACCGCTGGTGAGCTGGACCGGCCCGCGACCGGGCAGGTGTCGCACGGCTCGGTGACCGGGCACCCCGAGGTGCTGGACGGGCCGTTCACCACCCGGCAGCTGCTGCGCCTGGACGAGGCGCTCCGGCTGGCCGACCGGTCGACCAGCCTGACCTTCAGCGTCTACGTCGGTGAGCTTGACGAGCCGGTGCGGGCGCACGCCGAGAAGCTGCATGCCCAGCTCGCCGACCCGGACCGGTCGGTGCTGCTGGCGGTCTCGCCCAACCAGCGGCTGATGGAGATCGTCACCGGCGCCGAGGCCCGCAAGCGGCTACCGGACCGGGACGCGAAGCTCGCCGCCCTGTCCATGGCGGCCGCCTTCGGCGGAGGCGACCTGGCCGGCGGCATCCTCACCGGGATCGCCCAGCTGGCCAACCACGCCGGCCGCCGCTGACCGCTGCTCGGCCCCCGACCAGCACCAGGCTGCTGATCGGCTGCTGACCGTTTCTCGGTTGCCGACCGGACCGCTGACCGTTCTCGGTTGCTCGCCAGCATCAACCGGGGTCGGCCGATTCCGTTGCCCTGATTGGACATCTGCATCACGACCGACCACAACTCGTTCTGGCTCCTACCAACTGGTCGCCTGGCGGTGTTACCGCAGGTCAAGCCACAAATTTGAGATCGACAACGAGTAGCTTCGGCCTAGATCACGGCCTTGAATATTCTTTGATGCGGGTCTCCGTTGCATTCAGTCCGAATTCCCTACCGTCGGTTATCGAGAATTGCTTGAGCGTCCGCAAGGTAATCGCCAAGATTGCACTCATGCCTTACGCTTGTATATCCGACGTGGTGGTCGTATGTGGGCAAGGCCTTATGGTCATGACTCGTCGTCGCAGCCGCATTTCGTTTCGGACGTCCGGCGTATTCCGGCTGCTGTTCTTCGTTGCTACGGTCGTGCCCTGACCAAGATCGCGATCTGGCGTGCCGAATGTTTAGTTGCACTACACATTTCAAGCCATGATCGTGATCTTGTGGCGTAAGGCGGTGGACGGGGCGGTAGAACCGGCGGTCCAGGCGCAGCTCATGTGGGTGGGTAGGGGAACGGAAGCAGGTCGTCGAGGACGGTTACCAGGCGGGCAGTACATCGTGACCTTGTATATGCATCGCACAGGTGGTCGTGTTGTCCGCTCCGGTGATCCAGATATCAGACGCGTGGCGGCAAGGACGACCTTAGCTCGTCCCTGGTATCTGCCGCTCTTGGCCCGTGCCCGGATATCCTGTCGCTCCTTGACGACCACTTGACAGCACGCCATGCCGGTGCCCCGAATGCGATAGGCAGCGTATCTGGCCTCGCTTCCGCTTCTCCAGATAGCGGGCTTCGTCCGCGCACGTGCTATCGACCCTGGCGGGAGGACGGCCAGTGGTCACCCGTGCTCTATGCCTACCAAGCACGGCTATCTCAGCGTCCTGTAGCCTCACCGAATCTATGCCGGTGATGACCTCCGCCATTGCCTAACCGACGCCCGGCTATTGCCTAGCCGAGCTCGCGCGGTCGCGCCCGCGGGCCCGCAGCGCCCGGGTGATGCCGTCCCTGCCCTCGGCGACCAGCCGCCGCAGCGGCGCCGGGTGGCCGTCGCTTTCCAGCCAGGCATCCGTCGCCTCCACGGTGTCCTCGCTGACCTGGAACGACGGGTACGCGTAGAAGACGAAGTCCTGCGCCGGCTCGCTGTCGCGGTGATGCCACACGTCGCCGACCGCCTCGAAGTAGCGGTGCGTGTACGGGGCAGTCAGCTCCACCTGGGCCGGGTGCTGGAAGCCTTGCAGCAGCGAGCGCTGCAGCCAGTTGGGCAGCGCATGGTCAGTGACCAGCCGCCGCCAGGTCTCCGACTTGGCCTCCGGGGTGGCCACGAGAGCGCGGGTGAGCGCGGCCTGGCGCTCGCCGCTGGCGGTGCGGTCGCGGTCGAGCTCCGCCTCGATCTCGTCCGGCCCGGCGCCGCCGCCGGCGACCAGCGCGCCCAGCAACGTCCAGCGCAGCTCGGTGTCGATGAGCAGGCCGTCGGGCACCCCCTCGCCGGCCAGCCAGCCGGCGAGCACGGCCAGCTCGTCCGGGGTACGGGCCGCCGCGGCGAAGGACCGGGCCCAGGCGAGCTGGAGGCCGCTGCCCGGCTCGGCGCCGGTGACGACGGCGTGCGAGGCCTGGGCGAGCTGGGACCAGCCGGCCGGCGCCCAGCCGGGGTCGGCGTAGAACGACAGCACCGACTGGACCTGGCGCAGTGTCGTGGTGACCAGGTTGATGTCGCGCTCGGCCGGCAGCGCGGTGAGCGCCAGCGCGACGTAGTCCCGCGCGGGCAGCTCGGCGTCGCGCACCATGTCCCAGGCGGCGGCCCAGCACAGCGCCCGGGCCAGGGAGGACTCGAAGCCGCTCAGGTGCGCGACGACAGCCGCCATCGACGCGTCGTCCAGCCGCATCTTGGCGTAGGTGAGGTCCTCGTCGTTGAGCAGCAGCACGTCGGGCACTCGTACGCCGGCCAGGGCGGGCACCTCGGTCCGCTCGCCGGCCACGTCGACCTCGACCAGGTCGCGCCGCACCAGGCGGTCGCCGTCCAGGTCGTAGAGGCCGATGCCGATGCGGTGGGTACGCAGCGTCGGGAAGTCGGCCGGCGCCTCCTGCCGGACGACCACCGACTCGTACGTGCCGTCGGCCGCGATGGACAGCTCCGGCCGCAGCGTGTTGACCTGGGCCGTCTCCAGCCACTGCGCGGCGAACTTGCGCAGCTCCCGCCCTGACGCCGCCTCCAGCGCGGTGAGCAGGTCGTCGAAGGTGGCGTTGCCCCAGACATGCCGCTGGAAGTAGGTGCGCAGGCCGGCCACGAACGCGTCCTGGCCGACGTACGCGACCAGCTGCTTGATCACGCTGGCACCCTTGGCGTACGTGATGCCGTCGAAGTTGACCTCGACCGCCTCGACGTCGGGCATGTCGCAGTAGACCGGGTGGGTGGAGGAGAGCTGGTCCTGCCGGTAGCCCCAGTTCTTGCGGATGGACAGGAACGTGGTCCAGGCGTCGGTGAACCGGGTCGCCTCCGCGTTGCACCAGTGGGAGGCCCACTCGGCGAACGACTCGTTCAGCCACAGGTCGTCCCACCAGCGCATGGTGACCAGGTCGCCGAACCACATGTGCGCCATCTCGTGCAGCATCGTGTTGGCGCGGTTCTCGTACTCGTAGTCGGTGACCTGGGAGCGGAAGACGTAGTACTGCTCGGCGTGGACCACGCAGCCGAAGTTCTCCATCGCGCCGGCGTTGAACTCCGGCACGAACACCTGGTCGTACTTTGACAGCGGGTAGCGGATGGCGAACTGCTCATGGAAGAAGTCGAAGCCCTGCCGCGTGATCAGCATCAGCTCCTCGGCGTCCAGGTACTGCGCCATCGAGGCCCGGCAGTAGAGCCCCAGGTCGATCCCGTCGTGGACCTCGCGCACCTCGTGGTACGGCCCGGCGCACAGCGCCGTCACGTACGTGCTCATCCGCACCGACTCGGCGAGGTGGATGGTCCGGGTGGCCGCCACCGGGCCGGGCCCGGCGGTGGCGACCGGCATGTTGGAGACGACCTGCCAGTGCGCCGGCACGGTCACGTGCCAGGTGTAGCAGCTCTTGAGGTCGGGCTGGTCGAAGCAGGCGAAGACCCGCTGCGCGTCCGCCGTCTCGAACTGGCTGTAGAGGTAGACCTCCTTGTCCACCGGGTCCACGCTGCGGTGCAGGCCCTGGCCGGTGGACGAGTAGTGGAAGTCGGCGTCGACCACGAGGGTGTTCTCCGCGGCCAGGCCGGAGATGACCAGCCCGTGCTCGGCCGACCAGCCGGACAGGTCGACCGGCTCGCCGTTGAGCGTCGCCGAGCGCACCCGGTCCGCCGCCACCTCGATGAAGGTGGTCGCGCCCGGCTCGGTGCAGCTGAAGCGGATCTCGGTGGTGGAGTGGAACACCCGTTCGCCAGGTCCGCCGGTGCCGTCGGTAAGGTCCAGCGTGATGTCGTACGAGGCGACGTCGAGCAGGCGCGCCCGCTCGATCGCCTCGGCCTGCGTCAGGTTACGAACTCCGGCCACCGTCGTCTCCATCCAGGATGCTCCCCGGGGGTGTCACCATCGACACTCCGGCGAGCCCATCGTGCCACGGATGGGGCGGAGTTCACCCCGTGCGGCCAGAGAATCGGTCGGCGGATAGGGCTTCCTGGGGCAGGATCGAGGGGCAAGGGGCGTGCCGGGCTCCGCCGGAACATCTGGGAGGCTACCGTGAGCGAAGGCCGCAGCACGGTCGACATGTGGTTCGACCCGATCTGCCCGTGGGCGTGGATGACCTCCCGCTGGCTGCTCGAGGTCGAGCGGGTGCGGGGGCTCACCGTCCGGTTCCATGTGATGAGCCTGGCGGTGCTCAACTCAGGGCGGGACCTGCCGGAGGCGTACGCGGAGCTGATGGAGCGCGGCTGGGGGCCGGTGCGGATCTGCGTCGCCGCCGCCCAGAAGTACGGCCCCGGCGTGCTGCGCGACCTCTACACCGCGTTCGGCACGCAGATCCACCTGGGCGGTCGCGAGCTCAGCCCCGACCTCTACCGGGACACGCTCGCCGAGGCCGGTCTGGACCCGGCCCTCGCCGGCGCCGCCGAGTCCACCGAGTACGACGAGGCGCTGCGCGCCAGCCACGACGCCGGCATGCGCCCGGTGGGGCTGGACGTGGGCACCCCGGTGATCCACGTGCCCGGTGCGGGCGGCGAGACCGTCGCCTTCTTCGGCCCGGTGGTGACCCCGGCCCCGCGCGGCGAGGCCGCGGGCCGGCTCTGGGACGGCTGCCTGCTGGTCGCCGGCACCCCAGGCTTCTACGAGATCAAGCGCACCCGCACGGTCGGCCCGATCTTCGACTGACGCCGCTACGCCCGGCCCTGAAACCGGTCGAGGACCGCAACGGTAGCGTCATGCCATGACGGTTGTGCATCCGATCGCGCGGGCGTGGGTCACCACGGGGGGCACCGGCGCCCAGAACTACGACGAGTTCGCAGACGAGGCCGAAATTACCGCGATCGTCGCGGCCAACCCGGCCAGCGCGCTCGCCGTGGAGATGCCGCACCGGGCACCGGACAGCCTCGGCCGGTCGTTCCGCGAGGCCCTGCCCGACGCGGTGGCCCGCCTGGCCGAGGCGAAGCAGGACGGCAGCTACACGCCGGCCGAGCAGGTCGTCGCGCTCTACCGCATCACCTGGCCAGGGGACGAGCCGGCGTACGGCCTGTTCTGCATGGTGGACACCGACCAGATCTCGGCGCGGGCCGACGAGCCCGGCCTGGTCATCCGCAACGAGGACGTGTTCCTGGAGAAGGTCCGCGAGCGGGTGGCGCTGGCACAGGCGACCCGGCACCTGCTCTCCGCGGTGCTGCTGCTGCAGACCGCGCAGGGCGACGAGCTGCACGCGGCGCTCGCGGCCGGGTGCGAGCGGGCCGGCGCCCCGACCGCCACCGACCGGGACCAGGCCGGCCGTACCCACGCGATCTGGCTGGTCGGCCCCGGTCCGGCGCAGGACGAGCTGTGCGCGCTGGCCGGCGGCGGCGAGCTGGTCGTGGCCGACGGCAACCACCGTACGCTCGCCGCCCAGCTCGCTGAGGTGCCCCGGTTCCTGGCCGTGGTGAGCGCTCCCGCGTCGGTGACCATCGCGCCATACCACCGGCTGGTGACCGAGGCGCCGGCGCCGGTGGCGGAGCTCACCGCGCGGCTGCGGGCGGTGGGGGCCGGCGTCGAGCCCTGGCCGGGCGCTGCCCCGGCCGTCCCGTCACGCGTCGCTGCCCCGAGCGTCCCATCACGCGTCGCTGCCCCGGCTGTTCCGTCGCGTGCCGGGACGACCTGCCTGTACGCCGGCCCGGACGCCTGCTACGCGCTCACCCTGCCGCCGGACCCGGCGGCGCCGGCCGTGGACAACCTCGACCACGCGTTGGTCGAGCGGGTGCTGCTGCGCGACGCGCTGGGCCTCGACCCGGGTGACAAGCGGGTCGTCTACGTGGGCGGCGACTACCCGGCCGCCTGGCTCGCGGGGGAGGTCGACGCCGGCCGGGCCGACCTCGCCATCCTGGTCGCCCCGGTCACCGTCGACGACTTCGTGGCGGTCAACCTCGCCCGGCAGAAGCTGCCGCGCAAGAGCACCTGGTTCACCCCGAAGGTGCGGGCCGGCCTGGTCCTGGCCGAGCTGGGCGGGGCCTGACATGCGCGTCTACCTGGCCGCCGACCACGCCGGCTACGAGCTGAAGGTGCACCTCGCCACCTACCTGACCACCCAGGGGTACGAGGTGCGCGACATCGGCCCGTCAGCGTTCGACCCGGACGACGACTACCCGTCGTACTGCCTGCACGCCGGCCTGCGGGTGGTGGCCGACCCGAGCAGCCTCGGCGTGGTGATCGGCGGCTCCGGCAACGGCGAGCAGATCGCGGCCAACAAGGTGGCCGGCGTGCGGGCCGCGCTCGCCTGGAACGTGGCCACCGCTCAGCTCGCGCGGGAGCACAACGACGCCAACGTGGTGAGCATCGGCGC
>Ga0075420_100000649_pt1 | contig 28057 bp, 24 predicted proteins | sample SoiMetdeltSBSDD4_FD_75296 | JGI IMG/M metagenome (GOLD analysis project Ga0075420, IMG submission 75296) | Bulk soil microbial communities from a Populus tree surrounding site in Tennessee, USA - Soil MetaG P. deltoides SBSDD4 | ecosystem: Environmental > Terrestrial > Soil > Tree plantation...
CACCGGCTTACACGGATGGATCTTCCGATTAGTTCGACGGGGACTGCTGGTGATTTGATTGTTCCCCCCAAAGCCTTGGAGCAAGTACGACGGCTATTTCCTGCCGAGGAGGATCTTGAAATTGCTCAGGGAGATAATCACCTCGGGTTCAGGTCACCGTTTACAGCTGTTTTTACTCGGTTGATAGAAGGTCCGTACCCGAATTATGAGCAGGTAATTCCTCGCGATAATGATCGAGTGGCAATTAGTGATAAAGTCGCGTTGATAAGTGCACTGAAGAGAATGTCGGTTATTGCATCAGACCAGACTCACCGCATTCGCTTGTCATTCAACGCTGGCCTGCTTCGCTTCAGTGTGCAAACTCCAGACTTGGGGGAAGCACAGGATGAACTGCCCATCCGATTCACTGGTGACCCGATCGATATCGGCTTCAATGCGAATTATTTGCTGGAGATTCTCCGCTTCATGCCAACTGATGAAGTGCGACTGACTCTGAAAGCACCTGAGCGAGCAGTGACACTGGAGCCAGAAGCTTGGAACGACTCCGCTTCATACTTATGCCTCGTGATGCCACTGCGTCTCATGGATTGAGAACTTGGTACTGGCAATTCTTATGGCCGTGCGCTCAGGTCTGTGTTTGAGCTCTGTCGAAAACTCTGGGTTCGGAAGGCGGAGCGAAAAGTCAGTTCAACATTCGTGGTGCCGGAAATTTTTCTAAGTCGCTGTTGGACAATCGTTAGTGTATCGGTTGATGCTCCTCTGCCTATGACGTTAACCGGTTGCTGCCACTGTACTCCGCGTCCTTCTAGGGAAATCACTGTCGAGCGGATGATAGTAATGGAGTCATCCTGATGCTCTAATAGAATGCTGTGGGGTCGGTACTGTGCCACTCGAGTGACACGTAATGGAATCCCCCCGCGGCATAACTCATAGCGAGTTGTATCTGTCCACTGTGTCGGGAGTTCATTGCCAATAGGTAAGGCTGGTAGAATCTCATCTCCGGCGAGTAACTGTGAGTTCTCTAAGTTGCAAGCTTGTGTTGCTGGCCTGGAAATTTGGATGGCTCGCCGGGGTATAACCGTGACGATATATGGTCCTAACGTGTCGCGATGAATGAAGTTCTGACCGACTACTCGGGCCGAATCGACTTGCACCATGATCTGTGCCAACTGTGTACCACTGGTGCCGCTGAATGACACTGTGAGAACAGCTGCGGCGTCTGATGTATCAGCTTGTGGTATGGAATCACCGGAGGTCGACTGTACGATTGAGGAACTCGTGAAGTCATATGTCAGCGTACCCGTCCGAAACACATTTGGAAAGGCAATGCTCATTGCTGAATCTGATCGCTGACTCTGAATGGCGATGACAGAGTTTGGATCAGTTCCCGCACGTTGGCCTGAGCTCGTGGTACATGCTTGCAGCAAAACAGCGCCGCTGATAATGGTAGCGAGTCTGAAAAAACGCTGGTGGAACATTGAAATAGCGTGGGATAAAGTTCCGGAATTCAACTGCGAGTTACTGAGTACACTGTAGTGATGTTGCATCGACAGCGACTTAGCCTGACCAAAACTCACCGCCGGCTCTTTTAGTCGACTGATTGAGAACACGAAGAAAAATCAGCCCAGCGTCCAGAATATCCGGACGCTGGGCTGATTTTCTCGTTAGGTAGAGCAGGCAGTTAGCCTGTAAGCCGGATTCTGTCGGATCCACGTGCATCCGGACGGTCATTTCTCTACGAGTGCAGTCGCCTGCACTCTCTAGCAGCCTACCCGCGGCGTCGTTGATCGGGAAGGACTGTCCCTCGCCGCTTATTTGGCCTTGCTCCGACTGGGGTTTACCGAGCCACTCGTGTTACCACGAGTGCGGTGGGCTCTTACCCCACCTTTTCACCCTTACCGAAAACGCTTTCAGTCTCCGGCGGTTTGTTTTCTGTGGCACTGGCCGTCACGACCAACTGCCCGGAGTAACCCGGCTCAGCTGTTCATGCCCAGGTGTTACCTGGCAGTCTGTCCATGGAGTCCGGACTTTCCTCGGCAGTGCACCAAGACAGCAATGCTCTGCCGCGACCGTCCAGCTAACCCCACTCTACTCAACGTGAACGTACGAAACATAACACCACGGGATGGTTCGATCTATTGCAAAATGACGCTTGGCTGACAGGGACTCGTAACGTGCGACTGCTTCAAAGGTCGTTCACCCCCAATCGTCCTAGCCAGCTGGAGGTCGATCGCACATGGATACTCATGCTGACCCCAACGTCACACTGCCGCCTGTCACTACAATCCTCACCCCGGCAGAGCGAGTTCGTGTCGATGCTGCCGGTGAAGGCGTATATACAGCCTTCCATCGCGATTCGATCGACGATGTCATTCGTGATCTGAAAGAACGTCGGGCAAGTGCCGTCCTCGTCTCTGTGACGCGATGTAACCTGCGGGATGCGACGCGAGTTGCTCTGCTCGTTCGTGAGTTTCCGCGAGTACCAACTGTGGCGCTCCTCAGTGAGCTCGAAACATCAGTCCCGAGTGCCATGCTTACGTTAGGCAGGAGTGGTGTGCAGACACTCATTGATGTTCGCGAGCCAGCTGGATGGAGACATCTCCGTGATGTCCTCCTCGGTGACCAGTCTCGTGATATTAATCGGCTTGCATTGGCTCAGCTTTCAACAGACCTGACTGGTGTTCATCCGGACTGCTGGCGGTTTTTCGAAGCGCTGTTTCAGATGCCGAAGTCGATCGCAACAGTTCGTGCACTCGCGCGTCACCTTGGAGTAGTTCCGAGTACACTCATGAGCCGTTTCTTTCGAGCCAAGCTGCCAGCTCCAAAACGGTATCTCGCAATGTCACGGTTGGTGCGTGCGGCACAGCTGTTTGAAAACTCCGGACTGTCTGTCGCAAACGTAGCGAACCGGCTTGACTACTCTTCGCCTCAAAGCTTCGGCCGTCATGTTCGTGGCTTACTTCGCATGACCGCTGTCGAATTTCGTCACACGTACGATGGCGAGGGCATGCTGCAGCGGTTCCGCGATGAGCTCGTGTTACCATATCGTGTGACATTACGCATGCTTGCCCCACTGTCTGCAAGACTGAGCCGTCCAAAATGAACGACAACCGATCCTCGAGACGTACTCCATATTGTCCAGGCACTGACTGGATCGACACACGTCTTAAGACTGGTCGTCGCTCATTTTCCCAAGAATATCCGATACGTGAGTGAGAGTGATGACAGGAATCCCTTCCCGCTCAATAGCCTCGCGACCGCCTTCATCTCGATCAACGACGGCAAGGACCCCTCGAACAACACCACCCTGATCTCGCACTGTGTTTGCGGCACGCAACGCCGATGCTCCAGTCGTGATTACATCCTCGATAATCGCAACGTAGTCGCCTTCGCTGAAAGGACCCTCGATGAGGCGTTGCGTGCCGTGTGACTTGGCTTCCTTGCGAACGGTAAAAGCACGAATCGGTCGCCCAGCCAGCAAACTGGCGTACGATATTGCGTACGCCACGGGATCAGCGCCGAGTGTGAGTCCTCCGATCGACTGGACTTCCCAGCTCGAATCCTCGAGGGCACGAAGTCCCAACTGACCAATGAGGACCAATCCTTCCGGGCTCATTGTTGTCAGCCGGGCATCGATGTATAACGTTGATTCACGCCCTGATGACAAAGTGAACCGACCACGCCGCGTAGACCGTTCGGCGAGGAGTCGCTGGAGATCTTCGAGTGAGTTCATGGCGTGGGAGGATAGAATCACTCGTGCAATCGGTCAATCGACACGACCGACTCGATCGAAAGCTCGGAGTGCGCAAGTCATGATAGCCGCAATTGCCTGTTAGGCTGATGTCCCGTCTCCCGATTCGAGCACGAATTGCTCCGGTTGCTCTCGCAATCGTCTTCGGTTTCGTCGTTGTCGGGTTTCTTCGAGCTGACCGCGAAATGGTTCGCGCTGAGCAGGATCGAGCCGCTCTACGTGCATCCGAGAGCGCAGCGCTTGTCGAAGCGTTCCTGTTCCGGCACTCGAACTGGCTCCGTGCAACAGAGCCGCTCATCCTGGACTACTGGGATCAGGCGCAAACGGTAGCGCCAACACTGGACATTGGTGAACGCGCACGAACGCCAGGGGCATTTGATGCTCTCTGGATAGTGGACTCTGCTGGTATAGTCCGAGCAGCACGAGCACTGCGCGAAGGTACGAACGTTCCTGTCACTGGCAGTCGAGTGCTTGAGCTCAAGCCCTCAATGCTAGCGAATGAACTGCTCACGCTCGTACGTACCGGTGGGACCGATCCCAACGCGCTAGTCTCAGCCGGGTCGGGTAACAGGCAACTCCTGTTTGTGTTTCCGCTTCGTACGCCAACAAAACTCACCGCGGTTGGGGTTCTACCGCTCGACTCTCTGACCACATTCCTTCGACGGCGGAAGAACACCGCATCGTTTGGTCTGGTCATTAAATCGCCAACTGATACGATTGTGTCTCATCCCGGCGAAGGGTTGAATCGAAAGCCGGAGAGCGTTCAAAGCGCTATCAACACGCCGTTTGCGAATAACTGGACGCTAACAATGGTCTATTCCCCCACGGGCCGTGGGGTCCGCATTGCCCTGTGGGTCGTCGGACTTGGCGCTGTGATTGGACTGGGAATCGGACTGTTACTGGAACGTCGTGAAGCAAGCCGAATCGCAGACCGCTCGAGTGAGCTCGAACACCTCTCTGCCGAACTGCTACGAGCGAATCGCGCCAAGAGTGAGTTTCTGGCCAACGTATCGCACGAACTTCGCACACCACTGAACGCGATAGTGGGGTTCGTCGACCTGTTGCGTGATGGCGTATACGGAACCCTTAACTCACGGCAGGTTGGTCCTGTCGAGCGTATCGAAGCGTCTGCGAATCACCTACGCCACCTCGTTGACCAGGTGCTCGACTTGGCAAAGATGGCCGCTGGTCGCCTCGAGGTTCATACAGAGCCGGTAGAGCTCCGACCGTTTGTGTTCGATGTCGCGAGTGAAGTCGAGCCACTCATCACGGAGAAGGGACTTACCTTCTCGCTCACGGTTGGCGCCACACTTCCGCGTGTGCGTACAGACCCGACTCACCTCCGGCAGATCCTCATCAATCTGCTGGGAAACGCGGTGAAGTTCACCATGACTGGCGGCATATCCATTCGTGGTAAGCTCGTCGGGAACGAAACGCGATCCGGTCTCCCGTCTGTTCTGAACGCGGCAACAGCGCTGTTAATGCGCTCCCCACGACCAGATGGGCTATGGATAGCTCTCCAGGTGGTTGATACCGGAATCGGCATTGCTGAGCCGGATCGTGAGCGAATTTTCGATGAATTCGAGCAGGTGAACGCCGGACCACGAGGTGACTCAATGCGTCGTGGTACTGGACTGGGCCTGTCGATCTCACGGCGGCTTGCGCGCCTCATTGGCGGCGACATTACGGTCGAAAGCGAGCTAGGTCGCGGCTCGGTTTTTACGGTATGGCTCCCCGTTGACCCGGCTGACATGAGAGGTGATCGCGCCGCCTGAGGAAGACGACGCGCCAGCTTGTCCGGGTTGAAGCGAGGACACCAAGCCCCGTCTATTTCTGCTTGAAGAGCCCCTTCATCTTGGCGAGGAAACCGCCATCCTCAGACGGCACTGCGAGAAGCACTTTGCGGAGGTCCGTCGCGAAGCTCAAAACATCGGGGTACCGATCTGTCGGTTGTTTTGCCAGCCCGCGCATGATGACGGCCTCGACCTGCTGACCGAATTGTAGATTCGGTCGTGCCTTGTTCAGTGGAATGGGTGGCTGAGATAGCAGCTGCGTGAACATCTCACGCGGTGTCTTCGCCAGATACGGGAGACAACCCGTCAGAAGGAAGTACGCGATCGTTGCTAGGCTGTACTGATCAGCTGCTGGGGTTACGAGTTCGCCACTGAGCGCTTCCGGTGCAACGTACATGAGCGTACCGACGAAAAACCCGGCACGCGTAAGGCGCTCATCCGGGGCTGTGTCGGTCGCGGCCGCAATGCCAAAATCGAGAAGCTTGACCTGATGCGATTCCGGATCGTACATCACATTGTCGGGCTTCAGGTCGCGGTGTACGATGCCAGCGGAATGCGCGGCTTGTACCGCATCACCGATCTGCATGATGATGCGTGCAACCTCCTCCCGTGGTAACGGTGCGTGACGCTTTGCGTACCGTTCTAGGATCTCGCCGGCGGCCCACTCAATGGCTAGATAATGCAGCCCGGGTCCCGATTCACCGGTTTCGATGGTGCGCACCACATTCGGGTGCTGCACACGGGTGCCGAACTTCGCCTCCCGAAGAAAGCGAGCAACGGCAGTACGGTCCTGGCGAAGCTTTTCGCGCAGAACCTTCAGTGCGACGACACCATGCTGGGGATGATCAGCACGATATACGGCCGAGGTCCCACCTTCCCCGACCATATCCTTGATGCTGTATCCGGCGAGCGTCGTTCCGACAAGCGTATCGCGCGACACGCGGCGAACCTAATTCGACAGATCGGTGTCGGCAAGCAAATCGTCGTCCGAAAGACAGTGATCACTTCAAGCTGAACTCTGAGTCGTTCCTCCAATGTTTCGTACGCGCCAGGTCTCCAGCGTCATCGCCCTTCTGATCGCACCGCAGTTCCTCATTTCCTGTGGCAGCCGTCGCCGTCCACCTCAGGCAAACCCGGCGGACGCGACCGCAGCGCGACGGAGTGTCACGCCATCGCAACCCGATGCCGTGCGCCTGTATCGGCAAATGGGGCTGCTCGCAGAAGGCGGCGAGACACCGTTCGTTGGAAGCGTGTCATTCCTCGCAGGGAAGACACCGGATTCAACGGTCTTTCTGCTCACTGTTTCTGTCCCAACACGGTCGCTGACGTTCGTCCGCGAAAATGATCGATACCGTGCATCGTACTCCGCCACACTCGCGCTCACGCGCGCTACTGAAGCGACACGCCGGTTCGAGACGCATCAAATCGTGCGAGTCTCCACGTTCAAAGAAACGACACGAAGTGACGAGAGCGTGTTGTATCAGCAGGCGGTGCGTGCACGACCCGGGCTCTATGACCTGAGCTTCATCTTTCGTGATGACGCTGGTGGCAAGGGGAGCTCGATCGAAGCAACAGTGAACATTCCCCAGATTAGCGTCGGGTCCCTTTCATCACCGATCCCTGTCTATCAGGCAACTCCGCGTACCTCACTCGATTCATTGCCGCGGATTCTCCCCACGCCGAGAGCGACCCTCACACTGGGCCAGGATTCCGTTCTGCCTGTGTATGTCGAGGGCTATGCGGATGGACCAACACTTCGTGTCCGCACGTCGGTGTTTGGGGAGAATGCGTCGACTGCAGTGTGGTCCGACACGTCATCACTAACCCGGCGTGGTGCGATCCTTAGCACCATCGTCAACGTTCCAATCGCTCGGCTAGGTGTTGGAGCACTCACACTGGCGGTGTCGTCGAGCGCAGGGACTGACACAGCTGGCGCCACGAAGGCACCCGTGTTCGTCACGTTTGGGGAGGATCTTCCCGTCGCGACGTTCGGCGAGATGGTCAACTACCTCCGGTACTTCGGCTCCGCGAATCGGCTGCAGGCATTGCGCGATGCACCGCCCGACGCGCGCGCGGCGGCATGGGCGGCGTTCATGCGCGAGACCGACCCTGATCCTGCGACTCCGACAAATGAAGCGTTGCGGGACTATTTCGGACGCATTGCCCAAGCGAACGCTCGATTCCGTGAGGAGGGTGGAAGCGGCTGGCTCACGGATCGCGGACGAGTCTTTGTAGCCCTTGGCCCGCCGGATCAGTTCTTCGAGCCAAACACAAGCGACCTGAATCAGCGGGGCCGAGCTCAGATATGGGACTATCGACGTCACCGTCTGCAGGTCGTGTTCATCGACCAGTCAGGGTTTGGTCGGTGGCGAATGACGGTGTCCAGTGAGGCTGAGTTCGAGGGTGTTGTGCGGCGCGAGTTGAGCCGTTGAGAGAGCCCGTAAGACTGTGATCTACGTCACATTAGCCCGCGTGCCTGCGCTGTATGTTTACACACGTTTACGGCAGAGCTTGATAAGGTATCTCGTTGCGGCACATAGCGTTCTCTTGACAAATTTGCACGGTGTACCTATATAGGTGCCCGCAAACCGGGGTCGGTTTGCCTCATGCACAGTTTGCATGGGCTCGGTTCACCCCGCAGGAGGCAGCTTGCATGGCCAGAGGGAAAGTGAAGTGGTTCAATGACGCGAAGGGCTACGGCTTCATTGAACAAGAAGGCGGCGAAGATGTGTTTGTCCACTTCTCGGCGATCATGATGGACGGCTTCAAAACGCTCGCCGAAGGTCAGGAAGTGGAATTCGAGATCCAGACCGGCGCGAAGGGACTGCACGCTACGAACGTCACGCGCGTCTAGCGCTCGACACACACGTCTCAGGCTGTCCAAGTCTGCCTCCGCCTGCCGACATCGGCAGGCGGTGGTCATTTCCGGGTGCCCCGTCGCGCTTTCAGGCCCAGATTGCTTGAATCGTTGCTGGCCTCCCTCCGCCGGCCTTCACGACGGATAGTTTCCCTCCATCCGTAGCGCTGCACACATCCCGCCGTGGCGCTCCTCTGAAGACACCCTATTCCGAAGTCCGTTGGCTGACGTCTCGCCTCCGCCATCTCCCCGTCTTTTTCTCATCGACGGCTATGCGCTCATCTACCGCGCATTTTTTGCCCTCATCTCGAGACCGCTGACGACGAGCAAGGGTGAAAACACATCGGCCGCTTGGGGCATCGCCAACTTTCTGCTTCGACTGAGCGCGAATCATCACCCTGATTACATCGGGTGGGTAAACGACTCTGGTCTCTCCTTTCGTCACGAGACCTATCCGGCTTACAAGGCGACTCGCGAGAAGCTGACAGAGGAGCTACAAGCCGACTTCGACCGTGGTATGGAGCGCATTAGCGAAATACTCGATGCGCACAAGGTCCCGGTACTGACTCTCCGCGGCTATGAAGCAGACGACGTGATTGGAACCCTCGCGAAGCAAGGGGCTGCAGCTGGGCTGAACGTCGCGATCGTGTCTGGCGACAAGGACTTTCAGCAGCTCGTTCAGCCTCGTGTGTGGTTGCTCAATCCGGGACGCGGTGGTCCAGCCGGCGTCGAAGAGCAGTGGGTCAGCGTTGACAACGCGTCTGAACGTCTTGGCGTCCCGCCCGACCGTGTGGTCGATTACCTCGCTTTGGTTGGTGATTCATCCGATAACGTCCCAGGTGTACCTGGGATTGGCGACAAGACAGCGCGCGAGCTCGTCAACGAATACGGCGCCCTCGAGTCGATTCTCGACGCGGCCGAGCGTATCACGAAGAAGCGACCACGTGAAGCGCTGTTGGAGCACGCCGCGAGGGCGCGGCTGTCGAAACAACTCGTGACGATTCGTGATGACCTTCCCATCCAGCTCGACGTCGAACGCCTGCGCGTCCAGACGCCTGACGCTGCGCGCCTTCGTCAACTCTACGTGGAGCTGGAGTTCACAACGCTCGTCAAGGATGTGTCCCCCGCTCCGGTCGCCAGCGCGACGACGCGCGCGTCATACACCACGGTCGACTCCATACAAGCGCTCGAGCGACTGACTACACGTGCGCGACGCGCTCCGTACATCGCTATCGATACCCAGACGATTGTTCCGTCGGGCAGCCTAACGAACGCCGACCCGCTGCGCGCACGTCTTGTGGCGATGGCTGTTGCCGTCGGTGAGGGTGAAGCGTACTACCTCCCATTCGCCCACCGGGAATGGTATCCAGCTCAGGGAGAACTACTCATCGACGCGTCCGGAGACCGCGCGCCAACCGACGCTCCGGAGGACAGAGGACTCGTCCGAGGTGGAGATGAAACGGGCGAAGACAGCGATGGCGTGACAGCAGCGTCTCGTTCGCGCCCGAAGGCCAAAAAAACTACCAACGCTCCGCCGACGAGCATCGCCGCACGTCTGCTCGCCGAGCACCCGCAGCAGGTCAAGAATCTTCCGCCGCTCGACAGTGAAGCAATGACTCCGCTACGCGAGCTGCTGGAGGACGAAGCGATCAGGAAGACAGCGCAGAACGCAAAGTACGACCTGCTGGCACTTCGCCGGATGGGAATCACCCTGCGCGGGCTCGATTTCGACTCGATGCTCGCGAGCTACGTGCTGGACCCCGGCCGCCGGTCACATGGCCTTGACGTCCTCGCGCTCGAGTTTCTCGATCACACGATGGCATCGTACGAGGAACTCTGTGGCAAAGGAAAGAATGAGATTCCCTTCGACGCTTGCCCTGTCGAGGCAGCGCGCGACTACTCCTGCGAAGAAGCGGACATCGCGTTTCGGATGCGCGCGGTGCTCGAGCCGCAGCTCGAAGCACACGGCCTAACGCCGCTCTTCCACGAAATCGAAATCCCGCTGCTCCAAGTACTTGCCGACATGGAGTGGGCCGGAGTTTCGATCGATCTTCCGTGGTTCGCATCGCTCAAGGAACGATTCCGACGCGAACGTGAGCGGGTCGAGAAAGAGATCTACGAGGAGGCGGGAGAGCACTTCAACATCAACTCGAACCTCCAGCTTCGAACAATCCTCTTCGAGAAGCTGCAGCTTCCCGTCCGAAAGCGAACTTCGACAGGTCCCTCGACCGACGCCAGCGTTTTGCAGGAGCTCGCCGAAGCGGGACACACACTTCCGCAGCTCTTGATGGAGTATCGAGAGCTCTCGAAGCTCGAGAGCACGTACCTCGACACGCTCCCGTCGCTCATTCACGCCGACGACGGGCGGCTACATACGTCGTTCAACCAAACGGTCGCTTCGACTGGGCGCCTGTCCTCGAGTGACCCGAACCTGCAGAACATCCCCATTCGTCGCGAACTGGGACGTGACATCCGACGCGGGTTCATTCCGCGGAAAGGCTGGCTCCTGCTGGCGGCGGACTATTCGCAGATCGAGCTACGACTCCTGGCGCATCTCTCGAACGACCCAGCGTTCGTCGACGCGTTCAAGTCAGGGGGCGACATCCATCGCCAAACGGCGTCGATCATTTTCGGGGTCGCGGTGGACGATGTGACAGCAGAGATGCGCGCTCGTGCGAAGACGATCAACTTCGCCACGATCTACGGCCAGGGCGCGCACGCGCTGTCGCGTCAGCTCAAGATCTCCAACGCGGAAGCGAAGGCATTCATTGCAACCTACTTCGAACGCTTCCGTGGAATTCGCGAGTACCTCGATTCAATGGTGCAGTTTGCACGGGACCACGGATATGTCGAAACGATCTTTCGCCGTCGCCGATACATCCCGGAACTGCGCGACCGGAACTTCAACATTCGCGCATTCGGCGAGCGCACAGCGGCAAACTCTCCTATCCAGGGGTCGGCAGCGGACCTGATCAAGATCGCGATGATCCGCATCGACTCAACATTGCGCAAACGCCGACTGCAGAGCCGCATGATCCTGCAGGTGCACGACGAGCTCGTGTTCGAATTCCCCCCGCAGGAGCAAGAGGATCTCGCATCGCTGGTTCGGGCGGAGATGGAGCACGCGGCGGACCTGTCTGTACCCCTCGTCGTCGATGTAGGGGTAGGAGATAGCTGGCTTGCGACGAAAATGGGTTGAGACGCTGACGCTGAATGAGTTGTCTCGCATCGCGTTAAGCGATGAACATCACAATTCGTGGTATTGCAGAGTGCGCCTGAACGTGCGATGTGAGAACCCGTTTCGTCACAAAGCGAGACGCCCGGTATCGCATAAACTATTGTTGTACATGAGCTTAGTGTCATCACACGTCAGCGGCCCCGGCATTGCTTTCTCCAGTCCCCGGTACTTCTGGACTCGGACGTGATCGCTGTTTCGCTTCAGGGCACGTTCGGGACACTTCCATGCGAGAAAGAGTATGCCTTCGCTTCAGCGCCGCGGGTTCACGCTCATCGAGCTTCTGATCGTCGTCGTGATCATTGGAGTGCTGGCGGCCATCGCAGTCCCCAAGTTTCAGAACACGAAGGGGAAGGCGAACGCTGCGTCACTCCGAGCCGACCTGCGTAACCTCATTACCGCCCAGGAAGCGTACTTCTACGACAACTCGGCCTACACGTCTAATCTGTCCGACCTAAACCTCCGCGTGACGACCGGCGTGACGATCACGTTCGGCGCGGCGACAGCAGGAGGATGGTCGGCGCGAGTCACGCACCCGATGGCGTGGCCCATTCAGTGTGCTGTATTCTTCGGCAGCGCGTCGGCTCTGTCGCCGGCGACGTCGGAGGGTTTGATCGCCTGCCAGTAGGCCGGCGGTCCTGGTGACAGCCAGAAGGACCAAGCAGGAATGGGTCGTATTACCACGCGCGTCAACGGGGACGGCACAACGCCTCGATACCGAGAATTCTCATATCGTCGGGACGGGATGATCTTCGCGATGGATGGCGGTCTGTGGCTGCATCGTCATCGCTGGAAGGGTCATCGCATGGCGCATCTGGTCTCGACGGACCGAGACCTTCTCCTCGCCTACGGTCGCGCGGTGGGCCTACCGGCCGACCAGCTGCAATTCAAGCCGCTCAAGGATCCGCGCACGGGTCTCCGCCGTAACGCCTGGCACTGGGATCTCGTGGGTCGCTACCTGCCACCCCTCGAAGCGCCCGAATCCACGCCTGCCGGCGCATAACGCGGGACCTCGGAGCTCGAGACAACATGTGGATGCTTCTCGGCGACAGCGTCGAGATCACGCTCCAGCAGCTCGTTCAACGACAACGCCTCGGTGCGTAGCCATGCGACCTCACCGGCCAAGCGCTCGCGAAGCGCCGGATCACGCCGGAGCTGAAGATACGTCCGCACACGCGCGATCGCCCGGCGGCGGCGATCGGCGTAGCGAAGATCCCAGCTTGCCGAGAGCGGAAGACTCGCCGCGTAAAACAATCCGACAGCCCAACCCGCAATCGACGTGACGACGGTCGTCTGTATGGCGTAGAACGCAAGCACCAGAATGAAGCCGGCCACGATCGTTCGCATCGCCGGCTCGTCCGGAGTCCGGCTCGTGCGTGATGCCACGGACGTCGCCAGGCGTAGCGGAATCCAGTGATTCACGTGTCCCCACAGTGCCAGTGGCCCTGTAACGACGGCGATCACGAGCTCGCGTAGCACGAACCAGAGACCAGGCGCAACCGCGGTACTCATCTGAACGTCGTTCGCCCAGCTGCCATGTGCGCGAAGCTCGGTGCCAAACGCCGTCAGGCGTGCCGCGAAGCGGTCCACGCGGCTGGCAACGTGAGGGTCAGCCTGTGGCAAATGCGCGGCGATCGCGTCCAATCGCTGCGCGACGCGGACATTGCTCGCAAACGGCGGATCAGGCTCGTGAAGTGGCCGGAAATCATCGAGAATGTGCGCGAGCACGCTCGCCATTGAGAGCACGCGGTGAGCCTCATCGTCCGAATCGAAATTGAGTGTAACCTGACGCAGCCCACTCTCAATATGCTCGGTGAGGCGACTGACGCCGCCGGCGTCGTTAGGCGTCTCGTCCCCGGCGATGATAGGCGCCCCCACGTACATAACGACGCGCGACCGCGGTTCCCATTTCCGCTCGAACGTCAGTCCAACGGGTACGATGGGCAGGGGAGCAATGCCCCGGGTGTCCCGTGCCATGAGCGCAATGCGCGCGAGGCCGGTCTTCAAGGGCGCGAGCGTCGGCTCGCTGTGGCTCTTCCCTTCCGGGAACAAGAGCACCACACCGCCGTGCTGCAATACGTCGAGGACTGAGGAGAAAGCGCGTTCGTTCCGCGACGGGTCAGGTGCGATGCCGTTCTTCGCGTCACTCTCGAGCTTTACGCGCTCATCACTGGCGCGTCGCAACGGTACGATACCGACGACGCGGACCAGTGCCCGCGTGAACGGGTTCTCCAGGAGCGTGGCCTTTGCGGTGAGCGTCACCGGACGTTGCAGCGTGCAGCCGATCACGAGCGCGTCGACCAGAGCATTCGGATGGTTGCTGGCGAGCAGCACCGGACCGGTGTTCGGCAGGCTCTCGAGGCCAACGACCTCGACATCTCGGTAAAACCACCGTAGCGCGAGGCGTCCGAACGCTCGCAGCACTCGATACACGATCATGTAAACCTCGAAGCCGGTTCAACCCGATGCGACTCTGTCTCTGTGCAACGTCGCCTCCGGACTACGTCGCCGGCGATGAGATGAGTCCGGCTTCGCCGGCCCGTGCAGCCCGCTGCCCTTCATCGACCTTGACTCGGCTGAGCACGAGCGCCCCGAGGATGAAGAACGCGATCACGGAGAGAATCGCGTTACGGCTGTTGCCGGTTGTCGCGATCGTGATCCAGAACAACAACGGCCCGAAGATGCTCGCGAATTTCTCGAACACACTGTAGAAACCGAAGAACTCTCCCGACTTGTGCGCCGGTATCAAGCTCGCGAAGAGAGAACGGCTGAGCGCCTGCGTACCTCCCTGCACCGTTGCGACAAGCGCCGCCAGCAACACGAAATGGCCGGCTGTACGCATGAAGTACCCAAGAATGCTGATACCGCCGTAGACGAGCAGGCCGATGAAGATCGTTCGCTTCGCGCCGATCCGCTGCGCGATCGCGCCGAACAGGAAAGCGAATGGGAAGCCGACAAATTGAACGATGAGGATGGCGGAAATCAGCACGGTGTCGGCGATGCCCAGCTCCTTTCCATAGCTCGAGGCCATCTTCTGAATGGTCTGGATGCCGTCGTTGTAGATCATGAATGCCAACAGCATCAGAAACGCCTGGCGATAGCCGCGGAGTGCGCGAAACGTTTCGCCAACGCGAACGAACGGAGCAATGAGCGGGCTCTGTCCCGTCACCTCATCGGGTTCTCGTGTTCGCGGTGGTTCGGGCACACGCAGAAAGAGCGGGATCGAGAACACGACCCACCACACCGCTACCGACAGGAATGCAAGCCGGGTCGGCAAGGTCCGCGCGGACTCGGAAATGTCAGGGCCGGCAGGAAGGCCGAACCACTCCGGCTTCAGGATCCACGCGAGATTGAGGGCGAGCAACACTCCGCCCCCCACGTAACCGATCGCATAGCCAGCACTCGACACACGGTCGATCTCGCCCTCCCTGGCGATGTGAGGGAGCAGCGCGTCGTAGAAAACCGTGCTCGCAGTCGCACCAATGAGCGAGATCACGAATAGAACAAGCGCCAGCCGGTGGTCGCCCTGCTGCACGAAGAACATGCCCGCCACTGCCGACGCACCCACGAGCATTGCGGCGCCCAACATCCTCTTCTTCGCAGCGACGTAGTCCGACACCGCCCCCAGCACAGGCGACAACACGGCGAGAATGATCGCCACGATCGTGTTCGCCGTCGCGATCGCTTGAGTGGCGCGACTTTCCGGGAGGCTCATCTTCGAGATGTTCACGAAGTACACCGGAAAGACCGCTACCATGATCGTGGTCTGGACGGCCGAGACAGCCCAGTCGTACATCGCCCACGCACGCAGCTCGGGTCGGTCGAGACCAAGGCGACCCAGAAATCCACGGTGCGTCGTCGGGTTGGATTCGCTCATGCGGACGTGGGCGGGTTCAGACGGAGAACCACTCATCGAGCGTTCGATGGATTGAATGTGAACAGAATGGGACCAATCCGGGCGTTGAACCCATACGTCGCATGACGTAGCCGCTGTGACGCACCCTGGACCCGTTCGATTGACGGTGCGGGTGGAGTGTGCAGATTTCGCCGCATGCGACGGTTAAGCCCTCGGCCAACGTGGCGCGCTCGTCGCGCGGCGGTCGGTCTCGTGTCAGTGCTCGTGGCAGCATGCGAGCGTCCCGAACCCGTTCCCGGGCGGAAGGATACGACCATCCCTGTGGTGCCGCTACCGGAGAGCACCGTCGCCCTGCCTGCGCCCGCGTCTGCCTGGGACTCGGCGGCCGGGCCGGCGCTGTTCATTGTCGGGCCGACGCCGTTCGAGGCCGCAGTCATCCTCCCAGCGTACACAGACAGCGCATCGCTCGACTCGACGCCGCTCGATGCCGCGCTGCTCAGGACAGTCAAAGTCGATCTATTCGCGGGTGGCAAGCGGGCAGGCGCGGCGAGCATCACCGCTGTTACGTCACTAGCACACTCCGACTCGTGTACCAGTTGGCCGAACGCGAAGCTGCTCCCGACGGTCGCCGACAGCACGGTGTTTCAGTCGTGGAGCGTCGCGTTCCAAGCGGGTCAGGCCGCCGAAATCGCACTCGACTCCATCGAGAGCCTGCCGAGTGCGGACTCGAGTCGACTCGCTGCGGACATCGCGCGACTCGCATCAGCGTTGCCGGGCGACACCGCCGCTCTCTTTCGCGGGCTGCCGTTCGTAGTAAAGAAAGCATGGCGCACGCGAGGGCTCGCGCCACAGGCACTCGCGGCGATCATCGTGCGCAACGTCAATCAGGAAGCGAATCCGCGTCAGGAGCAGATTGTCCTCATCGCCGAGCGCGACACAACCGTTGCGAGCTCTCGGTATGCACCGGTGTACCAGGAACGAACGACCGGCCTGGAAGAGACCATCGAGGCGACCGACCTTATCGGGATGGTTCTCCTCGGCCGTGACCAACGGCCGACAATCGTCATTGCACGTGATTCGTTCGGTGGATCCTCCTATGCCCTCCTCGAGCGCATCAGCGGAGTATGGAAGCTTCGCTGGGCGAGCGCCTACGCAGGCTGCTGACCGGCCCTCAGTCGCAGCACCAAGAGCTCGGACCGGCAATTCACACGCGCCGGGAATGGCCACTGAGCACCGAGCCCTCGCGTCACGTACAGGGTCGTCCGTTCGTTCTTCACCCATCCGCTCGCAGAGCGTCGACCGCACACACGAGACATTGTCAGCGGCGCGCCATACCATGGGAGAACGACTTGCCCTCCGTGCGTATGACCGGCCAGCACGACATCGGCGCGGACCTCTCGCGACAGATGCATAACGAAGTCGGGATTATGCGAGAGGATGAGCGTCGGCCCTGGAGTGCCCGGCAGAGCTTCGACTCGCGGATCGATGGTCCCTTCGCAGACGTCATCCACTCCCGCCACCTTCAGCACCCCGTTTCCGCGTCGAATGAACCGCACGCGGTTAATGAGCACATCAGCGCCTATGGCGCCGAGCCATTCACGGACTCGATGCGCGCCCGCGTAGTAGTCGTGATTCCCGAGCACAGCCACGATTCCGTCACGTGCCTGGAGACGCGACGCAACCGGCACCGACGCCGTAAGCGCAGTCTCGTACCACGCCCGCGACACAGAGGCCATGTGCTTGAACGACGTTCCATAGTCGCCGAGCAGGGCAACGAGATCGGGAGACGTCGCGTTGACTGTCGCGACAATGGTGGCGAGCCACCGTGTGTCGTGTGTCGGAGGAAGATGGAGATCGGAGATCACCACGACCGTGTATCGATCGAGGTCCGCCTCGAGGTCCGCGATCCACAGCTCCCGCGTCGTGACTTCCGGGGGCGACCGTCGAGCAATTCCAGCGAGGAAGGAGGCCAAAGCCGCCCAGGCCCCGGTGAGCGCGGAGCTCAGCGCCCCTGGCTTCAATGCCGCCCAAGCCCCGCGGGCGGAGCAATCCGTCCGGCCGCGCCAGCGAGGGCGAGCAACGTGAGCACGTAGGGTAATGCGAGGAACAGGTGGTACGGAACCGCCAAACCTAACGACTGAGCGAAGAACTGGAGCGCACTCGCGGCGCCAAACAGAAGTGCGGCGAAACTAACGCCCATCGGCGACCAGCGGCCAAGCGCCACGATCGCGATCGCGATGAACCCGCGGCCTGCTGACATCCCCTCGGCGAACGTTCCAACCTGTGCTACTGCGAGGGCCCCTCCGCTCAACCCGCCCAGGGCACCGCCAAAGAGAATCGCCGCCCACTGCACACGGCTCGGCGAGATGCCAGCCGCAGTGGCGGCTGCCGGGTTCTCGCCGACTGCTCGCAAGGCAAGGCCTGCATGCGTTCGATAGAGCCACCAGGCAACGAGCGGGACGAGCACATACACCGCGTAGGTGGTGATCGGCTGAACGAATAATGGCCGGCCCACGATGGGGAGCGATGAGAGCAGCGGAATTGCTACGGGGCCCGCGGTTGGAATTGTCAGGGCGACGCCGGCGGATCCGAATGTGCCGCGATACAGCAATCCCGTGACCCCGAGTGAGAGCAACGTCACCGCCGTGCCGACAACGATCTGATTTGCTCGGAGGGTAACGACAAAAAACGCGAAGACCATCGCGGTGAGAACGCCCGCAGTTGCGGCGCCGACGAAGCCCACGCCAACCCCGAGAGCACCGGCCGCTGCCACTCCGGCCAGCGCACCCGCGAGGATCGTCCCTTCCAGACCGATGTTGATGACACCTGCCCGTTCGACCACGGTCTCGCCGAGCGCGGCAAGTGCGAGTGGTGTGGCCGTTCGCACAGTGGCCTCGAGGAACGCGACAGCTTCAGTCACGGCGAGTCGCCGGAGAAAACTCCGGCGCGTGCGCCCGGAATCCGAAGGAAACCGGCGCGCGCCCCGTCGCGAGCGAGACGCAGCCGAACTAGCGAGACCGCCAGCAACAGAAGAATGAGACCAGCTTCCACGATCGTCGCGAGGACGGATGGGATGCCGGCGTCTCTTTGCATTGCTGACGCGCCGGCTTCCAAAGCTCCGAAGAACACGCCACTGACTGCGGTCAGCAGGGGGTTCAGTGCGCCGACGAGTGCGACCGCGATCGCGGTATAGCCGTATCCCGGCGAGAGGTTCTCGTACAGCGTGTAGGTCACACCCATGACTTCTACGGCACCTGCCAGCCCAGCCAATCCTCCGCTCACGAGAAAGGTCCGGAAGGTGGTTGCGCGCACGTCGACCAGACCGGCGCTCCGAGCGGCGTCGGGATTGGCGCCAATCACCCGGACGCGGAAACCTGCCGCCGTCATCCGCAGGGTCCACCACATTCCGAGCGCACACACGAGGGCGATCGCGAACCCGATGTGAAGCCTGGTATCGGCGACGAGAGGAAGTCGAACCGCTTCAGGGAGCGGGCTGCTCTGGGGATAGATCCGCGTGGGTTCCTGCAGCGGTCCGCGTACGAGATAGCCGACGAGGTAGAGGGCGACGAAGTTCATCATGATCGTGCTGATGACTTCGAGCACGCCGTAGCGCCGGCGGAGCCATGCCGGGACGCTCGCCCACGCTGCGCCGGCAGCGACGCCACCGATCAGCGCAGCCGGGACGGCGACCCACGCACTCATCGACCCCACGCTGAACCCGACCGCGGTCGCTGCCATGCCTCCGGCAAGCAGCTGACCTTCCGCGCCGATGTTCATTACACCGGCCGTGAACGCGATGGTCACGGCGAGCCCGGTGAGTATGAGGGGCGTGGCACGTAGAAGAGTGCCCGAGAAGAGCGCGTACTCCGACCCCAGCGAGCCTCGCCATAGAGCGTCGAGTGCGCGGAGGGGGTCATGCCCCGCCGCAGCTGCCAGCACGGTGACCAGCGCGGCGGCGGCGACCGCCACGGATGCCGCAGCGCCGATCGCGCGCAGACTGCGTCGTGCTGGAAATCCAGCCCGGAGTCGCCTCACGTGAGCTTCTCGTCAGACGCGGCGGGAGGCCAGCCGGCTATCACGGGAGAGTCGCCACATGGCCAGCACGCCTAACGCCGGTCCGATCGCGAGCGGCATGTATGCGCGCTCCCAGCCCCACCACTCGACCCACACGGGAACGAGTCTGATGGTCACGATGGTCAACAGAAACCCGGCGCAGGTCTGCAGGGTGATGGCGGTACCTACGTACCTGCTGGGCGCGAGCTCTGTCACAGCCGCCGAGAACTGAGCGGAGTCGGCTACGATCGACGCGCCCCAAATGAGCGCTACCGTAATGAGTACCACGAGCGAGCCGGTTACAAGCGCGCCGATGACCATGGCGCACGCACCGCTGGCCAGCATCGCGATGATAGTCACCTTCGGTCGTCCAACCCGGTCTGCGGCAATCCCCGCGACAATGCATCCAGCTGTGCCAGCGGCAATGGTCAGAAATGCAAGCACAGCGGCAGTCGATGCGTCAATGCGGTGAACGACCGCCGCGTACGTCCAAAACACGCCGATCGAACTCCACATCGCGTAAAGCTCCCACATGTGTCCGAGGTAGCCGGCAGTAGCCAGTATGACGCCACGATCACGTAATACAGCCAACAGTGCCCCGGATTCAAATGGAGCGGATTGCGCCTGGAACGGGCCCTCCTTTACTACCACGAAGAAAAGCAGTGCGGACACAGACGCGGCAGCAGCAGCGCCAAGAACTACGATTCGCCACTCGCTGCCGTACGTCCCAAGCCGTAGCAGATTCGGACCTGCTGAGCCAATAGTGAGAGCGCCGACCAACACGCCGATTGCAGTCCCTCGTCGATCCAGCCACCAACCCGCCGCTATCTTGATTCCCGGAGGGTAAACTCCCGCGAGGGCTGCGCCCGTCACCACCCGCAGGGCGACTGCCTGACCTACCTCGATCGAAGGTGCCGCCAGGCAGGCGGTCGTCGCGGCAGCGATTAATGACGACACGGCCGCGAGTCGCCGCGCGCTCCAACGGTCGCTCAGCAGCAGAACTGCGCTAATGAATGTACCGAGCACGAACCCCAGTTGGACGGCAATCGTCAGCCAAGCGCTCACTGCGCCAGAATGACGCCATTCAGCCGTCATTCCTGGAGCAGCTACCGTTGCGCTAAACCACGGGGTCATCCCGAGAATCATCGCCGCCGACAACGCGGCGAGCTGCAGAACGGCTCCCGGCGGGCGTTCTCGCGTCACGAAGCTCCAAGCATGGCGCGGCCTACCGCTTCGCGATCCAGGGGAACCTCTGCAACCGTTCCGGCGAACACCACAAGCATGCGATCGGCGATGGACAAAGTCTCGTCGATATCGGATGAATACGCCACCACAGCGACACCAACGTTACGTGCTTGAATCAGTTGGGCCCTAATCTCCACGGATGCGCGAACATCGAGTCCTCGGCCGGGGTTCTCGACAACCAATGCCGGTGGTGGCCCTTCGAGCTCCCGTGAGAGCACGAACTTCTGCTGATTACCACCGGAAAGAGTTCTCGCCACCACCCCCGGGCCGATAGACCGAACATCGAAGCGCTTCATTGCAGCGGCGGTCGTGGTGTTCAGCTCGCGCCACCGGACCCGCCCACGCCGAGCTCCCAGGCCGCGAAGGGCAAAGTTCTCCGCGAGCGTCATGTCGAGCACGAGAGCCTCCCCGTGCCGGTCGTCCGGGACGAACCCTACAACGGCGGGGAGCTCGAGACTGCCTTTCACCACCGGAAGCCTGCCAGCAATTGCCCGCAACAGATCGCGCTGCCCAGAACCTTCCACGCCGGCGACACCGACAATCTCACCGCCGAACACATCGAAGGAGGCATCTCGAACTTTCACGACGCCGCGAGTGTCATCGACCTCGATCCCACGCGCCGATATGACTCGCGTTTGTCCGGCCTTGGTTGCTCGATCCGCAACGACCGGTGACGCCAGGCCATCACTGCCGAGCATCGCGGCCACGAGTTGCGGCTCCGTCGTTTCCGCTGCCTCGACCGCAAGCGTGGTCCGCCCATGGCGCAGTACGGTGATCTCATCGGCCACCGCGAACGCTTCGCGCAGCTTGTGAGTGATGAGGACGATCGCTCGACCGCCCGCGGCGAGCTGCCGGATCGTCCGAAGCAACTCCTCCGACTCGGCAGGCGCGAGCACTGCCGTTGGCTCATCGAGAATCAGTATGCGAGCATCGCGCGACAGCGCCTTCAACAGCTCGACGCGTTGCTGCGCGCTCACCGGAAGCTCACGCACGCGCGCTGACGGATCGATTGGGAGGCGCGTTGCTGACGCGAGCGATCGGACGCGCTCATCAGCAGTTGCGGGCTCGAAGCGCCCACCATGTCCGAGCGCAACGTTCTCGGCGACTGTCATAGCCGGCACGAGCGTGAAGTGCTGGTGGACCATTCCAATGCCGGCAGCAATGGCATCGGCCGGTGAGGCAAATCGACGCACACTCTCACCGACCCGAATCACGCCGGCGTCGGGTTGCTCCATGCCGTAGGCCACTCGCATCAGTGTTGTCTTCCCGGCGCCATTCTCGCCAAGGAGCGCGTGTATGCTGCCAGCGGCCACGCTTAGCGAACCGTCACCAAGTGCCTCCACCGCGCCGAATCGCTTGACGATGTGTTCGAGCGCAAGCGCAGGCTCGGTCACAGCCGGGTCGGTGCGGATATGAAGCTCGCGGGGACCGAAAACGTCTCGCTCAAGTGCGTAGCAACCGCGCGGACACCCAAAGTTTCGGTGGCGTAGTGGCCAGCGTACACAACGACGATGCCGGCATCATCCGCTGCGACCGCCGTGTGGTGCGGTCCTTCGCCGACGATCAGCGTGTCCAGTCCCTGAGCCTGGGCCTCGAGAAGCGTCTCGGAAGACGCGCCGGCTCCGGTACAGAGACCCCAGCGGTGGGATCGTCGACCGGCGGGAAAGTCAGTCGCACGAACCGCCCCACCGTGCGTGTGCGCAAAGACATCGGCACGATGAACGAGGTCCGCGGTGGCGACGTCGCAATCGCCCCGCAGTCCAATGTCGATCGTCTTGTACCGCGCGAATCCACCGGAGGGCTCGAGCCCGAGCTCTCTCGCCAGCAGGATGTTGTTTCCCAGCGTCGCGTGGGCATCGAGGGGCAAGTGCGACGCGTACACTGCCAGGTCATGCTCGATCAAGAGTCGCAGTCGTTCGTACGCGGTTCCGGTCAAAGGCTGCGTGCCACCCCAGAACATGCCGTGATGGACAATCAACAAGTTGGCCTGTTCACGGACTGCCTGCTCGATGACCCGCCGCGAAATGTCGACGGCGGCCGCGATGCGACGCACGGGGCCGCGATGCGCGAGCTGCACGCCATTCAATGCGCCCGGATAATCCGGAAACCCCTCGGTGCCGAGCAGACCGTCGAGATAATCGGCGACGGTCGCGAGATCGATCATGGTGCGACGAACGCGCCGGTCGAATCGACCAGCCGCAACGACCCGTCGTACAAACGTCGTTGCACCGAGTCGATCGTCGCACGCACGGACACCGGAATGCGCGGCTCGAGCACTGGGTTCAGTACGAGCCTAACGACGTTGTCTCGAACGCCGAGGGAGACGACACGCGGCGTAAATCCGCCGCCACGGACCTCGCGGGCTACAAGCAGGAAGGCGTGACGGAGATCGATGACGACGCTGCCAAGGGTCACATCCGGGGCGATGCCGTTCTGATCGGCGTTTGCTCCGATCACGAGTGTGGATCCTGACTCCTTCGCGGCCTGAAAGACACCAAGACCGGCGGCGTCGGCATTCTGAAAGATGACGTCAGTGCGTCGGCCAATTTGGGCGAGCGCCTGTTCCTTGCCTGCGCTCAGGTCATCCCAGTTACCGACGTACGATACGACGACGTTGACCCGAGGGATAACCGATTTCGCGCCTGCGGCGTACGCCTCGAAGCTACGCTTTACGGGCGGGAGCTCCGTACCGCCGATCGCACCAATGCTGGACGTCTTCGTCATACCCGCGGCCAGAATTCCCGCGAGATACGACGCCTCCTCGAACGCGAACTGAATCCCGGCGACGTTCGACCGAACAGTATTCCCTGACGTCGTCACATAAATCGTCTTCGGAAACTCGGGCCCGACGCGAACCGCCGCGTCCTGGAACTCGAATCCGTGGCCGACCACGAGGTCATATCCCTGCGCGCCGTACTGCCGGAAGTTTTCTTCGAACTCCGCGGGAGTTTTCGTTTGAACGTGGCTGACCTGTGCGCCGAGCGAATCACGAATGGCCATCAGGCCATCGTAGGCGCCTCCGTTCCACGAGCGATCGGAGATCGGGCCCGGCGTGAGCAACGCGACGCGAAACGGCTTCGCGCCGCTCCCGGAGTCGGCACCAGCGTCGCCGGGCTCACCGCCGCATGACGTCAGCGCGGCGGCTACGGCGGATAGAACGACGACCGAGATTTGACGTCGTCGTGGGAAGGTGGAGATCATAGGTCTGAGCGGAGACAGTTCGTGTCACGGCTGGTCGTAATTCAACCGCTCCGACCTCGGTCGCGCCACCCCGTGGCGCGACGCTCAGTGCGTTACTGCGTCAGCGCAAGCCCGGGACGCAGCGCCGCTTCCGCACCGCCATCGCGAGATTCACGTGGCGCTTCCCGCGTCTGGGGCTGGCCGGCTTCGCGCATGGCGGCTTCACCCATGCGAACGGTGCCGTTGATGGTGCCCCCTTCGAGCACCACGATGCTCTTCGTGAAGATGTCGCCCTGAACGCTGGACGTGCCCTGAATCTCCACGCGCTCGTCGGCGACGATAGTTCCGACGACAACGCCGCCGATGACGACTTCATGGGCGCGGATGTCGCCGTGCACCGTGCCCTGCCGGCCGAGGAGCAACTGCCGCGCGCCACGGATGGCGCCCTCGACGACGCCTTCGATTTTCACGACGCCCGTACTCTCGATATCGCCCACGATCTTCATGCCCGCGGCGATCACGGACAGTCCTGCTTCGGCGGAAGGCGAATCATTGCGCATCGGAACCTTCTCTGTTGTCGGCTTCGTGAAGATCGACATTGCGGTTACCTACAGCGGGTGACGGGCTGGCAAGAAGATCGCCGCGAACGGCGACGGAACGCTAGGGAACGATAGTCGCGGCCGTGTCCTGTGCGGGTGTTGCCGCTGCCGAGGGGGTCGCTGACGTAGGAGTCTCCGCAGCCTGCGGCTTCGTCGCTGGTGCCGTCGATTGCGGTGTAGCGTTAGGCGCCGCCGGCAGTGCAGTCGGTGCGATCAGAGCCCGCGCGGCCGCTGTATCGATCCGAGTGGCGCCGCCGACTGCGCCGAGCATCTGACGCACCTGCTCGTATCGGCCGTGCATGCGCGAAAGCGCCACCTGCAACGAGTCAATGCGGCGATTATCGTGTTCCAGCTCGGCGATGCGTCCGGAGAGGAACGGTACGCGAACACTCTGGAAGGCGAACATCAACCACGTTCCGACGAACAACACAGCAATGATGACGCCGATGCGGGAGCCAAGAACGCGAAGCAACGCAACCTGACGCTCGGTGATGACGATGGTGCGATTGGCGAGGCCCGTTTCGCGTTGGACTTGGATGATCATGGATCCCGCATGCGGCGTGTAGATGTTTCCGTAGCCGTTCCGTAAGCGGTTCATGAACCCGAATCGCATCACAAGTCCTCGTTATGCCCCGTAATCAGTTCGATCAGCCGATTGAGATCGTCCGCGGAATAAAACGCGATGCGAAGCTCGCCACGGTCTTTCTCGTCGATGTCGAGTGACACATCCGTCTGCAGGCGCCGCCTGAGCCGGTCGGTTACTCGCCGTACCTCGGCGCCGCGCGCGGTGGTGGGTTTTTCAGGCGTGGCGACATTCGGTTGACGCGCTGGGGTAGCTGCCTGTTTCACAAGGCGCTCAACCTCGCGGACGGAAAGATTCTTGGCGACCGTCTCGCGGGCGAGGTCTACCATCACACGTTCCGTGGGAACTGCGAGAAGCGCCCGTGCGTGGCCAACGGTCAACTGTCCGTCCTGTAACAGGCGCCGGATGGACGCAGGTAAGTTAAGCAGTCGCAACGAGTTGGCAACTGTCGACCGGTCCTTGCCGACAGCCGTCGCTACGTCCTGCTGCGTGAGCTGAAACTCGGAGATCAACCGACTGAACCCTTCGGCTTCCTCGATTGCGTTGAGATCGGCACGCTGGAGGTTCTCGACGAGCGCGAGGGTGAGGAGTGATCGGTCGTCGAAATCCTTGACAATGGCAGGTATGTCAGTCCAACCGAGCCGTGTCGCGGCGCGGAGACGTCGTTCGCCAGCGATCAACTCGTAATGATCGGCGACTGACCGAACAGTAATTGGCTGGAGCAGACCGGTCGATCGCAGACTCGCCTCGAGCTGAGCCAACTCTTCCTCCTTGAACTCGCGGCGCGGCTGGAATGGGTTGGGCCGGACCCGGGAGATAGGGAGCAGCTGAAACGGCGATTCAGCGGTTGGGGGTGGCGGTGCGACCGCGGGGCTCGAGACGGGTGTGGCGCCAAGCAACGCCTCGAGTCCCCGGCCTAAGCGTCGTGGTTTGTCGGCCATTGGTTGTCGCGATTTGGGGCTGATGGAGAATCAGTTTGCTGCCGGCGCGACTGGGAGGTCGGGAAGCTCCTCTACCGCGTCCGCAGGCGGGGGCGACACCACGGTGTTTCGAGCAATGAGCTCTTTCGCCACGCTCATGTAGGACTGAGCGCCGATCGATGCGACGTCGTACAGAATTATCGGCTTGCCGAAGCTCGGTGCTTCGGCTAGGCGGATGTTGCGCGGGATCACCGTGTCGAATACCTGGTTACCGAAGTACTCTCGGGCATCCGTCGCGACCTGACGTGAAAGATTCAGGCGTGCGTCATACATCGTGAGAAGCACGCCCTCGACGGCGAGCGTCTCGTTGAGGCTGCGCTGCACGAGGTGGACGGTGTTCAGGAGCTGGGAGAGTCCCTCAAGCGCATAGTACTCGCATTGGACGGGGATCAGTAACGAGTCCGCCGCGGCGAGCATGTTGACCGTGATCAGGCCCAAAGAAGGTGGACAGTCGATCAGCACGTAGTCGTACTGGTCGCGAACCGTCTCGAGCGCGGTGCGCATTGCTTTATCGCGGTTGGGCTGGTCGACCATCTCGACTTCCGCCGCGGCGAGATCGGCTGTGGCGGGGGCGACGTCCAGGTGCTTGAACTGCACTGCGCGATGAATCACATCGGTGAGGGCAGCCGAGCCAATTAGGACGTCGTAGACAGTTTTCTGGAGATTGTCGCGCGTGAGCCCAATGCCGCTCGACGCATTCCCTTGAGGGTCGCCGTCCACGAGGAGTGTTCTCTGTTCTGCCACCGCGAGGCTGGCGGCGAGATTGACGGCGGTGGTGGTTTTGCCCACACCGCCCTTCTGATTTGCAATTGCGACGACTTTAGCCACTGCAGTCTCGGCGCCGAGGATGTTGGGCGCGAAATATAGAGATCCAGACCCGGAGGCGGCAGAATGTTTCACGTGAAACACGCGTGCTGCGGTCGCTCGAGCCGCGCGCCACCGTGCCTAGCTGGCGCCTCGATCGACGTGGCGCTGGATGCGCGATGCGGCGTGCGGAGTTAGCTCCGCGTGCTCTCCCGCGTAGGTTCTACAGGCCGCGGAGGGATGACGGTCGACGGCGGTCGTGCCGGGCACCCGCCGACCGCACTCGCTCCGGACGCGGGACGAAGGCGTGCCCACACAGCGAGAGTTGGGCGAGGCATTGTGGCTCTCGCCCAATGGCAACGGCTTCCAAACCCTCCGGCCACCGCAACCGAGGTCGAGTGTGTGCAGATAGGCTGCGTTTGCCGCGTCTCGTGCTCACGCTACTTGAGCGGACACGGCCATTTAACCACGCGCGACTCAGATAGCGTCGCGGAACGTTCGACGCCTTCCCGATTCCGTGGCAACCCGCCGGCCGTTTCGCATGGCCAGGATGGTCGTGGCGCCGGACGTGGCCCGGTTGAACACTTATGGCAGACTCTGCAATACTTTGGGTGGGCGCTTACCACCTCGCATCTCTGTTTCACGTGAAACAAGAAAGGGCGCCGAACCAGCTCGGCGCCCTCGAACATGACCCTCTCGGACCTACCATAAGAATCGCAGGTCTTGACCCGTTACCGCGGAGCGGGGACGAACTGCCAGCGAGCGGACACGAAAACGGCAATCGTCTGCTCGCCCGGATCGATGGGAGTTGGCGTATCCGCCATGGTAGATACGCGCGACATTGCCATCTCCTCCCCGTAAGGACGAACGGGACCCGACGTGCTGATCTCGAGCAGCGCGCCAAGCGAACCACCCGCCGCACGGGCCATTGCATCGGCGTCAGCCCGCGCCTTCGCAACGGCGTCTGAGAGCGCGAGTCTGCGGCCTTCGTCGGCTCGCGAGCTGTAGAACCGAAGTGAACTCACCACGTTCGCTCCGGCTGCCAATGAAGCGTCGATGAGAGCACCGACCTGGTCGATCCGCCGCACATCGGCCTGAACCATGTTCCTCGCGACGTACCC
>Ga0075420_100000652_pt1 | contig 28015 bp, 28 predicted proteins | sample SoiMetdeltSBSDD4_FD_75296 | JGI IMG/M metagenome (GOLD analysis project Ga0075420, IMG submission 75296) | Bulk soil microbial communities from a Populus tree surrounding site in Tennessee, USA - Soil MetaG P. deltoides SBSDD4 | ecosystem: Environmental > Terrestrial > Soil > Tree plantation...
CTTTGGCTTATCTCGTTGTTTCTCTCTATCTCTACTTCTGCTTCTTGTTCTGGGTCTTCTTCACCCATAATAGTAGCTGCCGCCATTGGCGCCATTGGTGCCATTGGTAATGCACCTGCTCCTATTACGGCCATTGTGGCCATTAGGATTGCTAATTTTGGTGAAATCATGCTAGCATTTCGAACCACTGCATCTTTTATAAGAAGTTCTCAAAACATTTCTTTCTTGATCATCTCACCTTTCATTCATCATATCAATGCCAGAATTTGACACCGTTAAAGATATATCTTCCTTCAACAGATTGAAATAATGTTCATAAAAAGCTAGTATATGAATTGTACTAGCTGATTACCTATAAAATTTAGCCGTGATTTACTGGTCGAATATATCTCATACTCGGAGCATATAATACTTGAATACAATATGCAGAAAAGAGGATTCTGACACTTTATCGGCTCACAACAACAACAACAACAACAACAACAACAACAACAACAACAACAACAACAATATACAGCCAACAAATGAGCTATTGAAGTGGTAGCGAGACAGAGAGACCCACCGAAAAAAGAAGAAGAAGAATTGTTAAATAAATGAAACCCATACCACAACAGAGGTATAATGATAAATAACTTACCGTTTTCGAGGAGAAAAAAAGTATCGACTTTACTCGCATTATCTGCAATCCTAACGCTTCTTCTAACAACTACTCCACTATTACTCTTTAATATCGTACCAGTACAAGCCCAAACAACTCATCTAAGTTTCCGAACAACAGAACCAGCTAAAGGCTCCTTGTGCACGGGTGATACGGCTTGGTTAACTTTTGATGCACAAGGAACTGCTTCTTCTGATTTCCAGCATGAGAGGATAACTAGTGGATCATTTCAAGTGACTAATAGCAGTGGTGATGGACAAATATTGTATAGTGGCAAAATCGTTGGAGGATCTTTTACCAATACCAGCACAGGAGGGGTTCTTCTTATAGCAAGCCAACTGAATCATGTTCCTAATGCGCCTCATACTTGCGGTGCAGTAACTGATACCCTTTCAATAACTACATCGTGTAGAACTGCGGATTCCAACAGCATTGACATCTCTGGGAGATCTGTGGATAATTTCGGAGACTTTACTGCTGCGGTTGAATGTTCTCAAGGAGGAGGAGATACTACAACACAGTCTTCTTCTTCTATGAATGGAACCACAACGCAAGATGGTGATGGTGATGGAATACCTAATGCTAATGATAACTGTCCCAATCTTCCTCACACAAGATGTTATAAAGAAGGAGATACATCACTAGTAATTCATAATAGCAATAGGTGAGAAAATGTGCAGTTCATGATTCGACTTGTTATTACAGCTTGAAGATGATGAACCTGAAACGTTACAGGAACATCTTAGTATCAAACCGAAAGTCGATAGCAAAATGTCAGACGTAAACTGATAGAGCCAGAAAAAATGACGATGGGTTATTTCACGTCTAACAAAGAATTAATAGTTCATCCAATAGGGCCATGGAAATTGGACCAATTTTCTAGACCATCGATTTTGCTGACAGAATTATATCTATCTCAAGACTTGTAAAAGCACAAAAATTGCTAGAAATGCCTAAGAAAGAGGGTTTTGAGTCTGAGTTGGGTTTGATATTAGGTAGGAAGAGGACTTTATGTTCCTTTTTCATTATTGTTATTTTCTTTGCTAAGTCTATTGTTGTTGTTGTTTTTACTACTGTAGACTTCGGGCCAACGCATCGACGCTCTTAGTCTCTTATTTTCAAAATTCAGCAGTTCTATTCTCTCTCAAGTACAGACTGCCCAATGTCACTATTACATTAGGGTCTCACCACTACCATGACTAGCAAACAGAGAAGAAGACGAAGTACCACCTTTTTCAATTAAGGGGTCAATTACACCTGTAAGTATCATAGTTGGCTAGTAATATTCTCCTATATCCGTCGGTTGTTGGCAGTTTCAAGAGTAATCGCGGTACAGTTCAGTCTAACTCTGTTACAGCAGCTTTTACTTTCTGGTCAATAGTAGGGTTAGAGGAAAAAAGTCAGGTGCTGGCTTTATTCTTCTAGGTCTTATTGTTGTTGTTGTTGTTCTTATATCTGAGAATTCCTCCCATGCTATGGACATTTTAGTTATTACTACACAGTAGAATAATATGTCTCAAAAGATAAATGAATCACTCTTCAGTTTATTCTGTCAAATAAAAAATCCAACCTACTGACTTTTACCCTCCGCCTTTAATACTACTGGTCGGCGCATACACACTTTTCAGCTCTTTGTCAGAGTACCGCTGCTGCTCTTCCTTTGGTTTTGTTGCTGCATAGTGTGCTGGCCTGTATCTTCCAAGCAGTATAGAATTTCCTACTACTGTTACCGAACTCAGAGCCATAGCAGCCCCTGCAAATATGGGTAACCATCCAAACACACTTAGTCCCAATAAGGGTACCAAAGCACCCCCTGCTATAGGTATTAGACCAGTATTGTATGCAAATGCCCAGAATAGATTCTGCTTTATTTTCGATACCGTCTTTTTGCCCAATTCCAGAGCCGTCGCTACGTCTCTTACATCACCTTTTATTAGAATTACCCCCCCTGTTTCCTTTGCTACATCCGTTCCAGACCCAATCGCTATTCCCAAATCTGCACGGGCTAGTGCTGGTGCATCATTTATGCCGTCTCCAACCATGGCCACAACTCTACCTTCTTCTGATTTGAGCTTTGAAATTACCTCTTCTTTCTGCTGTGGTAGTACCTGAGCAATTATTCTGTCAATTCCAAGTTTAGATGCAATAGCCTTGGCTGTTCTCTCGTTATCACCTGTCAGCATTATCAGCTCTATACCCATCTTGTTCTTGAGGTAGTCGACCGCTTCCTTTGCACTTTCTTTAATTGTATCTGCCATTGCGATTATTCCCGCAAGCTTGCTATCAATTGATACAAGCGTAGCTGTCTTGCCTTTCTCTTCTAGGCTAGATAGTGTTAAATCAATGCGACCGTCAACTTTAATCCCGCTTTCGTGCATCATTCTTCTATTTCCAATTAAAATTGTGTGGCCTGCATATGTCGCCCTGAGCCCATGACCTGACACTGCTTCAAATGACTCGGGATTTGATATAGGTAATCCAGACTCTTTTGCCTTCCTGACTAGCGCTTGTCCTAGAGGGTGCTCAGAACCAGATTCTGCAATTGCTGCAAGTCTCAATAACTCATTTTCACCAATGCCCTCTGATAGGTCTACGATATCTGTGACTGCCAGCTTGCCTTCTGTTAGGGTGCCGGTCTTGTCAAAGACTACTGTATCCACCTTTCTTGCAATCTCTAGATATTCACCGCTTTTGAATAGTATACCATTCTCCGCACCCTTGCCAGCTCCCATCATCAGCGCCGCAGGGGTAGCGATGCCAAGTGCGCACGGGCATGCTATGATTATCACAGATACGAACGCAAGGAGGGAGTATGTTAGTCCTGCTCCTCCTGCAAAAAACCATCCTAGCCCTGCACCAACTGCGACAGCGATAACCGCTGGCACAAAGTACTTTGCAACTTGATCTACCATTCTTTGCATAGGTGCCCTGCCCATTCTTGCGTTCTCTACAAGGGTAATTATCTGGGAGAGCACGGTATCTTGACCTACTTTAGTGGCTCTGACTGTAAGAAACCCGCTCTGATTGATTGTGGCGCCGATGACTTCACTTCCCCTAGACTTGTCGACAGGGATGCTCTCGCCAGTGATTGCAGACTCATCTATTGAAGATGCTCCATCAATTACAACGGCGTCGACGGGCACGCGTTCTCCTGGTCTTATTACGAGGATGTCTCCTTCCCGAACTTGCTCAACAGGAATTTCTTCCTCCCTGTTTCCTTCCCTTATCACCTTAGCCATCCTAGGCTGGAGATCCATCAGTTTCCTTACTGCACTAGATGCTTTTTCCTTGGTCCTTGTCTCTAGCAGCCTGCCTACCAAGATCAATGTAATTATGATTGCTGCAGTTTCAAAATACACTGATGCAAACGGAAAGTACCCTGGCACAAGGGTAACCGCTGCGCTATAAATGTATGCTGCGCTAGTTCCTAGCGCTATTAATGTATCCATATTAGATGCTCTCGCCTTCACCCCGTCCCACATACCCTTGTAGAAGCGCCAACCTATCCAGAACTGGATTGGTGTTGCTAGCGCAAGCATGACATAATTGCTGGTCTCCATTGGAAGAGGAATTAAGCCTTCAAGCTGTAAAGGAAACATGTGGGGAAGCGTTAGTATAATAATAGGAATTGTAAGGGCAACGCTTATTGCAACATGCTTTTTCAGTTTTTGTAATTCTCTTTCTGGTTCTGTAAACTCGTTGAGGCATTGTGTGCTGCAGAAATAGTATTTCCTTCCATCCACTACGTGCTGTATAGACTCTGGCTTTTCTTCAACAAACATGCCACAGACGGGATCAGTTGCCATATGCCTAACCTTGGAACCTTCTCTTATATAGCAATAGGAGTTTACATTTGTAAAGAAGCAAAAAATTTCTGTTTATGATCGTCCTTGCTCACGTATCGAGTAGTTAACGACTCTTATCTTGAGTCAATAAATACTCAAAAAAGATCAAAGTCAAATCTAGGCAATATGATGATGATGATGATACGATTTCTATCATCCCACTCTGCTGCTCCTTTTCCTTGGCGAATTTAACGGTCTTGCAATATACTCTTCCGAGTCTTCCAAGGATGTAATATTATTGTAAGGAGGAGGAAGAAAATATGTCATAGTCCAATTCCCTTTAAACTATCTAAAACAGTTTTTATGGACTGATCTCTCCTATGTCGAGACTCTGACGAATTTGTAACCTGAATTTTCCAGCCTTTCTTTTATTTCCTCTTTAGTTGTTAACGTTGGATCATACTCCACAATTACAGAATCCGTCATATAGTCAATGTCTATATCTTTGATAGCCTCGTTGTCTTTTAATTGATTTTCTACAATTGGCTTGCACGTAGTGCAATACATTCCAACAACTTTGAATCTTGATTTTTGTGTTTGGTTCATATCCTAAAATATATACTTCTTAGACGATTCAACAAAATAAAGTAGAGAGAAAGAGAAGAAGAGGTATATGTGTAGATACAGCGAAGTCTAAGCGCACCGCTATTGTCTGACGTCAGTAGCCATACTTGCTGGGGTTTGCTTCAAACTGGCTCTTGCATGCTGATGAGCACAAATAGACTTTTCTTCCACCATTAGATTCTGACACAAACTTGGTTTTCTTCTCATCGACCATCATATTGCATACAGGGTCTTTGAACATACACAGAATCTAAGGCTCTGTTCTTAGATAAAGGCTGCAGTTTACAATCGTAAGGTATCGGCATATCCTTCTAATTTTAGAATTGTAAAAAGATTGCAGGGAAGCGAAAGTGTTCAAGTGCTTGTCGCTCTGGATTGAAATAGCATTCCATATACGCAACTGTGTCGTTTAGCAGTCTGACAGATGTTATTATCACTTCAGACGCACGGAGCCCAATCAGGCACGCAAACTTGAGGATGTTGCCCACCAGTACAGGTTTTGTCAATCATTTCCCTTATCCGCTGCAACATGGTCTCGAGTGTAAGCCCCCACCCCGCTACAAGGTATATTCAGCGTGACAGAGTGATGCATATGCATGTCTTCTTTGTCAGCTGCATAATATTGCAGGAGGAGGAAGCAGAGCAGTAGCGATGGAAGAAATGATAGCTGATTTTTTTGTAGATAGTAAACAGAAAGATTCGCGAGATGTGAGATTACATAATAATGATGCAAAATTCTTAAGGTCAAGTTATGACTTTTTTGTATCACACTAGATCAAATAGACCTATACTCGCTATGCATCGAGGACATCATGAGAGTAGCGTCACATATATACACACGTATGCGCGGGTGTTTGTGACGCTATTCTCTCTCTTCATCAATGCATCTTCTTGTTATTTGTGTGTTTTAACCGGGCTAAAAGTTAAAATTTGAATGGCAGACAACAAGCTCTGTGTCAAGTGAATATGAGCAGAACGTATGCAAGCTCTTAGCTGGAAAAATGGAGCAGCTTGAAGAGCTTATGAAGAACCCTGAGCAAAATAGAGGCGAGATCGCAATGCTTTCTACAGAAGTTGAAACACTGCAGTCGCTCTTTGAAAACTACAATCTTGGCATGAACGTCTTTCGCCGGGCTCAGGGCGGGCGATCTGGTCTCAGAGAATAGCTCTCTTCTCTGTAATGAATTTATATAACGACTTATGCGCTTACATTATATCTCTATGCATGAAGAGAAAATCAAACGACTGGCTTCAATGAAAAAATCTGCCGAGAGCGGCGGCGGTCAGGAGAGGATTGAGGCTCAACATTCTAAAGGCAAGCTCACTGCTCGGGAAAGGATCGCTCTATTGCTCGACGAAGGTTCTTTTGTAGAGCTGGATAAGTATGTCACCCATAGAAGCGACGACCCTACTCTGCCCAAATTCTATGGAGATGGAGCTGTTACAGGCTTTGGAACCATAAACGGCCGGCAGGTGTTCTTGTTTTCTTTTGATTTCACTGTTCTTGGTGGTTCCCTTGGCGAAATGACCAGCAAGAAAATATCCAAAGCAATGGATCATGCTATGAAAGTAGGCTGTCCCATTATTGGCATAATCGACTCTGGTGGCGCGCGCATTCAGGAAGGTGTCATGAGCCTGGATGGCTATGGCGAAATTTTCTTTCATAATACAATGGCCTCAGGCGTAATACCACAAATCACAGCGAGCATAGGCCCATGCGCAGGTGGCGCAGTATATTCCCCTGCAATGACTGACTTTGTAGTGATGGTTGAAAATGTCGGCCAGATGTTTGTCACAGGTCCTGAAGTGGTCAAGGAAGTGCTCAGCCAAGAAGTATCCTTTGAAGAGTTAGGAGGGGCACGTGCGCATGCTACCAAATCCGGTGTTGCCCATTTTATCGCCAGTAATGAGTATGATTGCTTTGACAAGATAAAGAAGCTATTGTCTTTCATACCTCACAATAATGCTGAAGAACCAACGATAATCGATACAAATGACGATCCTAACAGAATCGATCCCAAGTTGATTAATATACTTCCAGAGAACCCCTACCAGCAGTATGATATAAAAGAGATAATCAAGTCAATCGTCGACAATGGCGACTTTCTTGAAGTGCATGAGCTGTTTGCTGAGAATATCATCGTGGGGTTTGCAAGGATGGACGGCAGGTCGGTCGGTATTATCGCAAACCAGCCAATGTACCTGGCAGGAGCGCTTGACATCAATTCGTCAAACAAGGCTGCCCGATTTATCAGATTTTGTGATGCATTCAATATTCCAATAGTGACTCTTGTTGACACACCAGGATATCTTCCTGGAACAGATCAAGAGCACAACGGCATCATCAGGCACGGCAGCAAGCTCCTATTTTCATACTGTGAGGCTACAGTCCCTAAAGTAACGTGCATAATAGGCAAGGCTTATGGTGGCGCATACATTGCCATGGGAAGCAAGAATCTGCGCGCTGACATCAACTACGCTTGGCCTAGCGCAGAAATTGCTGTCCTTGGTCCAGAAGCCGCAATCACTATAATTCATAGGAGGGAGCTAAAAAACGCCCCCAATGCGGTTGAAACAAAGAAAAAGCTTGCTAAAGAGTTTCGTGATAAATTCGCAAACCCGTATATAGCTGCAGAAAAAGGTATTATTGACGTGGTTATAGATCCAATGGAGACTAGACCCATGATAATACAAGCACTAAATGCTCTTGCAAATAAGAAAGAATCAAGGCCTTGGAAGAAGCATGGTAACATCAACCTGTGATGGCAATGTCGAAAAAAATAACCTGCATACTGATCGCAAATAGGGGCGAAATAGCTCTTAGGGTTATTCGAGCCTGTCGAGATCTTGGAATAAAATCAATAGCTATTTACTCTGACGAGGATGTACGCGCAGTGCATGTAAAACGAGCTGATGAAGCATATCACATTGGTCCTGCAGCACCATCTCAGAGTTACTTGAACATGAACAAGATAGTCGAGACTGCCAAGACGGCAGGAGCAGATGCTATTCACCCAGGTTACGGTTTTCTCTCGGAGAATGAGAATTTTTCAGAGATGTGCGAAAAAAATGGGATCATCTTTATTGGACCTACAAGCAAGGCTATGGAACTTACTGGTGACAAAATGAAATGCAAAGCAGTCATGAAAAAGGCCAAAGTTCCAACAGTACCGGGAAGCGATGGCATTGTCGAAGATGTTGATGAGGCAGCTGATATTGCTGGCAAAGCAGGCTACCCTGTCTTGCTAAAGTCTGCCTTTGGAGGCGGAGGTAGAGGTATTAGACTTGCCCTCGACGAAAAGCAGTTGAGACAGGAGTTCGAAATGGCATCTGCAGAATCGCGTGCAGCTTTTGGCAAGGCAGCACTATTTGTAGAAAAATATCTTGAGCGAATCCGGCACATTGAATTTCAGCTTATACGCGATTCGCATGGAAACAGCAGGCACCTATTTGAACGAGAATGTTCTATTCAAAGACGTCATCAAAAGCTCATTGAAATGTCACCTTCACCTGTGGTAGATCAGAAGACCCGAGAACGTATCGGTGAGATTGCAGTAAGAGCAGTGGATGCCGTGGATTATTTGAACGCTGGAACTGCAGAATTCTTACGTGACCCCCAGGGTAACTTTTACTTTATCGAGATTAATTCACGCTTGCAGGTGGAGCATCCTGTAACAGAGCTGGTGACGGGGCTAGACCTTGTAAAGCTGCAGATAGCAGTCGCACAGGGCGAGGAGATCCCATTCAAGCAGCAAGACTTGAAGATGAATGGATGCGCAATTGAGTGCAGGATTAATGCTGAAGACCCATTTTATGAATTTGCGCCTTCGACCGGCATTGTACCGAACTGCAACATTCCCTATGGACCTGGCATTAGGGTTGACACATATCTTTACCCCAGTTGCAATGTGTCTGGTTACTATGATTCACTCGTAGCGAAGCTTTTGGCATGGGGCAGAGACTTTGACGAGGCAAGAATTAGGATGAAAAATGCTCTAAATGAGTTCGTGATAGAGGGCATTAATACTACAATTCCGCTTTACAAAACTATAATGGAGGATCAAAACTTTATCAATGGCGAGCTCTCGACCGATTATCTCGAACGCTTCAAGTTGCTTGACAAGATGAATAAGAATGCAAAGGAATCAGCCAAGAAAAGCGCAATGGCGGCAGTGGCAGCAGTGCTCTTGCAGTCAGAATTTGTGAGGAGGGCTGAGACTATTCAGCAGAGATCTGGGACCAAGTCAAACTGGAAAATGATGAGACCATAGAAATGCAGTTCAAAGTTGGTGACCTCGCTGAGATCTTAGATGGCGAAATACTGCGTACCACTGACAACGATTCCGTACTGGTAAAGATAGGAGGCAAACAGCATACATTGCGGTTATTAAAATCTGGAACGAACGAATTTGAATTTCTGCTTGATAATACTTTTCATCATGCCAGAATCTTGCAATTGGGCACTGCAGAAGTAAAGATAATGCTCGACGGCCAGCCATTGGTAGTGAAAAAGCATAGCAAGATGACGGAAGTGCTTGAGAAGACATCGGCAATGGGAGGAGTTGGGGGTGGAGACCGCAATCTTACAAGCCAGATTCCTGGTAGAGTAGTTAATATTGCAGCCAAGTCTGGAACTGCGGTTAAGAAAGGTGACATTATAGTCGTGCTAGAATCAATGAAGATGCAGGTGGCAGTAAAAGCTCATAAGGATGGGAATCTGAAAGAAATAAAGGTAAAGCAGGGCGCTAGTGTCGCAAGAAATGATGTACTGGCAATTATTGAATAGTGAATAGTTGTTACTTTTACCTGTATAAAAGCTACTTCCTGGCGTTCCTGAGTATGTCTTTGATCTCGTTATAGTTTGGCTGTATAGTTGGGTTATCTGTAATCCATCTGTGGACTATCTTGCCATTTTCATCAAGGATAAAGACTGATCTCTTTGCTGCATTGTAACCCTCCATAGTACCAAGTTTACTCATTACAATCCCATATCTTTTGATAGTATCGCGTTTGTAGTCACTCAATACTGGAAAGTTAAGATGATGATTCTGGGTGAACGCCTTATTTGCATGAGGACTATCAACAGAAATAGCTACTATGTTAGCTCCGTAGTCGCTAAACTCATCAAACCGATCACGAAAGGAACACATTTCTGCCGTGCATACAGATGATTCTGCTGCTGGAAAGAATGCGACAATTGTTTTCTTGCCTCTAAATTCGCTCAACTTGCGCCACTTTTGATCTACATCTGGAAGCTCAAAATCCGGAGCCTCTTCACCTACGTTGGGAACTGATGCAAGGGATGTGCTAGACATATTACTTTGCATCTCTCAGTCTTATAATAAAAACATTTCAGAGCAAGTATTATTATCCTATACAATAGGAGTTTTGTAGCCTATGAGATATACGATCCGATACACTGCATAATCCTTTTCTATGGTTTTTGAAAAATTACATCACTGTATTTCCAGCTTTGTATTTTGATTCAGAGAGAGATGTTGCACGATCCAATATCCAATAATACTCTACTGCAACCAATACCGCATAACTATCATCTTAATATTGCGATATTTTCTATGCTATGTATTGCTGCTGTTACTAATACCATATTTCCATTGACTCTTTTCCATGTTCCAAATAAATGCAAGAAGGACATTTTCAAGAATACTTATTATCCTGTCTCCTTTTGACCTTGTTGCCTTCCTTGGTGCACCTGTAGCTCCAGTGTCGGTCAATTCATTGAACTTCCAATATATTCTCACATTCTCTGGGAGTTTTGGTATAACATCTTTAGGCGCTACTGCCATATTGACAAGGTCGGGCCTTATTGCAAGCATTGCAGATGTTTCTGCCTCACCACCATGTCCTAGACCATCCCAAGTATCAAATAGTTCTTTATCGATTGATCCGACCAAAGTCCACCAAGATTCCAGGCAAGATATTACAACTCCAGGGCTTCTTTCCTTAATTATTCTCGAAGCTAATTCGATAGGTGCGATATTGCCATCATGGCCATTTATTATTAGAATACGTCGTATGTTATTATTTACCAAACTCTGCAAAATATCACGTATCACGTTCGTCATTGTGTCAGGCTCAAAACTGACCGTCATAAAGAAGTCTTTATGGTGTGAGCTGATGCCATATGGAATTGGAGGAAAAATGATCATTTTTTTACCGTAGCGGACGGCAACTCTTCTCGCAAGTTCAAATGGCATAATGAAATCTGATCCAAATGGCATATGGTCTCCGTGGTTCTCACAAGCTCCAAAGATTAATACTCCTATAGTCTCATGTGAAATCAATTGTTGTAGCTCGTGAGCATTCATTTCTGCAAGAATATTTTGAGTACCGTGATTTTCTTGATTATTGTTACCACTTTCCATATTTCTTAGTTTAAGGTTTTGTTGATAAAGTTTGTCATGATAATTAATCATGAGGAAGAAGAATGATGATGATGATAAAACGAAGCAAATATGATAATGAGATTGTAATGTGATAAAGTCATATCCTTGACTTCTCCCTGCTCATCCATTAGTTCCTATTCGCATTTCGCCAATCATCGCTGATTAAGTTGTTTGCTAGAGGAAATACTCTGCACTAGTTGATTACACATATTATTATAAGTAATAATTGCTCGACAGTTAGAAAGATGTTGTGCTCATTCTGAGGATGCGTTAGACAAAATTGAGCTTAATTGTAAGATAAGAAGATCGAGGTTGTTGAATGAATCGGCTCTTATTAGTGTTATATGATTATAGCTTATCTGGAAGTATGATATATTGTCTATACTTAGTTTATCTAACGTAGTATCCCTTGTATCGCCACAGCAATTAGAAGAAGATTGGAAGAGGAAAAAGAAAGATCTGAGAAATGTGGATGTGACGCGTTGATATACTATTGCTAGTTGTTGTTATAGTTCCATTAGTACCTAGGTTGATGATTTTGCCTAAATGTCTGTAATGTACTTGGTTGCTGATACACTAAACATTCCCTCCAATTCTCTGATTTGTTAGTCCACCAGACTATGTAGACATTGTTGTTACCATCTTGAGATACTGCCATTGGAGCTTTTGGTTCGGTTCTAGCTCGGTATTGGGTTTGTGTGTGTATCTATACGTATTATTTTCTTTGGATTTCAGAGGATGTTGCTGTTCTTCAGTAATTCCGCAAGTAAGACAGCTCCTTTTGCTGATCCCATCTTTTCGTTGTGTGAAAGGAGCATATACTTGATGCCTTTGTCAAATGCCGTGTCTTTGCGGATTCTTCCAACAACCGTAGTCATCCCATCGTTTACTTCTCTATCAATTCTTGGCTGAGGCCTTGTCGGATCATCGTGCACGATAATGTAGTCTTTTGGTGCGCTTGGCAAACCAGTTATAGTCACATTCTTTGAGAATTTTACCATTTCCTCCTTTACATCTTGTGCCTCTACTGTCTCCTTGGTTTCTACGAATACTGACTCTGTGTGGCCGTCAAGCACTGGAACCCTTGTACAAGTACAGCTAACTTTAAGCGACGCAGGGGCAACCGAGCCATTATTCATGTGGCCGAGGATCTTTTTTGTTTCGACCTGTACTTTTTCCTCCTCCTTTGGGATATAAGGGATAACATTGTCCATGATGTCAAGCGCAATGACACCTGGCGATCTTCCTGCGCCAGAGAGGGCTTGCATAGAGGTCATGAACACTCTATCTATGCCAAAACTATCCAGTATTGGCTTTAATGTTATTGCCATACCAGTTGTCGTGCAATTTGGCAGCGGTGCAATAAACCCCTTCCAACCGCGGTTCTTTCTCTGGATGTTCAGCAATTCCGCATGATTATCGTTAATACCTGGTATCAGTATTGGTACATCTGGTTCGTAGCGAAATGCTGCAGCAGTACTGATTACAGGTGTGGTCTTGGCAAACTTGGGTTCTATTATTTTTGCATCATCTGATTCAAGTGCAGTGAATATAAGATCAAAATTTTCTGGCCTAATGTCGTCTACTCTGCTAACAACTACGTCTTTGATATAATCTGGCACTTCTTCTCTGTTGTGCCAGCGCAAAATGCCAGAATTTGGATCACGGATTGCGTCGATGTATTTTTTTCCAGCCGATCTTTCAGATGCGGCTACCTGTGTCAGTTCAAACCATCTGTGTTTATTCAGGGCGATAATGAATTCTTGACCTACTGCGCCCGTGGCTCCAATGACAGCTACTTTGAGCATATACAGGAGCGGTTGGTGCGCTGGAACTAATAATCGTTATTAATATTGATTCTGTAACTTTATCGGCTCACGACACAATACCTTCAAGTTAACAGCTGTCGTTATTGAAGTGACATAAGGAGAGAAAGAGAGAGGCACACCAAGAAGAAGAGGATGAAAAAATGTTAAATAAATACAACCCATACCATGACAAAGGTATAATGATAAATAATATACCGTACTTGAGAAAAAATATATCGACTTTACTCACATTATCTGCTGCAATTGCGCTGCTGCTAACTAGTCCAATGCTATTCTCCCACTTTCTTCTTCAACCAGTACAAGCTACTCAACTGCCTACTATAGCTTTCAAAACCCCAGAACCAGCTATTAGCCTTAATGGAAGTCTTGCGCTAACTTTTGAGGCGGAAGGGGAAGCATGTCTCTCATATTGCGAGGATGGTGATATAACAAGCGGAACATTTGTATTAAATCACACTGATGGTTCCGGACAGGTCGATAGTGGCACATTACAAAGGGGATCCGCGTCCGGTTTTATCAATCAGAGCAGTGGAGTAACAATTTCTCTGAACTATTTAGGTCAAAGTGGAGGCGGCTATGTTATACTTGCAAGTTGTAGTACATCGGATACAAACCATATCACTGTATTAGTACCCCCAGACCAATCTTCTGAGATATTTTTTAGGGGTGGAGTTGAATGCCCTGTAGGAGGGGGAGAAGGGGAAGCACATAGTGCACAGCCTACTTCTTCTACTCCATTGACTGCAACCACTACACAAGATAGCAATAGGGATAGCAGAGGTGGTGATGGAGATGGTGATGGGATACCTGACTCAAGTGACAACTGTCCCCATAACTCACACCATAGATGCTTTAAAGAAGGAGATAGGAGTACAACAACAACAAACTCAACAAATCAGCAGCAACCTTCTTCTTCTAATGGGACTGGGAACCAAACAAGATAGACTGAGATGAATATATGTCAAGTAACATACCGTATTTGAGAAAGAAAACACCGTCGACTTTACTTGCATTATCTGCTGCAATCGCAATGCTGCTAAGTAGTCTACTTCTACCACTCTCAAACTTTCTTGTTCAACCAGTACAAGCTACTAGTTCACCCCCTACAAGTGTCCAAACAGATAGCCCCGTGGACGTCAGCAAGTATTGTAACATCGGCACTGCTGCGCTAGCTTTTGAGGCACAAGGCACTCCTTCTTCTTCTGATCCTACCTCTACGACTTTAACTAATGGAACATTTCAAATTATTAATAGTAGCAGTAGTGGACAAACATTGTTGAGCGGCCATTTCTTCCGTGGAAGTATTACCGATGACCCCAGCGCAGGATGGGACGTTGAAATATGGTATAGGGTAGATGGTACTGGTTCTGTTTGTGGTGTTCTTACAGAACTTGATATAGCAACATCTTGTCCTGGAGGGCCCAACACCCCCATTGATCTTTCATCAACTGGTAGAAATCTCGAAACCATTTATGGTACGGTTGATTGTGATTCAGGAGGAGATACTACTGCACAGCCTTCTTCCTCTTCTATGACTGGAACAACAACACAAGATGGAGATAGAGGTAGTAGTAGCGATAGCAATAGTAGAGATGGTGATAGTGATGGCGATGGTATACCTGACTCAAGTGATAAATGTGCTAACAACTCAAACACAAGATGTTATAGAGAAGCTGCATAGTATAGTAGTAGTTTATGATGGCTACAGGTTAGAAATGTGCAACTCATGAGCTGACTTGTTATTACAGCTTTAAGATGAAGAGCCTCTAACGGTACAGAACCTTAATATTCTTCTTATATCAAGCGTTGTTTTTGCCTTGTTTTCTTAATTTCATGCTCTACTATGTATTATTGTTCTCTTCAAATTCGAGAGGTTCCTTTGCTGCCACTCTCCTTGGTCACTTAGGAACCTCGATAAGTCGATCTGATAACCTAGTGGCTACACTATGATTCCTACTTTTGCCAACGCTTAGTGGAGTAATTTACTACCCTCAATGATCTCTTTTTCTTTACTCCGAGCCTTCTTCCTTTCCTAAAGCCTTTCCGGGACCTTCCACTCTTTTTGTTGGGCTGTCTGAGCTTGTCTCCGCAACCTCATCCTCAAGTTTAGTAGCTGCTCCTGGCCCAAGTTCTTCACGCTTGTTTTCGCTGCCCATACCGATCGTTTCCTTTACTTTTTCCTTGATTTCTTGTCCAGTACCTTCTCCCGCTCCGATCGTTTCCTTTACTTTTTCCTTGATTTTTTCTCCTGTTGAACCGCTGGTCATGTTACAAGTACATCGCTAACAAAATATTATAATATTAAATATACAATCTTCATGAAGATATATTCTAGAGCATAATTTTAGATTAGTTAATATTAAATATTATTACTAGTTTGCTCTTAACCGCTTATATAATTAGTGCGCCTTCTTCATAGAATAATAAACGTAGTGTCTCAAAATGTAATTCTTTATGGCGAAAAAGTCTACTAGTTAATAGAGATAGAGAAAAATCTGTCTTGTTTCAAGTAATATATCCAAAGTCTGATGTGTTGTTTTTTGTCTCCGTCTTCTTGGTTACATGCAGCCTTGTAATCCTGATAATATACTTGCTTAATACTGTGAACCAATGCTTGAAGCTCTTTCTTACCGTTAAGCCTACTTCTACCTTCGACTCTATTCCAAGGGACCTAAATTCATTTTGCGAATAATTCCCGTCTGATCCTACAAAGGGTCCAATCCAATAGTTCAAGGCTGATCCAATTCCTTGATAAAATGTCGCAAACACATTCTCGATTAAAAAGCTACAGGCTTAAGCATCGCACAATTTGTGCTTCGCCTGAAAACGTTTGGTTGATAATCGATACATGCATATACATTTAGGTATTTTGAATTAATCTATAGACGCCTCTATATATAAAAGGCGTGTGATGATTTCTCATGTCCTGAAAAGTAGTGCACTATGTTTATGAATTTTTCAAAAAAGTTATTTCCGATTTAAGAATCATACTGTTGCCTTCATGTGATATCTGTGAAGAATAGTAAGCCCCTGATTATTCTGTGAATGGCTCGCCCGGTTATCTTTTCTGATTTTCTTAAATTTCAGTGTCGCACAAGAATATTGCTTGCCTTATGCCCCCTATCGCCGAAGCTTTCAAGAAAGAACAGCCACACAAGAAAGAGTATTGGCAAAATGAACTACAATCATTAGGCATAGAACCAAAACGACAAAATGAGCTTAATGACAAAGCAGAGCTTGAAGCATTGGCAGAAAGCATCAAATTAGTTTATTTCCAAGATTACAAAACAGCATATGGCAGCAATAAGAATGGTTAAAAAATAAAATAGCTATTATTAAGTAGTGTAGCATCAGTGACCATAGCAAATTGTCCTTAATTGCAGCTCTCGATTGAATGCTCCTTGCTTATGGCTATCTACGCATATTTCATCGTCATCAAGTCCCCCCACACCCGCTTTCGTGAACTCTAGTGCATTTCAAGTGTGGTGAAGACATTTCCAATATTTAGCACGTAGCAAAACGGAGCTATTAAACCTCCTGTCCACAATAAAGAATCTCGTAGAGAAACCTTTAGAGCGGACAATCCTATCCTTGATGTTTATTAAAGGAGTAAAAATCTCAGGAGGAAAAGAGGTTCACATCAACTCCCAAAAGATAAACAGTGGATGCATGAGCATCAACAATTGCTTTATCCCAAGATGTGTCAAAATTTGCCTCAAATTGTCTAAAAAAAGCCTTGAGAGTTCTTGATAATCAGAATAATAATCCTCTATCCAATGTCATTTTCACTACGCTAATACTGTTACACTGCTTCTGCTTCCAATAGACCTAAAAATAACACAAAGAAATTGAATAGATAATCGAATTCGTTCGATATTATTCACATTCTCTTAAATGAAGATTCTTTTTCAGTCCTTCTACGCGGTGATTGTTAAAAAATCCATATTTATGATTATAGTGATTCCTAATCATCTATGAAGAGAAAAGGGAGTGATGAATATCATCCTCATCTTTTTCTTGAGGATGTCATTAATGACAACAGCGGTACTACCGAAGGAAATGTTTTTCACCAACTTAAGGCTGTTGCAAGTCAAAGAGTAGCCAATGTAGACTATGAACAGCAGATAGAAAGATGGAACCAATACCAAGAGCTATTAGACAAGATAGACAAGAAATGCGGTAGACAAGCTGGCGTTAGGCTTTCTAGAAATGTGAAGCATAACGTAAAGACATTTACTGAGACGACGGTAGCTGCACTTGGCTTCATTGCTCTAATATCTTTGATGTCCCTGGTAGGGTCGTATACTTTGAACAGCGTATATGGAATAATTGGTAGTGCTATAGCTGTCTGCTTTATAGTATGGCAGTCACTTATTAGGGTGCATCATCCATCGATAATTAGTTTCAGGTGCTCTCCAGTTTTGAATATTGACGAATTTGCTTACATGCGTCAAGCAATAAAGGGTATCCCTGCAGTTGAACACGATCCAACAGTTAGGCTTCCAGTAGTAGAAATGGCTATACCAAGAGCATGGCTAGGACAGCAGGGTATGCTCACATTCATGGAAAGTCTGAGTGACTTGAACCTGGAAGAAGAGGAAAAGAGTCATGGGACAGATAGGGAGAACTCTTAGAAAAATATAAAAAGAAAGATAAAGAAGGGGAAAATCTATTTCTGGTAATTTATAGAATGCCCTTCTATCGAAGCATCATTCCTGGGAAGCGTTAGGTGCGCTAGGGTAATTCGTCCTTGTCTTTCACACCCTGCTTCTGCCTCTTGTACTATTGGGATAGTTACTAATATACGCATTATAACTCCTTCAAGTACTTCTAATGCTGCTACTATGGCGATTTTGCTATTGATACAGTTTATGTTTTGTTCGCGATTATTCCTGTTTAATAGTTGAAGCATCAAATTTTTCGCTAGTAGCTGAATCCTTTACATTTCTAGTTTCCGTATTAAGTTTTTTCTTCACCACAACTTCTTCCTTCACATATGGCTCCTTTATTACCTCTATTTCTTCATTGCTTGACTGAACTTTCATATCAGTTTTAGATTCAAATGATGTTTCTGGCGTCGTTGATGATTCACTTGCAGGTCTCCTTTCTACTATGAGCTCCTCTTGTATAAGAGGCGTGTTAATTGTCTTGGTCTTAATGGTTGATTCTTTTGTCGTTGCGTCAAATGTAGATTCACGCTTTGACATATTTAGAGGCTCTTCTATGAGAGGTATTCTTGTTTCAATGTCAAATGGACTCTGTTGCATCTTATACCTAGAGTATTCATTGTAGTCCGGTGGTGATTCGCGTTTCCATGTTTGCAGTTGATCTTGAGAAGCATTGAACCATAGCGTACTACCATCAAATCCTCGTGCTAGGTATTTCGGAATGAAAAATTTCTCTTTGCTTCCTACTCCCTTTTGTGTTAGGACATAGTGTTGTCCTACTTCATATACTTCCCCAAAATCGGAGTCATCCATTACACCTCGTGCTCCTTTTTTAGCGACATCACTCCATGTAACTGATTCAGCTGCACTAGGCATACATCAAGGCAGCAGTCTATAATATTTAATATCCTGCATTTTTTCTTTCACAAGACTCTTTAAATTGTCATCCCTGGTATGTTTTACCTGGATTATCAATTTTATATCTATGGTGATAATACTTTTACAGAGAACACAGTTAGACTTTTCTAAAATAATATGATTCAACACGTGTATATTCTATTTCTAAAATCATTTGCTTGTACTCTTCAAAGTGAGTCTCTGCTGGTATCTGCAAATACATCATCATTTTCTTTTTTCAGATATATGCGCCTTGAATCATTGTCAGACTTTTTTACGGTGACTCTTGCAAGCTTGGTCTTGCACCAAGAGTTACGTCGATTTCCATTATCTGTCCTTCTCTCCATACAGTAAGCGTTACAGTTTCTCCAACTTCTTTTGCCTGCTGCAGGTATCCAAGTACGTCATCTATTTTTCTTACCTCTCTATCATCTATTGCCAAAATAACATCTCCTCCTAGTGCAATCTCTCTTCCTCCAAGTTGCATTGGAGTAGTTCCTCCTTGAACTCCTGCTGTGGCAGCAGGACCGCCAGGCGCTGTTTCTATAACTAAAAATCCCCTCGGTTCTCCAAGACCTATTGCCTCTGCTATTTCCGGTGTCATGTCGATTCCGGAGACTCCCAGCCATGGATGTTGGAAGGTGCCACTCTCTATCAATATCGGAGCTATCTTAGCTATTGTGTTGGAGGGTACTGCAAATCCTACTCCGGCAAAACCGCCTGTTGTGGAAAAGATGGCAGAATTAATGCCAACTACTTCACCCTGCATATCCAAAAGTGGTCCACCTGAATTGCCTGGGTTGATTGCTGCATCGGTCTGAATTACATCTGGAATAGAAAATGCAGGCGCCGCAACATCTGAAAACGGGTCTTGATAAACAGGAATCAGCCTGTTGAGGCCGCTAACGATACCTTCTGTCATGGATCCAGATAGACCAAAAGGATTACCAATTGCTACGACCTCTTGACCAACCTGCAATGCAGAAGAGTTTCCAAGTGGCAGAGGTATTAGCTTCTCTGGAGGAACGTCCTCCTCCACATGCAGTACTGCAAAATCACTATATTGGTCTGTACCTATTACTCTTGCTCGATAAACCGTTCCATCGATAAATGTTATGCTTATGTCCTCGGGATTACTTCCTGCAATAACATGGTAGTTGGTGATGATGTGACCGTTATTATCGTAAATGAATCCCGATCCCAAACTAGCTCCCAAAAAGGGATTGTCTTCACTTGATATTCCACTGACCTGCACTACTGATTGCTGGGTCTCTTCAAACAAATCTGTCAATGTCAAACTGTCATTACTTGTCATTTGGACAGAATTTGTTGTAACACTAGGTGAGCTATCTGCCAATTCTCCACCTTGCGCAATTGTTGTAGCTGGAGGTATTTTATGTCCTGAATCGAATTGAAAAGGTGAATAATATCCCAAACTTCCAATTGATGCCACAAGAGCGCTCATACAAATAATCGTGACCAAAATAGCACGCTTCAATATCTTTCACTGAGATTTGGTTTAGTGCCGATATTTATTACAATCGTATGCATTAGTACGAGAAATGGCCTTTTATGAGGCTAAGCTTTATTTGGTTTAGTGTCGAAATTGTTCGAGAAGTTGAACCAAAATATTTCTTACAGACTAATAATCGGCTTGTAGAAGTTATTTAAAATTGTTTTAAGGTGTTAAAATTATTGCTGAAGCCAAGTCATATGAATACAAAATAATACTTGAGCAATTAAATATGATAATACTATGTTTCTGTTTCTGATCCTTCAGCATGTACTTCTTGGAGATTATAATTTAGAGTGACCACTATGCGAGATAGAAGCATATGCATAATTCATAATATTATGATGCAAAAATTGCTCGATTCTGGGGGGTTGGCTTTTTTACATAACACAAGATGCCTCCGTGGAATTTTCATTCTATATATATTGGCAGTATTATGATAATATCGAAGAATGTCTTCCCCGCCTTCTCATAACGAAGAAAGCAAAGGTTACTCTCCACATATGCGTGGTGTTGCATGGGGCATACTCGTAATGGGTGTTTCATTAGCTGTTATAATTATACTATGGGCAACTTTTGGCTACATAGGACCAAATTTTTCAACGCAAATAATGGAAGAACAACAGGAATGGCTGCATGAACAATATGGACTGCCTCCTGTGCAAGAACTGACTCCCGAAATGCTACAGATTCCACCATCTTTGAGGGGCGTTGAACAACAAGGAGGAGGTGCAGGAGCTGCACAAACAGGGGAAACAGGCAGCAATCAAACAGCAGGCAGCAGCAATCAAACAGCAGGCAGCAGCAATCAAACAGCAGGCAGCAGCAATCAAACAGCCGAAACGGCTGGTGCTGCTACTGGAGAAGAGGGGGGAGGCGGAGGAGCTGCTGCTCCTGGAGGTGGCGCAGTTACGCTAACCATTCTTGAAGGTTCTTCAATACAAGGCAGCCCTGATTATGACCCCGACGAGCTGACAGTAGCTGCAGGAAGTGATATCACAGTGACCAATCAAGATACCGTTCCACACACTGTAACTTCTGGTACCGGTCCTCAAGATCCTAACTCGGCACAGTTGTTTGATACGAGCCTAATTAATAGTGAAGAATCAGCCACGCTATCACTTGCACAAGTCTCCGCTGGTCAGTACGACTATTACTGCATGGTGCATCCATACATGACAGGCAAGATGGTGGTACAATAATAACTCAGTCTATACACACACTTTGTGAATTTAACTGATGCAAGAAGATAGAAGATGATGACACGAGTAAAAGAATGACCAATTGACAATAGAGTGTGTAAGAGCTCGACTGGTTATTGCAATGCACAAAATAAGAATCCTGCAAAAATTAGACTTCTAGCTGACATGGACTCGAGCTACATGAAGATTATTGAAATACAAAAACATCGGATATTCAACTGATTCTAGAAGTTCTGACTAATGTGGCTTATCCTCAAGCAATTCAAGATTGGGATAAGTATTATATTTTTATCGTTAATTAGGTTGATAATTTGCGATTGCTGTTCGTATGCAGTTCTCTTACAACAAGCCTCCAATCCTCCGGCTACAGATAATACAAATTGGTTACTTGTGGTCATAACCGCAATACTAGCAGCGATAACTGGGTATTATGCATGGCAAACTAAGAAAAGCGTTATCACCCTTGAAGAATCTACTAAAGCGCAATTCAAACCCTTTCTAAAATGGTCAATAGCACAAATTGGACCTGATTCATTGGAATTGCAAATAACTAATATAAGCAAAGGGTCAGCTGAAGAAATAACGATAAACTTTATCACTTGAGAATTTGAGGACTCCTAAAGAGCATGGACAAGTGAATTACTACAACCTAACTAACACCAAAGATTCCGTATACCTACGGAGGCGGACGTTGATGTGGCCCAAAGGAGTTTTAGTTTCTTTAGAGACCGACCACCAAAACCAACAATGGAGATTGAGTGGTATTGTAGAGAGAGATATTCTTAGTTGCGCGCGCACGATCGAAGACAAACAATCAATCTGACAGCCTATGTTAGACAATTTGAGAATACCAAGTCGAGATACGAACAACAACCTCAGATGGATGTGATATCAAATGCTCTAATCGGTATCAAAGGAGATGCCACTAAAATCCGTAAGGATTTACAGCGCCTAATCCGATCCAGCAGGATGGACAGAGATGCTCATGAGAATAATGACGAACAAAGACAATCAGGCTAGGAGTAACGATAAGTGCCATATATATGAAGTTATTTTAAACACTAATTTTTGCAGCGACTGGTCAATCCACATAATACTTATATTAAGTGCATATAACACTGTTATAATATGTCATTTTTAGAGGTAAAGGACTTACATAGTAGCATTGACGGGAAGGAGATACTGAAGGGACTGAATCTCACTATCAACAAAGGTGAGGTTCATGCAATTATGGGTCCAAACGGCTCTGGCAAAAGCACGCTTGCAAATGCAATTATGGGTCATCCCAAGTATAACATAGACTCAGGTGACATTTTGGTCAAGGGAGATAGCATACTCAATCTCTCAACTGATCTGAGAGCAAGAAAGGGTCTCTTTCTTGGCTTTCAATATCCCACAGAGATTCCAGGAGTTGGTTACAGCCACTTTTTGAGAAACGCCTACAATACTCTCACTAAGTCGCTTGGTGAGGAACAAAACAGGGAGGTGTTCATTACAGTTCGCGAATTCCACGAGTATGTCAAAAAGAACCTCGATGCAGTTGGACTCGATCCTTCATTTCTAAGCCGTTATCTCAATGAAGGGTTCTCTGGTGGTGAGAAGAAACGGTCAGAAGTAATGCAAATGCTGGTTCTCAAGCCGAATATCGCGATTCTAGATGAACCAGACTCTGGTCTGGATATCGATTCGGTCAAATCAGTTGCGGAGGCTATAAACAAATTGATTGATACGGGGGCCGGCGTGCTTGTAATTACTCATTATGCCAGAATTCTTCGTTATCTAAAGAAACTAGATTATGTCCATGTAGTGGCAAGGGGCAAGGTTATCAAATCAGGTGGCAAGGAGCTGTCGGAGGAACTAGAAGCGAAGGGCTACAGCTGGCTTGGCATAGAAGAAGACAAGTAAAAATTAGGCCCTAGTGAATTAGTTCACCCAGATGGTTGCAGAAGCATCAACGTCAGAAGACTTACAAGCAACAACAACCTTTCTCAATTTCTCATTCTTTAAAGTGGATCCTAAGTGGCGCTGGCTTAATGAGATTGGCAAAGAGGAAGCAGCCAAAGAGTTTGCTAGCCTAGTTGAGATTGCTAACACCAAGATAAAGGTGAGGGCATACTCAACTCTGGGCCTGCGCGAAGATAGTGACTTGATGCTCTGGATGATTTCCAACTCGCTAGAAAAAACGCAAGTAATGACATCCAAAATTTATTCAACAGTCCTTGGAAAATATTTAATGCCATCCCATGTCTTCCTCTCTGCAACACGATCGTCTACTTACTCATCGAAGATTACAGCAGGATTTATGACAGACGAGGAGCCTATGAAGTATTGTATCGTCTATCCATTTGTCAAATCAAGGGAATGGTATCTGCTCTCTTTTCAAGAGCGCAAAAAAATGATGGAAGAACATATCATGGTGGGACGGAAGTTTCCACAGGTCAGGCTCAATACGACTTACTCCTTTGGCCTTGATGATCAGGATTTCATGCTCGCCTTTGAAACTATGGATCTGATGGCGTTTCAGGAACTGATAATTCAGCTGCGCGAAACCCAAGTGAGTAAATACGTTATCCGAGATACTCCAATGATTGTCTGCGTTTATAAGGGAGTTGAGGATATCATCAAGAGTCTAGGATAATTATGCAGGCGCTGAAAGAATGGGCTGTCGTCTGCAAGGCTCTTGAAGAGAGCAGGCAGGTTTTGCTTTTACGCAAAGGCGGCATACTGGAATACCGCCAAGGCTTCAAAGTCAAGCACGACAGATTTCTGCTATTTCCAACGTATGAGCATCAGTCAAAGGATCATTTGCAGGTGGACTATGCAGATAGACTTGACGAAGTGCTACAGGATCAGCCAGCCACTGGTACTAACAGGATTACAAGCTATGCAGAAGCCATCGAAGTCAAAGAGATAACTGACCGCATTGCTCTCAGGACACTTGCAAAATACCACATCTGGAACGAAAGCTATGTTAATGCAAGGATGGATTACAACCCAAGTAAGCCTATGAGTGTGATATTATTGCGTGTTTTCAAGCTTGAGAGTCCGATATTGATTGAAAACAAGCAGGAATGGATTGGCTGCAAATCGTGGATACCGCTTGACATAGATGTAGGCGGCAGACCCATAATGGAGGATCTGCAATTCAATACAATAGCGTCTGAAGTAAAAGGAGTGCTATCTATAGCAGCATGAAATACCGAACATTAGGTAAGAGCGGTTTAAAGGTAAGTGAGATTGGCTTTGGTGCATGGGCTATAGCGCTTGATTGGTGGGGGAAGAAGGTTGATGACGATGAAGCGATCAGGATGCTAAAGCGCGCCTATGATTTGGGTATCAACTTTTACGAAACTGCAGATATATATGGGAAGGGAAAAAGCGAGAAGCTTATATCACAAGTGTTTAAGGATATGCGCAGTGACGTAGTATATTCCACAAAGTGGGGCTACGACATGTACAGCACCGAGCAGATAGGACATAGCGAATTGCCACAAAAGCACAACCAAGAATTTTTGCAGTTTGCTCTAAGCCAGAGCCTAGACCGTTTGCAGACTGATTACTTAGACGTTTACAGCCTCCACAATCCAAAGATGGATGCAATAGAAAATGATAAACTCTTTTCTTCTCTTGATGATTTGGTGAAAAATGGTACGATCAAGAGCCACGGGGTGGCACTTGGACCGGCAATAGGATGGAAGAAGGAAGGCTTAGAAGCCATTGAAAAAAGGAACATTACATGCCTCCAGACCGTCTACAATATTTTAGAGCAGGACCCTGCACGAGACTTTATACAAGCAGCTGAGCGGCGCAATGTAGGCATAATGGTTAGAGTTCCTGATGCATCAGGCTTACTTACGGGCAAGGTCAACAGCAATACAAAATTTGACAAGAACGACCACCGCAGTTTTAGAAAGCAAGAGTTCATTATAGAGGCAATGCAAAAGATAGAGAAGATGAGACCTCTTGCGAGCAGCAAGGGATGGAATATTACAGAACTTGCTATTAAGTTCATACTGTCGCAAAAACAAATTTCAGTCGTCTTGCCGACAATGACAAGTATTGAAGAACTAGAATTGTTTGCATCATTTTCAGATGGTAAGTACCTCAATAGCACAGAGATTGCAAGAATGGAGGAGATGTATGAAAAGAACTTTTACGTTGAGCCTGTTGCTAAATAAGCGCCAATAAGGTTCTTCTACAAAAAACTATATCTTCATCATAAGATTGTTTTGCAGGTTGTCGTAGAAAAGTGCCACGTGTGTGTGCTATTCAAAGTAGCTTGTGAACACCTAGTGAATGTGCACGTTATACAAAATATTTTACGCGTTCTTTCTTGAACTCTCGTGAGCTAAACAGTATCTGATAATCCTTTATGCCCACAGTTTCTGACATTTCTGCAGCGATCTTTTCAGCTGCCTGCAGCGTTCGGGCATGTACCATGCTGAAAAGGTTGAACCTCCAATCCGGATATACTGGCCTTCTGTAGCAATGACTCACTTGCGGAAATGCAGCGAGTCTGAAGCCTACTTCGTCTACTTTGTTATCTGGAACGTGCCAGACGACCATGCCATTTGCGACAAAGCCAGCTTCGCGATGGCGAAGAATTGCGGCAAAGCGCCGCATTATGCCAGTATTTTCATATTCTGCGGCCTTGGCAAATAATTCTGCTGTGGTTATACCTAAATTATTGGCAAGCTCCTTGAACGGCTCGGGCACCACTGACAAATCCTCCTGCAATTCACGAATGAACTGAATGTCACGCTCAGTTAGTTGCACTTTCTCCGGGTTTAGATGCTTGACTTTTTCTGTCGGCTCAAGCTTGTCTGGATCTTTATTAACCATATCAAGCCTTACGCCGATCTTATAGAGCTTAAGTGTTGGCAAAACTCTATGTTTGATAACTCCTTCAAAGGATGCCATTCTGTCAAGTTCCTGCTTCATATCTGATCCAGGAGGGACGGCAAGTGTGAACCACATGTTATACTCATGGTTGCGCTCATAATTGTGGCTGACTCCTGGGTGTTCATTGACTTTCTCTGCCACATCGTCAAGTTTATCATGTCTGACTGCAAACGCAACAAGGGCGCTTTTGTATCCAAGTCGCCTTGTGTCAAAAATGGCATTGATCTGTCGTATTATCCCCATATTCTTCATAAATGCTATCCTATGCATAACGTCTTCCTCCGAAATATCATATCTATTTGCAATCTCTAGATAAGGTCTGTCTACAAGAGGAAAGACCCACTGAATCTCATTTAAAAGTCTTTTATCGATGGCGTCAAGCTGCTGTTGTTGGTTTGCTTGCATGCTCGAGCAGTAAAAGTTGTTGTTGTCCTTCTATTAAAAACCTACCTCTGGCACAATGCAGTGGTTCTTATCTCAAATAATACTACTACTCAAATATCGCTTAGATGGTAGCATTGCCAGAAGGATATTTCGTATCGACGTAAATTTGTCTCTATGAGTACTCATTTCCTCTCTTAAAACCATATATTTGCAGAATATACAAGCACGCATGTTTTTTCATATATTTCAATGGGATCTACTCTTTTCGGCCATTCAATAGAAGATACAATCCTTCACTCGCCGATCCTATTCTAATATAAATTAGAGCAACACACCTGTTATGATCTCACCAGGTTGCCATATTTTTCATAATAGACAAGTTCATCTAGTGGTATGCGATTCTTTCTTTTTCCAAAAGTCCGTTTTGTGGAAAATCCAAAGCCTACTATGATCGTTGGATTTAGTTCTTTTGGGATACTAAAATCACTACGCAATTTTTCATCCTGTACTCCAGTGAATAAACATGATGCGACACCGTAATTCCAAGCTGCTAATTGCATATCCTGAACTACTCTTCCAGCATCAATCATGTGGAATTTGTATCGAGGGTCGGTTAACACAATTACTGCGAAATTGGCATCTGAAACCCATCCTCCACTTGTGCTGTCTGCTGCAAGTTTTTCAAGATTCTTCTTGTTTTCTATAACAACAAATCGCCAGTGCTGAGTGTTGAGCCCACTTCCAGTAAGACGTGCGGCTTCTAAGATTTTTGATTTTATCTGCGGAGAAATGTCTTGGGAGCTAAATTCTCGAAGATCAAGCTTAGTTGCTATGCATTCAAAAGCGTCCATATTTGATATGCTAAACGCGTCTATGTCTCATAAAGGATATGTAATCATACACTGTGTGGACCCACAATGTCGAAAAGTATTTCTCATGCGTTTAAATTATGCTGTTACCGCCGATAATACTTGTGTTGTTTTTCGTCAGCGCTACCTTATAGATTGCATTCTTATTGTACCACCATCTTGCCTGTCATGTACGGATGCACCATGCAGTGATAGTCATATGGACCTGCAGCTACTTGTGCAAGTGATAGCGTGGCTGATTCTCCACCATTAATTAGGCTTGTGTCAAATGTTTGTCC
>Ga0075420_100000654_pt1 | contig 27955 bp, 33 predicted proteins | sample SoiMetdeltSBSDD4_FD_75296 | JGI IMG/M metagenome (GOLD analysis project Ga0075420, IMG submission 75296) | Bulk soil microbial communities from a Populus tree surrounding site in Tennessee, USA - Soil MetaG P. deltoides SBSDD4 | ecosystem: Environmental > Terrestrial > Soil > Tree plantation...
CCCGCCGCGAACGACTTCTATCGGATGCTCGACGGCTACCTCGGCCGGCTCGACGCGCGGGGCGCGGTGGTCGCGCTCACCGCCGATCACGGCATGAACGCGAAGACCGACGCCGCCGGGCGACCCAACGTGATCTACCTCCAGGACGTGCTCGACGACTGGCTCGGGGCCGGCCGCGCGCGCGTCATCCTGCCGATCACCGATCCGTACGTCGTCCATCACGGCGCGCTGGGATCGTTCGCGACCGTGTACCTGCCGGACGGCGCCGGTGTCGCCGACATGGTCGGCCGCCTGGTGAGGCTGCCCGGCATGGAGCTCGTGATCGACGGCGCCGAGGGCTGCCGGCGCTTCGAGCTGCCCCCGGACCGCATGGGCGACATCATCGTGATCAGTGCCCGCGACACCGTCCTCGGCACCGCCGCCGGGCGGCACGATCTGTCGGGCCTCGACGCGCCGCTGCGCTCGCACGGCGGACTCTCGGAGCAGCGCGTGCCGATCGTTCTCAATCGGAGCACGCGTCTCGATCCCGGCGTGCGGCTGCGAAACTTCGACGTGTTCGACATCGCCCTCAACCGCCTCGCCTGAGAGGTCCCGATGGCCGAGCGTGAGTGGATCCTGCTGAACCCCGGACCGGCCAACACGAGCGCGAGCGTGCGCGAGGCGCTCGTGATGCCGGATCTCTGCCACCGCGAGCCCGAGTGCTTCGAGATGATGCGACGCTGCCGCGAGGCCATCGTTCGCCTGGCTGGCGGCGGCGCCGACTGGACGTCGGTGCTCTTCACCGGCTCCGGCACGGCGGCGGTGGAGGCGACCATCTGCGCCGCGGTGCCGGCCGGAGGCACGCTGCTGGTCGTCGACAACGGCGTCTACGGCGACCGCATGCTGAAGATCGCGCGCGCCCACGGGATCGCGACCGTCGCGGTCCGCTGCGACATCTTCACGCCGGTGCGGCCGGCCGACGTCGAGGCCGCGCTGGTCGCGCATCCCGATGCCAGCCACGTCGCCGTCGTCCACCACGAGACGACGACGGGCCTGCTGAATCCGGTGGCCGAGCTCGCGCGGGTGGCCGAGCGCCACGGGCGCCGGCTCGTGGTGGACGCGATGAGCTCGCTCTTCGGCGAGTCGCTGGACCTCGGCCAGCAGGCCCTCGATTTCGTCACCGCCAGCGCGAACAAGTGCCTGCAGGGAATCCCCGGCGTCTCGTTCGTGCTCGCGCGCCGCCGCGCGCTCGCCGAGCTCGCGGGCCGGCCGGCCCGCTCCGTCTATCTCGATCTCCACGGTCACTTCGCCAGTCAGGAGCGGGACAACACGCCGTTCACCCCGGCCGTGCAGGTCCTGCACGCCATGGAGCAGGCGCTCACGGAGCTGGCCGAGGAAGGGCTCGAGCGTCGCATCGCGCGCTATGCGGACAACGCGCGGGTGCTGCGTGCGGGCATGGCCCGCCTCGGCATCGAGGCGCTCGGGACGCCGGCGGGCCGCTCGAACATCCTGACCACGTTCCGGCTGCCAACGGACATCGGCTACGACGCCCTCCACGACGCGATGAAGCGGCGCGGCTACATCATCTACGCCGGCCAGGGCGACATTCGCACGTACGCCTTCCGCGTCTCCAACATGGGAACGCTGACGCCCAAGGACATGGCGGGTGTGGTGGTCGCGTTCGAGGAGGCGATCGCCGAGCTCCGATGACGGCGACGGCGCTCGCGCTGGTGCTCTGCGCCGCCGTCCTGCACGCCGCCTGGAACGCCCTCGCCAAGCGCGGGCGGGACCCCATCGCCTTTCTCTGGCTGTCCTCGATGGTGGCCACGCCCGTGCTGCTGCCTTTCGCCCTTCGCGAGCTGGCGACGTCGGGGCTCCCGGCGCGCGCGGTGCCCTTCGTCGTCGGGACGGTGGTGCTCCACGCCATCTACTTCTACGCGCTGGGGCGCGCCTATGCGACGGGCGCCTACTCGCTCGTCTATCCGATCGCGCGCGGTCTCGGCGTCGCGCTGGTGCCGATGCTCGCGTGGACGCTGCTCGACGAGCGCGTGTCGTCGCTGGGCGTCGTCGGCATCGCACTCGTCATCGTCGGCGTCGTCGTGCTGCACCGGATCGGCGGCCGCCGCGCGATCGTGTCGACCGGCGCTCTCGGGTCGGCGTCGCTGTGGGCGGTGGTGACGGGGGTGACGATCGCCTCCTACTCGGTGCTCGACAAGGTCGGCGTCACCCGCCTGCACCCGGTGCCGTACATGCTGCTGATGGAGGCCGGCTGCGTCGTGGCCTTCGCGCCGTTCATGCGGCGCCGTCTCGCGGCCGCGCGGGCGGAGTGGGCCGCCAATCGCTGGACCATCATGGCCACCGGGGTGATGAGCGCCGGCGGCTACACCCTCGTCCTCTTCGCCTTCCAGCTGTCGAAGGCCGGCTACGTGGTGGCGTCGCGGGAGCTGTCGATCGTGCTGTCCGCGCTCATCGGCAGTCTGCTGCTCGGCGAGGGGCGGCTGCCGCCCCGACTGGCGGCCGCCGTCATCGTGGTGGCCGGCGTGGCCTGCGTGGCGCTGGCGCGGTGATCCGTGCGGCTCAGCGCGCGAGGGCGGTGGCCAAGCGCCGCGCGAGCGGCGCCGTCTCCAGGCGCTCGAGCGGCTCGGGCAGGGCGAGCGACCAGTTGGGTCTCTCGTCGGTGGTTCCCGGCACGTTGGGTCGCTCCGTCACGCCGAGCGCGTCGTCGAGGGTGGCCGTGACCAGGAGCGACGGCGCGCCCGCGAGCACGCCGTGCGTGGCCGCCACGATGTCCTCGATCGAGCTCTCGGCGGCCGCACCGATCGCGGAGGCCAGCCGTTTGCGCGTGGCGTCCAGGGCCGCCTCGTTCGGCTCGAGGCCGAGCGCGCGCTGCTCGGCGAGGTCGGCGCCGGTCCACAGCCCGGCGATCGTCGGCAGGTCGTGGGTGGTGACGGCGGCCATCGCGAGCTCGGGATAGCGCGCGGTCGGGCCGTCCTCGAACCACATCACGCGGTACGACAGGATGCCGTGATCCGCCAGGCGCTCTCGCACGCCGGCTTCCACCGTGCCGAGGTCTTCGCCGACCACCACGGCGCCGGCGCGATGGCTCTCCAGCGCGACGATGGCCAGCAAGTCGTCGGCGGGATAGCGCACGTAGCCGCCCTCCGCGGGTGTGGCGCCGGCGGGAATCCAGAACAGCCGGAAGAGTCCCATCACGTGGTCGATGCGGAGGCCGCCCGCGTGGCGGAGCGCCGCGCGCAGCGTGTCGATGAACGGCTGATAGCCGGCCGCGCGCAGCCGGTGCGGCACGAACGGCGGCAGCCCCCAGTCCTGGCCGCGGCGGACGTAGCGGTCGGGCGGGGCGCCGACGCTGGCGCCGATGGCCAGCGAATCCTGCCACGCCCAGGCATCCGCCCCATCCGGATCGACGCCGATGGGCAGGTCCTGCATGACGGGCGCCGCCGCGCAGGCGCGCGCGAGCTGAATGTCGAGGTGCCACTGCAGCCACTGATGGAACCGGACGCGGCCGGCGTGCGCATCGGCGAACGCCGTCACCGCGGGTGCGTCGGGCTGCCGATACTCGGCCGGCCACGCGCGGAAGCCGCCGCCGTAGCGCTCGGCAAGCGCGGAGAACGTGGCGAAGTCGTGGAGGGCGCGGCCGGACCGTCGCACGAACTCCTCGAACGCCTGATCGTGGCCGCCGTCGTGGCGCCACAGTTGCTCGAGCGCCGCGCTCTTGAGCGCGAAGACGCGGGCGCGATCGATCCGGCGCTCGCCATTCAGCGCGCGGCCGATCGCGGTCAGGCGCTCCAGATCGGCGCCGAGGGCGGCCGCCCCCGGAATCTCCTCGATGCGCAGGTACAGCGGATTGAGGAACCGGCGGCTGCTCGCACAGTACGGACTGGCCTGCTGGGTCGACAGGGGGAGCGGCGCGCTGAGCGGATTGATCAGCAGGAGACTCGCGCCCAGGCCGGTGGCCCAGCCGCCGAGGCGCCGCAGGTCGGCGAGGTCGCCGATGCCCCAGGACGCCGTCGATCGCGTGGCATAGAGCTGGGCCGCCCAGCCCCAGCCGCGTCTCGCCGGTAGCGCACAGCGCCGTGGGGCCACGATCAGCCGCGTCGGCTCCACGTCGCCCCGGAGCGCGAGGCTGTGATAGCCGGGCGGAAGATCCCGCGGCAGCGAGCGCTCGACATCGAGCGTCTGGCCGTCCTCGAGCACGATGCGACCCCGGCCGGCGATGTCGCGGCGCTCTCCCGTGCGGACGACGATGACACGCGCCGGCGGTGGCGCGTCCCCCTCGGCGCCCATGGCGGCGCGTATCGCGGCGCGCGTGCCGGAAGCCAGCGGCCGCCACACGCCGAGCGCATCCTCGTAGCCGTCCGCGATCGAGAAGGCGTCCGTGCGGGCTTGCATCCCGTGGCGCTGACGCATCAAGGCGCATGCCGACGTCTCGGCGCCTGGGCCCGCCGCGCACCCGGCGGGCCGGCGCTGCGCGGGGCGCGGCGGGCCGGGGCGGCTGCGCGGAGGATGGCGGCGAGATTGGCGCCGCGGGAGCCGCGCAACGCCTGCCAGAGATCGCCCACCGCGCGCACCCGGTCGGGCATGGTGCGGAGCGTGAAATCGCGGCGATCGACGCCGGCGTGCACCTCCGCCCACGTCAGCGGTGCCGACACGCCGGCATCGTCGGTTGCGCGGACGCTGTAGGCCGTCGCCAGCGTCTTGCCGCGCATGTTCTGGAGATAGTCGACGTAGACGCGTCGCCCCCGCGCGTCGACAGCGCGCTCGACGGTGGCCACGCGCGGATGGCGGTCGGCCACCAGTGTCGCCACCAGCTCGCAGAAAAGGCGCCCCGCCTCGTACGACGTGCGGGGCGGCAGCGGGATGTAGATGTGCAGCCCCTGCGCACCGGAGGTCTTCGGCACCGATGGCGTGCCGACGCGCTCCAGCTCGTCGTGGACCCAGCGGGCCACGTCGACGACGGCCCCGAACGGCACTCCCGGCATGGGGTCGAGATCGAGGACGACATGATCGGCCTCGTCGAGCGACGACACCCGCGAGAACCACGGGTCCTGCGAGATCGCCGCGATGTGGGTCATGAACAGCAGCGTCGCCAGTGAGCCTCCGATCAGGCGCGACGGCACCTCGCGATCGACGGGCAGCGTCTCCACCCGGACGCCGGCCGGCACGTCGTCGGGCGCGCGCTGCTGATAGAACGCCTTGCCGCGGATCCCCTCGGGAAAGCGCCGCATGATCAGGGCGCGGTCGGCCACGGCGGGCAGGATGTAGGGCGCGGCCCACGCGTAGTAGCGCATGAGCGCGCCCTTCGTGATGACGGACGACGGCCAGAAAACCTTGTCGAGATGGCCGACCGCGAGCGCGACCCCGCCGGGCAGCTCGACGACGCCCTCGCCGCCGCGTGTCTCGATCTCGGCGAGCCGCTCGATGATCCGTCGCGTGGCCCCGGCGGCGCGCGGCCAGAGCTCGGCGCGGTCTCGCGCGCGTGCGGGTCCACGCGCCATTCGCCGCGCGGGCGGGGGCGCGGGTGCGCGGAGCGGCTCGCGGCGGACGGTGCGCGGATCGACGTCGTCGCGCACGCCGAGATACTTGGGATGCCGAAAGACCCCGTCGTCCGTCCACTCCGAGAACCCGACCGAGACGACGACCTCGGGTCGTGTCCAGTGCGGACGCTCGTTGGTGCGCGGTCGGACGGCGAAGGGGCAGGTCCGAGTCTCGAGCGGTACGAGGATGCGGGCGAGGCGGTCGAGCTCGCGACCGGTGAATCCCGTGCCCGCATGCCCGACGTACGTCAGTGCGCCACCGTCCCAGACACCGAGCAGCAGCGCGCCGAAATGCGCGCGGGTTCCACGTCCGTCCGTGAAGCCGCCGACGACACAGTCCTGCCGCTTGAGGATCTTGATCTTCCGCCAGGCGCTGCTGCGCCGGCCGCTCTGATACGGCGCGTCCAGCGATTTCGCCACGATGCCTTCCCAGCCGCGCGCCCGCGCCAGCTCGTGGAGCGCCCGGCCGTCGCCGGCGTGGAACTCGCTGAGCCGCAGCAGACGGGTGCCGGTGTTGCCGAAGATCCGCTCGAGCCGCGCGCGGCGGGCGGTCAGCGGAAGGGCGCGCACGTCGAGGTCCCCGTCGCGAAGGACATCGAAGGCCACGAAGGCCACCGGCTGGGTCACCACCCGCCCGCCGATGTCGCCATCGGACGTCAAATGGATGCGGCCCTGCAGGCGCTGGAATCCCGCGGGCTCCCCGCGCTCGTCGAGCGCCACGATCTCGCCGTCCAGCAGCACGTCGGCCTTGAGTCCGCGGGCGAAGAGGGCGAGGGCGCGGGCGATCTCGGGGAACTGCGCTGTCTTCTCGTTGCCCAGCCGAGACCAGATCCGCGCCGCGCCCGGTCCGCCGCCGGCCGTGACCGCGACCAGCGCCCGGATGCCGTCGTACTTGGGCTCGTAGGCGAAGCGGGGGCTGTCGAGCGGCGCCGGGTCCAGCGAGGCCAGCATGGGGCGGGGAAGCGCGTATGGCATCGACGTTGCTGCCAGTGTAGTCATGACCGACCCGCTCCAGCCCGACGAAGCCGCCTCTCCCGAGCAGGTCCACCGCTTCGTCGTGAGCCGCGGAATGGCCGTCGTGCTGGTGGTGGAGAGCGTCTCCTGGTACGTTGGCCTCCTCCAGGCGGCCCTGGTCCGTGTGGTCGTCGAAGGTCACAACTGACGGCAACGTTTTTGCTCTTTCGGCCTCCGGAGGTGACTTAATGAAGGCGACCGACCTACTCAAGAAGCAGCACCGGATGGTGGAAAAGCTCTTCAAGCAGGCAGAGAAAGCCCAGGAGCCGCGGCAGCGCCGGCAGCTCGTCGGCCAGATCGTCGAGGCGCTGAAGCTGCACACGCAGATCGAGGAAGAGGTGTTTTACCCGGCCGTTCGCGAGCTGGGGACCTCGAAGGCCGAGGAGATGATCGACGAGGCGTTCGAGGAGCACCACGTGGTCGACCTCGTGCTGGCCGAGCTGCCCGAGGTCGATCCCGAGGACGAGCGGTTCGAGGCGAAGATCACCGTTCTGTCCGAGCTGGTCGAGCATCACGTCGAAGAGGAAGAGAAGGAGATGTTCCCGATGGCCGAGAAGAAGCTTGGCGCCGAGCGCGTCAAGGAGCTCGGTCAGCAGATGGAGCAGATGGCCGGCGCCGGACAGCGTCGAGCCGCCTGATGCGGCGTTCGGCGGGATTGATCCTGATCCTGGGGCTGGTGGCTGCGGCGCTCTGGGCCACCGACATCGTCAGCATCAAGGTCAACCCGCCGACGACCCGCGGCGTCAGCGCCTCTCCGTTCTGGCAGGAGGTCAGCGGCGAGGCGACCGTGCCGTCGGCGCTTCGGATCTGGGTCGAGCTGGCCAAGGCGGCCAAGCCGGCCGTCGTCAACGTGTCCACCACCCAGCGCGGACAGGCGCGCGGACCCGACGAGTTCTTCCGGCGCTTCTTCGAGCGCGGGGGGCCGCCGCGCGAGGAGCCGCGTGGCCGGCAGAGCCTCGGCTCGGGCGTGATCGCCTCCGGTGACGGTCACGTCGTCACCAACTTCCACGTGGTGCGTGGCGCGGACGCCATCGTGGTGCGGCTCGCCGATCAGAGCGAGTACCAGGCCAAGCTCGTCGGCAGCGATCCCAAGACCGATCTGGCGCTGCTCAAGATCGACGGCCGCGGGCTGCCGGCCATGCCCTTCGGTGACTCCGACCGGCTCGAAGTCGGCGAGCCGGTGATGGCGATCGGCAATCCGTTCGGGCTGGAGCAGACGGTCACCACCGGCATCGTGAGCGCCAAGGAGCGCTTCATCGGCAGCGGACCGTACGACGACTTCATCCAGACGGACGCGTCCGTCAATCCCGGCAACTCCGGCGGGCCGCTCGTCGACGTGCGCGGCGCCCTGATCGGAATCAACACCGCGATCTTCTCGCAGACGGGCGGCTCCGTCGGCATCGGGTTCGCCATTCCGGTCAACGTCGCCAAGGACGTGCTTCGCCAGCTGCGCGACGCCGGCAAGGTCGTCCGCGGCTACCTCGGTGTCGCGGTGGCGCCGGTGACGCCGGAGGCGCGTCGCGCGGCCAACCTCCCGGGTCCGAAGGGGGCGCTGGTGGCCGAGGTGGTGAGCGGCTCACCGGCGGCCGCGGCCGCGCTGAAGCCGGGCGACGTGATCGTGCGCTTCCAGGGTCAGGAGATCCAGGATCCGCGCGACCTCACGCGCCGCGTGGCGGCCACGCCGCCCGGCATGAACGTGAAGCTCGAGGTCCTGCGGGCCGGAGGCGAGCACGCGGCGCTGACCGCGCGCATCGGCGAGCTGAAGGAAACCGGAGCCGCGGAGGGCCGCTGACGGCCGCTTGCGACCGTATACTTGCGGCCGTATAAGCCGTACGTATAAGCCGTAGAAAAGGAGGAGCGCTCATGATGAGGCTGGTCACCCTGCTCGTGGCCGTGCTGTTCGTGTTCGGTGTCGCTGCCACACCCGCGGTTGCCCAGAAGGATGCGCCCAAGGCCTCCAGCACCACGGCGAAGCAGATGCCGAAGGAGAAGCTGGACATCAACAGCGCCTCGGCGAACGAGCTGCAGCAGCTGCCGGGCATCGGAGAGGCGCTCTCGAAGAAGATCGTCGAGAATCGACCCTACAAGCGCAAGGATGAGCTCGTCCAGAAGAAGGTCATCCCGGCGCCGACGTACGAGAAGATCAAGGACCACGTGATCGCCAAGCAGACAGAGGCGGCCGGCAAGGACGACGCGAAGAAGTCCGACAAGCCGGCGCCGGCGGCCACCAAGAAGTAGCCGCTCCGGGGCAGGGGGCGGCCGCCGCCCCCTGGCTCACCGACCCCGTCGGGGCGGCATCATGCCGTTCAGCGCCAACCGTCCGCCGTCGACGTACACCGTGCTGCCCGTCATGTACGACGACATCTCGGAGGCCAGGAACACCGCGACCTCGCCGATCTCGCGTGGCTCGGCCACGCGCGAGAGCGGCGTGCGCGCGTAAACGGCGTCGCGCCACTTGCGATTCTTCAGCAGGTGCCGCGTCAGGCCGGTCACCACGGTGCCGGGACCGATGGCGTTCACGCGCACGCCGTACGGCGCCAGCGAGATCGCCATCGCCTTCGTGAGCTGACGGACGCCGCCCTTCGTTGCCGCATAGGCGGCGGACTCCGGACGCGCGACCTCGGCGTTCACCGACGAGAGCGTGATGATCACGCCGGAGCGCCGCTTCACCATGCGCCGCGCCGCCGCCTGCGCCACCAGGAACGTGCCCTTGAGGTTGGTGTCGATGATGCTGTCCCACGTTGCCTCGTCGAGCTCGAGGAACGGCACGATCGGCTCGATGGCGGCGTTGGTGACGGCGATGTCGATGCGCCCCCACTTGCGGTCGATGGCGGCCAGGCCTTCGTCGACGGAGCTCTTGCTGGACACGTCCATCTGGAGGGCCAGGCCGCGCGCGCCGAGACGTCGCGCGACGGCCGTGGCCGTCCTGGGATCGATGTCGGCGCAGGCGAGGCGGGCGCCTTCGCGGGCGAGGGCCAGCGCGATGGCTTCGCCGATGCCGCGGCCGGCGCCGGTCACGAGCGCAACCTTATCTCTCAATCTCATAAGTTGTCTCCTGGCGCCTTCTCGGCGCCCGGGCTACGCGCCCGGAACGCAGTCTCGCTGCGCTCACACTCCTCTGCTCGCGGACGTGGATGGTACGTCAGGTCGCGACGGAGCGGGCGTCAGTCGGAGGTGAGGATGAAGTCGGTGGTGATCGCGCGCTGGGTGGGGTGGGGGTAGAGCTGGGTGATGAGGGGTTTGTGGTTGGGAGCGGTGACGCGGACGTGGAGGTGTGGGGGGCGGCCGGGGTAGCGGCCGGGAGAGACGGTCTCGTAGGTGAAGCGGCCCTGGGCGTCAGCGTGCTGGGTGGCGCGGAGGTCGTCGCGATACTCGCCGCGCTCGTCGGCGGACCACCATTCGACGCGCGCGCCCGGCAGCGCGGCGCAGCCCTTGGCCGAGCGCACGGCGCCCGTGACGACGATGCCGGTGCCGGTCCGTGAGCGCTCGGGGGCGTTCGGCTTGTAAAACGGTCCCAGCATGTCAGGCGCCGTCGGCGTGCACGCGCGGTCCTGCGCCGGCGCCGTCGTCGAGGCCCCGATGAGCAGCACGACCACCAGCATGGCCCGTAGCATCGGTTCGATGGTGCGCACGGGACGGGCCGAACGCAAGCGGATGCTAGAATCCGCCGAGTGATGCGTGTCTGGCGGGTCTTTGCGACGTACCTGGCGGCGGTGGCGGGGATCTTTGCGACGTCGGGCATCGCGATCCTGGCCCTCAAGGCCATGTTCCCCGACATGGCGGACCACGCGCTGCTGCAGAGCCTGCCGGGCCTCATCGCGGGCAGTCTCGCCTCGTCCACCGCGCTGATCCTCACCGTCCTCATCATCGTGCAGCCGACCACGCCGGCCTCGCTGCGCCTGCTTCCCGGCTGGGAGACGGGGCGGGCGCTGACGGTGGTCGTGCTCGGGATGCTCGCGCTCGGTCAGTTCCTCGACTCCGTCACCTGGCTCGTCGGGTGGGCGCAGCGCGGCTCGATGGTGATGGTGCGCCGCGTGCTCGAGAGCGCCGTGGGCCCCGATCTGTTTGGCGCGGTGCTCGTCTTCGGTCTCATCGCCGGCGTCGCGGAGGAGATCTTCTTCCGTGGCTTCATGCTGACACGGCTGCGCGAGCACTGGGGCGGGCGACGCGCGATCGTGGCCACCGCGGCCTGCTTCGGCGTACTCCACGTCGACCCCAATGGTATTCACATGCTGCTCGCGTTCGTCATGGGTCTCTATCTCGGTTTCGTCGCCGAGCGGACCGGCAGCACGCTTCCGGCCATCGCGTGTCACGTCGTGAACAACGTCGTCTACACGCTGCAGACCGCGCTCGGCGGGACGCTGGAGGGCCGCGCGAGCAACGCCGCGCTGGCGACCGGCTGCCTGGTGCTGTTCGTCGCGTGTCTGGCGTGGTTGCGGCGACCGGACTTGCCCGCCGCGCCGGTGTGAGTGTTGCGGCACGCCCGGCGGCGGCGGTACGCTACGGAACGCCTTCTGAGGAGGTCTCGATGCCCGAGCTGACGCGGCGCTACGTCGTGATGACGCTGGCGACGGAAGCACCGTTCGATCCCGCCGACACCGATGGCGTCTTCGTGCTGAAGCCGTGGAAGGATCCGGCGGCGCTGCGCGCGCTCGTCGCGTATCGCGACAGCTGCTATCCGGAGCTGGCGCGCGACCTGGACGCCTGGATCCGTGCGATCCAGGCGGGTCCCAAGGTCCGCGGCGGCATCGGTCTGCGGAACGAGCCGCACGCCGGCAAGGGACACGGCCCGAAGGAGCCCGGCACTCGACGGCCTCGGAAAACCAAGGGGCCGGAGTCCGGCCACCCGCGTAAACCGGCGTCGCGAAGTCCAGGCAACCGCCGTCGCGGCCATCGCCGGCGCAAGCGCCGGTGAGCGCCGACCACATGACCGACGCCGACCTGGTGACGGCGTGTCTGGCCGCGCGTGATGAGCCGAGGACGCACAGGCCGCCGAGCGAAGAGCGGCGCCTGACCGTGAGCGACGCGTACGCGCTGCAAGACCGCCTCCGGCAGGCTCTCATCGGCCGCGGCGAGCAGGTGGCCGGCTGGAAAGCGGGCTTCACGACGCGGGTGCTCCAGGAGACGTTCGAGGTGAGCGAGCCCGTGTGCGCGTTCCTGCTCGCCAGCGGCGTCCTCACCAGCGGGGCGGCGATTCCAGCGAATCGCTTCGTCAAGCCGGCCGTGGAAGCGGAAATCGCCTTCGTGATGCGGCACGATCTCGCGGGCCCGGGCGTTACCGCCGCCCGTGCGCTGCTCGCCGTCGAGGGGGCGCTGCCCGCCCTCGAGCTGATCGACTTCCGCCACAGCGGCAAGGCGCTGGGCACGGATGTCATCGCCGACGGTGTCTATGCGAAGGCCATCGTGCTCGGCGGCGCCCTTACACCGGTGAGCGGGATCGACCTCGCCCTCGAAGGCCTGGTCTACGAGCAGAGCGGAACGGTGGTGGGTACGGCGACCGCGGCCGAGGTGATGGGCACCCCGCTCAATTCGCTGGCGTGGATCGCCAACCACCTGGGCGCGCGCGGGCTCGGCCTGCGCGCCGGCGACGTCGTCATGACCGGCTCCGTGTCCAAGGTGCTCCAGCCGAAAGCCGGCGACACCGTCCGCGCGACGTACACACGGCTGGGCTCGGTCTCGGTACGGTTCGAGTGACGCGGCTGCGCGGCCAGTCGGTCGTCGTCACCGGGGGCGGCGGCGGGATCGGCGGCGCCATCGCCACGGCGTTCGGGCGTGAAGGCGCCGGCGTCGTGGTGGCCGACGTCGGCGCGGGCGCCGCCAAGGTCGCGGAGACGATTCGCGACCATGGCGGCCGCGCGATCGCCACCCACGCGGACGTCACCCGGACGGCCGACATGACCGCCCTCGCCGCGCTGGCCGTCCGCGAGCACGGTCGCCTCGACGTGCTCGTGACCTGTGCGGGTCTCGGGCTGAGCGGATTGCTCGCCGAGCAGGACGAGGCCGACTGGCTTCGCGTGATCGACGTGAATCTGAACGGCACCTATCGGGCGATTCGCGCCGCGCTGCCGCAGATGATGGCGCAGCGCGCGGGCCGCGTGATCACGATCGCCTCCATCCTCGGCAAGATGGGCGGCTTCGGCTACGTGAGCGCGTATGCCGCATCGAAGCATGGCGTGGTCGGCCTCACGCGCGCGCTCGCCGCCGAGGTCGGCTCGCAGGGCTTCCCGGCCATCACGGTGAACGCCATCTGTCCCGGGTACACGCGGGCGGGGATGGGCATCGCCATCCAGTCGACGAAGGCCGGCCCGCGCTCGGGCGAGGAGATCTTCGAGCGCTACTACAAGCGGCACGTCGCGCAGCGACGGATGATGGAGCCCGAGGAGATCGCTGAGGTCGCCGTCTTCCTCGCGCGGCCGGAGTCGGCGGGAATCACCGGGCAGGCGCTGAACGTGGACGGCGGCTTCGTGACCGCGTGAGCGGCATGCTCACGCTGGACGAGCTGGTGGCGGTGACCCGCGCGCGTCTCGCCGGCCGGCAACGCCGGGTCGTGGTCGGCGGTCCGCTCGTGAAGGCGGCCGTGCTGGTGCCGCTCGTGGATCGTGGCGAGCCATTCCTCGTCTTCGCCAAGCGCACGGATCGGGTGGGCACGCATCGCGGCCAGATCTCCTTCCCCGGTGGCCGCGTCGATCCCTCCGACGCGGGCTTCCTCGAAGCCGCGCTGCGGGAATCGGAGGAGGAGATCGGCCTGCCGCGCACGGCCGTGGAGCCGCTCGGCGCGCTCGACGATACGGAGACGGTGGCCACGCAGTTCATCATCACGCCCTTCGTCGGCGTCGTGCGCACGCCGGTGGCCTGGCAACCCGACGGCCACGAGATCGAGAAGGTCATCGAGGTGCCGCTGGCCGCGCTACGTGATCTCGCGAACCTCCGCGTCGAGTACCGCGAGCGCGGCGGCGTGCTGCACGAGGTGCTGTTCTGGGACTATCAGGGCGAGACGATCTGGGGGGCCACCGCGCGCATCCTGAAGCAGTATCTCGACGTGCTCGCCGGCGTGTGAGGGACCTCGTCGGGCTCTGCGCCGAATGCGTGCATGCGCGGCCAGTGACGTCGGGGCGCGGCTCCACGTTCTGGCGGTGCGGCCGGAGCACCGACGATCCTCGATTCCCGAAGTATCCGCGGCTGCCCGTCGTCCAGTGTGTCGGTTTCGCGCGCGTGGAGCGTTAGCCGAGCCCTGGCGTCAGACGACGGTCACCACGCAGCGGCGCCCGGCCTTCACCGCGCAGCGCTGCCGCGCGAACCGGCCGTCGCGTACGACGAGCGCGGAGGCGCGGCGCTCGAATGTGCAGCCGTCCGCGCAGCGAAGTCGCACGCGATGCGTGTCGGATGACGACTCCTGGTCGGGCTCGGCGCGGCGAAGACGCCGTCGCTGCCGCTCGGTCGCCACATGGCGGTCCCATGTCTCGAAGGACGCGACCTTCACGTGCGCGTTGACAGTCAGCAGCTCGATTCCGGCCACGGCAATGCGGATCTCTGCGTCGATCACGAGCCCCTTGTCGAGCACGCGGTCGAGCACGTCGGCGGTGCTGAGGGTAGGCGAGGTCCTCTGAACAGCCATAACGGTGACAACGAGAGCAACGGCTATGCCACCGGTCGGGACGTCCAGAGGGTCAAGGCGACCAGAGATAGAGAAACTTCGGTCCCGCCCCGGTCACCGCGGCGAACTGCGCGACGCCTTCGAGCGCCGACGCCTCGCTCCTGGCCTCGGCGTAATACGTGGCGCGGTACTGGCGTGGGCGCCGGTACACGACCACCTTGGCCTCCGACGTCCCGGCCGCGCGGCGAGCCGCCTCGATAGCGTCGGGAACGTAGCCGATGGCGTCCACGAGCCGATGTCCCAGCGCCTGCTGGGCGGTGTAGATCCGGCCATCGGCGAGCCCGCGCGCGGCGTCGGCGGGGATGCCACGGCGCTCCACGACCTTGCCGACGAACTGCCGCTGCAGCTCGTCGATCACCGACTGGAAGATGCGTCGCTCCTCGGCCGTCAGCGTGCGGAACGGGCTTCCCATGTCCTTGTGCTCGGCCGACTTGATCGTGTTGGCGGCGATGCCGAGCTTCTGCATGAGGCCTTCGACGTTCGCGGTGACCATGATGGTGCCGATGGAGCCGGTGACGGTCGTCGGATGGGCGACGATCGTGTCGGCGGCGAGCGCGATGTAATAACCACCCGAGGCGGCGACGTCCATCATGACGGCGACCACGGGCACCTTCGTGCGCTCGCGGAACAGCATGAGCTCGCGGTAGATGATGTCGGAGGCGGTGACGGTGCCGCCCGGCGTGTTGAGCCGCACGACGAGGGCGCGCACGTCCTTGTCCTCGGCCGCCTTCTTCAGCTCCTCACGGACACGCACGAGCAGCGGCACGCGCGGCGCCGACGGTCCGAGTCCCAGTCCGGACGACGGCGGATCGTCGGTGATGAAGCCCGAGATGTCGGTCATCAAGATCTTCGCCGTCCCACGGCCCTCGACGGTCTCTTCCTCGAGCGGCTTGATCCGGGGCGTGAGGTCGACGGAGACGACGGAGCAGCCGCCGGCCGCCACCAGCACGGCGAGCAGCGCAGCGGCGAGCCGGTGCATGGCGCACAGTATGACACACGTGGTTGCCACGGCCGGCGCCGGTCGGGCATAATCGCGGCGCATGGGCGAGCGATTCTCGATCGAGGACGTCCAGGCGGCCGCGCGCCGGCTCCTCCATCGGATCCATCGCACACCGGTTGTCTCGTGTCAGTCCGTCGACGACGCGAGCGGCTACCAGGTCTTCTTCAAGTGCGAGAATCTGCAGCGCGCGGGTGCCTTCAAGATCCGCGGCGCCCTCAACAAGCTCCTCACGCTGACGGCCGAGGAGCGTGCGCGCGGCGTGGTGGCCTTCTCGTCCGGCAATCATGCGCAGGGGGTGGCCCTGGCGGCACGGCTCGTCGGCACCACGGCCGTGATCTGCATGCCGAAGGACGCCCCGCGACTGAAGCTCGAGGCCACGCGCAACTACGGCGCCGAGGTCGTCTTCTACGACCGCCATCGCGACGATCGCGAGACGGTCGCGCGCAAGGTGGCGGCCGAGACGAACCGCGTGCTGGTGCCGCCGTACGACGACTACGCGATCATGGCCGGCCAGGGCACGGCGGCGCTGGAGCTGTTCCAGGACGTGCCGTCACTCGACGCGCTGGTGGCGCCGGTCGGCGGCGGCGGGCTCCTGGCCGGCTGCGCCACCGTGGCGCGCAGTCTGATTCCCGGCCTCGCCGTGTTCGGCGTCGAGACCGAGACCGCCAACGACACGCTCCTCTCGCTGCGGAAAGGCGAGCGCGTCACCATCCCGCCCCCGCCGACCATCGCCGATGGCATCCGTCTCACCACGCCGGGGGAGCTCACGTTCCCGATTCTCAAGGAGCGCCTCACCGACATCGTGCTGGTGAGCGACGACGAGGTGCGGGCGGCCGTGCGATTCCTGGTGCTGCGGGCGCACGTGGTTGCGGAGCCGACGGGGGCGGTCGGCGCCGCCGCAGTGCTGTCCGGCCGGTTGCCTCTCCCGCGCGGCGCGCGCGTCGGCGTCATCCTCTCCGGGGGCAACGTCGACCCGGAGCTGCTCGTCGACATCCTGAAGACCTGAGCGCGCGGCCGCTCAGCGTCGGTGGAAGAGCGGCACGACGTCGTCGGCGAGGCGACCGAGCTGCTCCAGCATCCGGTCGGACGCGCACATCGGACGCACGATGAACTTGGACGCGCCCCCGGCGACGTATTCCTCGATCCGCTCGCACAGGAGCGCCGGCGGTCCAAAGGCCGTGCAGGCCTCGAGGGTCACGTCGTCGACCCGTCCGCGAGGAATGTAGGGGCCGGCGAGCCGGCGCGCGGCCTCACGGTCCTCGGCGAAGCAGAAGTTGATCAGCACGCCGAAGTGGTCGGGGGGGACCTCGCGCCCGGCCTCGGTGGCGAAGCGCTGCGTCTGCGTGACGCCGGCGGCGAAGCGGGCGGGCGGAATGAAGGACGGGATCCAGCCGTCACCCAGCCGGCCGGCGCGGCGCATCGCCGCCTCGCTGTTGCCGCCGATCCACAGCGGCATTGGCTGCTGCGCGGGCTTCGGGAGGACGGTGATCCGGTCGAGGCGCCAGAACTCTCCTTCGAAGGTCACCTCGTTCTCGCTCCAGCAGCGGCGCATGATGGCAATCGCCTCGTCGGTGCGCCGCCCGCGCTCCTTGAACGGTACCCCTGCCGCGAGGAACTCTCGCTCCTGCTCCACGCCGATGCCGAAGGCGGGCAGCATGCGTCCCCCGGACAGGTAGTCGATCATCGCGATCTCCCGGGCGGCCATGACCGGGGTGCGGAACGGCGTCACGAAGACGCTGGGTCCGAACTTGAGCCGTGACGTGCGCGCGGCGACGGCGGCCAGGGTCGTCATCGGCTCCGGCACCGGCAGCGGCGCCGACAGCCGCTCCGACAGCCACAGCGAATCGATCTCGGTCTCCTCGCACAAGGCCACGAGCTTCCAGAGAAACTCGGGCCCCTCCGGACCGGCGGGCCAGGGCCCCGGCATGACGCCGATCCGGTACTTGATGCGCATGCGCGGACTGTAGCACGCGTTGACAGCGTTTCAGGACGGACCGTAGAATGAACCGCGGTTCAGTGAGCGCATGCGCGATCCCGACAAGCCTCAGCAGATCATCGACGCCGCCGTGCGCGTCTTCGCGCGCAACGGCTTCTACAACTCGCGCGTGTCCGACATCGCGCGGGAGGCCGGCATCGCCAGCGGCACCATCTATCTTTATTTCAAGACCAAGGACGAGATCCTGGTCACGCTCTTCCGCGAGAAGATGGCGGCCTTCGTGAAGGCGCTGCGAACGGAGATCGCGCGCGAGCACGATCCCGAGGCGAAGATCCGCCGGCTCGTGCGGCTGCACTTCGAGGTGCTGGAAGCGAGCCCCGACATGGCGGAGGTTGTGCAGGTGGAGCTGCGGCAGGGGCAGAAGTTTTTCCGGGGCGCATCCGCGCACGAGATCTCCGCGTACTTCGAGCTGATCGGCTCGATCCTGCACGAGGGTGTGGCGGGTGGCGTCTTCCGGCGGGATCTGCCGGTCAAGGTCGCGACCAAGATGCTGTTCGGCGCCATGGACCAGGTCACGACGTCCTGGGTCCTCGGCAAGCGCGGCTACCGCCTCGCCGACGCCGCCGAGCCGGTCGCGAACATCTTCCTCAAAGGAGTCACAGGCGATGGGGTTTGAGACGATCACGCTGGCGCGCGAGGAGACGTTCGCGCTCATCACGCTCAACCGGCCGCCCGCGAATGCCATCAGCGAGGCGCTGATCACCGAGGTCAACGCGGCGCTCACCTCCGTGCAGAGCGACGAGTCGGTGCGCGCGGTCATCGTCACCGGGGCCGGCGACAAGATCTTCTGCGGCGGCGCCGATCTCGGCTCCGCGTTCTCCGGCGGCGACGTGGAGCAGTTCATCCGGTTCGGCAACAGCGTGATGCGGAAGATCGAGCGGTTTCCCAAGCCGGTCATCGCCGCCATCAACGGACACGCCATGGGCGGCGGCATGGAGATCGCCATGGCCTGCCACCTCCGGCTGATGAAGGAGTCGGCGCGGATGGGTCAGACGGAGTCGAACCTGGGAATCATTCCGGGCTACGGCGGAACGCAGCGGCTGCCCCGGCTGATCGGGCGCACGAAGGCGCTGGAGTTCCTGCTGCTCGGCACCCAGATCCCGGCGCCGGAGTGTCTCGCGCTCGGCCTCGTGAACCGGCTGTCGAAGGAGGGGGAGACGCTAAACGACGCCAAGGGGCTCGCACGCCAGCTCGGCAAGCGCGCCCCGCTGGCGACGGCGGCCATCATCAAGGCCGTCGACGAGGGCCTGGAGGCGCCGATGGCCAAGTCGATCGACATCGAGCTCGAGCAGTTCCTGCCGACGCTGCGCAGCGAAGATGCGGCCGAGGGTATCCAGGCGTTCTTCGCCAAGCGCGAGCCGCAGTTCAAGGGCCGCTGATGGATCTCGGCATCCGCGGGAAGGTTGCCCTCGTCACCGGCGCCGCGCGAAGCATCGGCAAGGCGGATGCCGAGATCCTGGCGGCCGAAGGCTGCAAGGTCGCGATCGTGGACCTGAACGCCGAGGGTGCTCAGACGACGGCCAAGGAGATCGCCGACAAGGGGGCGACGGTGCGCGGCTACGAGTGCGACATCCGCGACAGCGCGCGCGTGCAGGATGTGGTCACGCGCATCGAGCGCGATCTCGGGCCCGTCGACATCTGCGTGAACAACGCCGGCATGATCTACACCGTCGGTCAGCTGAAGGACATGCGCGACGAGGACTGGGAGTTCAACCTCTCGGTGAACCTGACGGGGACGTTCAAGGTCACGCGGGCGGTGTTCCCCGGCATGCGGGAGCGCCGCTGGGGCCGCATCGTGTGCATGGCCTCGATCGCCGGCCTCATGGGCGGCTTCGGCCAGACGGCCTACTCGACGTCCAAGCTCGGCGTGGTTGGCTTCGCGAAGTCGGTGGCGCTCGAGGGAGCGCGCTACAACATCACGTGCAATGCCGTGGCGCCCGGCATCATCGCGCCCAACGCCTCGCTGTCGCCGCTCTATGACCGGATGGTCAAGCGGGTGGCCATGCAGAAGGAGGGCGAGCCGGAGGATGTCGCCCACGCCATCGCGTTTCTGTGCTCGGAGCGCGCCCGGTACATCACGGGCGCCGTGCTGCCCGTCACGGGCGGGATGGATCTATTCACGTTCTGATGAAGGAGGAGCCACGATGCCCACAGTGAAGGAGACCTTCGAGGCGATGAGCGGCCGCTTCCGGCCCGACAAGGCCGCCGGCGCCAGTGCGACGATCCAGTACGACGTCAGCGGCGACGGAGGCGGCACCTGGCACGCCGTGATCAAGGACGGGACGTGCACCGTGAACCCGGGGGCGGCTACCAATCCGAACCTCACGCTCCAGATTGCCGGCCAGGACTGGCTCGACATGCTGTCGGGCAAGCAGTCGGGGCAGATGCTGTTCATGTCCGGGAAGCTCAAGGTCAAGGGAGACATGGGGCTGGCCATGAAGCTCGGCTCGATGTTCTCGATGTGAGGCGTCGGCGGGGCGGCGCCGCCCGCCGCCCTGGGCCAGGATCGCATGACGCGCCGCGAAAAACCGCATGGCGCCCAGCGTCATCGCAATGAGATACTGAGCGTGATGCCTCATTGAGGAGGTTCTGTCGGATGGGTCAGGAACGGTTTGCGGATGTGGTCGAGCGCTTCACGCACGGCTACGGCAATGGCCACGGGCCCGACGTCTCGCCCGAGGTGGTGCGCCGCTGGCACGAGGAGCTCGAGCGCAACCTGAAGCGGATGCAGAACCTCACCACCATGGTCACCCGGCCGACCGAGCCGAAGGTCGGGCAGACGCCCCGAGTCGAGATCTACAAGAGCAACAAGTCGCGGCTCTATCGCTACCAGTCGAAGCGCACGCACCGAACCCCGGTCCTCTTCGTCCCGAACCTCGGCATCAGCCGGCCGTACATCTTCGACCTCATGCCGGGTGCCTCGTTCATCGAGCACATGACGCGCGAAGGGTTCGATTTCTACCTGCTGGACTGGGGCGTGTTCGGTCCCGAAGACAACGACCTGTCGTTCGAGCGCTGCGTGACGAAGATCCTGCCGCGCATGACGCAGAAGGTGCTGGAATCGTCGGGCGCGGAGTCGCTCACGGTGCTCGGCTACTGCATGGGCGCGCCGCTGTCGGTGTCGTTCATCGCCTCGCATCCAGAAGTGCCCGTGAAGAACCTGATCAACATGGCCGGCCCCATCGACTTTTCGAAGATCGGCCTCTTCGGACTCTGGCTCGACAAGAAGTACTTCAACGTCGACCGCTTCGTCGACACCCTGGGCGCCGTGCCCGCCGACCTGGTGAAGGCCGGGTTCAAGCTGCTGAAGCCGACGATGGATCTCTCCACCAACCTGAACCTCTGGTGGAATCTGTGGAACGACAAGTACGTCGAGGGCTTCAACGCGTTGAACAAGTGGGCCAACGAGTACGTCGCCTTCCCGGGAGAGTTCTTCCGCCAGTGGGTAGGGGACTTCTACCAGGACAACAAGCTCTTCCGCGGGGAGGCCGTCTTCGGCGGGCGGCCGGCGCGGCTCGGCTCCATCGCGTGCCCGGTGTTCGTGGTGGGCGCGCACGAGGACTACATCGCGCCGCCGGCGTGCGTGCGGGCGCTGCTCGACGTCGTTTCCAGTCGGGACAAGGAGTACGTGGAGCTGCCCGGCGGTCACATCTCGCTCATCGCCGGTCGCGGCGCGTCGTTGCACTGCTGGCCGAAGGTCTCCGGCTGGCTGGCGTCGCGCTCGTAGGAGGACACCATGGCTGACGCGGCTACCACGAATCCGCTCTTCGAGATGTGGCGCAAGCAGTTCGAGGACTCCGCCGCGGCCTGGGCGCGCATGGTGAGCCAGGCCCCGACGCCGTCACCGGTGACGGATCCGACCGCCTTCTGGCGGCCGGTGCTGAACCAGGGCCTCGAGCAGTGGGCGCGCATCTTCGCCCAGACTCCTGTCACGCCCGACCTCGCCGCGCAATGGAAGCAGTTCGTCGACCAGTGGATCGAGGCGTGGTCCAAAGCGCTCGGGCACGCCATGAACACCGAGGCCTACGCCGGGATGATGGGGCGGTACCTGGATCAATGGCTGGTGGCGGTCGCGCCCGCGAAGAAGGCGGCCGAGCAGCAAATCGACCAGGCGCTCGCCACCGTCAACGTCGCCTCCCGTACCCAGCTCACCGCGGTGGCCAAGCAGCTCGTCGAGCTCGAGGAGCGGCTCGAGCGCATGGAAGACACGCTCGGGGCGATTCTGAAACGCCTCGACGGCAAGGAGCGAAGATGATCGGCAAGACGATCGCGGATCTGAGCCCGGGGGATCGCGCCGAGATCACGCGGGTGGTGGAGGACGACGACATCGCCGCGTTCGTTGACGCCGTGGGCGACTACAATCCCGTCCACAGTGATCCCGCCTATGCCGCGACCACCCCGTTCAAGAAGCCGATCGCGCCGGGCATCTTCACGGCCGGTCTCGTCTCCGCCGTCATCGGCACCCAGCTGCCCGGGCCGGGTGCGATCTATCTGTCGCAGTCGCTGAAGTTCGTCAAACCCGTCAAGAGCGGCGACACGATCACTGCCCGCGCCGAGGTGATCGAGGTGATGCGCGATCGCAACCGCATCCGCATCCAGACCGTGTGCGTGAACCAGCATGGCGAGGAAGTCCTCTCCGGCGAGGCGTGGGTCATGCCGTCGAAGACGCGGGTCGTGTACGAGCCGCAGACGCGCGCCACCGCCGCGATGACGAGCCTCGCTCTGCAACCGTTCGCGTGGGCCACGCAGGCCATGTCGCTCTGGGGAGCGCTCTCGCTGGCCGTCCTCGGAAAGACGCTGATCCGCCGCACGTAGTCCTGGCGCCGCCATGCGGACGGGACATCGATGGCTGCTCGTTCTGGTCTGCATCGTTGTCGCCGGCTGCGTGACCGTCCAGCGGCGCGGCGAGCAGGCCCTCTACGAGGGCCGGTACGACGAGGCCATTCATCTCTTCCAGGCCACCCTGGCGGAGCACCCCGACCGTCTCGACGCCCGCCTCGGACTCGGCATCGCGCTCTACAAGGCCGGGGCATTGCCGGACGCCGCCCTCACGCTGGACGAGGTGCTCGCGCGCGCGCCCGCGGAGGGGACGGCCCTGTTGTATCGCGGGCTCATCGCCATCCAGCGGCGCGAGGACACCGCCGCCGCCGAGCACCTCACCCGGTTTCGGGACGTGGTGCGCATCCCACGCTTCGAGGGTCAGCTCGAGCGGGCGCTCCGGATCCTCGGCGGCAGCGAGCCGCTCAGCAACGACACGCGGGAGTTCATGGCCTCCAGCCTGGAGGAGTCGGTGCGGAGCGCACGCGAGGTCGAGCAGGCGCGGCTGGCCGCTCAGCGCGCGTACCTCAGCGCGTTCCCGCCCGTGCGCTGCGCTCCGACCCGGCGCGGCTGGGTCTGTTTTTGATTACATCAGCAGGCCGCCGTTGATGGAGAGCTCGGCGCCGGTGATGTAGTCGCCGTCGGCCGAGCAGATGAAGACGACGGAGCGGGCGACCTCGTCGGCGCGGCCGAAGCGCTTGAGCGGAATCTGATCCAGCAGCCGCTGGCGCACCTTCTCGGGTATGCCTTCGACCATCTCCGTCTCGATGAACCCGGGCGCCACCGCGTTCATGGTCACGCCCTTGCCGGCGAGCTCCTTGGCCAGCGACTTGGTGAAGGCGGCCACGCCGGCCTTCGACGCGGCGTAGTTCGCCTGACCGAAGTTGCCGATCTGCCCGATGACGGACGTGATGTTGACGATGCGGCCGTAGTTCTGCTTGAGCATCTGGTCGATGAAGACCTTCGTGCAGTTGAAGACGCCGTCGAGGTTGATGCTGAGGACCTTGCGCCACGAGGCGTGATCCATCTTCACGAAGCTCTTGTCGGAGTTGATGCCGGCGTTGTTCACGAGGATGTCGAGATGGCCGAACTCTTTCAGAACTTCCTGGGCCATGCGGAACGTGTCCGGGTAATCGCCGACGTCGGCCTGCGCCAGCATCGCCTGGCGCCCCATCTTCTTGATGTTCTCCACGACGTCACGCGCCGGTCCCTCGCTCGACACGTAGTTCACCGCGACGTCGGCGCCTTCCTCGGCGAGCGCGAGCGCGATGGCGCGCCCGATTCCGCGCGAGCCTCCGGTGACGAGCGCGGTGCGACCCTTGAGCCTCATTGAGAATGCCTCCTGCGGAAAACTGAGAGGGCCGAGTCTAGCATGGCCATTGTTGGCACGCTTGACGCGCGGTGTTAAACTCGCGCGCAATCATGGCGTACGTCATCAAGCGCTACTCCAACCGCAAGCTGTACGACACGCAGGAGAGCCGGTACGTCACGCTCGAAGAGATCGAGGAGATGATCCGCGCCGGCCGTGAGATCTCCGTGGTCGACGCGAGCAGCGGCGAAGACCTCACGTCGGTCACGCTCACGCAGATCATTCTCGAGAACGAACGAAACCGCCGCGCCAACCTCCCTTCGGCGTTCCTCCACCAGCTCATCAAGCACGGCGAGGCATGGCAGGACGTCGTACAGCGCACCATGCGCTCGAGTCTCGAGGGGTTCGTGTCGAGTCAGCGCGACATGGAGCGTGTCTTCCGCGAGTGGTCGGCGCGCGCCGGCTGGGGACCGCCGGGTGCGGGCGCTGCCGCCGCCGACGCCAAGCGCGAGGCGGACGGGAAGCGCGAAAGCAGCGACGTCAAGCGGGAGGGCGGCGAGGCGGATGCCGAGAAGCTGCGCGAAGAAGTGTCGGCCCTGCGCGACCGCCTCCGCTCACTCGAGGAGCGGCTGCAGAAGCGCAAGGCCGACGCGAAGTAGGCGCCGCCCTCAGGCGGCGTACACCTCTTTCATCTTCGTCACGACGCCCGAGAACGTCTCCTGGATGCCCTTACCGGCCTGCTCGGCGCTGCTCGAGAGACGCTCGGCCGACTTCGTCACCGCCTGCGCATTGCTCTCGATGGCGCGGAAGGCCTTCTGCGCGTTGTCGACGCTGTCGGTCAGCGCCTTCTGGTACCAGCCGACCGGGTCCTTGGCGCCTTCCTGCCACGTCGCCTGCCAGCGCAGCGTCTGCGTCTGCAGCTCGCTGAACGCCTGGACCATGCTCTGCGCGAGCTCGCCGTAGAGCCGCACGCTCTCCTTCGCGGTCGCGGCCGACAGCTCGGCCAGCTCTCGGAGGACGCGCTGGTTGGCGTCCGTCCAGACGCTCAGGGTCTCGACGGCCTTGCCCGCCGACTGGGTGAAGATCTCCTGGGCTCGTCCGTTGTCCATGACTGCTCCTTTGTTGTCGTGGGTCATACTCGGGTCACCACCGCGATGCTAACGCGATGCGTTATCCGGATCAATCGATTTTTCGCGCCGCGTCATCGTGGCGATGATAGTGTCTGGAAACCCACGGATTTGAAGGGGAACCGCCCCCTCGGGGAGGTCCGCCACATGACAGCAGACACGCTCGCGACGATGTTCTGGAGCCGGGTCGAGAAGAGCGCCGATCGCCCGGCGCAGATGCTGAAGCACGGCGGCGTCTGGAAGACGCTGACGTGGCGCGAGGTCGGCGACGTCGTCCGGGAGCTCGCGCTCGGGCTGATCGCGCTGGGCCGGCAGAAAGGTGACGCCGTCGCGCTGCTCTCCGCCAGCCGCGCCGAATGGGTCCAGGCGGATTTCGCGATTTTCAGCGCGGGCTGCATCACGGTGCCCGTGTATCCGACGTATCCGCCCGATCTCATCGCCTACGTCGTCAACGACTCCGGCGCGCGCACGATCTTCGTCGAGGATCCCGCGCAGCTGGCGAAGGTGCTGGAAGTGCGCGACAAGATGCCGGCCCTCGAGCACATCGTCGTGATCTCCGGCTACGAGGCGACCCAGCCCCCGAAGATGGTCCATACCTGGCAGATGCTGCGCCGTCTCGGCCGCGATGCGTCGGCCACGCAGGCGAGCACGCTGGCCCAGCGGATTGCCGCGGTGAAAGCCGAAGACCTCGCCTCCATCGTCTACACCTCGGGCACGACCGGCCCGCCGAAGGGCGTGATGCAGACGCACGGCAATCACGTCGCCGCGCAACGCAACTCCGAGTCGGCCGCACCGTGCGAAGAGGGCTGGGTGCACCTGCTGTTCCTGCCGCTCGCGCACTCCTTTGCCCGCCTCGAGTCGTTTCTCGGCGTCTACCGCGGACTCTGCACGGCCTTCGCGGAGAACCTCGAAAAGGTCGGCGACAACCTGAAGGAGGTGCGCCCGCACTTCATCTGCAGCGTGCCGCGGGTGTTCGAGAAGGTCTACGCCAAGATCCTGGCCGGCGTCGAGGCCGGACCGCCGACCAAGAAGAAGATCTTCAACTGGGCGATCGGGGTCGGCCGCGAGGTGAGTCGCCACCAGCAGCGCGGTCAGCCGCTGCCGCCGGCGCTCAAGCTGAAGCGCGCGGTCGCCCACAAGCTCGTCTTCTCCAAGCTGCATGCGGCGCTCGGCGGCCGGCTGCAGTGGGCCATCTCGGGCGGGGCGCCCCTCTCGCGCGACATCGCGGAGTTCTTCCACGCCGCGGGCATCCTGATCCTCGAGGGATACGGACTCACCGAGACGTGCCCGGCCGCCACCTTCAACCGGCCGACGCGCTTCAAGTTCGGATCGGTGGGGCAGGCGCTCGACAACGTCGAGGTCAAGATCGCCGCCGACGGCGAGATCCTCATCCGGGGGGCCAACGTCGCCAAGGGCTATCTGAAGCAGCCGGAGGCGACGGCCGAGGTGTTCGAGCCCTCGGGCTGGTTTCACAGCGGGGACATCGGCCGCGTCGACGAGGACGGATTCGTCTTCATCACCGACCGGAAGAAGGACCTCATCGTCACCGCGGGCGGCATGAACATCGCCCCTCAGAACGTCGAGAACCTGCTCAAGGCCGATCCCTTCATCAGCCAGGCGATGGTCTACGGCGACCGGAAGCCATATCCCGTCGCGCTCATCACCATCAATCCCGACGAGCTCGGGAAGTTCGCGCGCGACCACGGCATCGTCGCCTCCGATCCGTCGGTGCTCGTGAAGCATCCCAAGCTCGTCGAGCGCGTGAGCCGTACCGTCGAGGAGAAGAACTCGCAGCTCCAGTCCTACGCCCGGATCAAGAAGTTCACGATCTTGCCCGGCGACTTCACGCAGGAGGGTGGGGAGCTCACGCCCACGCTGAAGGTCAAGCGCAAGGTCGTCTCGAACAAGTACATGGCAGCCATCGAGGAGCTCTACCGCTGACGGCGCTCGCGGGACAGGTGGCCATCGTCACCGGCGCCAGCCGCGGGCTGGGGCGCGCCATGGCGGTGGCCTTCGCGGCGGCCGGCGCCCACGTGGCACTCGCCGCGCGCTCCAAGCCGGATCTGGAGGAGACGGCGCAGCAGGTCGAGCGGCACGGCGTCCGGGCACTGGTGGTGACCACGGACGTGAGCCGCTACGACGAGGTGGAGGCGCTCGTGGCGCGCACCGTCGAGGCCCTTGGCCCTCTCGATGTCCTGGTGAACAACTCCGGAATCGCGCGGACGATGCCCCTCGCGGAGGCCACCCCCGACGACTGGCGCGCCATCGTCGACGTGAACCTCACCGGCGTCTTCAACGGCTGCCGGGCGGCGGCGCCACACCTCATCGCGCGACGTCGCGGCAAGGTGATCAACCTCGCCTCCGTCCTCGGCGCCGTCGGGCTGCCCGGCTATGCGCTGTACGCGGCCACCAAGGGCGGTGTCATCGCGCTCACGCGCACGCTCGGCGTGGAGTGGGCGCGCCACAACGTGCAGGTCAACGCCATCGCGCCCGGATGGTTCGTGACCGACATGAACGAGGCGGCCTTCGCCGACCCGCGGATCAACGAGCGGCTGACGCGCGACATCCCGATGCGCCGCACGGGACGGCTGGAGGAGATCGGTCCGCTCGCCGTGTTCCTCGCCTCGGCCGCCTCCGACTTCATGACCGGGCAGACGATCTTCCTCGACGGCGGTCACTCCGCCGCCTGACGTGCGGCCTTGCCGGTGACGACCCCGCGGGTGACGGTGGCGATGGTCGTCCACGGCGGCCTGCCCGTCACGCGCGCCTGCCTGGAGAGCTTGCGCGCCACCACCGAGCCCTTCGTGCTCGCCGTCGTCGACAACGGGTCGCCGGACGAGACGCCGCGGTTCTTCCGGGAGTTTCCGTATCCGTTTCCGCTGCGCTATCACCGCAATCCCGGCAACGCCTCCGTGCTCGCCGCCTACAACCAGGCGTGGCGGCTCGCCGACACGGAGTACGTTTGCCTGATTCACAACGACACGGAGATGCCCGAGCCAGCGTGGCTCTCGCGGCTCCTGGCGCCGCACGCGCTGCCAGACACGGGGCTGACCGGTCTTTACGGCGCCAAGCGCGTGCGCCGGGACGGCCGGTACGCGGGGCGGTCGATCGTTCACAGCCTGGTCGAGGGGCCGACGGTGCGGGCGCCGCACGAGGAGGTGGCCGTGGTGGACGGCGTCTGCCTGTGCCTGCGACGGCGCCTGCTCGAGGAGGTCGGCGGTATCGACGAGGACTATGGTTTTTTTCACGGCTACGATCGCGACCTCTCGTTCGCCGTGCGCGAGCGAGGACGGCGCTGCCTGGTCGTGCACGCGCCGTTCCGCCACGCCGGCGGGGCGACGCGCACGCGCGATTTCGCGGCGCGGCCAGAGACCGGCTCCCGGGACCTCGAGCTCCGCCGCTCGGCGACCGCGCGGTTCGCACGGAAGTTCGCGCACCGCCTGCCGTGCGACGTCCGGCCGCTGGGCGCCAGGCTCGTCGGCTGGCTCCCTCGCCGGTAGATC
>Ga0075420_100000655_pt1 | contig 27953 bp, 23 predicted proteins | sample SoiMetdeltSBSDD4_FD_75296 | JGI IMG/M metagenome (GOLD analysis project Ga0075420, IMG submission 75296) | Bulk soil microbial communities from a Populus tree surrounding site in Tennessee, USA - Soil MetaG P. deltoides SBSDD4 | ecosystem: Environmental > Terrestrial > Soil > Tree plantation...
GAAAGGGATTCGTACCCTCGATACGCGGCGCGCCCGGACACGTAAGCGCCTTGGGCTTTGACGGCGGTAGCGGGTTGGATTAGCAGGGGCAGCTCACGACCTGCGAGCTGCCATTCGCTGTGCGACTTCACTAGCCGGCCGATCGATGAAGCGCATGCCTCACTCCAACCGTGTGAACCGCCGGGCTGACGAACTGATACCCCCGCTGACGTATAAGGCGATGGAAGCGATCGGTGACTTCGCATACCGCACGCCAGCTTGGGAACCTGGCGTTAGTGCTGAGGCTTCGCGTCCGGCGGCAGCGGTTGGACTTCCAGCGCCCCCGGCGCTTCCCCGAGCGGAAAGCTCTCGGTCACGGACGTGGATTCGCCGGGCAGGACGAGCCTGCGACCGCGGCGACAGCCGATCAGCTCCCAGCGATCTTTTTCTTTCGCCTCGGCGAGCGTCTGCCATTGCATGTTGTCGGGCGCCTCGGCGCCGCCACAGACGATCGGAATGATGCGGTCGATCACGTAACCTGCACACGCGCCGCGAACCTCGCCTGTGCCCGGACACGGATTCGCGAGCCTGAAAAGCACTTCAGCATTGCTCGGGCGGCGCGATTCGGCTGCGAAGACCGAGAAGCACACGAGCGTGGCAAGAGTTGCGGCTGCCATGCCCGACAGCGGCCGGAAAGCCCGTATCACCAGACCATCACACCTTTTCGAAATCGATGCGCTCGACGACGGGCAGCCCCTGCAGATAGCGCCGCAGGCAGTCGAGGCCCATTTCGACGGCGCCCAGCCGGACCCAGTCTCGTCCGCCGACGATGCGGCTGCGGCGGGACGCGACTTCATCCGCTGTCGCGATGGCCAGGCAGATCGTGCCTGCGAATTCGAGCCGATCGGCGCCTTCGTCGAGCTCGATGAGCACCGCAAGCGCGTGCGTTGCGCCCGTGCTGCTGCGCGCTGCGCGCGCCACGGCCTCGGCGGTTTCGCGCGAGATCGAGTCCACCGAGCCGCGCTCGAGTCCGACAGCGGCGCAGAGCTCCGCCGGGTCCCGCGATACGACAGCGCGCCGAACGATCGCTTCCGCGCCGGCCAGATGCGCCAATCGCGCCGCGATCTGGCCGCTGGTGAACGTTTCGGCGATCGCCAACGTCGCCCGCTGCGAAGCGAGCGCATCGACCACGACGCTCTCCAGCGTGCGATCGTCTTCTGCAAGAATGAAGTTGCCGAGCCGCTGGCGGACCTGCTCCTCGACGGGCGCGAGCTTCGTCCGGATTTCGTCCATGTCGCGGCCGCGCACCGTGAGCTTCGTCTCGAGCTGCGGATAGTGAGCGCGAAAACCGAGCTTCACGCTGCCGTCCGGCGCGAGCGCTTCGATGCCTGCGAGCAGCGAGTCCGCGTGCGATTCGCCGATGCCGTACGAGTGAAACCGCTTCAGGTAGACCGCGGTCTGAACGCCGCTTTTCGCGAGCAGCCGCGGCACGATCTCACCCTCGAGCATGCGGCGCAGCTCTCGCGGCACGCCGGGCGTGAAAAAGAAGCGCGCTTTCCCGATGTTCACGGCAAAGCCGCACGCCGTGCCGATCGGGTTATCGAGGATCTCGGCGCCCGCGGGCAGCATCGCCTGCTTCTTGTTGTTCGGGGGCATCACGCGGCTGCGGCGCGCGAAGTACTGTTCCATGCGGCCCAGCCATTCGTCGCTCAGGACGAGATCGACGCCTGCCGCCCTGGCGGCGATCTCCTGCGAGAGATCGTCGACGGTCGGGCCGAGTCCGCCGTTCACGATGACCGCATCGGCGCGCGCTCCTGCGAGCTGAAAAGCGAGCAGGAGGTCCTCACGGTCGTCGCCAACGGTGGTCTCCCACTTCACGGACAGGCCGAAATCCTCCAGTTTCTGCGTGATGTAGCTGAAGTTCGTGTTGACGATCTTGCCGGTGAGAACTTCGTCGCCGGTGCAGATGACTTCGATACGCATGTCGGGCTGCCGCAAAGGGTGTACGCGCCGAATCGTAGCATTCTTGCTATGCTCTCCGCGACGACGTACCTGATGGGACGAGGTACGCGCGTGAGCCCGAACGTCTTGATGTGAGAAAAGGGGAAAACAATGGAAACGCCGACGCATGTGGCCGTGGGCCAGGACTCGAGGAACATTGCAGTGCTGATCTGGATCGGCACCATATTCCTGGGCTTCATCCCGGGGCTGATCATCTATCTCGTCAAGAAAGACGACGCATACGTTCAGGAGCAGGCAAAGGAAGCGCTGAACTGGTCGATCACCGCGATCGTCGGCTATATCGCCGGCGTCATTCTGACTTTTGTCCTGATCGGCGCGCTCGTGCTGCTCGCCGTGGGGATCTGCCACCTCGTGTTCTGCATCATGGGCGCGATCGCAACGTCGAAAGGAGAAAGCTTTCGCGTGCCGTTCGCGCTGCGGCTCATCAAATAACGCCGGAAGTAGTGACGTGCCGGGGGGCGGCAGCTACTGAGCTGCAGCGGCCTTGCCCCAGAGGATCTGCATCGCCGGCGCTGCGCCGACCTCGTTCCATTCGACGACTTCGCGCACGCCGTACGTGGCGCGCCCCGTGTCGCGTTTGATCGGCACCGCGAAAGGCATGCCGCGCGGTCCCATGATCGAGCAGACCTGCGGTTTGCCCGCATTCTCGCCACGCTGCGTGACGACGGCGATTTCGCCGTTCTCGAGACGCACGGGCGTGCCCGGCGGGAATACGCCGATCGCCTTGATGAAGCGGTTGATGAGCCCTTCCGCGACTTTCTTGCCCTGATCGAGGAAAAGCGCACGCAGCGCGGCGTTCGGACGCAGGCCGCGGCGGTATTCGCGGTTCGAGATGCGGGCGCAGTAGACGTCGGCCAGTGAGACGAGCTGCGCCGCCAGAGGAATCTCCTGGCCGCGTTTTCCGCGTGGGTAGCCGGTGCCGTCGATCGCTTCGTGGTGGTAGAGCACCGCATCGAGCCACAGCTTGTCGGTGACACCGCGATCGCGCAGCAGCGCTGCACTCGTCTCAGGATGCCGCCTGATCACTTCGCGTTGTGTGTCGCTCAGCGGGTTCTGTTGCCCCTGGAGGTCGTCCTGCATGTGCAGGATACTCATGTTCATGGTGAGAGCTGCCGCGATCGTCGAGGACAGCTCCGGCTCGTCGATGCCGAGCGCCGGGCCGACGGAATGGCAGGCGACGGCTACGTCGACCGCATGGCGGATCGAATAGCGCCCCTGACGCTCGAGTAAGGCCGTTGCAAGCGCAACGTCCTCGTTGAGCCGGCACGCTTCAGCGATCAGGCGCCGCAACCCCAGAAGCTGCTGCGGAAAGTTGTCTCTGGGTCCGTTCGGCGCGCTCAGAACTTCCAGCCGGTGGCGGACCTCGAGCACGCAGGAAAGCGCCGTCGGTTCGGGCTTGGGCGCGACCGGCTTCGTCGGCGCGGCCGTCGGGTCCTGTTGCACGAACAGCCCGCGCTCGATCAACGCCTCGATCTGGCTATTGCGGTCGACGACATAGCCTTTGCGCAGCAGCAACCGGCCGCGCTCGTCGAAGGCGTCCCACGCGAGGACACTCCCGATCTCGAGCTCCTCGGAGACGATGCGCCGCTTTCCCATCCGATCCTCGTAGCTTTGTTCTTCGTCGTGACGCGCGGCCAAAGCCTGTGCGCCGGCCGCCCATGGAGACGGACCGAACCACGATAACGGCACTTTGCTCGGATACTGGAGGTTGGACGCGGGCTTCCGGCGGTGCCATGTCCGGAACGGAATTACATCGCGAAAGCTGGAGGCGCCCCGCGATGCCAGTCCGTCGCCTGCTCGTAGGCCCAACCGATCCGCAGCGCGGTTTCTTCGTCATAGCCGCGGCAGACGATCTGCAGCGACGTCGGCAGGCGGTCCGTGCTGTAGCCGCTGGGCAGCGCCAGAGCGCAGTAATCGAGCAGGTTCACCGGGCGGGTGAAGCCGGCCGCGGTCGTGCGCTGGTCGATCGCGTCGATCGGCTTCGCGACGCTGGCCGTCGTCGGTGTGAGGAGCGCGTCCACGTGGAAGAGCGCGGCATCGAACTCGCGCTTGATCGCTTCGCGTTCGCGCAACGCGAGCAGATAATCCTTGGCAAGTATGTCGCGGCCCGGCTGGATGCGCGGCCGCACGTCGTCGTCGATCGGAAGCGCAGGGTTGTCGACCAGCGGCCCGACGACCGAATAGCCTTCGGCCGCGATGATCCATCCCGTCAGCGCCCCCATTTCAGAAAACTTCCGCGGCAGCGATACGTCGACGATGAATGCGCCGAGCGTTGCCAGTACGTCGAGCGCCGCATCGTATGCCTCGAGCACGTCGGGTTCGCAGATGTCGCGTTCCGCTTCCGGAAGCCGTGCCAGGCGTAAGCCTGCCACGCCGCTTTTGAGTCGGTTCATCGGATCGTCCGGCGCATGGCGCAGCGTCGATGGGTCGTTACGATCCGGTCCCTGGAGCACGTTGTAGAGCAGCGCGGCATCTTCGACGCATCGTGTCATCGGCCCTGGCGTATCCAACGTCGTGCTGAGCGGCAGAACCCCGTGAGTGCTGATGCGTCCGACCGTCGTCTTGAGTGCCGTCACGCCACACCACGACGCCGGGATGCGCACGGAGCCGCCGGTATCGGTGCCGATCGCCCATGGCGCGAGTCTCGCGGCAACCGCGACACCGCTTCCGGAGCTCGAGCCGCCAGCCCCACGATGTATGTCAGCGTCCCAGGGATTCCACGGCGAGCCCATATGACGGTTCGTGCCGAACGAACCCATTGCGAATTCGACCGTGTGCGTCTTGCCGAGCACGATCATGCCGGCCTCGATCATGCGTCGAACGAGCGTCGCGGTGACCGGCGAGGCGCGGTTCGCCCAGACTTTGGAGCCGCCGGTCGTGACTCTGCCTTTGATGTCGACGATATCCTTCACCGCGACAGGTATGCCGTGCAGCGGTCCCAACCCGTGTCCTGCACGCGCTGCGGTGTCGGCGGCAACGGCTGCGGCGCGCGCGTCCTCGGCGTAAACCGTGACGAACGCATGAAGCTTGGCGTCGTAACGCTCGATACGGTCGAGCAGGCTTTCGATCAGCCCGGTCGACGTGAGGTGCCCCTGTGCAAGCGCTGTGGAGAGCTCGCGCACCGTCAACGCGTGGGGGGTGTCGATCATGCGTTCAGCAGCCCGCTACACACTTGCCCTTGCCGTCGAACTCCATCGTGCGGCCGCTGATCGCAAGATGGGGGACGGGACCTTTGAGGGACTTGATCAACGCCGCCGTGCGCGAGTCGGGCCGAAGCTTCCCGCCGTCGGTCACCGCTTCGTTGGGATGTGTGAGGATGACGGATACAGGCCGCACGAGCTCGTTCATCGCATACGCGCCCGACATCACGGTGCCCGCGCTCGGGCCGAGATTCAGCACGGCGAGATTCGCCTTGTGGTATTCGTTCACGACCGTTTTCATCTCGGTATGTATGCCGGTATCGCCCGAGAGGTAGGCGGTAAGGCCGTTGGTGAACTTCACCACGTAGCCGGTCGGCGGCCCCAGGACGATGCTCGTGTCGTCGGGCCCGAGGTTCGCACGCTGCGCCTCCGATAGCAGGCTCAATGGAACGTTGTTCGCATGCGAGGCGAACACGATCGTGATTTCGACGCCCTGCGCGGCCTTCGGCGCTTTCGCGACGAACGCGCCGCCAAGATGTGTGTTCGAGCGGCATGGCGTCGCTACCGGCACGTTCGCCGCCCCCGCGCTGAGCGGGCACGCCGTCACGGGTTTGCCGCGGATGTTCTGAATTTTTCTGCCGATGAACGAGCCCATGTCGCTCGTCATCGCGATCGCAGCGTTCTTCGCCGCGGCGACCTCGGCTGTCATCGAGTTCGGTCCCGCAGGAATGCGCTCGGAATTCGTACATGTGCCGGCGCCGAGGGTTTTCAACTTCTGATCGCCGATGTGATCTCCATGTGCGTGGCTGAGCAGCACCACGTGGATGTCGCCGAGACGAGGATCGTCGGCGCCGGTGAGCGTGTGGCCTGCGTCGTAGAGGATGCGCACGCCACTCGGATCCTCGAAGATCGTCGCGCGGTCGTTCGCGCAAAGCTCCCCGGGATGCGAACCCACGGGCGTGATCTTCACGTTCTGTGCGAACGCCGACGGTATTGCGAGACCGATCGCGAAACTCACGGCGACGGCGCCATGCACGATGTTCATTGCGGTGTCTCCTTGATCAATCGAGTCTCACGTTCGCTGCGCGCGCGATCTTCGCGTAGCGCGCACCGTCGGATTTCAGCAAGGCCGCGAATTGCTCGGGCGAGCTGGGCGTTGCGATCATGCCCTGTCCGCGCATGTTTTCGCGCACGTCGGGCATGTTCAGCACGCGCACGATTTCGCTGTTCAGGCGTGCGACCGCCGCAGAGGTTGTTCCCGCAGGCACGACGAAGCCGCTCCAGTTGATGGCCTCGATGTCTGGAAAGCCCGCTTCGCGCGCCGTCGGAATGTCCGGAACCAGTGCGTCGCGGTCGGAGGAGGTCACGGCGAGTCCTCTCAGCCGGCCCGCCTTGATGTATGGCGCCGTCGAGAAGAGATTCACGAGCACGCCTGTGATGTGTCCGCCCACCGCAGCAGTCACCGCCGGAGCTTCACCCTGATAGGGCGTATGCGTGATGTTCACCTTCGCTGCGAGCTTGAGCGCTTCACCGAGCAGGTTGTGGCTCGTACCCGGCCCCGACGTGCCGTAGCTCATCTCGCCGGGCCGCGCGCGCGCGAGCGCGATGTACTCCTTCATCGTTTTCACCGGGAGCGACGCGTTCACCGCAACGACCATATTGAGACCCATCGCCTGCGCGAGCGCTCTGAAATCACGGTCGGTGTCGAAGGGCAGCTTGCTGCGCAGCGCCGAATGCATCGTGAAGCTCGGACCTATGCAGAGGATCGTGTGTCCGTCCGCAGGCTGGCGCGCCACGTATTCAGTCCCGATCACGGTTCCGCCACCGGGCCGGTTTTCCACGATCACGCTCTGGCCGAGCTGCATGCGTTGTGCAAGCAGCCGCGACATGCTGTCGAAAGAGCCGCCCGCGGGAAACGGCACGACAATGCGCACGGGTTTCGACGGAAACTCCTGCGCATGAGCGGGACCCATGGCGGATGCAGCGAGCGCGAGAGTGGCCAGTGCCTGCAAAAGGCGCATGAAATCTCCTTGCGAGTGATTCGTAGACGGCGACAGACATGTGTGCCGACGGCTTCCAGCGCGAGCTTCTTGGAGCTCGTCGCGCGGGATAATTACGTAAGCGCGACCTCCAGCGTACCTCTCCAGCTCCCGGCCGCATCGCGTAGCGCGACCACACGATCGCTCGCCCGGAGGTTCCGGTGACTTACGCGGATGTCCACGGACGGTGACGCGGCGTGAGCGGGATTCGTGACGAGCATGAAGCGGCCGTCCGCATCCGTCGTTGCGTCTGCACCGGCACCGGTTAGTTCGACGCGCGCTCCGGCGACAGCGGTGCAGGACGCATCGACGACGCGACCCGAGACGATCAGCCTGTCTCCGTCGGTCATCGTGAGTGCGGTGATCCCCGGCAACCCGAAAGCATCTGCCCTGGCCCCGCACGCGCCCGCAAGCACGCTCGCCGGCATCGCGCCAGCTGCAAGACCGGCAATGATCAGTTGTCTGCGTCGGACGGATGCGATGGTCGATTTCATGGTCGTCTCTCCTCTAAGCGGGCGGATCCGGTCCAGAATCCATGATACCTCCGGATCGTTTGCCGTGCCTCTTCGCCTGGACTAAGATGCAGCAAAAACAAGCGGCGCTCAACAGGCGCGCGGTCTCCGAGGGCCGGATCGCTGATCGAACAAACGCAGCACCACATTCCCAAGGAGGCTACACCATGAAACTCGTTCACTTCAACGATTTCCGGCTGGGCGTGCTGAAAGGCGACGCGGTCGTCGACGTCACTTCTGTCGTTCAGAAGATTCCCCATACCGGCCCCGGTGACCTCATGAACGGCCTCATCGAGCGCTGGGCCGAGTATCGTGGACCGCTGGACAGGGCCGCAGCCTCAGGGAAAGGTATTCCTGTCTCGCAGGTGAAGATCCGTCCGCCTCTGCCGAAGCCGATCAACCTGGATTGCATGGCGGTGAACTACATGGAAGACGGCACGCGCAAGGAGCCGGCGCCGATCAATGCCTTTCACAAGTCCCCGGGCTGTATTGTCGGCCATGGCGAAACCATGATGTTGCCTGATATCGCTGCCACGATTTTCGAAGGCGAGGCGGAGCTCGCCGTCGTGATGGGCAAGCACGCGAGCAACGTGCCGGCAACGAAGGCCATGGATTACGTCTTCGGTTATGTGAACTTCATCGACGGCTCTGCGCGCGGCGTGCTGCCGCCGGGGAACACGTTCTATCAGATGAAGTCGCGCAACACCTTTGCGCCGATGGGGCCGTATCTCGTCACCGCCGACGAGATCAAGGACCCGCACAAGCTGCAGGTCAGGCTGTGGGTGAACGGCGTGCTCAAGCAAAACTACAACACCGACGACATGGCGAACAAGATCCCGCGCTGCATCGAATGGATCACGTCGATTCATGACCTCGAGCCCGGCGATATCATCGCGACCGGCACGAACCATCGCGGACTCTCGGCGTTCCAGGACGGTGACAAGGTCGAGCTGGAAATCGATGGACTTGGGCGTCTGGTCGTCTCAGTTCGCGACGAGCTCAAGCGGACCTGGGCACGCGAGACGCGCTCCGAGCGCGAGGCGAAGGGCCTCACGGGAACGACGCCCCAGCTCACGGGCAAATACGCGAAGCCCGCTGCGGGCGGCGTCGCATCGCGATAATCGGAGATAAGCCATGCAGCGCAAAGACATCAAGGTCCACTCGCGCGACGGCGGTGAATTCGACTGCTATCTCGCGCTTCCGGATAGCGCAGCCAAAGTCCCGGCTGTCGTGCTGGCGTCCGCCGTGCACGGCGTCGACCAGGACGTACGCGGAATCGCAGACGCGTTCGCGGCGAAGGGCTACATCGCGGCGGCCCCCGACTTGTTCTGGCGTTCCATTCCCGGACCGCTCGCGCGCGGCGATGACCGGAGTGCACAACGGTCCCAGCCGCGGCTCGAGAAAATCAGGGCGGGCGAGGCGGACATGGCCGATACGCTGGCCGAACTGCGTAAGCTTTCCCAGTTCAACGGACGCGCGGCCGCGATGGGTTTTTGCTATGGCGGACCGTACGCGATTCTCGGGCCGAAGCGCCTCGGCTACGAAGGCGGGATCTCGTGCCACGGGACGCAACTACTCGATTTCATCAAGGAGCTCGAAGGCGTGACCGCGCCAGTATGTATCGTCTGGGGCGATCAGGACCACGCCGCGCCGCCTCCAGTGCTGGAGGCATATCGCAAGGTGCCTGCGCGCATGAAGAATGTCGAAGTGCATATCTTCCCGGGCGTGCTGCATGGCTACATGATGCGCGGGAACGAGAAAGCGTTCAGCCAGGAGACCTACGATTTCACGATGGGCAAGGTCTTCGCGATTCTGAATGGGCTTCGCGCCGAGCAGCCGTTGCGCAAAGCATCTTAAGGAGATCTCATGAACACAGCCGTAGAGCCACGCTACGAAATCGATATCGAAGACGTCGAGTATTTGCGGCACGGAGACAAAGCGCTGCTCGCGCGCGTGTACAAACCGCGCGGCACGGGGCCGTTCCCGATTCTGATCGACCTGCACGGCGGCGCCTGGTGCAAGAAAGATCGCACGAGCGACGCCGGCACCGACGAGCCGCTCGCACGGACCGGCGTCGTCGTAGTGGCGCTCGATTTCCGCATGCCGCCCGAAGCGAAATATCCGGCTTCGCTCGTCGACGTCAATTACGCCATCCGCTGGAGTAAGGCGCATGCTGCCGAGCTTCGCGGTGCGCCTGATCGCGTTGCGGTGCTCGGCGTGTCGAGCGGCGGCCACCAGGCGATGCTTACGGCGATGCGTCCCCGCGATTCACGCTATGCGGCGCTGAAGCTGCCGGGCAGCGCGCAAGTCGACGCATCCGTGCAGGCGGTCGTGCTGTGCTGGCCCGTCATCGATCCGCTGGGCCGCTATCGCTATGCGAAGAGCCTCAAAGAACAGGGCAATCATCTGAAACAGGCCGAGGAATGGATGGTGTGTCACGAAAAGTACTGGGCCGACGAAAACGAAATGGCGGAAGGAAATCCGATGCTCGCACTCGAGCGCGGCGAGAAAGTCGAGATGCCGCCGGTGCTGTACCTGCAGGGCACGGCCGATATCGCGCATCCGAAGCCGAGCCGGGAACAGTTCATAGCGAGCTACCGCAAAGCGGGTGGGCGCGTCGAAGCGCATCTTTTCGAAGGCGTGGGAGAGGCGTTCATCACGAACGACCCCAACTCACCGCAAGCGCGCGAAGCGCTCGACAGGATCATCGAGTTCGTTCACCGCGAGCTGCCGCTCGCGTGAGCGGTGTCACTCCATCTTGATGCCGGCTGTCTTGAACACCGCTTTATAGTTTTCGATTTCGGTTTTCACGAGCCGCGCGAGCTCCGCGGAGCTCGCGCCGTGCGCTTCGAGGCCCTGCCGCGACATCTGCTCCCTCACGTCCGCGGACTGCACGATTTCCAGGAGCGCCGATTCCAGTCGTTTCGCGACGCCCGCAGGCGTGCCTCTCGGTGCGAAGAAACCGAGCCACAGGGTGACATCGAAACCCGAGTACCCCGATTCCGCCACAGTCGGTACGTCGGGCAGCGACTGCAGGCGCTTCGCCGAGCTGATCGCCAGCGCGTGCACGCGTTTCGCGCTCACGTGCGGCAGCAGTGGAGGCAACGCCCCGAACAGCGCCTGCACCTGACCTCCGAGCACTGCAGTCGTGGCCGGGCCATTTCCGTTGAACGGGACGTGGACGATATTGAGTCCTGCGCGCGTCGTAAGCGTGGCCATGACGAGATGCGTGGTCGTGGCCTGTCCGGCGGAGCCGTAGTTGAGCTTTCCAGGCTGCGTTTGGACGAGTGCGATGAACTCCTTGAGGCTTCGCGCCGGCACGCTCGGGTGCACGACGAGCAGGTAAGGCGCAATCGCCACCAGCGCAATCGGGGCGAACTCCATCGCGGGGTCATACCTCAGCTTCGGATAAGCGGCCACGGCGATGGCATGCGTCGTGGTCGTTCCCATGGTCAGCGTGTAGCCGTCGGGATTTGCCCGTGCGGCAAGCTCGGTGCCGATGGTCCCACCGGCGCCGCCCCGATTGTCGATCACGACCTGAGTGCCGAGCCGCTCGCCGAGCCTCTGGCCGACGATCCGCGCGACGGTGTCGGTGTTACCGCCAGGCGCGAAGCCGACGATGAGTCTTATGGGTTTCGTTGGGAAGGTCTGTTGCGCGTACGTCGTTGCCGCGCAGCTCAGGCCCAGCGCTATCGCGAGTAATCCTCGAAACACTTTCATCTTGTCCTCCTCGTAACGCGCCCTTTACGACTGCGAACGAGCATCGTATGTTCGGCGCTGATTCTTTCAAAATAATGTCACGACAAGCAACGGGAAAGGAACGCAAAGTGAAAAAGAATCGCATGAAAGCGAAGCTTCGCGCCGGCGAACCGGTCTTCGGCGTATCGGTGATGATCCCGTCACCGCAGATCGTCGAAATGGTCGCTGCGGCAGGCTTCGACTGGGTGCTCCTCGATTGCGAGCACGGCACGCTCACGCTGGAGAGTGTCGAGCTCATGGCGATGGCGGCGGAAGCGAGCGGCATCACTGCGATCGCACGACCGGTGACGCGCAGCGCCGAGCACATCCTGCAGGTGCTCGATCGCGGTGTCATGGGCGTGCAGGTGCCCCACGTCAACACGGCTGCGGACGCGCGCGAGGTGCTCGCCGCCGTGAAATATCATCCGACTGGCAGGCGCGGACTCGCGGCCGGAACGCGCGCAGCGGTCTACGACTCGCACGGTACGCTTGCGGACTACGTGAAGGCCGCGAACGAGGAGACGCTCGTCGCGATTCAGCTGGAAGAGCAGGCGGCGATCGACAACATCGACGAGCTGCTCGAGGTCGACGATGTCGACGTGTTCTTCATCGGGCCGTCCGACCTGTCGCAATCGATGGGCCATCCCGGCAATCCGAAAGCGCCGGTCGTCGCCGAAGCCATCGACATGAGCTTTCGCAAGATGCGCGCGGCAGGCCGCACACCCGGCACACCTGCGGTCGCCGAGAGCGTCCGCGACGTTCTCGACAAAGGCGTGCGCTACATCTATACGCACCTGCCGCGGCTATTGTCGAGCAGTGCTCGCGACTACTTCGCGAGCACGAAGTTGCGCCGGTGAACGAACCGGAAGGGAAACCTTTGGTTTCCCTCCGGGCCTCCTTTCCTTCAAATCAATCGAGTCCTTCCCGACTGCACTTAACCGAACGGGCGCGTAGCTGGACCTTTAGCTGGCTCCGTAGAGTGGCCGGCTCTCCACGATGGGCGGTGCGCTCGTGCCGCCGCTATTGGACTTTCATCCCTATCTCCTTGATCAGCGCGCCGAGCTCCACGTACTCGGTTCGCTGCATCTGCGCGAATTCCTCCGGCGTGCTGTAGCGCGGCTCCGCGCCGGTGCGAACGATCCGCTCGCGGGTCGCAGATTCCTTCAGCACGGCAACGGTGTCGGCGTTGATCCTGTTGATGAGCGTCTTGGGCAGTCCGCGGGGCGCAATCATGCCAAACCACGATTCGGAGCGGTACTGAGGGAAACCGGCTTCGGCACTCGTTGGAACATCGGGTATTGCTTCGGCGCGTGCGGGCGTAGCGATCGCCAGCGCCCTGAACTGCCCGGCCCTGAGGCCGCCGACGATTGCGGGCAGCGGATAGACGTAATAATGAATCGCGCCGGACAGCAGTGCACTGCGGCTGTCGCCGCCTGCGCGGAACGGGACGTGAACGACATCGATCTTCGCTTTCGATGCGAAGAGCGCACCGGCGAGATGCGACGAGCTGCCCACGCCGGCGGAGCCGTAGTTGAGCGCTCCGGGTTTTGCTTTCGCGATCGCGACGAGATCCGGGATCGTTTTGGCTTCAATGCCTTTGCCCAGAACGATCACGTTGGGCGTGATTCCCACTAACGTGATCGACTGGAAATCCCGCAGCGGTTCGTAAGGCTTGGGATCGCGCATGAGCGCGTTGGAAAGGTGTGGTTGCCCGACAATGCCTAACGTGTAGCCGTCGGGTGCCGCGTGTTTTATGAGGTCGCTGCCGATGAGCCCACCCGCGCCGGGACGGTTGTCGATCACGAGCTGCTGGCCGTAGATCTGGCCGAGCCGATCGCCCACGATGCGACCGAGCGCATCGCTCGCAGCGGTATTCGGGAACGGCACGATGACGCGAATCGGTTTCGCAGGCCACTTCTCCTGCGCGTGCACCGCGGCGGGCGCAATCGCGCAAGCAAGAAGGCCTGACGCCGCTGCCCAAGCAAGCTTCGTTTTCATGCCCATCCTCCCCGGCTCGTTTATTTTGACGCGGCCATGATACCGGCTAACGTCGCATCAGCCGTAGATCGCCCCGCTACGACGCCTTCGCCGCCACGGTCAGGCCCCGCACGCCGTTTGCGTCGATCGTCCTGGCCACGAGACCGCTCGCTTTGATGTCTTCCACGAACTCGCGCAGGTACTGCGCGCCGACATCGCGGCCTTTGGGGGTGCCCGCGGCCTGCTGAACGGCGGTGAAGCGCCCGTCGAGAATGCGGGAGCCTTTCAGGTTGTCGCAGTCCGTGACGAGCCGCGGCTTCAGTCCCGCCAGCGCATCCAGCTTGTCGTCAACGAAACGCCTGAACGCGTTGTCCGCGCCTTTTTCGTGTACGAGCTGCGCGTGTTTGAGCGTGCGCGTGAGGTAGAGCTCGTACGCACTCTTGGTCGGAACGGAAATGCGAATACCTTCGCGGTCTACATCGCCGATCGACTTGAGCGGCGAGCCGGCAGGCACGAGGTAGGTCGCTTCGATTTCCACGTAAGCTGCCGTGAAGTCGATCTCGTTCGCGCGCTGTGGCTCGGCGCCGAGAAAGCCCACGTCCCAGACGCCCGATTTCGCGGCGTCCGCGAGCGCACCGGGATTCGGATAAGGAATGATCTCGACGGGAACGCCGAGGCGGCGTCCGAGCTCACGCCCCAGGTCCACTGCGACCCCGGCCGGCTGCTGTGTCGCGGCGTCGGTGCGAGTGAGCAGAAAGTTCGACATGTTCACACCGACGCGAAGCTTGCCGGTGGGCGCGAGCTGTGCGCGCGCCTCGTTCGTGTTTACAGCCATATGTTTCACCTCTTATGGAAGATTGCGCGGGGACTGGGGCAGCTCGCCGCGTTCGACGCGCGTGACGACTTCCGTCAACCGGATGTGCGCCGGGGTGGGAATACCGACCTGCTTGCCTTTTTCGGCAATGTAGCCGTTCATGAACTGGATCTCGGTCCTGCGGCCTTTTTCCATGTCCTGCGCCATCGACGGACGCTGTATGCCGGCGCGCGGGTTTCCTTTCGTGTTCTCGATCATGAGCTGCTCGATTTCGGCCAGCGCGTCCGAATTGCCGTCGGTGGCCTGGACCAGACGTTCCGGCTTGAGCTTGCCGACATTCTCGAGCTCGTAGCCGAGCGCGCGTCCTACCTTGACCGCTTCGCCGCCGAGCTGAATCGCGAAACGCCGTATGTCCCTGTGGTTGTCGCACTCGGACCCGGTCATTCCCGTCGCAGCCGATACGCCGTTGCGCATGCTGTTCTGCGTGAGCTTCGTCCAGCGCTCGCCCCATAGGTTGCGCGTCGGTTTGGTGCTGTCGATCACGGAGAAGAGGGTTACGAGCTCCTGCACGCGCTCCGTGACGGAACCATGCACTTCGCCGATGCGAAATACCGTGTGCTTCTCGCCGCCTTTCGCCGCCGTGCGCCGGATGCGCCCGGGCTCGTAGAGATGGACCGAAATGACCGAAGAGACCACGCCAACGGTTTTGCCCCAGCCTACGACACCCGCGATCTTCTCTTCGTTGAGGCAGTTCTGGAGCGAGACCACAAAACCGTTCGGCGCCAGATACGGCTTGATGAGCGCCGTTGCCCATTCGGTGTCATACGATTTCACCGCCACGAACGCGATGTCGATCGGGTCCTGCTTCGAAAGGCTCTGCACGTCACAGAGATCGAGCGTCTTCGCTTTGGTGACCGTGAACTTCTCTTCCGGCGTGACGCCGTCGAGCTCGAGCCCGCGTGAGCGGATGGCTTCGAGATTCTCCGGCCACATGTCGATCAACGTGACGTCCTGCCCGTGGTGCGCCAGGTAGCCTCCCACGTATCCGCCGAGCGCGCCCGCGCCGACGACTGCGATTCGTTTTCCCATAGCCCCTCCTTTACAATAATTATACGTAGCGCCGCGGGGCGCATAGAGGGTACGCGCCTGAAGCACAGCGAAGGCGCAGTGTAGGTTTTTCCGGTAGCGCCGCAAGGCGCATAGTCGGGCAGTTGCGCCGAAGGCGCGTCGTAGGTTTTTTTCGGAGTACAGCTATGCAGATCGCAGTGAAAGCTCAGCCGGCGGAGGAGGTCAGCCCGACGCAGGCGCTGTCCGAGTTTCTCGCCTCGATCCGCTACGAATCGCTGCCGGACGCGGTCGTTGCGCGGACCGAAGAGCTCTTTCTCGACTGGCTGGCGTCCGCGCTCGCGGGCCGCAGTGCGCGTCCCGTGGGGATCATCGAGCAGTTCTCGACGCTCATGGGGCCGGCGCAGGGCCCCAGCGAAATCCTGACGAGCCGGCGGCGAACATCGCCATTTTTTGCCGCGCTCGCGAATGGCGCCGCGTCGCATTTCGTCGAGCAGGACGATCTGCACAACAGCTCGGTGCTGCATCCGGGCACCGTAGTATTTCCCGCCGTGCTCGCCGCAGGCCAGCATGCCGGCATCAGCGGCAAAGCGCTGATCGCCGCGGCCGTCGCCGGTTACGAATGCGGCGTGCGCGTGGGCGAGTTCCTTGGGCGCTCTCATTACCGGATCTTCCATACGACGGGCACTGCCGGGAAACTTGCAGCGGCGGCCGGGGCAGCGCACGTGCTCAAGCTCGACGCCGTTCGGATGCAGCATTGCCTCGGTTCCGCCGGAACGATGGCTTCCGGTCTTTGGGAGTTCCTGCGCGATGCGGCGGACTCGAAGCAACTTCATACGGCGAAGGCCGCTGGCGATGGCCTGATGGCGGCCTACATAGCGCGCGACGGTTTCACCGGCGCGCGGCAGATCCTCGAAGGCAAGCAGGGGATGGCCGCAGGCATGTCGAGCGACGCCGATCCACGATGGCTCACGGACGGTCTCGGCACGCGCTGGGCGCTCATCGAGACTTCCTTCAAGTACCACGCTTCGTGCCGCCATACGCACCCCGCCGCAGATGCACTGCTTGCGCTCATGCAGGAGAACGGTCTCAGGGCAAAAGACGTGGCGCAGGTCACCGCTCACGTGCATCAGGGCGCGCTCGACGTGCTCGGTCCCGTGACGGATCCGCAGTCGATACACCAGTCCAAGTTTTCGATGGGGTTCGTCCTCGCGCTCATCGCCTCCGAAGGACGCGCTGCACTTGCAGATTTCACCGATGCGTCACTGCGCGACCGCGATCTGCGCAGCTTCCACGACAGAGTAAAAATGGTGCTCGATCCGGAAATCGATCGCGCTTACCCGCGACGCTGGATGGGCCGCGTGACGGTGAAGACCGTCGATGGCCGCGAGCTCGGGAAGAAGATCACTTCGCCTAAAGGCGATCCCGACAACTGCCTGTCTCGCGAGGAGCTGGAAGACAAGGCGATGCGCCTGGGCCAATACTCGGGGGCCGCAACCGAGGACGAGATGAAGCAGGTGATCGCTCGCGCGTGGCGCCTGCGTGAGGAAAAAGACGTGCGGGATTTTCTGCGGCCGGCGTGACCCTCTTCAATTCGCCGGGGTGGCGGTCGTGGCCGGCGAGACCGACGACGTTTCGGTGTAGCGGGCCGCCGTCGAAGCCGTGCAGCCCTTCGCGTTCAGCGGATCGAGGTACGGGTTCAGATGCGGCGCCAGATTCTTCAGGATCTGAACCGGCAGCGCGCTCGTGAAGTTGTAGTTCTGTGCGGTCTGCCCCGGCACGTACGCCGTAATCACGCCGAAGTAACGATCGCCGATGAAGAACACGAACGTCGCAGTGCGGCTGACCGACTTCGAACGCACGAGCTGACCGCCGGCACCGAACACTTCTACGCGGTTGTCACCCGTTCCGGTCTTGCCGCCCACCGCGAGCACGGTTTTGTCTTTGAGCGTGAAGGCTCCCCGCACGCGCCGCGCCGTTCCGTTTTCCACGACTTCGGTCAGCGCGTCTTTCAGCGCCGCCGCGACTTCGGGCTTCATCACACGCTCGGGCGGTTGCTTCGCGCGGTGCATGACGGTCTCGTAAGGCGTTTCGGCTCCGAAATGCAGCTCTTCGATGCGCGAGGTCGGCAGGCGCAGCCCGCCGTTCACGATGATGCCCATCAGCTCGGCGAGGGCAGCCGGACGGTCGCCGGATACGCCAATGGCCGTCGCATATGAAGGCACGAGCGAGCCGAACGGATAGCCGAGCCGCTTCCAGTGCTTGTGGATCTCGGTGAACGCTTCCATTTCGAGCAGCGTGCGAATTCTCGAATCCTGCGCGGATTTGGCGCGGCTTCTGAAAAGCCACTGATAGACGGCCTGGCGTTCCCCGCGGCTCGCTTCCACGACCTGCGTCAGGTTCGCGCCGGGATGCTGGTGCAGATACGCGACGAGCCAGAGCTCGAGCGGATGTATCCGTGCGAGGTAGCCGCGATCGTGCAGGTTGAATTTGTCGACGCCATAGCGGTCGTACATCGACGCGAGGTCGCCTTCGCTCAATGTCGAGCCCGGGAAGCGATCGCGCATGAACTGCATGAACGCGGGGAACGGTGCTTCCGGCATCACCGACCGATAGATGACGGCGTAGCGGTGCGGGGAAGGACGCAGATTGTCGAGCAGCTCCTCGAGAATCTCGTCGCGTGCGAGCCCCTGATACTTTTTGTAGAAGTGGCGGATGAAGACGCGGCCTTCGTGATCGGCGAAGCGCGAGAGATAAGCGCTGCGCTCGGGATGCCGCGGGTCCTGCAGCACGCGGCCGGTGTTATCCGGCGCGCGATAGATGTAGTGATACACCACGTCGCGCATGATGCGGATGAACGAAAGGTTCACCGATTCGCGCAGGGCGTCCCGCACCGTCGGCACCTTGGCGTCGTCCTCGCGTTTGAAGTTCGAGAACGTGTGCGCGCCGGCGCCTGTGAAGAAGGTTTCGCCCGGACTGGCCGAGTAGCGCCGGTCCATCGCGGCGTCCAGTATCGCCTCGAGGCTCTTGTCGGTTTCGGTGAGCAGATAGTCGATGACCCAGCGCGTAAGACGGTCGCGCTGATCCACTTCGACGGCGCGCAGCTGCTGCGGGGTCATGCTGGAATACTGCTCGTGTATCGTCGCGATCACCTCGAGGTACGTCGCGAGCGTGCGCAGCTTCGCGGTCGATCCGAGCTCGAGTTTCGCCTGTTCGTTCGTGTCGAACGGCTGCGTCGAGTTGTCCGTTTGCACGCGGACGTAGTTCGCTTCCTTGCCGCGCTCGTAGAGGGTGAACGTGTAGATGACCGCGCTCGGATCGGCGGCACCCAGCAGCCGGTCACCCGCGAGGCTCGCCGATTTCACGTACGAGCGGTCCTGCAGCCGTTTGAGCATGTCCGTTACGGCGTCCTGCACTTCGCCATCCAGCGTGCTGACGACTCTCGCATCGAGGCGGTCCACATCGTAGAGGCGCGGCGTGCCCAGCATCGCCGAGAGGCGGGTGCGCATCACCGTGGCCCCTTTCCAGGAGCGCACGTAGGCCCGCGGTGCGCCGTGGCGATCGTCTCCGCGATCGCGGAACGAAAGCTTCACGTCGAGCGCGGCGTCCCGAAGCTCGGGTGAGATGATGCCTGAGCTCGCAACGAGCCTCAGGTAGCTGTCCGTCAGGCCCGCGAGCTGTTCACGGCCGGGGCCGAGGAACCACGTCGGCCGGCGCTGCGCGATCAGAAGACTCAGGACCTGGCGATACGCTTTCGCCTGCTCCATGAGCGCCTGCTCGTTCGCGGGCGCCTCCAGGAGCAGCGCGTTGACGGTTTTGAAGTCCGCGCCGTAATACGCCCAGAGCCCGTCGCCCAGACCCGAGACTTCACCGTATTCGGGGGCGGCTGCGAGCGGCACGGTGTTCAGGTATTCCAGGACGATGCGCCGGCGCTGACCCGTCGTCTCCGGGCCGGTGGAGTAGGCGCGCAGGCTCGCCGAGTACATCTGGCGCAGCTTGTCGAATATCGATCCGGTGACGCCGAGCGGGGAATGGCGGTACTTCTCGATCTGAGTGGCGAGCGTGCTGCCGCCGGGCGCGTCGTATTCGCGGTCGACGATCTTCACGAACTGGGAGGCGACTGCGCGGCCCAGACGCGTCCATTCGACCGCGGGATTGCGGGTCGGATAGGTCGTGTCGAGGAGCTCGCGGTTTTTGATGAAAAGGAGCGTCTGCGCGACGGGTGTCGGCACGGCCGCGAAATCCGGATAGACGCGCTCGGGATAGGCGAAGTTGAAAAGCTGCTCGGCGCGGCAATCCACGACCCGCAGCCCGCCCTGGGTTTTCTCGGCATAGGGCGGCGCGTAGCCGGCCTCGATCAGATCGCCGAGCTGGGGTGTCACACGCGCCTGCGCTTCGATCTCGTAGCCTCTCGACTGGAGGCGTTTGATGAACTGCGGCAGCTCGCTGTAGCCAAGCCGCTGATCGTACGGACCGGCTTGCGGGAAGCGTACGGACGTGCTCGGGCCGGGCTCCACGGTGAATTTCATCTCACGGGCGATCCCCGAGAAGTAGTGTGCCTGGAGCCGCGAGGCCTGGAACTCGGTGTATGCCGCGAACAAGATCACGACAACGGCCAGGAGCAACAGGAGGACGTAAAAGGCTCTGCGGGATCCGCGGGGAGAGGCGGGCGGAGGCGTCTCGGAGCGCCCCTCTGGGGTGGGCGCGTTCGTCAGCGACATTCGATTTCTTGCTTCATTATGAAACGCTTCGGTTTTGAATTTTACAGACTGATTTCGGATGTTGAAGCAAATTCTTTAGGTGAAACAGAAGGGCTTTTCCGTGCTGTTGCGTTCATGTCTGAATCCGAGGCGTAACATAGTTGTCATCGCATCGAACCGCCCACGTTAGCACGCCGATGCCAACGCTCGTAGAGCAATTGAGCACATACGCGCTCAGACTTCGGTACGACGATCTGCCGGCCGAGGTGATCCACCAGGCAAAGCGGCTCGTGATCGATACCGTGGGCTGCGCGCTTGGCGGCTACTGGAGCGAGCCCGCGAGGATCGCCCGGGATTTCGCCGCGACCGTTCGCAGCAGCGAAGCGGCTACGGTGATCGGGAGCGGCGGGCGCACGAGCCCCGATCTCGCGACGTTCGCGAACGGCGTCATGATCCGTTTTCTGGATTTCAACGACGGCTACACGAGCACCGGTGAGTCGGGACATCCGAGCGACAGCATCGCGGCCGTGCTTTCCACGGCGGAGCTGCGGCGGCGCGACGGCAGGGAAACGATTGCCGCCACGGTCCTCGCCTACGAGGTTTTCTGTCGCATCTGTGACGCGGCAGACCTGAAACCCCTCGGCTTCGACCACGTGACCGTAGGGGGCATTGCGAGCACTGCGGCGGCCGCGCGGCTCCTCGGCCTGAATGAAGTCGAGGCGGCCGAGGCCCTCAATCTGGGCATCGCGCCGAACGTCGCGCTGTACCAGACGCGCATCGGGCGGGTATCGATGTGGAAAGGCTGCGCTTACGCGAACGCCAGTCGGAACGCGGTCTTCGCGGCGATGCTCGCTGCACGCGGGATGACGGGACCGTCGCCGGTCTTCGAAGGGGAAGGCGGCTACTTCAGGGCGGTCACGCGGAAAACCTTCGAGCTCGCGACGCTCGGAGGGCCGGAAGCTCCGTACAAGATCATGGAATGCAGCGTAAAGCGCTTTCCGCTGGGACAGTACTCCCAGACCGTGGTGGAAGCCGCCCTGCAGATCCGCGAGCGGCTGGGAAAGACCGAAGACATTGCGGAAATCCGGATCGAGACGGTGACCACTGCCGTTCGTCTGATGGCCGGCGATCCCGAGAAGTGGGAACCGTCGACGCGGGAGACGGCGGACCACAGCATGCCGTACACGGTCGCAGTCGCTCTTATATATGGCGATGTGCAGGAAGAGCACTTCGCTCCGCGCTTTCTCACCAATCCTGCGATTCGCGCGCTCGCCCGTCGCGTACACGTGAAGGCGAGTGAAGACGCGGACCGGCGCATGCCCGAAGCGATGCTCTGCCGCATGATCGTGACGACATCTGCGGGCGAAAGTCACGAAGCGAGCGTCGAATATCACAAAGGTCACTGGAAAAATCCGATGAGCGACGCCGAGCTCGAAAGCAAATTCCGACGGCTGGCGGCCGCCGTGCTGAGCCGCGGTGAGGCCGACCGGCTGCTCGACGCGCTCTGGCGACTGGAGACGCTGCCCGATTGCGGCGAGATCGTGAGGCTCACCACGGCTGGAGAGGGGTGATGAACGCAAGCATTATTCGCCTGTATACATGCGTTTGTGTAACCGCCGCTGTGCTCGCGATCACAACATCGCCGGCGATCGCTGCGCAGGCGTCACCTGACTACTCCACCCGGCCCATTCGCCTGCTCGTGCCGTTCGCGCCCGGTGGCGGAGCGGACACCCTGGCGCGGATCGTCACGCCGAAGCTCGCCGAATCGATGGGCCGGCAGTGGGTGGTCGACAACCGGGGCGGGGCAGCCGGCAATATCGCGGCGGAGACCGTCGCCCGCGCAGCGCCGGACGGTCACACGGTGTTCATGGGCTTCAGCACCGTGCTCACCGTCAACCCGAGTCTCTACAAACTCGGATTCAACATGGAGAACGATCTCCAGCCCGTGACGCTGCTCGCGACGGCGCAGTACATCCTCGTCGTCCACCCGAGCGTGCAGGCGAGCACAGTGAAAGAGCTCGTCACGCTTATGAGAGAGCGTCCCAAATCGCTCAACTATGCCTCGGCCGGCGTCGGCAGCCCGCTCCATCTCGCGGGCGAGCTTTTCCAGCGGCGTGCCGGCGTGAGCATGGTGCATTTGCCATACAAAGGCGGTGGACCGGCCGCAGCCGCCGTGCTTGGGGGCGAAGCGCAGCTCATCTTCGGAAGTGTCGCTTCGTCCATGCCGCACGTGAAAGCCGGCAAGCTCAAGGCACTTGCGACCACGGGCTCTCGACGCTCGAAAGTCGCGCCTGACGTGCCGACGATGAGCGAGGCCGGGGTGCCGGGCGTCGAAGTCACTTCATGGTATGCCGTGATGGTTCCCGCCGGGACGCCGGAAGCGCTCGTGAGGCGCATGCGGGACAACGCGGTGAAAGCGCTCGCGGCCCACGACGTTCAGCAGGCGATGGCGCGTCAGGGACTCGAACCCGAAACGAGCACCGCCCCGGAGCTCGCGGCGCGCATCCGCGCGGAGACGAAAACCTGGGCCGAGGTCATCAAGGCCGCCGGCATCAAAGGCGAATAGGCGGGCATCAACCTTCGTCTTTCTCCGCAGGCCTGGCGGGCGGGCATTCCGGATGTGGGCTCGCGTTTATGGCTACACTCACCGCATGCACGCCACGGAACACCCTGCGAATTACGTGCTGAGGCGCCCCGTCGCTTTTTTCGCACAGACTTTGAAGTCCTTTCGCGCGAACCAGGGGCTGCTACTCGCCGGCGCCGTTGCGTACTACACGCTGCTTTCGATCGTCCCTTTACTTGGCTTGATCGTAATCGCCCTCTCGCACGTGATCGAGCAGGCGGAGCTGCTCGCGACACTCGGGCGCTACCTCGAGTGGCTCGTGCCGGGACAATCGAAAACGGTGCTGCGCGAGCTCGCGACTTTTCTCGAACACCGGCAGGTGATCGGCTGGGTGCTGCTCACGACGATGCTCTTCTTCAGCTCTTTCGCCTTCATGGTCCTGGAAAAAGCGATGGCTGTGATCTTCCTCCACCGCTTCGCCGTGCGCCATCGCCACCTGCTCGTCTCGGTGGTTCTTCCTTACTGCTATATCCTCCTGCTCGGGGTCGGTTTCCTCATCATCACGGTCGTATCGGGTAGCCTGCAGGCGATCGGCAGCGAAAGCGTCGATGTCATGGGCCGGGACTGGTCGCTCGGCGGCCTTTCCGGCGTTCTTCTGTACCTGCTGGGGGTTGCAGGCGAGATTCTCGTGCTTGCCTCGATCTATCTCGTGATGCCCGTTGGCCGCTTGTCCGTACGTCATGCGCTGATCGGCGCAGTGACAGCGACCGTGCTGTGGGAGCTCACGCGACACGTTCTCGTGTGGTACTTCGCGACCGTGTCGCAGGTGAGTGTCGTCTATGGCTCGCTCACTACGTCGATCGTCGTGCTGCTGAGCCTCGAGATCGGCGCGACCGCGCTGCTTCTCGGCGCGCAGGTGATCTCGGAATACGAGCGCATCGGAAAAGACGCGAAACCCCAGGGCGACGCGGTGCTTACGCGTTAGCCTCGCGACGGCAGACCGTCACGGCGACCAATCGGAACGCCGCACCGCGAAGTCTCGCCGGCATTATTTCCTGTCGATTCAGGCGACTAGCTGCGGGCTCGATCCTTGCGTCACGGCGTGCACACAGCTCGCGTTTCGAGAGGGTGCATGATGCTTACAGGGTTAGTGCGCCAATGGCGCGACATGACGAAGATCGAGCCCGGGAAGCGGTTTCAGAACCGCTACTACCGCCGTCGAGAGCGCCGGTGCACCCCGCTCGTCAAACCCTTCTACATGCTGCTTGGTGCCATGATATTGATCTCGGGGCTCATTCTCATGCCCGCGCCCGGCCCGGGCTGCCTGGTGGCATTGATTGGCGCCACGATGCTCGCAGAGGAATCTCTGGCTGTCGCACGGACGCTCGATTCGATGGAAGTGAAGGTACGCCGTCTGCTGTCACGCGCCCGCAAGGCCTGGACACATGCATCGGCGACGATCAAGGCGGCCGTCGCGCTGGTCGCGGCATCGATTGCAGGCGTCGCCGGGGTCGTCGCTTACAACGTCTTCGTCGCCTGAGCGGAGCGTCGGCCGATCCGCTCAGGCTCCGAAGTACGGCTGCCCGCGTTTATATCTTCACGTTTTTCAGTGGCAAGCTGCGCGTGGGCTTGCCCGTCGCCGCGTAGATCGCGTTCAACACAGCTGGCGTGACCACGCAGATCGTGGGCTCGCCGACGCCGCCCCAGAAATCGTAGGTGGGTACGATCACCGTCTCGACTTGCGGCATTTCAGCGAGCCGCAGGATGCGGTAGGTGTCGAAGTTCGTCTCGACGATACGCCCGTTGCTGACGGAGCATTCCCCGAACATCGCCGCACTCAGGCCATACGCAACGGAGCCTTCCACCTGGGCGGCAATCTGGTGCGGATTGACCGCGTGACCGCAATCGAGCGCGAGCACCATCCGGTGGACTTTGAGTACGCCGTCCCTGATCGAAACTTCGGCGGTCGCCGCGGAATAGCTGCCGTAACCCATGAACTGCGCGATGCCACGGCCCTGCACGCCGGGAGGCAGCGGCTTGCCCCAATTGCCTTTCTCCGCTGCCGCATTCAGCACGCCGAGGTGTTTCGGATGGTTCTTCATGAGCGCGCGCCGGAATTCGAGCGGGTCTTTGCCGGCCGCTTTCGCGCATTCGTCCATGAAGCACTCGAGATACACGCCGTTCTGGTTGGTGTTCACGCCGCGCCATGGCCCGACCGGCACGTGGGTGTTCCGCATCGCGTACTCGGTGCGCAGATTCGGCACCGTGTAGCCGATTTGCGCGTCACCGGGCGCTTTCCACAGCCCCTGAAGCTGCCGGATGTCTCTACCGTTCTTGATCGCTGCCGGATTCAGGTACGCATTGATCGACTGACCCGAGACACGAAGGTGCAACGCCGTGAGATTTCCGTTCTCGTCGAGGCCCGCGGATAGCTTGCACTGCGAGATCGGACGGTAGAAGTCGTGTCCCTGATCTTCCTCGCGGCTCCACAGGAGCTTCACCGGCACGCCGGGAAATTCTTTTGCAACGGCGACGGCCTGCCGCACGTAATCCTGCGTGCCGCCGCGCCGACCGAACCCGCCGCCGAGCGTGTGGTTGTAGACCTCGCACTTGTCGAGCGACAGCCCCGAGGCGGTCGAAAGCGCAGCCATCGACGCTTCCGCGTTCTGGCTCGGCACCCACGCCTCGGCCTTGTCTGCAGTGAGGCGCACCGTGCAGTTCATCGGCTCCATGGTCGCGTGAGACAGGAAAGGCGTCGCGTAAACGGCTTCGACTTTTTTCGCTGCGCTCGCGATCGCTTTGATTGCATCGCCGTCGTCGATATCGGCGAACGCATCGGTCGACGTAAGGCCTTCTTTCAGATGCGCCGCGATCGTCGCGCTCGAGGCTTTCGCACCCTGTCCTTCGTCCCAGAGGATCGGAAGCGCGTCCAGCGCAGTCTTGGCACGCCACCACGTGTCCGCCACGACGGCGACGGTCGAGTCGTTCAGCTTCACCACCTTCTTGAAACCCGGGCGTCCGGCGATCTTTGCTTCGTCATAGCTCACGAGCTTGCCGCCGAACACGGGACATTGCTTGACCGCCGCGTTCAGCATGCCGGGCAGCTTGAGATCGATGGAATAGATCTCGGCACCGTTCAGCTTCTTCGCCGTGTCGAGCCGCTTCACCGGTTTACCGGCGACTTTCCATTCCTTCGGGCTCTTGAGCTTGATCGATTTCAAGTCCGGCGCGGTGAGCTTCGCGGCCGCCCCCGCGAGCTTGCCGTAGCTGGCCGAGCGGCTGGAGCCCGCATGCGTTACAACGCCGTTGGAGACAGTGAGCTCGCCCACTGGAACTTTCCAGTCGTCCGCCGCAGCCTGCAACATCATCATGCGGGCGGCTGCCCCGGCGCGACGGATGTAATCCTGGGAAGTGCGGATGCCGCGGCTGCCGCCGGTCGACATGTCTCCCCACGCGCGTTTGCGTGCGAGATTCTGGCCGGCGGTGATCTGCTCGATCGTCACTTTTCGCCAGTCGCATTCGAGCTCTTCCGCCACGAGCTGAGCGAGACCCGTGTGCGTGCCTTGTCCCATCTCTGCACGCACCACGCGGATGACGCACGTGTCATCCGGTTTCACCACTACCCACGCATTGACTTCCGTGTCCGCGGCCGCGGCCTGTGCGGCTGCAGCCGGTGCGGCGCCAAACGGCACATTGAAACCGAGCGCGAGGCCGCCGCCCGCAACGGCGGCGGAGCCCACGATGAACCTGCGCCGGGAAAGATTCGGCGCTTTGTCTTTTATGATGTGTTGCACGAGGTCCTCCTTTACACGACCTTCATGTTCTTCAGCGGCAGGCTGCGCACAGGCTTGCCCGTCGCGGCGAAGATCGCATTCATCACCGCGGGCGAGATGACGCAGATCGTCGGTTCGCCCACACCGCCCCAGAAATCGTAGGTCGGCGCGAGCACGCTCTGGACCTTCGGCATCTCCTTCAACTGCAGGATGCGGTAGCTGTCGAAGTTGGTCTCCACCACACGCCCTTTGTTGATCGTGATTTCGTTGTACAGCATGGCCGAGAGGCCCATCGCCACGGCACCGTCGACCTGCGCCGCGATCTGATCGGGATTCACGTAGTGACCGCAGTCCGTCGCGACGACCATACGATGAATCTTGAGCTCGCCTTTCGGGTTCACCGACACCTCTGCAACGGCAGCCGAATAGCTCGCGTAACCCATATGCTGCGCGATACCGCGGTAGACCCCTTTCGGCAACGGTTTACCCCAGCCCGCTGCTTCCGCCACGGCGTTCAGCACGCCGAGGTGCTTCGGGTGGTTCTTCATGAGCGCGCGCCGGAACTCGAGCGGATCCTTGCCGGCCGCTTTCGCGCATTCGTCCATGAAGCACTCGAGATACACACCGTTCTGATTGGTGTTTACGCCGCGCCATGGCCCGACCGGCACGTGCGTGTTGCGCATCGCATATTCTGTCTGGAGATTTGGCACGGTGTAACCGATCTGCGCGTCGCCGGGTTCGGGCCACAACCCTTGCAGCTGCCGGCGGTCCTTGCCGTCCTTGATCGCTCCAGGATTCGAGAACGCGTTGATCGACTGACCGGACACACGGAGGTGCAGCGCCTGAAGATTGCCGTTCTCGTCGATGCCCGCCTGCATCCGGCATTGCGAGATCGGCCGGTAGAAGCCGTGCATCTGGTCTTCTTCGCGGCTCCAGACCATCTTCACCGGGACGCCGGGGAACTGCTTCGCGATGTTCACCGACATGCGGACATAGTCGGGGATGGTCACGCGACGGCCGAACCCGCCGCCGGGATCCATTTTGTAAACCTCGCATTGCGCGAGCGGAATGCCCGAAGTCTCCGACAATGCCGCAAGCGCCTGCTCGCCGTTCTGTGTGGGTACCCACGCCTCGGCGCGATCGCCGGTGATTTTCGCCGTGCAATTCATCGGCTCGAGCGTCGCGTGCGACAGGAAAGGCGTCGAGTAGACCGCTTCGACTTTCTTCGGCGCTGCCGCGATCGCTTTCAATGCGTCGCCGACGTTGATGTCCGCAAAAGCGTCGCTGGACGTGAGCCCTGTTTTAAGATGGTCCGCGATCATCGCGCTCGTCACGTTCCCGTTGGGGCCTTCGTCCCAGACGACCGGCAGGGCATCGAGCGCTTTTTTGGCGTGCCACCAAGTGTCGGCGACAACGGCGACAGTCTGGTCGTTCACCTTCACCGCCCGACGAACGCCGGGCATTTTGGCGATTTTCGATTCGTCGAAGCTCACGAGCTTGCCGCCGAACACCTCGCACTGCTTCACAGCTGCGTTCAGCATGCCCGGCAGCTTGAGATCGATCGCGTACACTTTCGAGCCGTTCAATTTCGGCGCGGTGTCGAGGCGCTTCACGGGCTTGCCGGCGATCTT
>Ga0075420_100000659_pt1 | contig 27897 bp, 28 predicted proteins | sample SoiMetdeltSBSDD4_FD_75296 | JGI IMG/M metagenome (GOLD analysis project Ga0075420, IMG submission 75296) | Bulk soil microbial communities from a Populus tree surrounding site in Tennessee, USA - Soil MetaG P. deltoides SBSDD4 | ecosystem: Environmental > Terrestrial > Soil > Tree plantation...
TCGCCTTCGCCGCGCGACGGCTCACGATGATGTTGGCGAAGAACACGAGCATCGAGACGGCGATCGTGAAGGCGCCGATCGTGCTGACCATGTTCCAGAGGTCGAACCCGTAGCCCTCACGGTAGGTGTAGGTGCGGCGGGGCATGCCCTGGAGGCCGAGGATGTGCATCGGCCCGAAGGTCAGGTTGAAGCCGATGAGCGTCAACCAGAATTGCCACTTGCCGACCTTGTCGTTGAGGATCCAGCCGAAGACCTTGGGCCACCAGAAGTAGAAGCCGCCCAGGAAGGCGAACAGGGCGCCGCCGAAGATCACGTAGTGGAAGTGGGCGACGATGTAATAGGTGTCGGTCTGCTGGGTGTCGGCCGGGGCCACCGCGTGGGTGACGCCCGAGAGGCCACCGATGGTGAACATCGTGACCAGGCCGATGGCGAACAGCATGGGCGTCGAGAACGTGATGCGACCGCCCCACATGGTCGCCAGCCAGTTCAGGATCTTCACGCCGGTGGGCACGGCGATGAACATCGTCGACATCGAGAAGGCCGCCACCGAGATGGGGCCCATGCCCGAGGCGAACATGTGGTGGGCCCACACGCCCCAGCCCATGAAGCCGATCGCGATGCCCGAGAACACCATGAACGGGTAGCCGAAGATCGGCTTGCGGGAGAACACCGGGATGATCTCCGACACCACACCGAAGGCTGGCAGGATCAGGATGTAGACCTCCGGGTGGCCGAAGATCCAGAAGAGGTGCTCCCACAGCAGGGCGTCGGCGCCGGCTGCGGTGTTGAAGAAGTTGGCGTCGAAGGTGCGGTCGAGCGTCAGCAGGACCAGTGCCACCGAGATGACCGGGATCGCGAACACCAGCAGCAGCTGGGTCACGAACGCCATCCAGGTGAAGACCGGCATCTTCATCAGCGTCATGCCGGGCGCCCGCATGTTGAGCACGGTGACGATCAGGTTGATCGCACCCACCAGCGAGGCGATGCCGGTGATCTGCAGGCCCAGCGCGTAGAAGTCCATGCCGTGGCCGGGCGAGAACGTGACGCTGGTGTTGGGCGCGTAGGCGAACCAGCCGCCGTTGGCGCCGCCGCCCAGGAACCACGAGGTGTTCAGGAAGATGCCGCCGAACAGGAACGTCCAGAAGCTGAAGGCGTTCAGGCGGGGGAACGCCACGTCCCGGGCGCCGATCTGCAGCGGCATGAGGTAGTTCATGAACGCCGCGCCCATCGGCATGACGACCAGGAAGATCATCGTCACGCCGTGCATGGTGAAGATCTGGTTGTAGAGGTCGGCCGAGTAGAGCTTGCTGTCCGGGGCCGTGAGCTGGACCCGGATCATCAGGGCCTCGACCCCGCCCATGAAGAAGAAGAACAGCGCGGCGGCGCCGTACATGATGCCGATGCGCTTGTGGTCGACGGTGGTCAGCCAGCTGCGCCAGCCGGTGGTGGCCGTCGGGCGCGTGAAGACACCCAGCGGGCGCTCCGCCACCGCGGCCCCGGGGGGCAGCTGGAGGGCGGGGGTAGCAGGTCGTTCGACGATCGCCATCGCAGGTGCTCCTAGTCGAGCGTCTCGAGGAACGCGACCAGCTGGTCGATCTGTTCTTCGGTCAGGTTCAGGTCGGGCATGCCGCGCCCGACGTCAGTGGTATCGGGGTCGGCGGGATCCATCGGCTTCGCCTTGGGCGGGTTCCGGAGCCAGTTCTCCAGGTTCTCCTTGTCCAGCGTCTTGCCGATCTCGTCCCACTGGACGATGTCGTTCTTGTCGCTGGTCTCCCAGAGGTTGAACGTCGCACCGGCGAAGGCCCCGCGGGTGGCGAAGTGCGTCAGGTCGGGCCCGGGGCCGGAGACGAGGTCGTCGCCGCTGCCGGCCTTCTCGTACTCGTCGTCGTTGATGCCCCGAGCCAGGTGGCAGCGCGAGCACGTGGTGGCGAACAGCTCCGCGCCGGCCTTGGCCTGGTCGTCGGTCGGCTCGCTGGCGTCCTCGATCTGGTTCGCCACCCAGGCGTCGTAGTCGCTCTTGTCCAGGGCCACCAGGCGCTGGCGCATGTAGGTGTGGGACAGGCCGCAGAACTCGGTGCAGTTGCCGATGAACGTGCCGACATCATCGGACTCGATGCTCAGCTCGTGGACCTCGCCCGGCACTGCGTCCTTCTTCCCGTTGAGCCGGGGGATCCAGTACGAGTGGATGACGTCCCGCGAGGTGACCTCGAGCTTCACCATGGTGTTGGCCGGGATCACGAGGTCGTTGGCCGTGGTGATGTCGGTCTTGCCGTCACCGTCGGTGTCGTACTCGTAGGCCCACCACCACTGCTGGCCGGTGACCTTCACCGTCATGGTGGCGTCGTCGGCGTATGCGTCGACCTTGAAGATGGTGATCACCGTGAACACGCCGATGACGGCGAGCAGCACCGCCGGGGCGATGGTCCAGAGGATCTCCAGCTTGGTGTTGCCGTGGGTCTGGGGCGGGAACTCGTCCTCGGGCTGGTCCTTGCGGGCCCGGAAGTGGCGGACGAGGACGAGCGTGCCGAACTCGACGAGCACGAACACCACGCCGGCCACCAGGAACACCGGCGTGGCCAGGTTCTTGATGTCGCGGGCGATGGGGCCCTCGGGCTTGAAGGTGTCCTGGGGTGCGTCGGACGCGCAGGCGCTCAGCAGCGCCACCAGCGACGCGACCGGGGCCAGCCTGACGACTCGACGGGCCAGTGCTTCCCTCATCATTGCCCTTCTTCCTCGGTGCCGGCCTCGTGGAAACTCCGCTCGCCGTTGACCGCGCTGCCGACCCCGACGCCGATGACGATCACCGCCAGGGCGAGCAGCAGGCCGACGACGACGTTGCTGCTGAGCCTGGGGCGGGCGGCAAGGAACCAACCGACGACCAGCACGATGGTGCCGGCGACCATCGCGGCGATCACCGAGCCGTCCTTCGATGCGGTCAGGAACAAGCGCGAGAACGAGAGCACCACCAGCGCTGCGCCCAGCACGCCTGCCACCGGGAACTCGATGGGGTTCATCAGGCGGTTGCGGATGCGCCGGTTGGTGGCGGGGTCGCCGGTGGCGTTGTCGGCCCACGTCTGCACCGTCCACTCGACGACGACGATCCCCAGCAGGACCAGGCCGGCGATGAACAGCGGCGGGCCGGCCACGAGGCCGACCGCCACGAGGCCCGCCCCGAAGGCGGCGACCGCCGGCCAGTAGCTCGCGGCGGCGGGCCGGAGGACCGGCACCGCGTCGAGGCTGGCGACCTGGGCCTGGGCCTGCGGGTCGGCGTCACGCCAGGCGGCGAGCACCAGGCCCTGCGCCAGGCTGATGATCCCGGCGACGAGCAGGATGCCGTAGCCGAAGAGGTCCCCGACGCCGCCCTTGTAGCCGGCGGTCACCGGGCCGAGCCCGCTGCCGCCGGTGGTCCAGCCGTAGGCGGCCGCCAGGGCGAGCGTGACGATGCCCAGTCCGAAGAACCACTTGGTACCGGTGGTGATCATCCGTTCGATCCCTACTTCGTGACGTAGATCGCGTACCAGACCACCGCGCAGACCGCGATGGTGACGTACCAGAACAGTGCGGCGGCCTCGACGCCCTCGGAGGCCCGCCCGGTGAGCTGGCCACCGAGCGCCCGGAAGGCCATGACCAGGAGGAAGATCATTCCCGCGGCCACCATGGCGACCGAGGCGCCGGTGATGGCGTAGATCAGCACCGCCTGGGGGTCCCGGCCGACGACCAGGCCGGCCTGGGTCCAGAAGTACCAGGTGTCGGTGATGAACGCGGCGCCGAAGGTCATCGAGACGAGGATGGCCAGCCCGGCGTGGACGCGATCGTTGTTGCGGAGCGCGTAGACGGCCCAAGCCACGGTCACCATCGACATGACCAGCGAGACCAGGCCCATGTTGCCGGGGGTCAGCTCGACGTTGGCGTCCTCGGGCAGCCAGGTCCGGCCCGAGCCGATGGTCTCGTCCCGCAGCTGCACGTAGAGGGCGACCATCGCCAGTACGCCGGTGGCGGCGGCGCCGGCGGCCATGGCGGTGCCGACCAGCAGCACCCGGGGGCGGCGGGGTTCGGGCGCCGGCGCCTCGCTGAAGATCTCGAGGCCGGGGCCAGGCGCGGTGGACGCGGTGGCGACGGCGGGCGTATCGGCCATCAGGCGGATGCCTCCGTGGTGGTACGCAGCGCGGCGTGACGGGCGTCGTACAGCGGGGCCTCGGACGTGATCTCCGGCAGGCTCGCGAAGTTCCCGACCGGCGGGGGCGACGAGGTGGCCCACTCGAGCGTGTGGCCGGCCCAGGGATCGTCACCGGGGCTGGTGCCCTTGCGGCCGATCAGGGCACCGACGACGCCGAGGATGCCGAGCAGCAGGCCCAGCACCACGATGACCCCGCCGATGGCGGACACCGTGTTCAGGGTCTCGATCGTGCTGACGTCACCATCGATCGCGTCGAGGTTGAAGTCGAGGAGGCGGGGCTGGTCGAGCAGGCCGGCGATGGCGTAGGGCACGACGAGGACCACGGTGCCGGCGAGCAGCAGGGTGGCCGTCAGGCGGGTCGACGCCTCGCTCAGCGTCCGGCCGTAGAGCTTGGGGCCCCAGTACGCCAGGGCGCCGAAGCCGGCGGTGAGCGCCGCCAGCAGCACGGCGTAGCTCTGGGCGGTCATCCAGGTGGTGCCGTCGACGTCGAGCTGGTCGATGGCCGTGCCCACCCCGCCCGCCACGCCGACGAGCAGCAGCGTGCCGGCGACCAGCGCGAACAGCAGCGGGCTGCCGAGCCTGACCTTTCCGGTCGTGAGCGTCAGTGCCCAGAGGCCCAGTAGCGCCAGCAGCGGCACCACGATGATGAAGCTGACCGCGACCCAGGGGCCTTTGTAGAGCCACGGCGTCGGCTGGGGGTCGATCTCGTCGAACAGCCCGGTGACGGCGACGTTGGCCCAGGCGCCGAAGCTGAGGGCGCCGAAGAGGCCGATGGCGAACATGGCGACCGCGTGGCGCTGGTGGCGGCGCTGCGCGAACACCGGGACGATGTCGGCGATGATACCGAGCGCCGGGATGGCGAAGGCGTAGAGCGTCGGCTGCCAGAACACCCACATGATCCGGCTGTAGAGGCCGTTGGCGCCGCCCATGAAGCCGGTGCCCCAGGTGAGGTCGACGTAGGACAGCACGAGGATGCCGGCGAGGACCGGCAACGTCAGCAGCCAGATGCTCCCGGCGACGAGCATCGACCACGAGAAGAGCGGCGTGCGGCGCAGCGTCATGCCCGGGGCTCGGAGGGCCACGACGGTGGTCACCACCGAGACCGTGGCGACACACAGGGCGACGAGCACCAGCACGAACGCCACGATGAACAGCGCCACGCCGTCGGCGTCGCCGCCGAAGGGCCCGCCGTTGAGGGCGTAGGAGGCCAGCAGCAGGCCGCCCCCCACCAGGAACGACCAGTAGCCGGCGGCGCTGGCCCGGGGGAAGGCCACGGTCGAAGCGCCGATCTGCAGCGGCACCACGGCGGTGGCGATGCCGAGCAGCAGCGGCAGCACCACCAGGAACAGCCCACTGATGCTGTGCAGGGTGACGACCTGGGACAGCGTGTCGCTGCTCAGGATGTTGTCGGCCTTCTCGACGTCGACCTGCTCGAAGCCGACCAGCAGCCCGGTCACCGCGGTCACGAGCAGGAACAGCAGCGAGGTCCCGACGAACAGGTTGCCGATCGCCCGGGGGTCACCCGAACCGACCAGAGCGGCGAGCCCCGTCGGTGACGCGGGCTCGATGTCGACTGCGGCGGCGTCTTGGACGTCGCGAGGAGCTTCGGTCACGGTCATGAACGCACCACGGTCTGGGGAAAGTGTCGGCTCGGGAATTTAGTCACATGAAATCTCCGGCCACGAAATCTGTTGGTTGTACGCATCTCAGAGCAACCGGTCCACGGCCATGGCCCCGAAGAGCAAGGTGAGGTAGGTGATCGACCAGCCGAAGAGCCGCATGGCCACGGCCGGCGACGCGTCCCGCATGAGGCGGACGGAGTACCAGATGAACACCCCTCCCAGCACGATCGCCGAGGCGAGGTAGAGGCCGCCCATGTCGGCGACCGGGGCGAAGGCGACGGTCAGCGCGACGAGGGCGAGTGTGTAGCGGAAGATGCTGACGGCGGTGGTGCGCAGGCTGGCCACCACCGGGAGCATGGGGACGTCGACCTTGGCGTAGTCCTCGCGGTACTTGATGGCCAGCGACCAGAAGTGCGGCGGCGTCCAGATGAAGATCACGGCGAAGAGGATGACGGGCGGCCAGGCCAGGCTGTTGGTCACGGCCGACCAGCCGATCAGCACGGGCGCCGCGCCGGCGGCGCCGCCGATGACGATGTTGTTCTTCGACGTCCGCTTCAGCCACAGCGTGTACACGAAGACGTAGAAGAGGCAGGCGCCGAGGGCGAGGCCCGCGGAGAGCAGGTTGACGGCGGCCCAGAGGAAGGCGAAGGCGGCGGCCTCGATGGTGATCGCGAAGACGAGGGCGCTGCGGGGGCTCACCGCGCCGCTGGCGATCGGCCGCTTCTTGGTGCGGTCCATCACCTGGTCGATGTCGCGGTCGACGTACATGTTGATGGCGTTGGCGCCGCCAGCGGCGAGCGTCCCGCCGATGACGGTGGCGGTCATCAGCCAGAGCGACGGCAGGCCCCGCTCGGCCACGATCATCGTCGGGACCGTGGTGACCAGCAGCAGCTCGATGATCCGCGGCTTGGTGAGAGCGACGTAGGAACCGACGGTCTGCCGCCACGTTCGGTCGGCACGCACTGTGGCGGGAACGGCGGTCACGGAGTCGGTCAGGGACACTTCGGCGCAGCCTAGGACCGCCCCTTTCCGGCATTCCAGGCGAACGGCCTCTGTTGCGTACGCTCGGGTCATCACCCCCTCGACCTATCGCCGCATCACGCTGGTGACGCTGGTCCTGCTGGTCTTCATCATGGTGACCGGGGCCGCCGTCCGCCTGACCGGCTCGGGCCTGGGCTGCTCGACGTGGCCCCGGTGCGAGTCGGACAGCTTCACGCCCCACGGCGCCAACTCGATCAACGGGTGGATCGAGGAGGGCAACCGGCTGGTCACCGCCGCGGTGGGCATCGTCACCGTGGTGGCCGCGGTGGGGGCCCGGCGACGTCGGCCCCGCCGTGACGACCTCGTGCGCTGGTCGACCGGCCTGCCGATCTGGGTGTTCGCCAACGGGCTGGTGGGAGCGATGGTGGTGTGGCTCCACCTGACCCCGGTGTCGGTCATCGGCCACTTCCTGCTCTCGCTCGGCGCCCTGTGGAACGCGTTGGTGCTGCACGCGAAGGCGTGCGAGCCCGATCGTTCAGCCGACGAGGTGCGGCGACCGGTCGTCGTGCCGTCGTTGCGGCGGGCCGGCGATGCGCTGCTCGTCCTGGCGGGGCTGGCCCTGATCACGGGGACGGTCGTCACCGGGTCGGGCCCCCACGCCGGGGACGAGGACGCCAAGCGGCTGCCGTTCGGGATCGAGGCCGCGGCCCGGGTGCACGGGCTGGCGGTGCTGCTGTTCCTCGGGGTCACGCTGTTCGTGCTGGCCAGGGCGTCGGACGGGGACGCGTCGCCCCGGGTCCTCAGCCGGCTGCGGGTGCTGATCGGCGTCGCAGTCGTGCAGGGCGCCATCGGGTACACCCAGTACTTCACCGGGGTGCCTGCCCTGCTGGTGGGCATCCACGTGCTGGGGTCGGCGCTGGTGTGGCTCGCCGTGCTCAACGTGCGCCTCGGGATGACCGAACCGGAGAGCTGGGGTCTGGGCGGAACGCGTGCGACAATGGACGGCGATGCCGATCGTCGGCTCAGTGCCGCTTGAGGTTGCGCCGGTCGAGGTGGAGCGACCGGTTGGCGACGAGGTGGTCGACCCTGACCGCCCGTGGGTCGTCATCGTCTGGAACGACCCGATCAACCTCATGTCCTATGTCACCTACGTGCTGCAGAAGTTGTTCGGCTACCCCCACGAGGTGGCCGAGAAGCTGATGCTCCAGGTGCACTACGACGGGAAGGCCGTGGTCTCCTCGGGGACCCGGGAGAAGGCCGAGCTCGACGTCTTCCGCCTGCACGAGCACGCCCTCTGGGCGACCATGCAGCAGGACTGAGGTCGTTCTGATGCGGGACCGGATTCGGCGCAAGGGCCCGGGGCGTTACCGGGTGAAGCTGCGATCGAACGAGCAGCTGCTGGTGCGGGAGCTGATCGGCCAGCTGCGCGAGCAGCTGCTGGTGTCCACCGACGAGCCCCACCTGCAGCGGCTGTTCCCGCCGGCGTACCCCGACGACGTCGAGCGCGATGCCGGGTACCAGGTGCTGACCCGGGACGAGCTGGTCGAGCGGAAGCTGGCCGCGCTCGAAGTGGTCGACCGGACGGTGGGCGGGGGCGACGTCACCGAGGAGGAGCTGGGGGCGTGGATGCTGGCCCTCAACTCGCTGCGGCTGGTGCTCGGCACCCGGCTGGACGTCGACGAGACCATCCCGCTGCTCGACCCCGACGACCCCGAGGCGTTCGCCTACGCGGTCTACGAGTACCTGGGCGAGCTGCTCCACCAGGTGGTGGTGGCGCTGGGCGACGACCTGCCGCCGCCGTCGACACCCGATGCGCCGGGTGCTCCTGGCTCGCCTGGTTCGCCGGGTGGTCCGGGCTCCGGGCCCGGCCTGGGGCCCGAGCCGAACGCCAACTAGCTCTGCTGCGTCGCTAGCTCTGGCTGGGGAGCGTGGTCCGCTGCGCCCCCGAGGCAGTCGTCTTGAGGCACTTGAGCGACTCGTTGTAGGCCGGCGTGTCGAGCGCCGAGGACGTCTCCTCGTCGAGCAACGTCATCGGTCCCTTCTCGTAGCCCCAGGCGAACTTGTTCCAGTAGAGGTACTTGTTGTCCGTGCAGCGGAGCTTGACCGCCCGGGGCACGACCATGTTGTCGCCCTGGACGCAGGCGGTACCGAATGTCTTCGGGTCGACCGGTGCATCGGCCTTGTAGACGTCCTTGCACTGGGCGATGCCTTCGAGGTTGGGGGCCGCGTTGCTGAGCGCTGCGCCCGGGTCGTCCTTGGCGCACGCGCCGACCGCGAACAGCGCTCCGACGGCGATGCCGCTCGCCAGCCACCTGCGCATGCCTGCCCGGGCCATAGGGGGAGCAGCTTAGAACCTCCCCTGCCCGGAGGCCCCAAAAGCCGGATTTGGGCCACCGGGCTCGGCTGCTACTGTGTGCCGTCGCCCTTCGGGGGCCTGCCCCCATCGTCCAGTGGCCTAGGACACCACCCTTTCAAGGTGGCGACACGGGTTCGAATCCCGTTGGGGGTGCAGCGATACAACACACGGTCCCGTGGTGCAGTTTGGAGTGCACGCCGGCCTGTCAAGCCGGAGGTCGCGGGTTCAAATCCCGTCGGGACCGCCACACACCCTCCTCCGGAGGATGTGCCATTTGGTCGGGTAGCTCAGTTGGCAGAGCGTCCGCCTGAAAAGCGGAAGGTCACCGGATCGACGCCGGTCCCGACCACTCAGATGACCAGGCTCACGGCCTGGTCATCGTTCGTTTTCGGGCGGAGGGCGGGGAGGAGGAGGGCGGCGGCGAGGCCGACGAGGCTCAGGATCGCGAGGCTGGCCATCGCCCAGCCGTAGGCACCGCTGGTCAGGCCGGAGACGAGGATCGTGCCGGCGATGGCGGTGCCGAGCGACGAGCCGAGGTTGGACACGCTGCGCGACAGGCCCGAGATCTCGCCCTGCAGCTCGTCGGGGAACGCCGACTGCACCACGTTGACCGACGGGGTGAGCATGGCCCCGATCCCGAACCCGATGAGGAAGAGCCCCGGGGCGAACGCCCAGGCGCTCGGGCTGCCGGACGCCATGGCCAGCAGGACCCCGACGCCGCCGATCGTGATGACGAACCCGCCGGCGATCAGGGTGCGCTGGCTCCGCCGCTGCGCGAAGCGCTCGGCGGCCAGCGACGAGATGAGGATGCCCACCGTGGCGGCCGTGAAGATGACGCCCGTCTCGATGGCGTTGTAGCCCCGCACCACCTGCAGGTAGGTGGCGACCGTGAACGACGTGCCCATCAGCACCAACCACTGGATGTTCTGCGTGACCAGCCCGAGGTTGGCGACCCGGTCCCTGAACAGCCGCATCGACAGCAGCGGCTCCTCGCCGGCGCGCTCCCGAGCCCGGATGTGCAGGAAGAACCAGGCCAGCATCACGGCGCCGGCGAGCATCAGCGCCACGGCGCCCGCCCAACTGTTCTTCGTCACCATGATCCCGCCCACGAGCAACACCAGGCCGGCGGCCGACAGGACCGCGCCGAGGGTGTCGGGCCGGCTGCCGGGGTCGGCGGGCAGCGGGTCGACGATCCGCCGGCTCAGCACGACGATCACCGCGATGACGGCCGCCTGGAACACGAACGCGGCCCGCCAGCTGATGGCGGTGGTGATGAGGCCACCGATCAGGGGTCCCATCGCGGCGCCGACACCGCCCATGCCGCTGATCATCCCGAACGCCTTCGCCCGGGACGTCATGTCGTCGAAGAGCATGGTGGCGAGGATGTAGACGGGCGGGATCAGCATCGCCGTGCCGACGCCCTCGAGGATCGAGTTGCCGATGATCAGCAGCGGCAGCCGCGGGGCGGCGGCGCTCAGGATCGCGCCGACCGCGTAGACGGTCAGGCCGACCGTGAAGCAGCGCTTGCGGCCCCAGCGGTCGCACAGCTTGCCGCCGGGGATCATCAGCGCCGCCATCACCAGTAGGAACAAGGTGATCGTGAACTGGACGCCCTCGACGCTCGTGTCCAGGTCCTCGCTGATGTCGTTGATCATCACGTTCATGTTCGAGCCGGCGAAGCTGCAGATGAACTGGGCGAGCGCCAGCGGGATCAGCATCGTGCGCAGCTCGGCGGCCGAGCGCCCTCCGGCCGCGGCGGGAGCGGAGGCCGCAGCGTCAGACATGCGCTCACCCTCGCCGCCCAATCCCTTCCCGGCCTCCCCCGAGCGGGGTGATCTGGGGGTGAGCGGGTAGCGAGAAGGCATGGGAAGCACTACGACACTGACCGAGGCGCTCGTCGTCAGGATGGTTGCGAAGGACGAGACGGCCGACGAGGTGGCCCAGTTCCTCACCGGGGCGGTCGATCTGGCCAACGAGGAGGCGGGGACGATCGTCTGGTTCGCCCTCCGGACCGACGAGACCACCTTCTGGATCGTCGACGCCTTCCCCTCGGATGACGAGCGCCAAGCCCACCTGAACGGGCCCATCGCGGCGGCGCTGCTGGCGAACGCCGACCGCCTGCTGGCCGAGGCCCCGGAGATCCACCCGTCCCATGTTCTCGCCGCCAAGGTCCCATAGGGTCTGGGCATGACCACGCTGGAGGATCGGCCGAACACGGCGTTGCTGGTTGTGGATGTGCAGAACGGGGTGGTTGCCGGGGCGTACGAGCGGGACGCGGTGGTGGCCAACGTCGAACAGCTCGTGGACAAGGCACGGCAGGAGGCCGTGCCGGTCGTCTGGGTGCAGCACATCAACGACGACCTGGTCGAGGGGAGCGACCCCTGGCAGATCGTGCCCGAGCTGTCCCCCGCCGACGCCGAGCCCCACGTCGACAAGCGCTATGGCGACTCGTTCGAGGACACCACCCTCGAGGATGTGCTCGCCGGCCTGAAGGTCGGGCGCCTGGTCGTCGTCGGCGCCCAGACCGACGCCTGCGTCCGCTCGACCCTGCACGGCGCCCTGGTCCGGGGCTACGACACCACCCTCGTCAGCGACGCCCACACCACCGAGGACCTCACCGCCTGGGGCGCACCCCCGCCCGGCCAGGTCGTCGCCCACACCAACCTCTATTGGGACGACACCAGCGCCCCCGGCCGCACCGCCGGCACCGTCGCCACGACGGACGTCGACTTCAGCTGACGGCCCGGATCACGAGCACGTCCGCGGGGACCACCGCGGCCGCGAAGCCGTAGCGCGACAGGTTGGCGATGACCGCCGGGGGCACGTCGGGCCGGGTCACGTCGTACGCCAGGACCACGACGCCGCCGGGCCGGAGGACCTTGCTCAGCACCGAGAGCTCGGCGTCGGCCGGGCCGGTCCAGAAGAGGTTCACGTTCACGGCGATGGCCTTGTCGAACGAGTCCGACTCGCCGGACAGGTCGGCGAGCGACGACTGGACCAGCGAGACCCTGCCCGCCGCCAGCTCAGCCGCCAGGCGAGCCGTCGCCCGGGCGATCGACGTCGAGGTCCGGTCGATGCCGGTCACCGTCCCGTCGACCAGCCGCGCAGCGATCGCCGCCAGGGACACACCGGGGCCGAAGCCGATGTCCAGGATCCGGTCTTCGGGTTGGACGTCGAGCGCCTCGACCGCGGCAGCGATCCGGGGCGGCAACGTCACGTCAGGGCGGGTTCCTCAACAGGCACCTCAGGCATCTCAGGCACCTCGGCCTCCTGAGGCTTCTGACGCTTCGCCTTGGCCCGGGCTGCCATCACCTGCAGGCCGCCCAGCGCGCCGCCGACATAGGTGATGCCCTGGGCCACGCAGGCTGCACACATGGGATGGAACCCTAGCCCTCGACCGGATCGAGCGGCGCTCGGGGTCGCGCCACGCGGGCGGAACCCAAACCGCGGGTGACCAGGGCCGACACCACGAAGATCGCCGCCGCCACCAGGACGATCGTCCCGCCCGGCGCCAGCGCCCACTGCCGGGCGATCCCCAGGCCGACCACCGCGCTCACCGACCCGATCACGCTCGCCGTCACCAACGTCGCCCCGAACGACCGGGTCATCCGCTGGGCGGCACCCACCGGCAACACCATCAAGGCCGCCACCAGGAGCACGCCCACGATCCGCATGCCCGCCACGATCGTGACCGCTGTCAGCGCGGCCAACCCCAGGTTCAGCACGTCTACCGGCAGACCGTCGACCCGGGCCGCCTCCTCGTCGAGCACGATGCTGAACAGCGCCCGCCAGCACAGCGCCACCGCCAGCACGATGACGGCGCCCAGGACGGCGACGGTCGTGACGTCGGAGTCGTCCACCGTCAGGATCGACCCGAACAGGTACGTCAGCGTGTTGGCGTTCAACGACCCGGCCAGCCCGGTCAGCACCACACCCCCGGCGATGCCCGAGTAGAAGAACACGGCCAGCGCCAGGTCGCCGCTGGCCCGTCCCCGCGACCGCAGCCACTCGATGGCGACCGCGCCCAGAACCGCCGCCGCGAGAGCGGTCCAGATCGGCCAGATGCCGGCCAGCAACCCGGCCGCAACCCCGGCGAACGCCACGTGGCCGATCCCGTCGCCCATCAGCGACAGTCGCTTCTGCACCATGAACGTCCCGATCAGCGGGGCGCACGCCCCTACGACCAGCCCGGCCGCCAGCGCCAGCTGCATGAACTCGCGCTCGAACGGCCACGGCAGCGGGAGCTCGGCGAGGACCGGTACGGCCAGCATCACTCCAGCCCCTCCAGCCACAGCGGCAGGTCGTGGGGATGCACGCCGAGCGACACGCCGGCCGCGGTCAGCTTGGCCGGCGGGTCGTCGAACATGATCTGCCCGCGCCGCAGCACCAGCAGGCGGTCGAGGTCGGCCGCCACCGCCCCCAGCTCGTGCGACACCAGCAACACCGCGGCGCCCCGGTCGCGGGCCGCGCTCACCAGCGTGTCCCGGAACCGCGCCTGGGACTCGACGTCGACCCCGGTGGTCGGCTCGTCGAGCAGCAGGAGCTCCGGCGTCGTGGCCAGCGCCTTGGCGATGAACGCCCGCTGCTGCTGGCCCCCGGACAGCTCGGTCATCCGCCGGCGGCGCAGGTCGGTCAGGCCGACGGCGTCGAGGGCGTCGGCGACGGCCTGGCGGTCGGCCGCGTCGGGCCGCCGCCACCAGCCCCGCCGGGCCAGCCGCCCCGCGGCGACCACGTCGCCCACCGTTGCCGGTAGCAGCTCCAGGGTCGACGGCCGTTGAGGTACGTAGCCGATCCGCGCCCGGCGGTGGAGGTGGCCCGGCGGCGAGCCGAACAGCCGCACCGATCCCCCGGCAGGTGGCAGCAGCCCGAGGATGATCCGCAGCAGGGTCGACTTGCCCGACCCGTTGGGCCCCGTCAGAGCGACGAACTCGCCCGGCTCCACCGTGAAGGTGACGCCGTCGAGCACGGGGGTGTCGCGGTACAGGAACGAGATGTCCTCGACGGCGATGACGGCGGGAGCGCTGATGACGGGACCTCGAGCGTGGGACTGAGAACCGTTGTCAACATATCGAGCCGGGGTGCCGACGGCCGAGGTCACGCGCACCCCAACGCCTTCCGCAGCGCGGCCAAGTTGTCGCGCATGACCGACGCGTAGTCGTCCCCCGCCTTCTCTTCCTGCTTCGTCAGGCCCTCGAGCGGGTTGAGCACGGCAGCGGTGACGTGCGCCTCCCGAGCCAGGGTCTCGGCGACATCGGGCGACACCAGCTCCTCGTAAAACACGGTGGTGATCCCCTCCGACTCGATCGTCTCGGCCAGGTCGGCCAGCCGCTCGGGATCGGGCTCACTCTCCGGCGACAACCCCGCGATCGGCAGTTGCTCCAACCCGTAGCGCTTGGCGAGGTAGTGGAACGCCGCGTGCGAGGTGACGATCTGCTGCCGCTCGCACGACGCCAGCCCCGCCTCGAAGTCCCGGTCCAGCTCGGCCAGCGAGGCCTTGTAATCCTTGGCGTTGGCGGCGAACGCGGCCTTGTCGGACGGCGACGCCGAGGCCAGTGCCGCCTCGACCTCGTCCACCGCCTGGCTCATCAGCTGCGGGTCGAGCCAGAAGTGGGGATCGATCTCGCTGCCGTCCTCGGCGCCCTCGCCCTCGTCGAGCGGCAGCGCGTCGGCGAGGTCGACGGCCCGGTCACCCTGCCGGCTTGCCATGTCGGCCACCGCCGGCTGGAAGCCCTCGCCCAAGTAGACGACGACGTCGGCGTCCTCGATGTCGGCCGCCTCGTCCGGGGTCAGCTCGAGGTCGTGCGGTTCGGTCCCGGCCGGCGTGAGGTTGGCGACGTCGACCCGGTCGCCCCCCACACGCGAAGCGATCTCGGCGACCGGATAGAAGCTGGCGACCACCTGAACCCGGCCGTCGTCCTCGCCCTCGTCCCCACTGCAGGCAGCGAGGACCACCAGCGGCGCCAGCGCGCATGGCAACATCCGCGGGATTGAGGATCGAAGCACGAGGTCCACCCTTCCGGTCCGAGATTGAGAATGAGTCTTATTTCAAGAAGGGTAGGTCTGCAAGTGCACGATCGCATCCGCAGCGGGCTCACCATCGCCGTCGCGATGGTCGGCGCCCTGACCGTGCTCGGCCTGATCCTGCTCTGGCCCAAGGGCGAAGCCCCCGAGATCGCCGACCAGCCCAACGACTACGTCGACGGCACCATCGTCGATGCCACTCCGAACAACGACTGCACCGACATCGAGGCCGGCGGGCCGAGCCGGTGCGTGACCTACGACGTCCTCCTCAGCGACGGCGCGCAGAAGGGTGAGGAGGTCAGCTTCTCGGTGCGCCCCACCCAGACCGAGATCCCCGACCTCGACGTCGGCGACAAGATCGTCCTCCGCCACTTCCCCGACAGCCCCGCGGAGTTCCGCTACGGCTTCTCCGACTTCCAGCGCAGCACCCCGCTGGTCTGGCTCCTCGTCGGCTTCGTCGCGGTGGTCCTGGTGTTCGGGCGGGTGCAGGGCCTCCGGGCCCTCGCCGGCCTCGGCCTGAGCCTGCTCGTCCTCGTGATGTTCGTGGTGCCCGCGCTCCTCCGGGACTCACCGGCCATCCCGGTGGCGCTCGTCGCCACCGCCGCCGTCGCGTTCCTCGCCATCTACCTCGCCCACGGCGTCAACATCAGCAGCACCATCGCTCTGGCCGGCTCGCTGGTCAGCCTGGCGGTGACCTGCGGGCTCGCCATCGTCGCCGCGGCGGCGACCCAGCTCAGCGGTCTCGCCAACGAGGACGCCCAGACGCTCCGGGTCACCGCCGACGCGCTCGACCTCCGGGGGCTGCTCCTCGCCGGCATCGTCATCGGCGCCCTCGGCGTGCTCGACGACGTGACCGTGTCCCAGGTGTCGACCGTCGCGGCGCTGCGCCGCGCCAACATGCGCCTCGGCCCCCGGGCGCTCTACAGCGAGGCGACGAAGGTCGGCCGGGACCACGTCGCCTCGGCGGTCAACACCCTCGTGCTGGCCTATGCGGGCGCCTCGCTGCCGCTGCTGCTCTTCTACGCCCAGGGCAGCCAGCCACTCGGCCGGATGCTGACCGGCGAGCCGGTGGCCGTCGAGATCGTGCGGATGCTCGTCGGCTCGATCGGCCTCGTGCTGTCGGTCCCGGTCACGACCGCGCTGGCCGCCGTCGTGCTGCACCGCACCAAGACGGAGCGGCTGCCCGCGGACGACGGGCACGGGCACGACCACGGCCAGCGCTACCGGCCGAAGGTCACCGCGCCGACGGCGCCGGGCACCTGGGCCCAGTGGCCCGGTCCCGAGCCGCCGGCACCCGGGGGCACCACCGAACCCTGGTTCTGAGAGCTACGGCTGCGGCGGGCGGTGGAGGCGCACGACGCCGTCGTCGATGGCGGCCTGGGCCACCGCGGCGGCGACCTTGGTCGCCACGTGGGGGTCGAACACCGACGGCACGATGTGGTCGGGCGCGAGGTCGTCGGTGACGCACTCGGCGATGGCCCCGGCCGCGGCCAGCTTCATGTTCTCGGTGATCGACGTGGCGGCCACGTCGAGCGCGCCCCGGAAGATGCCCGGGAACGCCAGGACGTTGTTGATCTGGTTCGGGTAGTCGCTGCGGCCGGTGGCGATGATCTTGGCCAGGCCGTCGGCTTCCTCGGGCCGGATCTCCGGGTCGGGGTTGGCCATGGCGAACACGATGGGGTCGGGTGCCATGCGCCGCAGGTCCGACGCCGTGATGAGCCCGGGCCCGGACACGCCGATGAACACGTCGGCGCCGGGCAGCACCTCGCCCAGGGTGCCTTCGCGCCGCTCGGGGTTGGTGTTCTCCGCGAACCAGAGCTTGGCGACGTTGAGGTCGTCGCGGCCGTCCCAGATGGCGCCCTTGCGGTCGACACCGACCAACTGCGTCACACCCGCCTCCATCAGGATCTTGCTGATGGCGACGCCGGCCGCGCCCACGCCGGCGATGACGACGGACAGCTCGTCCATCTTCTTGCCGGTGATCTTGAGGGCGTTCTCCAGGGCGGCCAGGGTGACGACGGCGGTGCCGTGCTGGTCGTCGTGGAACACCGGGATGTCGAGCAGCTCCTTGAGCCGCTCCTCGATCTCGAAGCACTCGGGGGCGGCGATGTCCTCGAGGTTGATGCCCCCGAAGGTCGGCGCCAGCCGCACCACGGTCTCGATGATCTCTTCGGGCGAGCTGACGTCGAGGCAGATGGGGAAGCCGTCGACGCCGGCGAAGTGCTTGAACAGCAGCGCCTTGCCCTCCATGACCGGCATGGCGGCGGCGGGACCGATGTTGCCGAGGCCCAGCACCGCGGTGCCGTCGGTGACGATGGCGACCGTGTTCTTCTTGATGGTCAGGTCGTGGACGCGGTTGGGGTCCTCGGCGATCGTCTTGCAGACCCGGGCGACGCCGGGCGTGTAGGCCATCGACAGGTCGTCGCGGTCGCTGACCGGCATCCGGGCCAGGACCTCGATCTTGCCCCCGTCGTGCATGAGGTAGGTCCGGTCGAGCAGCTCCAGCACCTCGACGCCGGGCAGGCCCTCGACCGCGGCGCGGATCTGCTGGATGTGGGCGTCGTCACGGCAGTTGACGACCAGGTCTTCCTCGAGCGCCGGGCCCCGTACGTCGAAGCCGCCGATGGCGGTGATGTTGCCGCCGGCCTCGCCGATGGCGGTGGCGAGGAGGCCGAGCGAACCCGGTCGATTGTCGAGGCGGCACTTGAGACGTATGGAGTAGGCAGCTGTCGGGGTTGTCACGGAGGGTAAGTATCCCTCACCACGCAGACCGCGGAAACCCGATTCCCGGACGTACTGTCCATGGCATGGCAGAGGAGACGGTGTTCGAGGTCGTCGAGACCGGGGGTTGCGAGCAGGTGGTGTTCTGCCACGACGCCCCCACCGGACTGCGAGCGATCGTGGCGATCCACTCGACGGCGCTCGGTCCGGCCCTCGGCGGCACCCGCTTCTACCCCTACCCCTCCGAGCGCGACGCCCTGGTCGACGTCTGCCGGCTGGCCCGCGGCATGACCTACAAGCACGCCGCCTGCGGCAACGACCTCGGCGGCGGCAAGGCCGTCATCCTCGGCGACCCCAAGGCGCTGCGCAGCGAGGGCCTGTTCCGGGCGTACGGCCGGTTCGTCGACGGCCTGGCCGGGCGCTACCTCACCGCCGAGGACGTGGGCACCAGCCAGGCCGACATGGACCTCGTGCGCCGGGAGACCCCGCACGTCACCGGCATCAGCGAGTCGCTGGGTGGCTCCGGCGACCCGTCGCCCGCCACCGCCTGGGGCGTGCTCTGGGCCATGCGGGCGGTGGCCGAGCGGCTGTGGGGCTCGCCCGCGCTGGCCGAGCGCCACGTCTGCATCTCCGGGGTCGGCAAGGTGGGCGGCGCCCTGGCGGCCCACCTGGCCAACGACGGCGTCAAGCTGACCGTCGCCGACGTCGACGAAGCCCGGGCCGCGGCCGTCGCCGAGCAGTACGGCGCCGCCCTGGTCCCGCCGGACAAGGCTCACACCGTGCACTGCGACATCTTCTCGCCGTGCGCGCTCGGCGCTGTACTCAACCGCTCGACGATCCCCGAGCTGAGCTGCTCGGCCATCGTCGGCTCGGCCAACAACCAGCTGGCAACCGACGCCGACGCCCTCCGCCTGGCCGAGCGCCACGTCCTCTACGCCCCCGACTTCGTGGCCAACGCCGGCGGCGTCATCAACATCGCCGAGGAGCCCCACGGTTACAACCGGGAGCGGGCCTACACGCGCATCAGCACCATCCACGAGAAGCTGCTGGCGGTGTTCGCCCGGGCCGACTCCGAGCGGATCACCCCCGCCGACGCGGCCAACCGCCTCGCCGAGGAGCGGATCGCCCAGCTCAGTAGGGTCCGCCTGATTCGGGGAGGGGAATAGGGGGCGGAGTGGCCAGGCGGGTGTAGATGTTGCCCAGCCGCGCCGCACCTTTGCGCAGCAGGAGCAGGACCACCGGCAGCACCAGCACCCAGACCCGGGCGAGGTTGGCGTCCTCCCACGGGTCGGGCCGGAACGTGGCCGACTGCAGGAAGGGCCACAGCCCCACCATCACCGTGACGCCGACCGCCCCGAGCGCGAGGTCGATCGTGCGGCGGGCGTTGGCCGCGTCGAGGTCGTGGCGCAGCAGCACGGTCACCAGCAGCCAGGCGGCTGCGAACACGGTCGGGACCAGGCCGTAGAGCGCCCCGAAGTAGGCGCCGACCAGCGTGCCGAGCACCGGGACCAGCAGGGTCCCCGCCGCCGCGCCGGCCAGCGCCGCGATCATCACCCCCCACAGGAACGCCTGGACCGCCAGCCCCATCAGCGCTTCCCGGGTGGGTGCGACAGGGCCCTCGTACCGCTCGAAGACGACGCTCTCCCCCGCGTACTCGACGTGGAGGCCGGCGAGGTCGCGGATCGCCAGCCGCACCAGCCAGTAGAGGACCAGCGCGTGGAGCACGAGGGAGCCGTTGACCGTGAGCCAGGCGTCGTGCCAATCCGGGTCGGTCACGTCGCCGCCGTGGATCCGCAGCTTGACCAGCACCACCACGCCGACGGCGAAGAGGGCGACGGCGAGCTCCCGGTGGAACGACCGCACGTCGGTCAGCGGCCAGTGGTTGAGCGCCACCAGCACGACGACGACCGCCATCAGCAGCGGGACGAAGCCGAAGAAGAACCCGATGTCGGTCGAGTCGACCAGTCCGGCGTCGTCGTCGGCCAGGCCGGCCAGCATCACGAGCCCGGTGGTGGCCGGCGCCAACGCACCGAGCAGCGCGGCCCACAGGACTGCTCGCACGCCGATCAGCCCGAAGGCGAACCGGGGCCGCCACTCGGGGTCCTGGTCGGCGGGCACGGGCGGGCGGCCGGCCATGGCGTCGAGCACCCACAGCGCCCGCGCGCCGCGCTCGTCCGCGGTCCACTCGCCTCGCCCGGCCGTCACACGCATGAGTATCCACCCTCACGCCTCATCCCAGACGGATACCTCGCGGACCGATGGGCGCAGACCCGGCACAACCGACCAGGTCGCGCCGGAAGTGGCGAGCCCTGCCCAGAGTGGTCGCCGACCACCACTAGTCTCGGGGCCCATGAGTGCGCAGGCCGAGCTCGCTTGGCACATCGAGCCGAACGGGCCTCTGGTCGGCGAGGTCACGGTGTCGGGGTCGAAGAACGCCGTGACCAAGCACATGGTCGCGGCCACGCTCGGCACTGCCCCCTGCAGCATCACCAACGTGCCCGCCGTGGGCGACGTCGGCATCACCGCCGACATCCTCACGTCGCTCGGCGTGGGCGTCAGCATCGACGGCGACCGCATCGACATCGAGCCCACCGCCACCCCTGGCGCCAACGTCCCGCTCGAGTTCACCGGCCTGAACCGCATCCCGATCCTGCTGCTCGGCCCACTGCTGCACCGCAACCATGAGGCGTTCGTGCCGCTGGTCGGCGGCGACCGCATCGGCCAGCGCCCGGTCGACTTCCACATCGCTGCACTGCAGGCCATGGGCGCCGACATCAGCGTCGAGGACGACGGCATCCGCGCCCGCGCCGACCGGCTGAAGGGCGCCCGCATCACGCTGCCCTACCCCAGCGTCGGCGCCACCGAGAGCGTGCTGCTCACCGCCGTGCTGGCCGAGGGGCGCACGGTGCTTCGCAACGCGGCCATCGAGCCCGAGGTCACCGAGCTCGCCCTGTTCCTCCAGCGGATGGGCGCCCGCATCGGCTTCAGCCCCGACCGCCGCATCGTCGTCGAGGGCGTCGAGCAGCTGGGCGGGGCCACGACCCGGCTCGAGGGCGACCGCCTGGAGGCCTTCTCCTACCTCGTCGCCGGGCTCATGACCGGCGGGCGCGTGCGGGTCGCCGGCTGCGCCCAGGATCGCCTCGTCACCGCCATCAACACCTTGCAGGGCATGGGCGCCACGTTCGCCATCACGGACGACTGGATCTCGGCCAGCGCCGAGGACGGGCTCCGGCCCGCCGCCGTGCAGACCGACACCCACCCCGGGTTCATGACCGACTGGCAGCCGCCGCTCATCGTGCTCATGACCCAGGCGGAGGGCATGTCGGTCATCCACGAGACCGTCTATGAGGACCGGCTCGGCTACGTCGAGGCGCTGATCGCCATGAACGCCGAGATCGAGCTGTTCGACACCTGCCTCGGTGGGCCGGCGTGCCGCTTCCACGACTCCTCGGCTGTGCACTCCGCCGTCGTTCGGGGTGTCACCAAGCTCCACGGCGCCGAGGTCACCATCCCCGACGTGCGGGCCGGCTTCTCGTCGGTCATCGCCGCCGCGGTGGCCGAGGGGCCGTCAGTGCTCCACGGCATCGGCCACCTGGAGCGCGGCTACAACCAGCCCTTCGAGACGCTCCAGTCGCTCGGCCTGCGCATCGAGCGCGTCGAGCTCCCGTAGCTACGCTGGCCGGCCGTGCTTCTCTTCGCGGCTGACGACGGCGGATCCGGCCTGCTCGGCGGCGCCGACTTCCTCGCCTGGATCGTGCTCGCCCTCGGGGGCGCGATGGCTGTCGGCAGCATCCTCGCGCTGGTGCGCCCACCCGAGCAGACCAAGGAGGGCGAGCTCGAACGGGCGCCGTTCGGCCGCAGCGTCGCCATGGCCGCGCTCGGCAGCCTGGCCGCGATCTGGGCCCTGGCAACCCTCCTGACGAAGTAGCTCAGGGCTCCTTCGCGCCCGGCAGCGAGCGGCATCCGGCGGTTCCGAAACACGTCAGTGCACGTCAAGACACCCGCAGAATGCGCAGTTTTTGGGTCCGACCTGGTTAGTGTTTCAAAACGATGACCGTTCCGACGGTGATTGGCTGGCGAGAGTGGGTGGCGTTCCCGGATCTCGGTGGCGTGGCGGTGAAGGCGAAAGTCGACACCGGGGCGCGTTCTTCGACCCTGCACGCGTGGGATGTCGAGGTGGTCCCCGGGAGCTCTCCGCCGCGCCTGCGCTTCGTCCTCCACCCCCTCGAGGACGACGAGACGTTCGGGATGCGGGTCGAGGCACCACTGGTCGACGTGCGCGACGTTCGGTCCAGCAACGGCGACGTCGAGAGGCGGCCCGTTGTACGAACCGCGCTGTCGTTGGCCGGGCGCCGGTTCCGCATCGACCTGACCTTGACACGGCGTGATGAAATGGGCTTCCGCATGCTGCTGGGCCGGTCGGCCATCCGCCGCCGATTCATGGTTGACCCGAACCGATCCTTCGTAGCCGGCGGCAGTACAGTCACGCCTCCCGCTCGTCACCGGTTACCTCGTGAAGATCGCCATCCTGTCGCGCAACCCGAGCTTGTACTCAACCTGCCGTCTGCGGGAGGCCGCTGAGGCGCGCGACCACGAAGTCAAGGTCATCGACTACCTGCGCTGCTACATGAACATCACGGCGCACCGGCCGACCGTGATCTTCCAGGGCGAAGAGCTGACCGACATCGACGCCGTCATCCCGCGCATCGGGGCGTCGCACACCTTCTACGGCACGGCCGTGGTGCGGCAGTTCGAGATGATGGGCGTGTTCACCGCCAACGAGTCCCAGGCCATCAGCCGGGCGCGGGACAAGCTGCGGGCGCTGCAGCTGCTGGCCCGCAACGGCATCGGCCTGCCGGTCACCGGGTTCGCCCACTCCACCAAGGACATCGACGGCCTGCTGGACACCGTCGGCGGGCCGCCCGTGGTGATCAAGCTCACCGAGGGCACCCAGGGCGTCGGCGTGGTGCTGGCCGAGACGAAGAAGGCGGCCGAGGCCGTCATCGTCGCGTTCCGCCAGCTGAACGCCAACATCCTGGTGCAGGAGTACATCAAGGAGGCCCGGGGCGCCGACATCCGGGCGTTCGTCGTGGGCGGCCGGGTGGTCGCGGCGTTCAAGCGCCAGGGCGGGCCGGGCGAGTTCCGCTCGAACCTCCACCGGGGCGGATCGGCCGAGAAGGTCAAGCTGACGCCCGAGGAGCGGTCGATCGCCGCCCGGGCGTCGAAGACGATGGGCCTCAACGTGTGCGGTGTCGACGTCGTGCGATCGACCCACGGGCCGGTCGTGCTCGAGGTCAACAGCTCGCCGGGGCTCGAAGGCATCGAGAAGACCAGCGGCATCGACGTGGCCAGCCGCATCATCCAGTTCGTGGAGAAGGGCCACCACGAACGGCCCCGGCGGCGGCGCGCCTCCCACGGCTAGGGGATCCCCTAGGGAGCTCTGAGGCCGAGGCCTGATTCTTCGGGCCGTCGATCGATCGGACACTCGTCGTCATGGCTACGACGACTGCGCCTGCGTCCACGATCGACACCCTGGTGGACGCCACCCCGGCGTCCCGTGACCGGGTGGTCGACTTCCTCCGTGCGGTGAGCATCGGTGTGGTGGTGCTGTGGCACTGGACGTTCTCGATCACCCATTGGCGGGACGGCTCGTTGCGGATGCCGAACCCGATCGACACCGTGCCCGGCCTGTGGTCCCTGACCTGGCTGCTCCAGGTCATGCCGCTGTTCTTCCTGGTGGGCGGGTACTCGAACCTGGCCGGGTGGTCGTCGACGCCGGTCGCTGGCGCGTTCTGGCGCAAGCGGTTCAGCCGGCTGCTGCGACCGGTGGCGGTGTACGTCGGGATCTGGGCCGTCGCCGACCTGGCGTGGCAGGCGAGCGGGGGGCGCAGCGTCCTCGACTGGGGCCTGGTGGTGTTCGTGCCGCTGTGGTTCCTCGGTGTCTACGCCGGGGTTGTCGCCCTGGTGCCGCTGACGGCGCGGCTGCACTCCTGGCGGCCGGTGGCGACGCTGGCCGTACTGGTGGGGGGCATCGCGGCGTGCGACATCGCCCGGCTCGGCTACGACCTCGGCGAGGTCCGCGTGCTCGGGTCGGTCCTGGTCTGGGTGTTCTGCCACCAGCTCGGCTACTTCTGGCGGGACGGGACGCTGACCCCTCATGGCCGGGCGGTGGCGTTGGCCGGCCTCGGCGGGCTGGCGGCGCTCACGACCTTCGGGCCCTACTCGCATTCGATGGTCGCCACCCGGGGCGAGGGCGTCAGCAACATGTCGCCGACCACGGCGTGCATCGCCGCCCTCGCGGTCTTCCAGCTGGGCGTCGTGCTCACCATCGCTCCTCGGCTGCGGGGCTGGCTGCAGCGGCGCAGCGTCTGGCGCTCGGTGGTGGCCGCCAACGGCGTCGCCATGACCGTCTTCTGCTGGCACATGACGGCCCTGGTCGGCTTCATCGGCCTGTACCAGGCGGCCGGGTTCACGCTCGGCTCGCAGGCCACCGCCGGTTGGTGGCTGGCGCGGCCGCTGTGGATCGCCGGCCCGGGCCTCCTGCTGGCGGGGCTGGTGGCGGTGTTCGCCCGGGTCGAGCTGCCCACCCGTAACCTCAGGTCCGATGGAGTCGGGTGACGTCGACGACGAGGCCGTGCGGGCCCGGGCGATGGCTGCGGTCAGCGACGCCCTGGTGGGCGCGGCCACCGACCTGTCGCTCGACGCCGTGCTGGAGCGGCTGGTGTCGGCGGCCCGCAACCTGGTGGGCGCCCGCTACGCGGCGCTCGGGGTGCCCGACGGCGAGGGCGGGTTCGCCCGGTTCATCACGGCCGGCATGGACGACGAGCTGGTCGAGGCGCTCGGGCCGCTGCCCCGCTCCCACGGGCTGCTCGACGCCATGCTCACCCAGCCCGAGCCGTACCGAACCGCCGACATCCGCCTCGACCCCCGGTTCCGGGGGTGGTGGCCGTCCCGGCATCCCGACATGCGGTCGTTCCTCGGCTACCCGATCCTGCTGCGGGGCGACATCATCGGCGCCTTCTACCTGACCGACAAGATCGGGGCCGAGGAGTTCGACGTTACCGACGAGCACCTGATCAGCATCTTCGTCCCCCATGCCGCGGTGCTGGTCGAGCACGCCCGGCTGTACGAGCAGAGCCGGGAGCTGAGCGTGGCCGGGGAGCGGGATCGCATCTCCCGGGAGCTGCACGACGCCCTGACCCAGACGTTGTTCGGGGCTCGGCTCGCCGTGCAGACGGCGGCGCACGCGTTGGGGACGGACACGCCCGACGTCTCGACTGCCAGCGAGCGGGTCGGGCGGGCGAGCCGGCTGCTGGACGAGGCGTTCGGGGAGCTGCGGACGTTGATCTACGACCTCCAGCCGCCCGACCTGGCCGTCGACGGGCTGGTGGGTGCGCTGCGCAAGCACCTCGACCTCGTGGGCCGGACCAGCGAGCTGACCGTCTCGCTGGCGGTCTCGGGTGCCCTGCCGTCGTTGCCGGCGGAGACCGAGCGGCAGCTGCTGCGGATCGTGCAGGAGGCGCTGGCCAACGTGGTGCGGCACGCGTCGGCGTCGAAGGTGACGGTCACGGTGGGCGCCCGCAACGGGAAGGGCCATGTAGTGGTGCTCGACATCACCGACGATGGCGTCGGGTTCGACCCGTCGTCGATGGGCGGCGTCCGCAGCCGGCGACTGGGGCTGACCTCGATGTCGGACCGGGCGCATGCCGTGGGCGGCAAGCTCACGATCCGGTCGGCGCCGGGCGAGGGCACCACCATCCACGCCGAGGTGCCCGTTGGCTGACGGCTCGGCGGACATCCGGGTCGTCGTGGCCGACGACCACCCTGTAGTGCGGGAGGGGTTGCGGTCGTTCCTGTCGTCCCGGCCGGGCATCGACGTGGTGGCCGAGGCCGGGTCGGCCGACGAGGCAGTGGCCGCGGCGGCGGCCCATTCGCCGGACGTGGTGCTGGTCGACCTGATGATGCCGGGCGGGGGGATCGAGACGCTGGGTCGGCTGGCGGCGCTGCCGTCGCCGCCGCGGACGCTCGTGCTGACCAGCTTCGTCGGCGACGACAAGGTGCTGCCCGCGCTGCGGGCCGGGGCCGCCGGCTACCTGCTGAAGGACGTCGACCCGGCCGACCTCGAGGCGGCGATCCGGACGGTGCACCGGGGCGGCAGCGTGCTCGGGCCCGCGGTGGCGAACCGCGTCATCGACCAGGCGACTACCTCCCGGCCGGCCGATGACGACCGGTTGTCCGAGCTCACCGCCCGGGAGCGGGAGGTGCTGGCGCTGCTGGGCCAGGGCATGTCCAACCGCCAGATCGCCGAAGCCCTGTACGTGGCCGAGAAGACGGTGAAGACCCACATGAGCTCGATCCTCACCAAGCTCCGGGTCCACGACCGCACCCAAGCCGCGCTCTACGCCGCCCGTCACGGCGTGACCTAGCCCCACCCTGCCTGGGTGCGGCGGTCCTAGGCCTGGGGGCCTAGGCAGAACCGGTCTCGCGGCCGATGGCGGCTGAGCTGCGGATTCGTAGGTTGCGGCCATGACGCACAACCCCACCGCATTGATCACCGGAGCCTCCCGGGGCCTGGGGCTCGCATTGGCCCGTGACCTCGCGGAGGACGGCTGGCACCTCATCGTCGACGCCCGCACCGAGGCGCCGCTGCGGGAGGCCGCCGACGAGCTCGGCCGGCTGACTGTCGTCCACGCGTTGGCGGGCGACGTGACCGACCCGGCCCATCGGACCGACCTCGCCGCCGCTTCGGCCGCTTCGGGCGGGCTCGATGCCGTCGTGCTGAACGCCAGCACCCTAGGGCTCAGCCCGATGCCGGCGGTCCTCGACCATCCGCTCGACGTGCTGCGTCGGATCTACGAGGTCAACACGTTCGCACCGCTGGCCCTGACCGGGGAGTTGCTCCCCCACCTGCGGCCCGGCGCCCGGGTGGTGGCGATCACGTCCGATGCCGCCGTCGAGGCCTACGAGGGCTGGGGCGGCTACGGGTCATCGAAGGCAGCGCTGGAGCATGCCTTCGCGGTGATCGGCGAGGAGCACCCCGAGCTGCGGGTGTACCGGGTCGACCCCGGCGAGATGCGGACGCAGATGTACCAGGAGTCGGCGCCGGGCGAGGACATCTCCGACCTGCCGCCCCCGTCGGCCAGCGTGCCGGGGTTGCGAGCCCTCCTCACCGGCGACCTACCGAGCGGGCGGTACCTGGCCCGGGAGGTCCCGATCCGCGAGGAGGTGCCCCGATGAGGGTGCTGACCGGCCAGGTCTTCGGCGCCGCCCCCGCCCCGACCACGACCACCGGCCCGGCGTTCGTACCGGCCGGGTCGTCGCTGCCGGGGGCACCCGCCAAGGATGGCCGGCACCGGGATGTCGGCCCGGGCTCGGCTTCCGGTTCGGTCCCAGCGGGTCGGGTGCGGGAGCGACGGCTAGGGCCCCGGGCGCCGCTGGAGTCGACCGGGAGGCGGCGGGATGACGCCCGGCTGCTGGTGGCCGGGCGCTCCGACCGGGGGCTGGTGGAGGCGACGATGGCCGACCTTCCACGATTCCTCGACCCCGGCGACGTCGTGGTGGTGAACAACTCCGCGACCCGACCCGCCGCGATCGTGGCGTCCGACCCCCGTTACCCCGACCTGGTGATCCATCTGTCGACCGAGCAGGACGAACCGAACGAGTGGGTCGTCGAACCCCGCCACGATCTGGGCGCAGGCACGTCCCCCTGGCTCGACTTCGAGCCGGCTAGCCCGATCCACCTCCCCGCCGGCGCCACGGTCGAGCTCCTGTCGCCCTACTCGCCGGCCGGCCACTGGCACCGTTCGGTCGATGCCGAAGGTGCCCGGCGCCTGGTGACGGCCGACGGTGCGGCGTTCGGCGGCCTGACCAGCGCCGACCCTGCCGATCCCGGCAGCGCTGGTGCCGGCGCGGTGGGGCCGGCAGCCAACACCGGGCGGGTGCGGTTGTGGCGGGCGAGGGTGCGGTTGCCGGTGGGGGTCGACGAGTACCTCGATCGGTTCGGACGGCCGATCCGGTAC
>Ga0075420_100000660_pt1 | contig 27884 bp, 22 predicted proteins | sample SoiMetdeltSBSDD4_FD_75296 | JGI IMG/M metagenome (GOLD analysis project Ga0075420, IMG submission 75296) | Bulk soil microbial communities from a Populus tree surrounding site in Tennessee, USA - Soil MetaG P. deltoides SBSDD4 | ecosystem: Environmental > Terrestrial > Soil > Tree plantation...
CATTCCTCGACAGGAACGATCTGAAAATCGGTCTGGATCAGGCGCAGCGTGATGCGGAGTCCTACTATCTGGTCGGCTACGAGCCGCTCGAGACCGGCAAGAAGGGAACCTACCGCGCGGTCAGGATTGTTACGACCCGGCCCGACGTCACGCTGCGTTATCGGCACGGCTATTACGCGATGAGCGACCGGGAGAGAGCGAACGCCGACGTCGAGGGTGCGATGCAGACGCCGTCGGCCTTCAGACGCGACGGATTCCTGGTCGCGGCCACGACCGTCGAGCGGACGCTTCAGATCGATGTCCGCATCCCTTCGAGTGCTCTCCGCATCCGGCGCACCGGCGCCACCGAGCGCGCGACGTTCGTGGTGCACGCCGAACTGCGCTCGACGACGGGGAAGCGCAATGTGAAGGCGCTGCCTGGCAAGGACGTCGTGCTGGATCTGAGCCCGGAGCGCATGAACGCGATTCGCGCCAGCGACAAGGTCGCGGTGCGCCTCGACTCACCGGCACCGTCGCCGGGCACGTACCTGCTCACCGTTGTCGCGCGGGACAGCGGCGGGTGGATTGCGGCGAATCTCAGCGAGATCGTGGTGGCGAGATAGCACGGCGACCGTCTATTTCCTGACCATCTCCGTCTCCTGGTGATGCGCCACGAGCCACTTCCCGTTGCGCCGGGTCCAGACGGTCGATGCAATCGTCACCTGCTGGGCTGACCGGTCTTTCGAGCTTCCGGTCGCGATCCAGGAATAGTCCACGATCGCTGAATTCTCATCGAGCCGGACGACGTGAGGATTAACCATGCCCCAGTCGCTGTCCTGGAAGGCCTCCAGTCCGTTCACCAGCAGGTTCAACGGGATGAAGCCCTGGTTGGTCGCCCAGACACCCTCCGGGAGGACGAGCGAGTTGAACGCTGCCTTGTCCGCCGTTGCCACCGCGGCATGGAGTGCCCGCTCGTTGGCGAGCAACGTCGCTTCGAGAGCATCCGGCGGTTTGGCGGCGGGTTTCTGTGGCTGGTCGGTCACGGCGAGTGCCAGGACAATCGACGGCAGGATCGCAACGGTCTTCGACATTTCAGCTGTCCTCTGCCTTTTGACGCTCGGCCCAGGTCGCCGGCCTCATCGATGATTCGAGCCTGCATGGGCACGTCCTCGGCGCCAGGTAACTATAGACAGATTCACAAGGCGCCCAGAACGGGATTGGTAAGATAAACATCGTGACTTCAGCCGGCACCGCCTCCTCGCGTTTCGAGGACGGCTACAACGCATTCAAGGCCAGGCGCCTGGATCTGAATTTGACCCGTGGCAAGCCATCGTCGGCACAGCTCGACTTGAGCTTGCCGCTTCTCGAGCTGCCGCGGCCCGACGACTATCAGGCCGAGGACGGGACAGACTGCCGGAACTATGGCGGCCTGCAAGGACTGCCTGAAGCCCGCCGGCTGTTCTCCGGCCTCCTGGGCGCACCGCCTGAACAGGTTGCGGTGGCCAATAACTCGAGCCTCGCGTTGATGCACGATGCCGTGACGTTCGCCCTGCTCAAAGGCACCTGTGATAACGCGAAACCCTGGTCGCGGGAGCGCGAGGTCTCATTCTTGTGCCCGGTGCCGGGCTACGACCGGCATTTCAGGATCTGCGAGGACTACGGGATCAGGATGATTCCGGTCGCGCTCGGGGACAACGGACCGGACATCGACGAGGTCGAGCGGCTGGTCGCGAGCGATGCCTCCATCAAGGCGATGTGGTGCATGCCGAAGTACAGCAACCCGACCGGAGCGGTGTATTCGGACGCCGTGATCGAGCGGCTCGCGGCGATGCCGGCCGCCGCGCCCGACTTCCGGCTGCTCTGGGACAACGCCTACGCGTGCCATCACCTGACGGCCGAGCGCGTGGCCATCGCCAACGTCCTCGAGCTCAGCGAACGGCACGGACACGCCAACCGCCCGCTGGTATTCGCCTCGACCTCGAAGATCACGCTCGCGGGCGCCGGGCTGGCTCTGTTCGCCGCGTCGCCGGCGAACGTCAAATGGCTGCTGGCCCGGGTCACTCCGCGGACGATCGGTCCCGACAAGATCAATCAGCTTCGTCACGTGCGGTTCTTGCAGAACGAGGCGGGCATCCACACGCTGATGGAGCGTCACCGCGCGATCATCGCGCCGAAGTTCCGGGCGGTTCTGGACCTGTTCACGTCCATGCTCTCGGACACTCCCGGCGTGAGCTGGACGACGCCGAAAGGGGGCTACTTCATCAGCCTCTCGGTCCCCCGGGGCTGCGCCCGACGCGTCGTGCAGCTCGCGAAAGAAGCCGGCCTCGAGCTGACCCCGGCGGGGGCCACTCACCCGTACGGTAAGGACCCGGACGACCGCGTCATCCGGATTGCGCCAACATTTCCGGAGCTGGCCGACGTGAAGCAGGCGGCGGAAGGCGTCGCCTGGTCGGTGCTGATGGCTGCTAACGCCGCCTGAACGGGGCGGGTCACCCGCTCGACCCTCGAAACGATCACTGCGCACCCGGACCGCGGACGACGACGCCACCCTTCATGACGAAGGACACCCGTTCCATCACCTTGATGTCCTTCAGTGGATCCCCGGGCACGGCAACCAGATCGGCGAGTTGGCCCGGAGCGATGGTTCCACGATCGCCCACGCCCAGCAGATCGGCGGCACCGCTCGTAGCGGTACGGATGGCTTCGATCGGCGTCATGCCGTATCCCACGTAGACTGCGAACTCGCGGGCGTTGACTCCGTGAGGGTAGACGGCGGCGTCGGTACCGAAAGCGATCTTCACGCCTGCCTTGATCGCCTGCCTGTGACTCTCCTGCGCCAGCGGAATGATCTGTTTCGCCTTGGCGGCGATCGGTGGCGGGAGCAGGTCGAGCGGCATCGCGGTGAGGAGGTACGCGGTCGGGACTAGATATGTCCCCTTCTTTTTCATGAGCGCGATGATTTCGTCGTTGAGCATCGACCCATGTTCGATCGACGCAACGCCAGCCTTCACAGCGGCGAGGATTCCCTGCGTGCCGTGCGCGTGCGCGGCAACCTTGAGCCCGTGACGCGCTGTCTCTTCGACGATGGCCCGGATCTCGTCGTCCGACAGCTGCTGCGCCCCGACTGTGGCATCGAACGACAGCACGCCGGCGGTCGCGCAGATCTTGATCACGCGGGCGCCATGCTTGATCTGGTAGCGGACCCCGCGTATCGCCGCGTCGACGCCGTCGACGATGCCCTCCTCCGGACCACCTTCGAGAATACCCGGTGCCCATCCAGTGGCGTCGCAGTGTCCGCCAGTGATCCCGAGCGCGTGCGCCGAGGCGATCATGCGGGGGCCCGGCACGAGGCCGGCATCGATCGCTTTCATGAGCGCGATATCCGCGAAGCCGCCGGCGGCGACATTCCGAACCGTGGTGAAACCCGCTTCGAGGGTTCGCTTCGCATTCCGGGCGCCGCGCAACGCGGCATCCGCAGGGAGCTCTCGGACGTCACGTGTCACCCAATCGCCCTCGAGGTCGCCCGTCAGGTGGGTATGTGCGTCGATCAGCCCCGGCAGCAGCGTCACGTCGCCGAGATCGACGGTTCGGGCGCCGGCAGGAATCTCTCCGCCCACGCTCGTGATTCGCCCGTCCTGGACGACGACGACTGCCTGGGCGCGTATCTGACCAGCGGCGACGTCGAGCCATCGCGCTGCGCGCAGAATGAGCGGGGCTGGCGGCTGTGCGAACGTGGATGCACAGAGCACGACAACGAACAACGCGCTGAGACGACGCATGCGACTAGGGTATTCGACTGAAGATGCCCATTCAATGACGGGCCGAATACTACTTGACTCGCACAGTGGGGAGGTTCATGCTCCAGGCAAACAGCCTCGAAGGAGGCAGCCGTGGAAGTGCCACCGGACTAGTTGGCGCCTCACGGGGTTCTGTCGCGCACGCGCCGCACGGCTTTCCGGATTGCCACGACTTCGCTCGCGGCCATATACAAAAGATCCGGTGCACGCGGTCTCACCCAATCTCAGGCCCGACAGAACCCCGCGCAGGTCTCTCCTTTACTTCAGTTCAACTTCGATCACGCGCACCGGCGTCTTGCCAGGGTTCGTCGGTTCGTGTGTCACGTTCGCCTCGCGAAACCCGGCGCCGCCGCGGTCCAGTTTCGCTGTCTCGGTCTTGCCGTCCGGGTACCGGAACACCAGCGTGCCGCCGTCGATCACCACTCCCACATGCGGCAGCTTGTGCGTGTGCATGCCGGTGACGCCCGGCGGGAAGCTGACGTCGCGCACGCGCACGCGATCGTTCTCGAGCACGACCTTGACGTTGGCTTCGGCTTTTTGAGGCGCGGCTTGAAAGGAGTCGGTCGCGCTTGCGAGAGCCGGCGCGGCGCCCGCCATGGCGGCGGCGGTCAGAGCCGCGCCCGTGGCAATACCCGCTATGAACAGTGAGAAGCGTGTTTTCATGCGGGGATTTTATCTTGGGACGCTTTAGCGGCAGTGGGGTTAACTGGCGGACTGGATCAGCATTATTTGGTTTGCGTCGCGGGGGCCCCACCCCCGCGACGCCGCGTGGGGCCCCACCCCCACGCGAGCGGGCGGGGGTGGGGCCCCGCCCGCAAACCAAATAATGCTGACAGAACCCACGACAAACCCGGACGTTCAATACGACTAACACACGCGTTCGAGGAAGGGACGCAGCGCGGCAGTGAAAGCGTCTGGCTGCTCGAGGAAGGGAAAGTGCCCGCACTCGGGCAGCACGGCCTGCTCCGCGTCCGGGAGTTGCCGCACGAATTCGCTGACGAGATCCGGGGGCGCGTACTGATCTTCGCTCCCGCTGATCGAGAGGCAGGGGACCTGGACGTGTGCCGGGAGTCCGGACGCGGAGGCGCCGATCAGGATGCGGCAGCAGCGCGCGTAGGTGTCCGGATCCTGCTCGTCGATGAGCCGTTCGAACAGTCCGACGAGCTCGGGCTGACGCTCGCGCACGACCGTGGCAAAGTTCGCCGACGCCACCGCGGCGCCGGTGCCGTGGATACCGTGGCGCGTCACGGTGTCGGCGCGGAGCGCCAGCCGATCCTTGATCTCGGGTCGGGCTTCCGGAAGGCCGCCGACGAACACGCTCGCCCGGATCGAGCCTGGCCAGGCATCCGCGGCATGCAGCGCGATGATCGTGCCCATCGAGTGACCCAGCAGCACGACCGGTTCACCCGCGCGATGGAGCACCACGTCTTCGATGTCGGCGACCCACGCGGCCATCGAGACCCGCCCGGCCGGCGCGACGCTGCGGCCGGTCCCGGGCAGGTCGATGGAGATGATGCGGTAGTCAGCACCGAGCCGGCGCGCCAGGCCGGTGAAGAACCACGCGCCGCCGCCGAGGCCGTGCACCGCAAGGATGGGGGTGCCACTGCCCGTATCTTCCAGGTAGATCTCGACGCCGGATCGGCAGACGAACCGTTCGCTGCTGCCCATTCCCTACGCGGGAACGGCGGCCTGCAGGCAGGCGAAGATCTCGCGGTAAAACGCCGGGTGGGCCTGCCAGGTCGGCGCCGACACGATCCGGCCGTCGCGCACGACGTCGGCCTCGACCCAGTGGGCGCCGACCGCTTCGGCCTCGATGCGCACGTGCTCGTAGCAGGTCACCTTGCATCCGTCGAGCAGGCCGGCGGCCGCCAGCAGTTGCACGCCGTGGCAGATGCTGAAGATCCATTTCCCCTGGCGGTCGAACTCCCGGATGATGCCAATCAGGCGCGCATCGTTCCTCAGGTATTCCGGGGCGCGCCCGCCGATCAGCACCACGGCCTCGTACTGGTCGACGACGACATCGTGGAAGGCAATGTCGGACTGCATCCCGTAGCCAGGAGCCTCGCGGTAGGTGTCCCATCCCGGCTCGAAGTCGTGCATCACGAGATGCATGCGCTTTTTCGACGGCGCCGCCACGCGCGTGGTGTAGCCGGCTTCCTGAAACCGGTGGACGGCGAACCAGGTTTCGTAGCTCTCGCCGCCATCTCCAGTCACGATGAGGATGTTCTTGGACATATGAAGATCCTTACTCCAGCAGCAACGGTTCCTCGCGCATGTCGGTCGACGGGCGCAGCTCGGGATGCTTCTGCAGTAGACGCACGCACGTATTCCACCGCAGGATCGCGTCGTCGTTCCCGTGCGGGCGGACGGCTTCGGCGCGTTCGAAGCAGTCGAGCGCGTCCATCAGCCAGTCGTAGGCACCGTACGGTGTCGCGCCGCCCCGGTCCAGGTGCGCGCGGGCGCGCCGTTCGGCGACCAGGCCGCTGTAGTAGAGGCGCTCGTACTCGTTCTGCAGCTGGCCGGCGAGCTGCTGCGCGCGGACTGCCGCCCCGCTGCCGTCGCCACAGCGGTCCGACAGGGCGAGCAGCAGCATGACCTTCGCCTGCTGGTTCTGTGGATCGATTTCGAGGATGTCGAGGCAGATGCTCTCGGCCTCGTCAGGCTCGTTCAACAGCCGATAGCGTTCAGCCTTGGACAACGCCGATTCGATCGCGTCCCTCGACAACGGTTTCAGGTTGAACATGGCTCCTCCGGGTTCAGGGTTCCAGGTGCCGGGTTCCAGGTTCGGTTCGGGGTTCTCGGTTCGGTTCAGGGTTCGGGGTTCAGGGTTCCAGCTTCGGTGCTGGTTCGAGGAGCCGAACCTTGAACCTCGAACCGAACCCGGAACCCGGAACCGAACCTGGAACCCTGCACCCCGAACCCTGAACCTACTTGAAAACCCGCAACAGCCTCGTCAACGGATCATAAAACCGATCCACGACCCGCTCCTTCAGCGGAATGATCGCATTCTCGGTGATCGTGATGTGCTCCGGGCACACGTTGGTACAGCACCGGGTGATGTTGCAGTAGCCGATGCCGTCCGCGTCCTTCAGATCGGCGAGCCGTTCCTCCGTGTCCAGCGGGTGCATTTCGAGCGCCGCATTGTACAGAAGGAACCGGGGTCCTACGAACCCGTCATGGAGATGGTGGTCCCGGAGGATGTGGCACACATCCTGGCACAGGTAGCACTCGATACACTTGCGGAATTCCTGGACGCGGTCGACTTCACGCTGCTGCATCCGCCACGTGCCGTCGGGCGCGTCGGGCTTGCGGGGCTTGAAAGGCTTGATCCGCTGCTTCACCCGGTAGTTCCAGGAGACGTCAGTCACGAGATCCCTGATGAGGGGAAACGCCTTGATCGGCTCGACCGTGACCGGCTTCGACAGATCCAGCGTGTCGAGCCGGGTCATGCACATCAGCCGCGGCTTGCCATCGATCTCCGCCGAGCAGGATCCGCACTTGCCCGCCTTGCAGTTCCACCGGACGGCGAGGTCGCCGGCCTGATCGGCCTGGATGCTGTGCACCGCATCGAGCACCACCATGCCCTCGCTGACCTCGGTCGGGTAATCCTCGAATCCGCCTCGGTCGGCGTTCCCGCGCCAGATTCTGAAGGTGGCTTTTGTCATTTATTGTCCTCGATGACCTGCCTGAGCTCCTCCGGCATCGGCGGGATCGGCACGCGCAGAACCTGCATCGTGCCATCGGGACCGCGACGGACCGACACATTGAACGTGGCGCAGGCCGGATCCTTCCCGGGGTAGTCCTGGCGGAAGTGACCGCCCCGGCTTTCTTTCCGCTCGATCCCCGAACGTGTGATCGCCTCGGACACGGTCAACAGGTTGCCGAGGTCCTGGGCCGTGTGCCAGCCGGTGTTGTACTCGCGATGGCCGGTCACGCCGGCCTTCGCGGCCCGGGCCCTCAGCTCCTGCAACCCGACGAGCGCCTGCTGCATCTCGCGCTCGTCACGGACGATCCCGACGAGATCCTGCATCAGGTTCTGAAGATCCTGCTGAATCCTGAAGGGGTTCTCGGCGGTGTCGCCGCGGTCGAACGGCTCGAGCGCCCGCTTCATCGCCGTCTCGACCTGCGCGGGGTCGATGCGCGGCGCCGTGTGCTGCTTCGCGAATGCGGCACCATGTTCGCCGGCCCGCTTGCCGAACACCAGCAGATCCGACAGCGAGTTCCCGCCCAGCCGGTTCGCGCCGTTGATCCCGGCGGCGCACTCGCCGGCGGCGAACAGGCCGGGGATCGTCGACATCTGTGTGTCGGCGTCGACCCTCACCCCGCCCATCACGTAGTGGGTGGTCGGGCCGACCTCCATCGGCGTGGCGGTGATGTCGAGACCGGCGAGCTCCTTGAACTGGTGGTACATGCTCGGGAGCTTCTTGCGGATGTGCTCGGCGGCGTTCGGAATCTTCTCCTTGATCCACGAGATATCCAGGTACACGCCGCCATGTGGTGTCCCGCGCCCTTCCCGGACCTCCCGCATGATGCACCGGGCCACGTGGTCGCGGGTCAGGAGCTCGGGCGGTCGCCGCGCGTTCTTGTCACCTTGTGTATATCGCCACCCCTCCTCGGGATTGTCGGCCGTCTGGTTGCGGTAGTTCTCAGGGATGTCGTCGAACATGAAGCGGCGTCCCTGGCTGTTGCGGAGGACGCCGCCTTCGCCGCGGACCCCCTCGGTGACGAGAATGCCCTGGACGCTCGGCGGCCAGATCATCCCGGTGGGATGAAACTGGATGAACTCCATGTCGATGAGATCGGCACCGGCGTGATACGCGAGAGAGTGACCGTCTCCCGTGCCTTCCCAGCTGTTGCTGGTGATGCGATAGGCGCGCCCGATCCCGCCTGTGGCAAGAACGACTGCCGTCGCGCGAAACACCTTGAAGCGACCGCGCTCACGCTCGTAGCCGACGGCCCCGGCGATGCGGCCGCTGTCGAGCAGCAGCGACACCACGGTGAATTCCATGTGGACGTCGAGCCCGCGGTGGATGCCGTGATCCTGCAGCGTGCGAATCATCTCGAGCCCGGTGCGGTCGCCGACGTGCGCCAGGCGCGGGTACTTGTGGCCGCCGAAGTTGCGCTGCAGGATGCGGCCGTCCGCCGTGCGGTCGAACAGCGCGCCCCACGCCTCGAGCTCGCGCACCCGGTCGGGCGCCTCCTTCGCGTGCAGTTCGGCCATCCGCCAGTTGTTGACGTACTGGCCGCCACGCATCGTGTCGGCGAAGTGCACGCGCCAGCTGTCGCGGTCGTCGACGTTCGCGAGCGCCGCCGCCACGCCGCCTTCCGCCATCACCGTGTGCGCCTTGCCGAGGAGGGACTTGCACAGCAGGCCGACCCTGATTCCCGCCGCCGACGCCTCGATGGCCGCGCGGAGCCCGGCTCCGCCGGCGCCGATGACGAGCACATCGTGCTCGTGGGTTTCGTACGTCAGATGATCCTCCAGTCCGTGAGGATGCCCATCGAACAGAGCCTGACGTAAACATCCGCCAGCGCCACGCCGAACAGACTGGCCCACGCCCACCGCATGTGGTTGCAGTTCAGGCGGCAGGCCGCGTCGTACATCTTGGTCTGCACGGGACGGCCCGAGAACTGATCGAGCCGGCCTCCAACCAGGTGCCGGAACGAGTGACAGCCGAGCGTGTAGCCGGAGAGCAGGATCACGTTGGTGGCGAGGACGAGTGTGCCGACGCCGATCCCGAATGATTGCTGCCCGGTCGCGGGGTTCGTGAACCAGAAGGCTTTCCAGACGTCCCAGGCGAGCACGAACAGGAACCCGATCGCCAGATACAGGAAATACCGGTGCACGTTCTGGAAGATCAGCGGGAATGAGTTCTCGCCGCGATACGACTTGCGCGGCTCACCAACGGCGCATGATGGCGGGTCGGCCCAGAAGGCCTTGTAATAAGCCCCACGGTAGTAATAGCAGGTGAAACGGAAGCCGCCCGGTGCCCACAGGATCAGGATCGCGGCCGAGAAGGGCAGTGCGCCGGGCCACCAGGCGGGCTTCGCCCACGGCCCGAACCAGCTGTGCGGACCCTCTCCGAACAGCAGCGGCGAGTAGAACGGGGAGAGGTACGGCCCGTACTCATAGTGGTTGCCCTGGAAAGCCGCCCAGGTCGCATACACGACGAAGCCGCCGAGCACGAGGAACGTCAGCAGCGGCTGCGCCCACCAGGCATCGCGCCTCATCGTCTCGCCGAAGCCCCTCTGTTGCAGGGGGATCACTCGCTGCGTCATGCGTCGCTCCTCCTTCTCACAGTTCTCCGCCTGGCCGGAGACGCGAATCTCCAGCCATGGCGGGTATCTATTGTGGTGGATGCCGGAAACTCAGGACGTTGCCGGAACTTACTTCGTTTCGCCCGACGCGAAGCAGTAAAGCAGCCCTGCACCGCCAGTACTCACGAGCGCCTGCTGGCTGCAGCCCTTGGAAGCGTGGACTGAGTTCCACGAGGTCCCGGGGCCCCCGGTCCGGTCGTGATGACCGAGCTGTGCGGAGCCGGCGTCTTCACTCGTCCAGTTGTTGCAGGTGTGGTCGGCGCTGTCAGTGTATGCGCGCCCGTCAGGCTGTGAGCCGGTGAGAATATCGTGCTGGTTCGGCACCTGGGGACCGCCCGGGAATGCCACGCCGGGAACCTGTTCTCCCTTTTCATTCAGGGCCGTGGCCCTGGTCAGCGTGTTCCCGAGGCGCGCGAGTTCAAGCGTGTCGCCGTGGAGATGTTCGAGGTCGCGCGCGACCTGACCGCCCTTGACGTTGTTCCACGGGCCCTTCCCGATGCGATCGCGGGCGTTGACCGCGTTCGGACCCTGGGTGCTGAGATACGCGCGCCAGGTGCGGCCTCCGGCGCCGACCGCCGATGCCAGCGCCTGACAATGGGCATCGGCGCCGGCGAGCCCGCCAAGATTGCCACCCTTGCCGATCGGCGTGCTCGTCACGAAGAACGTCATCGGCGGTGGCGGCCCCTGATTGCCGCGGCCCTGCGGCTGCGCCGGCGCCTGTCCGGCCGGCGGCGTCTGCGGCTGACCGCCCTGCGCGATGACCACGCACGTGCCGAGCGTGACCATCACCAACGCGGCGCGTGTCGACCCTAAGCGTCTCATCGATATCCTCCGGGTGAAGCGTTCAGCGCATGCCGAACGCTCGCGCATGCTAACGAAAGCACGGGCATTATTGCAATTCGTAGACGACCGCGGTGCCGTTGCCGTCGTGCAGACGCGCAACCGGGACCAGGTTCAGCTCCTGAAGCGTCAGGATGACCTTACCCGCATCCGAGGGGACCTTGTAGAACGCCTCGTGCACGACCAGATACCGCACCCCTTCGCCCATCAAGTGCGCGATGGACCGGGCGTCCGGGAATCCCGCCAGTGCTCCGCGCCGTCGAAGGTAGCTCGGCGGATAGTAGCCGCTGTACCCGTTGACGATGGGGTACCAGGTGAACGTCGAGCTGTACAGATAGTTCGGGTCCGACCCTGGCAGGCCGCGCGGCATCGGAAAATGGGCGACCGGTCCGGGGGCACGGTGCCGCAGGAACTCGTCGAGCGGCGGAGCGTGTGTCGGATATCCGATCAGACGGAGCGGCGCAACCCAGTACTCCAGGAGCACAACCCCGACCAGCGCCGCCGCAGCATACGGACGGGCACGCGGGCTGAGCCTTCCGAGAACCGCCGTCGCGCCCCGTGCCGCCAGCACCCCCAGGAACAGCAAGAAAAAGATCGACGCCCGTGCCGGCGCCCGCAGGCCGCTGAAAACGCCTCCGTACTTGTAAAGCCACGGGTAAGTGACCCCGTTGAGACCAAACGACATGTCGAGCGCAAGCGCCAGGCCGGCAAGGTAAATGACGGCGGTGCGGCGCGGACGGACCACGATCAGGCCGACAATCGCCAGCAGCGGCGGAACGAATCCAGGAAACAGGCTGTTCTCGTCCCATCCCTTCGGGAAGCTCGCGTACACCCGGTTGGTTTCCGAGACGGCCCGGTAGCTGCGCGGGCCCGCGCTCCATTCACGCACCTCCGTGGGAGAGCGGGGGCCTACTCGCGCGGCAGCCGTTCGGTACGGGAGGGAGTAGATTGCCGCGCACGCCAGTACCACGAGCGCCCCCACGGCAAGCGCCCGCAGTGAAGGCAGACGGCGCTCGGGAGAGACGAACAGCCACTGCAGGCCACCGACGACGCCGAGGAACACGCCCAGGAAAAGCCCGTAGTAGACGCATGACATCAGCTGAAGGGCGGCGAAGACACCGGTCAGCACACCGTACTTCAACCTCCCGGATTCGAGCGCCTTCTGAAGCGCCCAGAATGCCCACGGACTCCACACCGCCCACTGCATCTCGAGGTGCATGATGTGGCCGAAGCGATAAGGCGCGAAGGCGAAGACGACACCGGCGAGAATCGAGGCGGGTTCGTTCTTCGTCAGGTGCCGGGCCAGTGCGCACATCCCGATCCCTGACGCGCACATGCCCCCGAGCAGCACGAGGTTGTGGACCAGCATCGGCGAAAGGCCGAGCGCCAGCAGCGGCGTCCCGAGCAGGCCCTGGACCAGGACGGCGTCGGAGTAACTGAGCACGCCGCGCTCGGGGAAGAACTGATTTCCGTTGAACAGCTGCGCCGGCGATGTCGTCAGCGCGTGGTGGATCCACCGCAGCCGCCAGAGGTTGAAGAAGATGTCGTAATGGTCGACGCTCCGCGACCCGAGATGAAGCGCCATTGGCCAGGTCATGGCCGTCGTCAATCCGACGAACAACGCCGAGATGCCAACCCGGCGCCTCCACCCGCGCGCCGGCACTGTCGCTTCGTCTTGCCGCGAATTCACTGTCAAGCCTTCCAAATCCCCGACGTTCATCTTCATGGCGATGTCAGCTCGAACACGGTGGCAACGCCATATCCGTCATTCAGCCGTGCTATTGGTTTCATCCCTGCGTGTTCGAGGGCGGCGACGACGCTCCCACCCTCGGCAAACTGCTTGTAGCTGCCCTCATGGATGATCACGTACCGGACGTCGTCCGCACGCAACTGCGCGAGTGCGTCCGGATCGGGCATTTTCAACAGTCGTTGGATCCGCGCAACGTAAGTCGGCGGGTAGTAACCGCTGTAGCCGTTGACCAGCGGCTTCCAGTGAAAGATCGACATGTAGGCGTACCGCGCGTCGTGTGCAGGCAGGCTGTTCACCTGCACGACCGGGAACTCCGCGACGACGCCGTCCGGCTGTCGTGCGAGGAACTCATACAAAGGCGGGCGCTCGGGATAGGGCCACAGCCGCAGCGGGGCGACCCAGTATTCGAGCAGCACGGTCGTGCCGATCGCGACGACGACTCCGATCCGCGCCAGGCCCGGCAGCGGTGTCAGGATGATCGCACAGCCGCGTGCCGCCAGCGCTCCCAGGAACATCAGACAGAAGATCGCGGCCCGTGCAGGTGCACGTAGCCCTTTGAAGACTTCAACATGCTCGTACAGCAACGGGTAGACGATCCCGTTCAATCCGAGCGACAGGTCGAAGGCCAGAAGCATTCCAATCACGTACGAAAACACGACGGCGGAGGGACGGGCGAAGACCAGGCCCACAATTGCCAATCCCAATGCCACGTAGCCGGGAAACAAAGCCAGCTCCGGCGGTCCCGCATGCCCGGCCCCGTATAAGAAATTCCCCTCGCTCACGAGTCGATAGTTCGAGGGTGTGGCGCTGAAATCAAGGACTTCGGACATGCTGCGAACACCGACACGCGCTCTCGCGTCGCGATATGGCCGCGAATACAGCACGGCCATGCTGACGGCGACTGCCGCACCGGCCGCGAATGCCACCATCGTCTTCATCCGCTGGGAGGGGGCCACGCGCCCAAGTTGCACGGCGCCTGCCACCGGCAACAGGACGACGAGGAAGATTCCGTAGTAGATGCTCGACCCGATCTGCAAAGCAATGAATGCACCGGTAAGGAGACCGAACTTCAGCCGCCCCGTATCGATCGTGCGCTGCATCGCCCAGAACGCCCACGGGATCCACATCGCCCACTGCAGCTCCAGGTGCATCACGTGGCCGAAACGGTAGGGCGCGAACGCAAAGACGAGCCCCGCGATGATCGCCGCACCGGTACTCCGCGTCAGGTGCCGCGCCAGCGTGAACATGCCGACGCCAGATGCGGCCAGGGCGCCGAGCATCATCAGGTTATGGATCAGCACCGGTCTCAGACCGGCAGCGAAAAGCGGCGCCGCGATGAGCCCTTCGACCAGCATCGCGTCCGAGTAAGCGAGGACGTTCCGCTCGGGATGGAACTGATTGGCGTCGAACAGGTTCGCTGGCGACGTGAACAGCGCATGCTGCACCCAGGCGAGACGCCAGATGTTGAAGAAGATATCGAAATGGTCGACCGAGCGCGTTGCAAGGACCCGCGGCATCGGCCACGTCATCACACCGGTCAGCAGGATAAAGAGGGCGGTGATCGCGAGCCGGCGCAGCCACGGTCGGGCGGTATCCGGCTCGGCCGTATCTACGTCACGAACCACTCCCGCCAGTGTAGTCACGATTCGCGCGGTTTTGCAGCCGAGGTCGACGATGACTAAGATTTGAGTCCGAGCTCGACAACCGTCTGGACGCTGAGCCTGCCCTCCGTAGCGCGCAACGCGAAGGAAGGGCTTGTCCTCCGTAGCGCGCAACGCGAAGGAGGGGAGGAGAGCATGCGCACTCGGTTTCTGATCCGGTTCGCAATCGCGCTGGTGGCAGCCGGCGTATCGACAGTGGTCATGGCTCAGACGGCGGTTCCAACCAGCCCGCAGCCGTCCGCCCCGCGTGCGCCGGCGCAGCCAGCCCCGCCGGTCAGGGATCCTGGCGGCAGACCAGCGATGCCACCGGCCCCAGCGGGGAAAGCCGCACTGAGCGGAACGATCACGGCTCCGACCGGCCAGCCGATCGCCGGTGCGCGTGTCATGCTGAACGGGGGCGACGGCCCGGGCCGGACGACCACGACCAATGCCAGCGGTCAGTTCGTTTTCGAGGGCCTGCGCACCGGGCGCTACTACGTGAACGTGATGAAGCCGGGATTCATGTCCCTGTCGTACGGCCAGCGGCGGGTGATGAGCCAGGGCACCGCCATTCCCCTCAACGACGGCGAGCGTCGCGCCATCGAGATGCAGCTTCCGCGCGCGGCGGTGATCACCGGCATGATCCTCGACGAGCGCGGGGACCCTTCGATCAACACCCAGGTGCGCGGCATGCGCTACACGATGGTGAACGGCCGGCGCCGCGCCCAGCAGATCGCCAATGACAGCACCGACGATCGCGGCATCTACCGCCTGCACTCGCTGCAACCCGGTGAGTACGCGGTCTGCGCCGTGGCGCGGAACATGGGACCGATGAACGATGCGCAGCGGATTCAAATGGAGTCGGAATCGCTGCGCCGTGCCATCGAGAACGCTCCGTCGACGGCAGTACGACAGCAGATGACCGAGCGCCTCGCCCAGCTGATGGCCCAGCGGGTCGACCAGTCGGAGCCCAGCCTGGGATACGCCCCGGTATGTTTTCCAGGGTCATCGAGCGCGCCGTCACCGAGCATCACCGTAGCGGCGGGTGAGGAGCGAGCGGGGATCGATCTGCAGATGGTGATGATCCCGGTCGCGCGCATCGAAGGGACCGTGGTCGCGCCTGGCGGCACGCTCCCGACCAACATGCAGCTCACGCTCGTGAACGCCGACGAGAACATGGCGGACGTCGAACGACAGGGCGCGGGCATCCAGCCGCCGAGCGGGCGCTTCTCGATCCAGAACGTCTCGCCGGGCCGCTACACGCTGATGGCGCGCTCGATGCAGTTCGGGCCGCCGCGTCCGGGGGGCGCGCCCGGCGAGAAGGAGCCGGTATTGTGGGGGATGTCAGAGGTCACCGTCAGTGGCCAGGACATCTCGGACGTCGTGATCGAGCTGCATCGCGGGATCACCGTCACCGGCCAGGTGACGTTTCAGCCGACCGCGCTGACACCGCCCACTGACTCGAGCCAGGCTCAGATCTCTCTGTTCCCGTTCATGCAGGACAACAACTCGTTCATGATGATGGGCCCGCCTCCGCAAGGGAAAGTCGAGGCCTCCGGAAAGTTCACGTTCTCCGACGTGGTCCCCGGTAAGTACCGGGTCTCGGCCGGCGTGATTGGTTCGCAGGGCTGGGTGGTCGACTCGATCACGGCCGGGGGCCAGGATGTCCTCGACTTCCCGCTGGAAATCAAAGGCAACCGCGACATCACCGGGATCGCCGTCACCTTCGGAGATCGGATCTCGGAACTGTCCGGCACGATCGCCAATGAAAAAGGGGAGCCGGCGACCGAGCAGACGATCCTGTTGTATCCAACCGACCAGAAATACTGGACGCCACAGTCGCGCCGCATTCGCACGAGTCGCGCCGGCGCCGACGGGCAGTACAGCTTCCGGATGGTTCCGCCAGGCGAATACCGCCTGACCACGCTCGTCGACCCCGAGCCCGGCATCTGGTTCGACCGCGAGGTCCTCGAGCAACTCGATTCATCGTCCATTCGCATCGTGCTCGGGGAAGGGGAGAAGAAGGTCGAGAACGTGCGGATTCGTTGATTAGGGCCGAGCGCCGCTCGCAGCCTTCCGGCTAAAGCCGGAAGCCACCCGCCTTCGCGCTTCGCGCTACGGCGCGGCAGGCTGGTCACGTCTGGTGGCTTCCGCCTTCAGGCGGAAGTCGAAACCCAGGGCTCGAACAGCCGGATCCGTCGCAACAGCAAATCGACGAACCACAGGATCAGCGCCAGCGTCAGAAGGGCCGGCCAGAGCGGACGGCGTGCCGTGCGGCTGTCGCCGGTGGCGTTGGCGAGCGACGCCGGCGTGGGGTGATAGGCGCCGCCCGTGGCGCTCGCGATTGAGCGCAGCAGTGTCTCGTCAGGCGCCCGGAAGCGGTACTCGGCGGCCGGATCGGGAACGACGGTACTCGCGGTCGCGCCCCCGGTTGCCGTGCGCGCGTCCGCCCCTTCGACGCTGATGCTCAGGAGCTGTGTGGCGTCGGCCATGACGGTCGCCTCGTACCGGCCGGGCGCGACCTGCCTGGTCACGACGCGCGCCGGAGCCGCCGATCCGCGGCCGGATTGGCCCACCTGCACGACCGGGTTCTGTAGATTCCTGTACTGACCGGTTGCATCCCGCGCTTCCACGGCCACGGCGACGGTGCGGCCGCCGCCCCGCACCGGGCCCGGCGACACTTCCAGCGCCACGGCCGGTGAACGCTGGCGCTGGAGCGCGCGGATCAAGGACGCGAAGAATGGTCCGTAGCCCCGCCACCGTACCCAATCGGCCGCCCATCGATCCTTGACGTCCGACGCAAAAACCGCCGTGCGTCCGAGGCCGATCGGCCAGAACGCGAGCAGCGGATCCTCTTCGTCGGTTGCCATGAGCTCGAGTGCGCCGTCCTTCAGGACCGTTGCGGTGCGTCCCTTGAGCTTCGGCATGCGTGAGAGATTCACGCTCGAGAGGAAGCCGGCGCTTTTGACGACCGGCGTGATGGTCTTCTCGTCGAACCCTGGACTCGCGGCTGTCTTTGCTTCCTTGACGAAGATCTCGGGCACCTGGGCGGCATCGGCCACTGCGTATGCGCGGCCCTTGCCCCACTGGGCAAGGTTCTTCAGGAGCTCCGGGTCTGCCGACGGGCCAACTGCCACGGTGGACAGCGTGATGCGGGCCTCCGACATCTTGCGCACGAGGCCCTCGTAGTCACCCGGATACGACCGGCCGTCGGAGAGCAGGATCACGTGCTTGGCCCGGGCCTTGGCATTCCTGAGGGCAAGGTACGCCTGCTCGACGGCCGGATAGATCAGCGTGTGCCCGCCCGGTCCGATTGCGGCGATCTTCTTGCGGATGGCGTCCCGGTTCCGGCCGACGTTCCGAAGCGTGACGTCCCACGCGAACTTGTCGTTGAAGGTGAGGATGCCGATCGACTGCTCGTCGCTCAGGACATCCACGGCGGCCTGGGCCGCGGTTTTCGTGAGCTCCATCGAGCTCCCGGCCATGCTCCACGAGCGATCGAGGACGATCACGAGCGCGACTTCGGGTTCGTCCTTGCGTTCGAAGGTGACCGGGGTCAGCCGCTCGATCGGCGTCTTGCGGTAACCGTTCTCGCCGAACACCGCCTCGCCGCCGGCTACCAGCAGGCCGCCGCCGGTTTTCTCGACCCATTCGGTCAGCGCGGTCATGGACCCGTCCGAGATTGCCTTGCGCGGGATGTCGCTCAGCACGACGACGTCGAACGGTTCGAGATCGGTGGCGGTTGCGGGAACGCCGCTGGCCGGGCGAACCGTCACGTCGAAGCCGGCGCCATCGAGCGCGCCGGCCAGGTACCGTGCGCTCGACGGCGCACCTTCCACGTACAACACCTTCGACCGCGGATCCGCCCACGTGTCCTTCATCAGCACGTTGTTGGCGGCAAGCGGATCGGCAGTGACGATCAGCGCCACCTCGAGGACGTAGGCGCCGGGTGCATCAACCTCGAACTCGAGCGGCACTTCGGTCAACCCTTTGTCAAACGTAACCGGCTTTCGCACGAGCACTCGATCGGTCGATGCTGCGGGAGCTTGTCTCGCCGGAGCGTCCGCGCGAAGGCGGACCGCCGGTGTCTTCAGCCGCAGCTCGACCTCGCCCCGGGCGCTGCGCTGGCTGCCGATCGTCACCGTCGCGTTCAGCAGCGCGCCGCTGGTGATGCGCGCCGGCATGTCGAACGAGTCGATCCACGCATCGCCGATCGATCGAGGCGCGAGCGGCTCCGCCGACACGGGAATCCTTTCTGCCGCGAGGTGGGTGACCGCCGAACCGGTGTCGCCGCTCGTGGGATGTCCGTCGCTGAAAAGCACGACCCTCGGCACGTGCTCGGTCGCGAGCTCACCCCGCGCCGCATAAAGCGCTGCCTCGAGATCAGTCGACGACCCGTCGGGACCTCGCGGAGACGGGGTTTGTGTGCGCGTCTTGGCAAGTTGCCGGAGCGCCTCGGTGGATTCGATCGTCACGGCGTCGCGCCCGAACGTGACGATCCGCGTGTGAGACGGCCGCAGCGCTCCGTTCAGCTCATCGATCTTTGCGGCCGCCGTCTCAATCGCGTGACTGGCCACGCTGTCGGACACGTCAACGGCATAGACGACGGATTGGTGCGACGAGGAGTTCGAGATCACCGGACGGGCAAGGGCCAGGACCACTGCCGTCAGCAGTAACGAGCGAACGGTCTTCTGCAGCAACCGCTGCCGACGGTTGAAGTTCGTGCGCGCCACCAGATCCGCGAGCCAGACCAGCGGTACGCCGAGCAGCAGCCAGAGCGCAGCGGGAGCACCCCAGGTGAGGGTCATCGCACCCTCCGGGTCGTGCGCCGCCGATCGGACACGAAGACGATCGCCATGGTCAAACCGTGATCCTGCGCTGCCAGGTCCACCATTCAGCGAGCGCGAGGACCAACGCTGCGACGGCGAAGTACACCCACCAGGGCGCGCCGGAGGCGCCGGCGGCGACCGTGACCACTCGACCCGACGCGGCCGGCGTGGTCCGGCTCAGATTGGAGAGCTGCGGGTCCGAGATGTTCACGGCGAACGTGCTCCGGGCCCCGCCGCCCTGCGCGGTGTAGATTCCCGGCACTCGCAGCCGGGCGAATGCCGTCTGGCCGACGCGGGTGAGGGGAACCTCACTGTTCGCCGGACCGCTCACCGTCGTCACCACTCCCGCGAAAGCGGTGAGGCCGGGTCGCTGAAGCCGGTGCACAACGTCGGCGTCACGGGGTTGCGAGGCGAACAGCACCGGACGCGCGAGCCAGTCCACCGCGTTTCCGAGAAGCACGGGAAAGCCCGGCGCCGCCGTGAGATTGGACTCATTGATGCTGAAGGTCACTACCACCAGGCGTGTGTCCGGAGACTCGCTGACATAGACAAGCGGCGTCCCCTGGGAAGACTGCGCCACGGGCACGAGAGCCGGAGCCGAGTACGAGCGCGCACGGTCGACCGTCAAGGTGAACGGATCCACGCCCTGCACGACGGGGTGCGATCCGGGAATCTCCCACTTCGGCGCGCGTTCGTCTGGAGTTGAACGTGACGAGGCGGCGTCGGCTTGTGCGAGCAGCCAGGGCGTGCCGGCCGGGGGCGCAAAGAAAAGTGCGGGACTTGCGGGCGCAGCAGGCGGCGCCCATCGATCGAAGATGATGACGTCGGGCCGCGCACTGGCCGTCGCCGGCCTTGCGGCGTACCCCGCCGGATCGACGAATGTGGCCCGCACATCAGGGTCGCGCTCGAAGGCCGCTCGCAGCCACTGCGTCTGCGCTCCGACCACGGTCACGACGAGTGGACGGGCCCGGGCCACCCACGCAAACGCCTCATCGTCCGTTACGAGCGCGTTCTGCGGCGCGTCGATCCGGACCGTGAGCGCCGGATCGCCGCCTCGCGGAATCGGCAACACCTGCCGGAGCAGCTCCGAGGGGGCCGCGTCGAGCTCGCGGCTGAGCACTTCGGCCGCGCCCCGATTGATGCGGACGCGCACTTTCTGGGCGGACGGCGCGAAATTGCCAATCTCCAGGTAAGCGTCGCCGGCATTACCGGGGGTCAATGACGGGCGGACTTCGAGCGCCGTGATCCCGACATTGGGCGCCGGCTCGAAGACCGAGTGCACGACGACCGCAGGATCGAGAGGACGGGCCGTGGCGCCGTCGGTGATGAAGTGGACCGCGGTCGCGCCGGCGAGACGCGGCCACGCCGAAGCGTCCCCGCCTCCCGGTTGGCTGCGCTCGAGGGCGGTCTCGATCAGCGCCAGATCGGTCGTCGGCCCTTCGATCAGTCCGTCAGCCGTAGTGGCGAGCGCCATTTCCGCGCCCGATGAGGATGTAAACAAGCGACGCGCTTCGGCAACGGCGCGTTCCCACCGCGTCTCCCCGCGGCGGGTTGCCGCCTCCATGGACCAGGAAGCATCGAGGACGACGAGCAATCGCCCGGCGGCGCGCGCGCTTCCGTGGGCGACGCGACCGGGACGAACCACGGCCAGCGCGAGCGCGAGCGCGATGACCACCGTGGCGATCAGCGAGACGGCACGGCGGATCCGCTCCCACAGCGTCTGCTGCCGGACGTCGTTCAGGACCCGGGTCCAGACGAGGATCGACGGGATGAGGAGTCGCGGCGGGCGGAGCTTGATCAGGAAGAGGCCGGCCGCGAGCGCTGCCGCGCCCGCGAGCAGCAGCCAGGCCTGCCACGCCGCCATCGCGCCGAACGTCACGCGACGAACCGTCCCTGCCTGAACGCCTTGAGCACGATATCTTCGAACGGCTGCTCGGCGTCGGCGCGAACGTAGCCGACATCGTAACGCCCGCAGAAGTTTTCGAGCTCCGCGGCGTGCCCCTGCCAGGCCTTCGTGTATGCGGACGCGAGACGCGGCGTGACCTCGACTTCCCGCAGCTCGCCGGTCTCGGCATCGACGAACCGGACCTCGCCGAACGCACCGGGACTCCGATCCTGCTCCGAGGTGATGTGGACAACGAACACGTCGTGGCCGAGCGTGCGAAGAATCTTGATGCCGGCTTCGAAGCCGCCAGGATCGAGGAAGTCCGAGATGATCACCGTGAGCCCGAGCTGACGCGGACGCGCCGCGAACTCCTTGAACGAGCCTCGCAGGTCGGTCGGGCCGGCGGCCTCGAGCCGTTCCAGGTACTCGAACACCCGGAAGATGCGCCCCTTGCCGCGTCCCGGGGCCGACTCCTGGCCGAGCCCGCGGCCGAACGGAAGAATGGTCAGTTTGTCGAGATGCACGAGGCCGATGTAGCAGAGCGCCGCCGCGATGCGGCGCGCCATGTCGAACTTGGCGGGCTCCGCCATCGACCGGCTGACGTCGAGCATCAAGTAAATCGGCAGGTCGCGTTCTTCGTCGAACAGCCGCAGCAGCAGGCGGCCGAGCCGCTTATACGCTTTCCAGTCGATGTGCCGGAAGTCGTCGCCGGCCGTGTATGGACGATGGTCGGCGAACTCGAGTCCCCGTCCGCGATGCGCCGTCAGCCGATCCGCACGGTTGTGCCCCGCGAAGGCGCGCTTCGAGACCACGTGCAGGTACTCGAGCTTCTTGAGGAACTGATCGTCGAATCTGAGGGCCATGGCTCACTTCAACTCGGCCTCGCGCCTCAGCCCGCAGACACCTGACCGAGCATCTCTTCCACGATCGTATCCGTGCTGACTTCGTCCGCTTCACCCTCGAAGTTGAGCAGCAGGCGGTGGCGGAGCGCGGGGAGGGCCGCGCTGCGGATGTCCTCGACGGCGACGAATGCCTGGCCCCGGACGAGCGCGTGGATTTTCGCCGCGAGCACCAGCGCCTGTGCCGCGCGCGGGCTGGCGCCGTACCGCACGTACCGGTTCACGAGTGGCGTTGCGTATTGGGAACCGGGATGGGAGGCCAGCGTCAGCCGGATCGCGTAGGCCTGGACCGGCCGGGCAATCGGCACCGCGCGCGCGACGTGGCGCATCTGGAGAATCTCCGGGCCGTCGACGACTCGATTGACCGTGAGATCCGTGTCCTGGGTCGTGCGGTCGACGATCCCGTGCAGCGCGTCTTCCGACGGAAACTTCACCTTCAGCTTGAAGAAAAAGCGATCGAGCTGCGCTTCCGGCAGCGGATAGGTGCCCTCCATCTCGAGCGGGTTCTGCGTGGCGAGCACGAGGAACGGCTGCTCGAGCCGATAGGTCGTCTTGCCGACCGACACGCTGACGTCCTGCATGGCTTCGAGCAGCGCCGACTGCGTTTTCGGCGTCGCGCGGTTGATCTCGTCTGCGAGGACGACGTTCGCAAAAATCGGCCCCGGCTGGAACTCGAAGAACGTGCCGCCGTGCGAATGCTCCTGCACGATGTTGGTGCCGACGATGTCGGCGGGCATCAGGTCCGGCGTGAACTGGATGCGCGTGAACTTGAGATGGAGCACGTCGGCCAGCGTGTGCACGAGGCTCGTCTTGCCGACGCCGGGGATGCCCTCGAGCAGCACGTGGCCGCCAGCCAGGAGCGCCGTGACCGTCCCGTTCACGATGTCTTCGTGACCGACGATGCGGCGGGCGACTTCCTGGGTGATGCGGGTGAAACGCTCGCGGAACTGATCGATGGATTGCGCGACCGCCGTGGTTGTCATCGTGTCATACCGACTGTGCCTCGAGATGCCGAGCGCGAGGAGAGGTGAGGACCCGCCTACTGGGACTTCCGAATGAAATAGCTCTGCACCCCGTTCCGGCGTGCCTCGGGGACGGGCGGCGGCGCGGCGGCGCGGCTCTTGTCGAACTGGCCGGCGGCGCCGTGCGTGAAGCCCATTTTCGAGCTGCCCTGCTCCGATTTGCGCCGGACCTCGGTGTCGATGTTGTCGCCGGGGTTGTCCTGGCTGGCTTCGACGACTTCTTGCTTGAACGCGGCCGCAAGCGCCGCCGCCGCTGCCGCTGCTGCCTCGTCCGACCCGGAGCCGCCCACGCCTGCTCCGGGGGGACCGCTGCCTTTCTCGCCCGGGTTCGACATCATCATGATCCCGGCTCCGCCGCCGGGATCCGCCTGCCGCGCCATCTGGACTGAGAGCTCCTGCATGCTGCTGGCGGCATTGGTCTCGCCTGTCTCTCCCTGCTGCGGACCATCGGAGCTCATGGGCCGGCCCTCTTCGTTACTGGCGCTCTCCTGCGCTTCCGCGCTCTCGGCTTCCTCCGCCATCTTCTCGAGCGCCTCGCGCATGTCCTGTGACATGGCGGCCATGTCCGCGGCGCGGCGGGCGCGCTCGGCAAGCTCCTTCAGCTCTTTCGCAGTCGGTCCCTTCTTCGGATCGGCGGCGGCGAGCGCCCTGGCGAGTTTCGCGAGGAGCTCGGGATCCTGGGCGAGCCTGTTCAGGAGCTCACGGAGCTCCTCGTTGCTGGCGAGGCGTTCAGCCGCCTCGGTGTTGCCGCTTTGGGCAGCATCGAGCAGTTCCTGGAGTTTCGCCATCAGCTCGGGCGGCAGCAGGATGCCGTCCGGCTGCATGAGCGGGCCCGGCGGAACGGCCTTCGTCGCCTCAGATGAAGGAGTACCGGTGGGGCGGCGCGCCGACGCACGCTGCGGCAGCCCAAAGGTCAGGGCGAGCGCGCCCGCGATCATCAGTACTGAGGCGAACCGCGCGCGCGGCGCACGCACGATGGGATACAACCGCGACCAGTCGACGCTGCTCAGTCGTGCGGCGGCGCGCTCGAGGTGCAGATCCGCCCACTCGTCGCGCACCTGGCGATTCGCGAACCAGCTCGCGCTCCGCAACTCGCCGCCGAGGCCGGCATCGAGATCGATGGCCGCCGCCGCCCGATCCGCGAGCGCACGGGAACGTGTCACCACGAAAATGTAAGCAGCCAGCGCGACCACGCCGATCACGACCACGGCGGGCGGCGTCCACGCGCTCCATCCGGTCCATCGCCGCGCCACCGCCACGGCCAATGCCGCGCCCGCAATCACCGGCGCAGCCCGCCACAGCAGCCGACTCGCCTCGCGAGCCCGCCGCCGCCGATCGGCCGAGGCCAACGCCTCGCGGACCGCCTCAGCGGCCGCCGGTGGCACGAAATCGGATGTCGACACTCGTTTGTAACGATAGCGTACTGGTGTGCTGCTGTGTTCGGTTGGGCCGGGAGTGGGTGGTGTGAACTGTGGGGTTAAGTGGCGGGTTGGAGGCGCGCCCTGGCCGCCCCTATCGCCGGCTCTTGAGCCGCTTCACGATCCCCGCGGCGTCCAGCCGGTCACGGGCGACTTTGGCGTTCGAGAGCGCAAACTTCTCTCCCGCCCCATGAATCACCAGTGCCTCGCCTGCAACTTCCGCGGCGGTCGCAAGATCACCAGCGCGGCGCAGTCCCGGCACGTACAGTTTCTCCACATACGCCGCGTCGTCCGAGGTATCGAACTCGCCGACGTCGAGGATCGCGAGAGGCGGAGTGACGATCGCCGATGCGAGGATGCCCGCGAGCGCGGCGTCGCCGCTCGCGACCAATGCCGCTGACGGCGTGGCGCGCAGTGCGGTGACGATGTCGGCGACGCGCTGGGCGGCGGCGGTGCGGTTGTAGGTTTCGAAGTGACGGATCTTGGCGGCGGCCGCGGTGTCGAAGGGCGTAAAGGTGATGGGCTGAACCTTGAATCCTTTCGCGGCCAGCTGGCGATCGAAGTCGCTGTCGGTGCCGGCGGTCAGCACCGCGCGGATCGCGGTGGCTTTTGACGCCACCGCAGTCGAATCGCCGAACCCGAGCGAATGCCGGAGCGCGCGCGCCCTTGTATCGAGGCCAGTGGCGGTCAGCTGCTTCCTGGCGGCCGCGATCCAGTTCTCGGTCAGCTGTTCGGCGCTGAGCGCCTCGGGCGGAAGCGCGCGTTGATGGAAGACCAGGAGGTCGGCGGGGGAGTCGGCAGTGAATGACCGCTCCCGCACCTGGACCTCTGCCGGCGCGCCTTTCATCCAGCGGGCCAGCCAGGCATACATCGCCTCGCGCGACTCCCTGTTGTAGTTGTGTTCGGCCTGGAATCGGACCGCGGAGACGTGATCCGGCGCGTCCAGCAGCGAGTAGAGGGCGCGCACCGCCGGATATTCTGCTTCGAGCGTGTTGGCGGTCCAGTCACCGGTCGCTGAAATCATCAGCAGCGGACGCGGTGCGATCGTCGCGGCGATCTCGACGTTGTTGGTGTCGAGGCGCAGGGTGGGCGCGTTCTCGCAGAGGCAGCCGCCCTGCATGTGGAGCGAGATCATGTTCACCGGGACCGCAACCTTGACGCGATCGTCGACCGCGGCCAGGAGAAACGTCTGCGTGCCGCCGCCGGATTCGCCGGTCACCGCCAGGGCATCCTTCTGGACGTCGGGCAGGGACTGGAGGAAGTCCAGGCCGCGGATCGAGTTCCACAACTGCAGACCGGCGAGACTCATTCCCCACAGCGTTTCGCGCTTGCCCCCGAAGGTGTGCGGCAGCTGCCGGCTGTCGTCATAGCCGATCATGTCGTAGGTGAAGACGACGAATCCCTGACGCGCGAGGTTGATGGCGCGTCCGGGAACCGAATTGAGCGTCGTGTTCTCCAGTCGTCCATACGCCCAATGCCCGTGCGGCGCGAGCACTGCCGGGAACGGGCCCGGTCCGGCCGGCCGATACAGATTGCCGGTGACCAGGAAGCCGGGGAGGCTCTGAAAGTAGACCTTCTCGACGGTGTACTCGGTCTTGGTGACCTTGCCGAAGATCTCCGGCGCCAGCGCCGCGCGATCGGGCATTGGCAACAGGCCGGCGGATGCGAGGATGTGCTCCCGCAAATACGCTGCCCGCTTCTTCCATTCGACGGCATCCGTGAATCGCGGCGGCGAGTACTTGTCGTCGAGCGTGCGGAATCCCGCCTGGCGGGCGAGCGGGGACGCGGTCAGGACCAGTGAAGCAGTCAGGACGATCGCGGCAGTGCGCATAGGCGGCGAGTGTAAAGGCAGAAGGCAAAAGGGAGAAGTGGTTTGATATCCTCAGATATGCGAATTCTCAGATATTCCGCGCTCGCCCTCGCCCTGGTCGCACCGGTGGCCGCGCAGACTGCCAAGAAAGCACAGCCTGCGGCGCAGCCGATCGTCGTCTACAAGACGGCGACCTGCGGGTGCTGCACCAAGTGGGTGGACCACCTCAAGGCGGCCGGCTTTGCGCCAACCGTGCACACGCTTCAGACAATGGACGAGGCGCCGGTCCGAAAACAGATTCCGGCCCAGCTGCGGTCGTGCCACACTGCGACGCTCGAGGGATACCTCGTCGAAGGACACGTCCCCGCGGACGTGGTCCACAAGCTGCTCAAAGAGAAACCGCGTGTGCAGGGAATCGCCGTGCCGGGCATGCCGGCTGGCTCGCCGGGCATGGAATCGAATCAACCCGAACCGTACGACGTCGTCGCCTTCGATGCGAACGGCAAGACGTCGGTGTTTGCGAAGCGGTAGGTCTCTGCAGGTCGGGCGGGTCTGAAGACCCGCCCCTACATGTGACTACTGACGACTACGAAGACTGCATCTTCCTGTAGTTGTCGAGACAGCGCTTCGCCATCGCAACCTCGCCGTCGGGGCCGGCGTGCTCCTGCTCGATCAGGTAGTACTCGACTCCGCCGGTCGATTCCGCGGCCTGGAAAATGCTCTTCCACGGCACGTCCCCTTCGCCGAACGCCACCGTGTAGGCGCGGCCCTCGCCCTTTCCCCAGTCCTTCAGGTGGATGCTCTTGATCCGCCCCGGGTTCGCCTTGATCCAGGCGACGGTATCGACGCCCATTTCGATCGCGGTGCCTGCATCGAGCTGGAGGACGAAATCCTTCGGCGTGTTCTTCGCGAGGATATCCATCGCCCGCTCGCCGCCCTCGAAAGGTTTCCATTCTGTCTGGTGATTGTGGAAGCCGGTCGCCATCTTGTGCGGCCGCAGCTTCTCGCTCGCCGCGCTCATCGAATCGGCGAATGCCTTCCAGCCGTCGGCCCCCACCACCTTGCCCGCGCTCGCGACGATGATGTACTTACTGCCGATGATTTGATTGAGCTCGATCGTCTTGTTCACGTTGTCGCCGGTCACTGCCTGTGCGCCGTTATGCGTGGACAGGCACTTGATCCCGAGCTCGTCGAGCAGCTTCCGCACGTCCTTCGCCTGGTCGGTCGTCCAGTTCAGGTATGGCGAGTAGAACTCGACGACCTGATACCCGAGCTTGGCAACGGCGCGGACCGTGCCCGACAGGTCCTTCACCAGCTCTCCGCGCACCGAGTACAACTCGATGCCGATGGGAACCGTCTTCGACTGAGCCAGCGCGGCCGACGCCGCAAGGGGCGCCGCGGCCGCCACCGCCAGGAAATCACGACGAGAGAGGTTCGTGTTCATGGACGGGGACAGTACCACGAAAGTCCATAATCTCTAATCGCCCCTCCGCGGGAGCACTGGATGCGCATCTTCAAATTGTTCGCGCTTTCTCTCGTCGTCGCGGCTTCGTCCGGCGCCCAGACGGCCACCTACGACATCGTCATTTATGGCGGAACGTCGGCCGGGATCATTGCGGCGGTGCAGGCGAAGCGGATGGGGAAGTCAGTGGTAGTCGTGGCTCCCGAGAAGCACCTCGGAGGACTGTCGGCCGGCG
>Ga0075420_100000661_pt1 | contig 27878 bp, 21 predicted proteins | sample SoiMetdeltSBSDD4_FD_75296 | JGI IMG/M metagenome (GOLD analysis project Ga0075420, IMG submission 75296) | Bulk soil microbial communities from a Populus tree surrounding site in Tennessee, USA - Soil MetaG P. deltoides SBSDD4 | ecosystem: Environmental > Terrestrial > Soil > Tree plantation...
GGTGGACATCACGGATGAGCTCAAATGGGGTCCGGACTCGTGCATGATTGCTGAACACTCGCTCAACGCAGGCGTGGGGCTTGCACAGCTGGCATTCGATACGGTGCCCGCGCACGACCTTATGCAGTCCCGGAGAACTCGCCACCTGCGCATTGCCCTCGTCGCCCCATCAATGGGTATCCTCGGCGGCCAGGCCGTCCAGGCAGATCGCCTGCTGCGCGCGTGGAGCGGTGATCCCGTCGTCCTCGCCTGGCTCGTCCCCATCAACCCGACGCCTCCCGGCATTCTGCGCCGCGCGGTCGCGATCAAATACGTGCGCACGGCGGCCACGCAGGCCTTCTATTGGCCTCTGCTCCTCCGGGAGCTGCGGCGCGCTGATGTCGTGCACGTGTTTTCTGCCTCGTACTTGTCGTTCTTGCTTGCCCCGCTGCCCGCCGTCCTGGTCGCGAAACTCCTTGGCAAGCCGGTCGTGTTGAATTACCACAGTGGCGAGGCCCCCGATCACCTCCGGCGATCGGCGATTGCCCGGCGCACGCTGCGATGGGTCGAGCGCAACGTGGTCCCTTCCCGCTTCCTCGGGGAGGTGTTTGCAGGGTTCGGCATTCGCGCGGAGGTCATCCCCAACACCGTCGACATGGATCAGTTCCGGTTCAGGATCCGGGCGCCGTTGCGGCCGCACGTCCTCTCGACCCGGAATTTCGAACCGCTCTACAACGTCGCCTGCACGCTGCGCGCGTTCCGGATCGTCCAGGATCGATATCCTGAAGCCACGCTGACGCTGGTCGGGGCGGGATCCGAAGGCCAGCACCTGCGCGAGCTCGCCGGCGAGTTGCGACTCGAGCACGTCCGGTTCGTCGGCCGCGTGCCGCCCGACGAGATCCGGCGTTACTACGACGAAGCCGACATCTATCTGCAGACGCCGGACATCGACAACATGCCCCTCTCGGTGCTCGAAGCGTTCGCCAGCGGATGCGCGGTCGTCTCAACGAATGCCGGGGGAGTGCCCGCAATCCTTACAAACGAGAAGCACGGCCTGCTCGTCGACCGTGGCGATTACCACGCGGCCGCGGAGTGCGTGCTCCGCCTGCTGGCCGATCCTGCCCTCGCCGGACGGCTGACCGCAACCGCGCGTGAGAGCTGCGCCGACTATCAGTGGAACGTGGTGCGGTCGCGGTGGCTGGCGCTCTATGAAAGCACGGTCACGCCGCGGGGCCCGGTTTCGGAACCCAGCGCCAGCGCTGTATGACGCGACAGGCCTTGAACCGGCTGGTCGCAATGCAGCCGGAGGAATTGCGCTTCCGGTTGCTCTGTGAAGCACGAAAGCTCGAAGGACGCGTGCGCGCCGCGGCTGGCACGCCAGGGTGGCGCCGAGCCGCGCTCGTGTCCGTATTGAATAAGGAGACTTCAGCCCCAGGTTGGTCAACGGTCCGCGAGGCGCTCGAACGTGACGACTTTCGCGCCGCACACCTCGCACTCGGACAACATTTCACCACCCGGCCGTCGGCGTTTCCGATCAATGCGAGAGAGCTCCGGCACCTGGCCCCGCTCATCCTGCGCGCCTTCCCCTCCGCACGCGAGCAGGCGGTCGCGCGTGCTGAACAGATACTCAGCGGACGCTACGATCTCCTCGGCTATCGTGCCCTTCAAGTCGGTGGGACACCGGATTGGCACACCGATCCGGTGCACGGGCGGCGGTCACCGGTCGCCTATTGGGCGGATGTGCCGTTTCTCGATCCGTCGTCCGGAGATCACAAGATCATTTGGGAACTGAACCGTCATCAGCACTGGTTGGCACTCGGCCGTGCATACGCGCTGTCGGGCGATCGCCGGTTCTATCACTGTTTCGTCGCGCAGCTTCAGAGCTGGCTGCGCGCGAATCCACCTCTCGTCGGCACGAACTGGGCGAGCATGCTGGAGCTCGCGTTCCGCAGCCTGAGCTGGCTCTGGGCTCTCGAGATGTTCGCGGACGCTGCGAACCAGGAACACGAAGAACCCTGGATCGTCGATCTGCTCCTTGCGCTGGATCGCCAGCTCACTCATATCGACCAGAACCTGTCGCGCTATTTCAGCCCTAACACGCACCTCACGGGCGAGGCGCTCGCCTTATATGTGGCCGGCTCGATGCTGCCAGAGCTCGCGGCCAGCTCCCGTCGTGCAAGTGTCGGACGTGATGTCCTGATACAGGAGGCGTCCCGGCAGATCCATTCCGACGGCGGGCATGCGGAGCTGTCGGGCCACTACCAGCGTTACTCCACCGATTTCTACCTGCTGGCGGCACGGGTTGCGAGGCGCGCCGGCGACACCGCTGCAGAGATCTTCGAGAACGCCGCGCGCGTCCAGGCGAGATACCTGCGCACGATCTGCGACCAGAACGGGATCCGGCCGCCGCTTGGCGACGATGATGGCGGACAGTTGTTTCCGATGTGCGGGCGGACCTCGCAGGATTGCCGGCCTACGCTCAGTGCCGCGGCCGCGCTGCTCCAGGACGGCACGCTGCGTCTCGGACCTGTCCTGGAAGAGGCCTACTGGCTGTGTAGCGAACGCGCGATGTCGGTACCGCCCGAATCGCCGTCACCAACGTCGACGGCTTTCACCGCGAGCGGGTACTACGTATCGCGCACGCCACGCGGTGATCACCTGATATTCGACGCGGGGCCGCACGGATTCCTGAACGGCGGCCATGCACATTCCGATGCTCTTGCCTTGACGTTGTCGGTCTCGGGCCGTCCGCTGCTCATCGATCCCGGTACGGCGACTTACACGATGGATGCGGAAATGCGCGACCGCTTTCGCTGCACGAGCATGCACAACACGGTCGTGCTCGATGGCCGCCCACAATCGAACCCGCGAGGCGCGTTTCACTGGGTCAGTCCCACCACGGCGGAGGCACGCATCTGGAGAACGGCTGGCGACGGCGATTACGTCGAGGGCACGCACGCAGCCTATTCGCCCTGCCGACATACCCGAGGGGTTCTTTCAGTACACGGCATCGGATGGTGGGTCATCGACCACATCCTCGGACCGTCGACACCGCTGGCCTTCGATGCGTTCTGGCACTTACATCCCGGTTGGCACGTCACGTCGCTCGGTTCGCACGCCGTTCGTTTGACGCAGGGGGGCGACCCGCTCACGCTGGCCAGCTCGGCGCCGTTGACCTTCCTGGCCCCCGGGGAATCGCCGCTTGCCGTCTACTCGCCTGACTACGGGGTCGTCGAGCCAGCCCCGACCGCACAGAGCTCGACCATCGTCACACCGCCGGTGACGATCGCAACGTTCATTTCCGCGACGTCCGCGATCACCGCGCCCGCGGGCATCGAACCCGTGCCGATCGAGCAGCGTGCTGCGGGATGGCACACGGCCGCATTCCGGCTGCGCTGGAACGGCGGCGGCATGTGTCTGCTCGCCGCAGTTGAGTTGGACGGGATGGCTACGAGCCAGGATTCCGCCCCACCGATGCGCTGGGGCACCGCCGAGGTTCAGACGGACGCCCGACTGGCCCTCCAAATCGACGAGGACCGAGGGCCCTCCGAGACGCTCCTCGTGAATGGCGCCGAACTGCTGGCGGACTCGGCCCGGATCGTCTCGCTGCGCGATCGCCGCGCGATCGTCCGCCTGAGGCAACTGGCCCCGGCTGTGCATGAGGTGTAGGAGGCTTCGCGGTTCCGGGGCTCGGGCTGCAGGACTTGGGACTCAGGACTAGCGACTAGGGATTTTGGGACTATTTCATGTGCGGCATCGCCGGCTTCACCGATTGTGACGCGTCGTCATCTCGACCTGCGGACGCGGCCTTTTCGACCGTCCGCGGGATGTGTGATGTCATCCGGCATCGCGGGCCTGATGACGAAGGCATTCACGTCGAGCCCGGCGTCGGCCTTGGCATGCGGCGGTTGAGCATCATCGATCTCTCGACCGGGCATCAGCCGATCCATAACGAGGATCAGACGGTCTGGATCGTCTTCAACGGTGAGATTTACAACTATCGTGAGCTCCGCCGCGAGCTCGAGTCCGCCGGCCACCAGTTCTACACGTCGAGCGACACGGAGACCATCGTCCATGCCTACGAAGAGTGGGGCGAGCAGGCGTTCGGGCGCCTGCGCGGGATGTTTGGTCTCGCAATCTGGGACCGGCGTCAGCGGACGTTGCTCCTGGCCCGCGATCGTGCCGGGATCAAGCCGCTGCACTATACGATGCGCGGCGAGCGGCTGTACTTCGGCTCCGAGATCAAGTCATTGCTCGCCGCCGGCGCCGTCGATCGCGAGATCGATTCGGAAGCGCTCGATCATTACCTGTCGTTCCTTTATGTGCCGCGGGACCGAGCCATCTTCAAGGGAGTCCGGAAGCTCGCTCCAGGTCACTACCTGACGTTCAAGGCAGGCAAGATCGCGGTGCGGCAGTACTGGCAGATCGGCACCGCCGAGCAGTTCCAGGGCACGGCCGACGAGGCTGCGCACGCGCTCGAGAGCGTGCTCGCTGATGCCGTCGAATCGCACATGGTGTCGGACGTGCCGCTCGGGGCGTTTCTCTCGGGCGGTGTCGACTCCAGCGTCGTCGTCGGCCTGATGGCGCGCGCGTCGAGCCGTCCTGTCAAAACGTTCTCGATTGGCTTCGACGAACCGCAGTTCGACGAGCTCGAGCACGCGCGGAGCGTGGCGACTCACTTCGGCACCGACCACCACGAGTTCGTCGTGCGGCCGGACGGCCTCTCGATCCTCGACCGCCTCATCGAACACTTCGACGAACCGTTTGCCGATTCGTCCGCGATCCCTACGTGGTACGTGTCGGAAATGGCACGACGGCACGTGACCGTCGTGCTGTCAGGTGATGGCGGGGACGAGCTGTTCGGCGGGTACGATCGGTACCTGCCCCATCCCCGGGTCGCGCAGTTCGATCGGCTGCCGCTGCCCGGCAAGCGCCGGGTCGCCTCCATTGCCTGGCCGCTGCTTCCCCACGGCATGCGCGGCAAGAACTTCCTGCGACATGTCGCACGCAGCGAAAACGGCCGCTATCTCGACTCGATTGCGTTCTTCCAGCCCGACGAAAAGCGAGCGCTCTATTCGGTCGACATGCAGAGACGGCTCGACGGGCATCAGGCAGAAGATCTCATGGCCAGGCACTTCACCCGCTTCGACGGGCTGCCGCCGCACAGCCGCATGATGCGGTTTGATTTCGAGACCTACCTGCCGGAAGACGTGCTCACGAAGGTGGACCGCATGAGCATGGCGCACTCGATCGAGTCCCGGGTGCCGTTGCTCGACAACGACGTGATCGAGTTCGCGTCGACGCTTCCGGCATCGCTGAAAATCGCGAATGGACGACGTAAGCACGTGCTGAAGGAGGCCGCAAGCCGCCTGCTGCCGCCGGAGATTCTCAATCGCCGCAAGCAGGGGTTCGGCGTACCGCTCGGGGTCTGGTTCCGTGGCGGCCTCACGGATGTGTTCTCCGATGTGCTGCGCTCACCGATCACGCGCCAGCGCGGGTATTTCGCGCCGGCCTTCATCGATCGCATCGTCGGCGAACACCTGAGCGGTAAACGCGACCACACGCTGCGGCTCTGGCAGCTGCTCGTGTTCGAGCTCTGGCACCGCCAGTATCTGGACACGGCCGTGCCGGTTGCCGCCTAGAGCGGCCGCCGGGCCTGCTCCTGAGCTCTACCCAACATTGCCCCCGAAGGTGAGAGTGGGTAGCACAAGCCACAAAAACACTGACATTTAACCGCCCGCAGCGTGGCACCTGGCTTGCTGAGATTGAAGGCTGTGAACCTGCCGCCCCAAGTTTCGGTCGCCGTCTTCCTGACCCGGTTCGAGCCAGGCGGCACCGAGCGGCAGATGATCGAGCTCGTTCGCCTTCTGGACCCCTCGCGCTTCACGGTTCACGTAGCCTGCTTCGACAAGCGCGGCGCGTGGCTGCCGCGCGTCGCGGAACGTGCGGCGTCGATAGCCGAGTTTCCGGTTCGAGGATTCGCCCACCCCGGAACGATGCCGACGCTGCTCCGGTTCGCCCGGTGGTGCCGGCGTGAGCGGATCGAAGTGCTGCAGACGTGTGATTTCTACGCGAACATCTTCGGGTTGCCTGGCGCTGCCCTGGCGGGAGTGCCGGTACGCATCGGCAGCCGTCGCGATCTGAATCCGGACAAGTCGCCGGCGCAGATCCGGCTGCAGCGTCAGGCGTATCGTTGCGCCACGACGGTCGTCGCCAATTGTGCGGCAGCACGCGGCATCCTGCTAGCCGAGGGGTTAGCACCCGCGTCGATTGCCGTGATTCCGAACGGGGTTGATCGCCCCAGACATGAATCGGCGGGCGTAGCTGCGGAGCAGCGAACGAGGGTGATCACGGTCGCGAACCTGCGCCCGGAGAAAAACCATGAAACCTTGATCGCCGCCGCCGACCTGCTGTCGGCGGACTTTCCCGATGTCGAGTTTCAAATCGTGGGTGATGGCCCGCGACGCAGCGAGCTCGAAGCGCTGGTGCGCTCGAGACGGCTCGATGACCGGGTTTCGTTCCTTGGGCATCGCGAAGACGTCGGCCGCCTGCTGAGCGAGGCCAGCATCTTCGCGCTGCCCTCGCGTTCCGAGGCCTTCCCGAATGGCGCGATTGAAGCGATGGCCGCGGGGCTCCCTGTCGTCGCAAGCGCGGTTGGCGGCCTGCTCGATCTGATCGAACACGGCCGCACCGGCCTCCTCATCGAACCAGGGAATCCCACTGCGCTGGCGGACGCGCTTCGACAGTTGCTCACCAATCAAACGGCCGCCGCACGGATCGGCGAACACGCGAGGGCGCACGTCCAGCAGCGCTACTCGTTCGAGCGCATGGTGAAGGCATTCGAGGATCTCTATCTTGCGGGGCTGCCGGCTCGCTCGCTTTCCGCAGCCCGGCGTGCCCAGGCGGCAGGTATCTGACACATGTGCGGGATTGCGGGAATCGTTGGCTCGGAGCTGCTCGGTACGGAGGATCGTCAGCGTCTGCCGCGGATGCGCGACGTCATCGCCCATCGCGGCCCCGACGACGCGGGCGAGTATCACGACGAGCACGCCGCTCTCGGTCATCGGCGGCTCAGCATCGTCGACCTCGCGGCCGGCCATCAGCCGCTCTCGAACGAAAACGGCTCGGTCTGGATCGTCTTCAACGGCGAGATCTACAACCACGCCGACGTGCGGCCAGAGCTCGAGAGCGCGGGCCATGTCTACCGTACCCGCTCGGACACCGAGACCATCGTCCATGCGTACGAGCAGTGGGGTGACGGCTGTGTCGAACACCTCCGCGGCATGTTCGCGTTCGCGATCTGGGACGCGCCACGCCGCCGGCTGCTGCTCGCGCGCGATCGCCTCGGGGTGAAGCCGCTTTACTGGGCCCAGGCCGGCAACCGCCTGTTGTTCGGGTCAGAGATCAAATCGATTCTCGCGAGCGGTCTCATCCGGGCCGAGGCGGATGAATCCCGGCTGCCCGAGCTGTTGAGTACCAGATATCTCTCGGGTGCAGAGACCCTGTTCAAAGGCATCCACCGGCTGCTCCCAGGCCACACCCTGGTGTGCGAGCAGGGACAGATCAGGATCCGCGAGTACTGGGACATTCCCGCCGGCCGGTGCGATGAACGTCTGGCATCGATCTCGGACCAGGAGGCGGTCCAGCAATTCCGCGAGCTGCTGGAACAGGCGGTGCGGATCCGGCTGATGGCGGACGTGCCGCTTGGCATGTTCCTTTCGGGCGGTCTCGACAGCAGCGCGATTGCCGCGCTGATGGCCGGCATGATCGATCGTCCGCTGCAGACATTCTCGGTCGCGTTCAAGGACCGGGCTTACAGCGAGCTCGATTATGCGCGGCAGGTCTCGACCGCCATCAAGGCGGACGCTCATGAGATCGTCATCGACGAACAGGACTTCTTCGGCGCCCTGCCGCGTTTGATCTGGCACGAGGACGAGCCGATTGCCCATTCATCGAGCGTCCCGCTGTACTTCGTCTCCGAGCTCGCACGTCAGCACGTCAAGGTGGTGCTGACCGGCGAAGGCAGTGACGAGCTGCTGGCCGGATATGCGAAGTATCCAAAAGCGCTGGTGAACTGGCGGGCCGCCGCCGCGTACGGCGTGCTGCCGCATCCGCTTCGAAGCTGGATTGCCGACACCGTCGTTCCTCGGTTGCCGCATGCGATCGCGCGGTATGCCCGCCGGTCGTTCGTGTCGATGGAACGGACGCCCGAGGCGATGTTCTTCGACAACTTCGCGGCCATCGGCCTCGCCCGCCAGCGCGACCTGCTGGCAGCGCGGTTCGCCGGCAGTTCTGCCGCGGAGGCCTACGGCCCGTCGCGGCAGTACTTCGACGCGCTGAACGGCGACAGCACGGTGCTCGATCGCCTGCTCTACGCCGACCTCAAGACCTACCTGGTCGAATTGCTCATGAAGCAGGACCAGATGAGCATGGCGGCATCGATCGAAAGCCGTGTGCCCTTCCTCGATCACAAGCTCGTTGAATTCGCGGCCTCGCTGCCGCCGCGTCTGAAACTGCGTGGATTCACCACCAAGTGGATCCTGCGTGAGGCAGTGCGGCCGATCCTGCCCGCCGCGATCCTGTCACGGCCGAAGATGGGATTCCCGGTGCCGTTCGGAATCTGGATGCGTGGGCAGTGGGGCAGCATCGCGCGCGAAGTGCTGCTCGACTCCCGCAGCCGCCAGCGCGGCATCATCGAGCCGGCCGGTGTCGAACGGCTGATCGCCGCGCACCAGTCCGGCGCCGCCCAGGGCGGGGACGCCATCTGGAGCCTCCTGAATCTCGAGCTCTGGTATCGCACGTTCATCGACGGCGACGGCATCCAGGTGCTTCCCGCTGTCCAGGCATCAGCCGCACATGCCGAGCGGCTGCAGGCGACCGCATAGGTGAGGCCACTATGAAGATTTTGTGGCTGAACGCCGGCCTGCTGCTGCCGCTCGACAAGGGCGGAAAGCTCCGCACGTGGCACCTGATGCGGCACCTCGCGGCTCGACACGACATCACCTACGTGTCCTTCTCGGACCCGTGGCAACGCGACCAGCATCGCACCGGGATGCGCGAAGTCTGCCGCCGCCTGGAAACGATCCAACGCTCGGACCCGGGCAAAGGGACCCTCCGGTTCTACGCGGACGCCGCGCGATACATCGTCGAGCCGATCCCGTACGCGGTTGCGAAGTACAGATCACGGGCTTACGCGGCCCGTGTCGCCCGATTGCTCGATACCGGCGCGTTCGATGCGGTGGTCTGCGATTTCCTTCCGCCCGTGGTGAACCTCCCGGCGAAGCTGCCGTGTCCATCGATCCTCTTCACGCACAACGTCGAAGCGGAGATCTGGAGGCGGCACGCAGAAAACGCGACGAATCCGATTTCGCGCCGGCTGCTGACCGGGCAGTGGAAGCGCATGCTCCGATTCGAGCGCGAGGCGCTGTCACGGTTCGACCTGGTTCTCGCGGTATCCGAGGCCGACGGGGCGACGTTCGAGCGCCTCTACCCGGGCGCACTCCGGAAGCCCGTTCACGTGGTGAAGACTGGCGTCGACACCCGATACTTCGCGCCTCTGCCCGAGGTCGCGGTTCGCCGCTCCCACATCGTCTTCACCGGTTCGATGGACTGGCTGCCGAACGAAGATGGAATGGTCTACTTCGGCCGCGAGATCCTGCCCCTCATCCGCCGCACCGAGCCGGACGCCACGCTCAGCATCATCGGCCGCTCGCCTACGCCTGCGGTACGCCGGCTCGGCGAAGAGCAGGGCGTCGAAGTCACCGGCAGCGTTGACGATGTGCGACCGCACCTGGCGGCAGGCAGCGTCTACGTCGTGCCACTGCGGATCGGCGGAGGCACGCGACTCAAGATATTCGAGGCGATGGGGATGGCGAAGGCGGTCGTCTCCACGTCGATCGGCGCGGAAGGGCTGCCGGTATCCAACGGCGTGAACATCCTGCTCGCCGACGACCCCGCTACGTTTGCAGAGGCTGTCGTCGGGCTGATCCGCGATGCCGACCGTCGACGCCTCATCGAACTGGCCGCCAGGCGCCTGGTCGTCGAGCGTTATGACTGGTCCGCCGTCGCCCAGGACTTCGAGGACGCGCTGAGAGGCCTGGCCGTCGCGGTCCGCGGTCCGCAGTCCGCAGCCCGATCCCGGTCAAATTCGACGCCTTCCGGACCGCGGGCCGCGGACAACGGACCGCGAACACAACAGGACGATCCGGCGACGGTACCTGTCTCTTAGGGAGCAATTGACCATGAACGTTTCGGTGTTTGGTCTGGGATATGTCGGCAGCGTCTCGGCGGCGTCGTTTGCGGCCGATGGACATACGGTCGTCGGCGTCGACGTCAACCCCGACAAGGTCGCAAGCCTCAACGACGGGCTCAGTCCGATCGTGGAGAAGGGACTCGACGAGCTGATTCGCGAGAACACGGCGAACGGCAGACTTCGCGCGACGACCTCGACGAAGGACGCGGTCGCCGCCACCGATCTCTCCCTCATCTGTGTCGGGACGCCCAGCCGCCGGAATGGCAGCCTCGATCTGACCTATCTCGAGCGGGTGTGCGAACAGATTGGCGACGCGCTGAAGGACCAGGCGAGTTACCACGTGGTCGTGGTGAGGAGCACGGTGCTGCCGGGCACGACCCATGGCGTGGTCATCCCGGCGCTCGAGCGGACATCGGGAAAGAAATACGGCACTGGCTTCGGCGTGACGGTCAACCCGGAATTCCTGCGCGAAGGAACCGCGATCAAGGATTTCCGCCAGCCGCCCATGACGCTGATCGGCCACAACTACGCGTCGGACGCGCAGCCAACCGCGGGGCTCTATTCACAGGTCAGTGCTCCGGTGATTACGACCAGCATCCGCACCGCCGAGATGATCAAGTACGCGAGCAATACCTGGCATGCGCTGAAGGTCTGCTTCGCGAACGAGGTTGGAAACCTCTGCAAACGGCTGGAGATCGACAGCCACGAGGTGATGGACATCTTCTGTCGCGACGAGAAGCTGAATCTGTCGTCGTACTACATGAAGCCGGGCTTCGCATTCGGCGGGTCCTGCCTGCCCAAGGACGTTCGGGCCATGCAGTACCGGGCCAAAGAGGTCGACCTCGACATGCCGGTGATCCAGTCGATCCTCGGCAGCAACGAGATGCAGATCCGGCACGCCATCGACATGGTGGTCGAGACCGGTCGCAAGCGCATTGGCCTGCTCGGCTTCAGCTTCAAAGCCGGAACCGACGATCTGCGCGAAAGCCCGATTGTCATCCTCGCCGAAGCGCTGCTCGGGAAGGGTTACTCGCTCTGCATCTACGACCGGAACGTCTCGATCGCGCGGCTCGTCGGCGCCAACAAGGAGTACATCAACCAGCAGATCCCGCACCTCTCCTCGCTTCTCACGGATTCGCTCGACGAGGTGCTCGAGAAATCTGAGGTGATCGTGGTGGGCAACGGCTCGCCCGAGTTCGCGGAGGCGTTGAGGAGGACGCGGCCCGACCAGGTGGTCATCGATCTGTTCCGGGTAAAGATCGATCCGGTGGAGATCCCGGCTCAGTACACTGGAATCTGCTGGTAGAGGATGCTGTTTCTTACAGGAGGGCCAAGCGATCAGGAGCAAATCTTTCTGATGCTCCTGATCTCTTGGCCCTCCGGTTAATTCAACCCCAGGAATCTCCTCATTTCACGCCAGATGTATTCCACGCCGGCTGTGAGTTGGTGGTCGTCGTCGAGCATGTGGAGCTCGACGTTCGGCTGGGCTCGAGACCATTGCTCTACCGTCACCGGATCGACTGCAGTGTCGCCCCTTCCCTGGAAGACCAGGGTCGGTGTATCGATCCTCGCGTGCATCGCGTTGTACCGGCGCGCGTCTTCGTATAGACCGTAGTGGATTGGCATCATGCGGCCATAGCCGTGGTGAAACACGCTCAGCGAGCCGGTGCGCTTCCATTCGGCGACATCAGCGCCGCCGGGTCCGCGAAGGCCGGAATCCGAGAAGTCGAGCGCCGGCGCCAGGAGGATCAGCCGGTGCACCAGGTCGGGCCGGGCCACAGCCACCTGCACGGCGACGAACGCCCCCAGGCTGGAGCCAATCAGGACCGTGCGGTCGGCCTCCGGCGCGGCGTCGAGCATTCGCACAACCTGATCGACCATCCGCGTGACCGTCAGCGTTGAGAAGTCCGGTTCGTTGAGATCGGGCGTCTCCAGCGTGATGCCGGCCTCTTCCCGCAGCTTCTTCCCGAAGAACGTGGCCTTTGAGGAACTGGCGGACGACCCGAAGCCGTGGAGATACAGAACGCGCATCGAAGCAGCCCTCAGCCGGTTGTCAAAGCTTGGTGGCGCAATCCGGCCTGCACCGGCACTGGATCGACCCGACGCCGTCAGTGGAATAGTCGTAGGTGAGCTCTGCACCCGGCGGAATGTTCCTGGCGGCGATGATCCAGATGGTGTCGCCGATGATCCGGGTATAGCAGTTGGGCGTGCAGGAATGATTGATGTAGCGCGCGATGTTGCCGCCAACAGCGGCGTCGCGAACGTAATGTTGATTCAGCTTGAAGCACCAGATGTGCCCCTTTTTCAGGTAGCGTCTCTCGCGCTTCAGGCTCTCCTGGTTCCGGATTTTCTCGCCCGCGTAATCGATGATGCGCTTGTTCTTGGCAATCGGCTCGGTCGCGAACACGCCCCAACCCTGGATCGCTGATCGTCGTCTCTCAATCATCAATCACAAGCATAGCTTGCCCCGCCGAAGCCGACGCAGTCGGCGAAGGCGGGGGGCTACCAATACCGAACGCGACCCGTATCGACGTGCACGAAGTTGGAGGACGGATAGAAGCCGACGCCACCCAGCTTCAGCGATGCCGCCGCGGAGCGGAGATGATCCAGCTTCACGCCGGGCAGGCGAATGTCGATCGCCTTGCCGACCATGTGCAGGCTGCTGCTCGCGACACCGGTATGGGCGCCGCCCCGCTCGCGCAGCATGGCGTTGGTCTCAGCCGACCGGTACCCAGAGATGATGTGATACGGCTGATCCGTTTCGAGTGTGCCGCCGAGCTCATGGAGCAGGTCGAAGAGCTTCGGGTCGATTGGCTTCTCCAGGCTGGTCCTGAAGTCCCGCAGGAGATGGTTCAGCTGAGCGAGCGCTTCCGGCTGATAGACGCCATCGCAACAATACGCAATCTTGAGGCGCTCACCGGTGTGGGTGTGGAAGAACGACAGGATGCGCTCGGGGCGCTTGCTGACAGCCGCGTGGGCCCGGCCAGGCACCATCGCGGCGGCGGTGGCCAGCGCGCCGTAGCCAAGGAACGACCGGCGATTCAAGCTCTTCTGTGGGTCCTGCTGAGCGAGACTCGGCATCGATGGCAATCCTCCGGCCGACCGAGCATCGGACTGATGCGCGGTGCCTGACAACCTGCTTTATGGGTGCACCCCCATTGGACCATCCCGCGAAGCCGCGATCAAGCACGACGGTACGCCACAAACCGGCTCTGCAGGACTGATGAGACACTTGAGCTGATGACGGTACCGGATCTCGAGCGACGCGTCGCAGCGCACCGCTGGTATCACAGCATCGATCTGGGCGGCGGAATCGTGACCCGCGGAATCGATGACACGCCGGTGCGCCTGGCACGACTGGATCTGCCTGCTTCCCTCGAGGGTCTGAGCGTTCTCGACATCGGCGCGTGGGACGGCTTCTTCTCGTTCGAGTGCGAGCGCCGCGGCGCTGCCCGCGTCGTCGCGACGGACTACTACTCGTGGCATGGCTCGGGCTGGGGCGCGAAGGCCGGCTTCGAGCTGGCGCGCGAGGCGCTCGGATCGCACGTCGAAGACGTGGACGTCGACGTGATGGACATTGCACCCGGCCGACTCGGCACGTTCGATCTCGTGCTGTTCCTCGGAGTGCTCTATCACCTCCGCCATCCCCTGCTGGCCATCGAAAAGATCGCTGCGATCACCCGCGGCACGTTGATCCTCGAGACCGTCGTCGATCTCGTGGGCCTGGGGCGACCGGCCATGGCCTTCTATCCTGATCGCGAGTTGAATGCGGATCCGACCAACTGGTGGGGACCCAATCAGGAAGCCGTGGTGGGAATGTTGAAAAGCGCGGGCTTTGACGATGTGAGAGTAGTCACGCCGACTCCCGGCCCGCTCTATCGGGGTGCGCGCGCCGCGTGGCATCGGCTGCGGGGACGAAACCGCTTGATACCCGCTTTTCGTCAGGACCGCGCGGTCTTCCACGCGCGAAAACGAGCCAGTCGCGAGATCGAATGATATAGTCGCTCGATGGAAGGAATCATCCCCGCGTGGGCTCGTATTCTCCGTGGATACGTTCCCGCGCTGTCAGTCGAGATCACTCGCGAGTGCCCCTTGCGATGCCCGGGGTGTTATGCCTACGGCGACGAACATCTGGGCGGCGAGATCACGCTCCGTCAGGTCAGCGACTACAAGGGGCAGGAGCTCGTCGATCGCTTCATGGAACTGGTCGACGAGCACAAGCCCCTGCACATCTCGATAGTGGGCGGCGAGCCACTGGTCCGTTTTCGGGAGCTCAATCAGATTCTTCCGCTCCTGGCCGGCCGGGGCATCTATAGCCAGGTCGTCACGAGCGCGGTGCGGCCGATTCCCAGTGAATGGGCCAGTATCCCCCGCCTCCAGATGGTCGTCTCAATCGACGGCCTCCAGCCCGAACACGACGTCCGGCGGACACCGGCCACCTACGACCGCATCCTGAAGCACATCGTCGGGCACCAGGTTACGGTGCACTGCACGGTCACGCGGCAGCAGGTGCAGCGCGACGGCTACCTCGAGCAGTTCGTGGACTTCTGGTCGGCCAATCCGCACACGCGGCAGCTCTGGGTCAGCCTCTACACGCCGCAGGTCGGAGAGATGTCGGCGGAACGGCTCGAGCCGGAGGATCGCGAGCGCGTCGTGGCGGCATTGATGCTGCTCCGGACGCGCTACCCCAAGCTGAAGATGCCCAAGGGCCTGATCCAGGTGTACCACGAGCCGCCGCAGAGTCCCGACGAGTGCATCTTCGCGCAGACCACCACCTGCATTTCGGCGGACTTCAAACGCCACATCTCCCCCTGTCAGTTCGGTGGGACGCCGGACTGCTCGAATTGCGGCTGCATCGCCTCGGCGGGACTGGCCGCCGTCGGCCGGCATCGGCTTACCGGTGGCCTGCGGGTCGGCGCGATCTTCGAGCGATCGCTTCGGATCGGACGCACGATCCGTCAGTTCCGGACACCGGCGGCCACTTGAAGCGCCGACGGCCGGTTAAGATAGAAGTCATCGGCGTCCGGGGCACCGATCGCATCTGATATGGCAAATCTCGCGTCGTTCGATATCACCTCCGGCGTCGACCTCCAGGAAGTGGACAACGCCGTGAACCAGGCCAAGAAGGAAGTCGCTCAGCGTTACGACTTCAAGGGATCACGCGCTGCCGTCGACCTGAATCGCGCGGAGAACACCATCACCCTCGTCGCCGACGACGAGTTCAAGCTGAATGCGCTCTGGGAGATCCTGCAGGGGCGCCTGGTCCGTCGCGGCGTCCCCACCAAGAACCTGACGCCGGGGGAGCTCGAGCGCGCCGCGAACGACACGGTGCGCCGCGTGATCGCACTGCAACAGGGCATCCCGACCGAGGCGGCCAAGGCGATCGTGCAGTTTCTCAAGGACCGCAAGATGAAGAAGGTCCAGGCGGCGATCCAGGCCGATCAGGTCCGGCTCTCGTCCCCTTCCAAGGACGAACTGCAGGAGGCGATCCGCGTGCTCCGGGAGCACGATTTCGGCGTCGCCCTTCAGTTCGGCAACTATCGGGGCTGATGATCACCGCCCGCCGTATCGCGGTCTCGCTGGGCCTGGCGCCGGTGCTCGCAGCAGTGTCTTTGCTGGCCGGTGACATCGGACAGGAGAAACCTCGCGTCAACGCCGACGCGGCGCTCAGCGTCGAGTTCCTCAAGGGAGTTCAGGCGTACGTCGAACTTCACAAGAAGCTCGAGGCCACCCTTCCGCCTCGGCCGGAGCACGCCACACCAGCGGAAATCGAGGCCCACGAGCAGGCCCTCGCGAGCCTGATCATGAGGGCTCGCGCCGGCGCGAAACGGGGCGATCTGCTTCCGCAGAAGATTCGGGCTTACTTGCGCCGCCAGATTGGTGTCGTGCTGCGCGGACCGGATGGCGCCGTGATCCGGCGATCCGTGATGGAAGACAATCCAGGCAAGGTGCAGCTCAGGTGCAACGCCCGCTACCCCGAGGGCCTGCCGATTACGACGATGCCGGCGCCGATTCTTGCCGCACTGCCGAAGTTGCCGGAACATGTCGAATACCGCTTCGTCGGCGATCGCCTCGTACTCCTCGACATCCATTCCCAGCTGGTGATGGATTACATGACCGACGCGTTGCCACTGTGAGCCGTCCCTCGTCCTGATGCTGATCCCGCGACGGCCCGGACTGTCTCTCGTCGTTTGCGTGGCTGCCGTCGCCTGCCTGTCCGGCGCGGCCGGTGTCTCTCAGGCACCTGCCGCTTCCCAGGCCGCTGCGTCCGCCCAGGCCGCGCTCCCGCTCACGCTCCCGAACAAGGAGGATGCGCTCAAGTTCGGAGTCATGGGCGACTTCGGAACCGGCAAGCGCGAGCAGTATGACCTCGGCGAACAGATGGGAAGAGTCCATTCGCAGTTTCCGTTCCAGTTGATGATCACTGTCGGCGACAATCTTTACGGCGGCCAGAGGCCGGTGGATTTCGTCAAGAAATTCGAAGCGCCGTACAAGTCGCTGCTGAGCGCCGGCGTCAAGTTCTACGCCTCCCTCGGCAACCACGACTCGCGCCAGCAGAGCGCCTACGCCTTGTTCAACATGGACGGCAGGACGTACTACACGTTCAAGGCGCCAAAGCAGGACGTGAGATTCTTCGCGCTGGAGTCGTCGTATCTCGACCCGACGCAGCTGCAGTGGCTCGAGCGCGAGCTCCAGAATTCACGCGAAGACTGGAAGATTCCCTACTTCCACCATCCGCTCTACTCCTCGGGTGACCGTCACGGATCGGATCTGTCGAAGCGCAAGGCGCTCGAACCGCTGTTCCTGAAATACGGTGTCAGCGTGGTGTTCGCCGGGCACGACCACGTCTACGAGCGCGTAATGCCGCAACAAGGCATCACGCACTTCGTTGTCGGATCGAGCGGGCAGCTGCGGAAGGGCAACATCGACAAAGGCACCGGGTTCACCGCCTATGCCAATGCGACGGAACAGGCATTCCTCGTCGCGGAGATCTCGGGCGATCAGCTGTTCTTCAACGCCGTGTCGAAGAGTGGAAAGGTGATTGATGCCGGGGTGGTTGAGCGGCGCAAGTCCCAATAGATCTTCCGCCTAAAGGCGGAAGCCACCCGTCTTCGGTTCTGACTAGGTGGCTTCCGCCTTTAGGCGGAAGAAACCTCGACTTTCTCCGCCTTGCCGTTCTCGGCCACGGCCTTCGCTTCGGCCTTCGACAGCGTCTTCTCCCAGTCCGCCTCGAACAAATCCTGCAGCCGCTTCGCGATCGCAGCATCGCTGACGATGACGCCGACCTCGCGGCGGCCGTCGAGCTCCAGCTTGCGCAGGCTCTGACTGCCGACGAACGCGGCCGATCCGTCGCGGACCATGCCCCGCACGTGCAGCCGGCGTCCCGCCAGTTTGCGCGCGTCGAGGCCGGCGGCGCTCTTGGCCACCTTGCCGAGTACGCGGACGTCGACGCCGTCCTTCACCCGCGCCTGCAGCGCCTTCAACATCACCCGATCGCTGATCTTGGCGTCGTAGATGAGGAGCTGCTTCGTCGCTCCCTCGATGAACTCCTTGAGGATCTTGCGCGAGGTCTCCGGGCTCACGACCAGGCGATCGTGATTGCAGACGTAGGCCTGCCGGGTGGAGTCGGCCTCGAAGAGAGCGGTCGCCTCTTTGACCAGCTTCGGATCCCTCGTGACAATGCCGAGGCTGCGGCTCTTTTCCATGTCGAGCTTGGTGTAGTTGAATCCCAGCAGATAGAGCTGGTCGTCGACGATCATCATCTTGCCGTGGTAGCGGGCGAGCTCGCCCGCGGTCCTCGCCACGATCACGCCGGCCGCAAGCATCTTCAGCTCTAGCTTTCGAAGGCTCTTCTCACCGCCACGGTTGGTGTGAGCGATCAGCGCCCGTACCACTACCCCGCGCGCGACCGCGGCTTCGAGCGCCCGCTCGAGCTCGGGGCGGTCGAAGCGAAAAATGAGGATGTCGATCTTGGTCTTGGCGTGACGGACGGCCTGCAGCAGCGGCGTCAGGCCGTCGTCCGGCTGGATGATTAGATCCACGTCAGTGGGTGGCGCATCGGCTTACTTGGTCTTGTTTTTCTTCTCGCCCCACTCGACGGACGCGTGCCCCTCGGGATCGAGCTTCAGGATGGCATTCGACACGCGGTCGGTCGGCAACTCGAGCGGCACCTGCACATCGTAGCAGACCTCGTCGTCCGAGGACGTGCGCAGCTCGAACTTGAGCTTGTAACGGCGGAGGATCTCCTCGAACTTCGGGCGCATCGCGTCGGTGTCCTTGCCGGCCTTGATGCGGAGATCGAACCGCTTCATGCCCTCCTCGAACGATTCGATCACCCAGAGCGCGGCGCCGATGAAGAGCGTCGAGAAGGCCGCGAGGGCATAGAGCCCGACGCCGGAAGCAAGACCCACCGCCAGGGCGCACAGCATCACCCCCGCGTCTTTGGGGTCGTCGATCTTCGAGCGATACCTGATCAGGTTGGCGGCGCCGACGATGCCGAACGCGCGCGCGAGGCTGGCGCCGACAACCAGCATGATCACAGCGCCGACGACCGACAGAATGATCTGCGTCTGGATCACGGCGGGATCCCGCTTCGGCGTGCCCTTCCGCCGCGGCCGCAGCGCCAACGCTGCGCCCAGCGCCGCCGCCAGCGGCAGCCGCAACATCGCATCGTCGATCTCATGGAGCGCGTGGGGCGGATGGTTGTCGGTGTCCTGATTGAGCGCTTCGCCGCCGGCTTTGGTGCCGGTCCCGGGCGGTGTTTGCGGCTGCGCCGACAGCGCGAGCGGAGGCGCCAGCGTCAGCGTCAGCATCAGGCCAATCGTGAGTGCGATCCTCAATGCTCAGTCCTTCAACTGCAGCCCCTCGGCGATCTTCTGCTCGAGCCGGCGAATGAAACGATCGGCGATCACTTTCGGGTAGCCTGCGGCGCGAAACGCATCCTGCATCTGCTGGTCGCTGAGCGCGGTCAGCCGCTGGCATGCCCAGCGGACGTCGGCTGGCGAGATCCGCTCGAAGAGCACGCGGTGCCGCCCGTGGTAGTCGAAGCGCACGTAGCCGCCATCCACGCCGATGATGAACTTCGTCTCGTCGAAGACATCGGGATCGCCGCGTGGCGGATCGAGCGCACCGGTGCGCCCGAACGTCTGGCCGAGATCCCGGGCGACGTACCAGCGTTTCGCGCCCTCGAGCGGCGTCTCGAGCGTATAGATCGCATTCTGCAGATCCTTGAGGTCGGAGTTGCCCAGCATCGCGTGCACCGCGAGCAGGCCGTTCATCGGCCGGGTCCCGACGAAAGGATTCTCGTAGTACGACCACGTCTCACCCGACTCGAGGCCATGGAACTTCGGGGCGCGCTCACGGAAGCGGGCCGGCAGCTGAGGGTTGGGCGACGCCGCCTTGTAGGCCTGCCATTCCGGAAGGTAATAGACCGGCGGCTGGTGGTAGCCGATGCCCCAAAGAATCCTCGACGCTGCCACTTCGGTTGCCGCTTCCGGAGGGAACTTGGTGCTCCATTCGCGGCCGTCCGGATCCTTCACCGTGTACCCGCGGCTGAAGCCGCCGCGCTTCATCTCGATGACGGTGTAGCGCGCCGCCGCATCCGGCGCCAGAGCCCGGCCGCCGACGCCCCAGAACAGATCACGATTGCGCTCGGGCTCGACCCAGAGTTCCGCCATCTCCGCTTTGGTCGGCTTCGCATTCAACGTGGGCTGAACTTTCGCCCGGCAGCCGACTGTCGCGCTTAGCAGAGCGAGCGCACATAGATAAAGGTAGGGCCGTCCACCCTGCCGCAAGTTCTCACCTCCTCAGCGCCGACGACAGAGCCTGCCTCGCCGAAGCGCGAAAAGCGCGACCGGGGCGAGACAGGCTCAGCACTACGGGATACCGGCTCCCCGCGGAGCTCGAGTGCTTCCCCAGCCCAAGGGTGCAAGGTGTGGGCCACGGACCTCAACAAAAAGGGACAACGGAAGAGCTAGCGGAAATCGTGCGATTGAGGCTCTGGTCCTTCCCCACCGAGCGAGACGAGGCGTTCGGCCTTCACCGACGTGACCCCTTCCTGGATCTGCAGGATCCCTTCGACCATCAAATAGGGCGCACCGACGATGGTCTGACGTTGATCGCCGAACAGATCGGGCCGGACGATGATGTTCGCGATGCCGGTTTCATCTTCCAGGGTGAGGAAGACGAATCCCTTGGCGGTGCCTGGCCGCTGGCGGGTGATCACGGCGCCAGCCACGCGCACGCGCCGTCCGTGCTTGCCCCGCGGAAGATCGATCGCGCGCAGCACGCCGCGCATCGCCAGCTCCATTCGCCGGAACGCCAGCGGATGCGGACCGATCGTCAGGCTGGTACCGGAATAATCCGACATCAGCCGCTCCGACGGCGTCATCGGCGACAACGGCGAAATCCCAACGCCACCGTGCACCGGCACGCTGTCTTCCACATCCTGTCCCCTGAACAGATCGCCCGCCGGCCGCGCCGCCCGCTCGATCTGCCACAACGCGCTGCGCCGATCGTGCCCGAACGCGTTCAACGCGCCGATCTCCGCGAGGGTGGCTAATTCGTCTCGTCGTATTGCGGTGCGCGAGATCAGGTCTTCGATGGAAGTGAAGCGATCCGCAGTCCGCGGTCCGCGGTCCGCGGTCCGCGATTCATCCATCTCGGAGGCAATGGCCACGTGCGAGCGGTATTCGCTCCACTCGTGTGCGCAGATGTTGCAGAATCGACCGCCTTCCTGTGTCTCTTCCAGCATCGATTCCTCATCGTTGCCGCATTTGGGACAACGATGAGCAGAGAGCTCTGCGAATTCCACCTCGTTCTGTCTAGATGCCCCCAGCGAACCGCGGACCGCGGACTGCGGACCGCGATCCCCGGCCGTCGCGATCAAACGGCCGATCTCCGACCGCAAGCCATTGACATACATCAGCCCCAACCGCACCCGCCCGTCCGGCTCGACGCGGCATTCCCAGTCGGAGATCTGCACATCGATCGGCGCGAACCGCACGCCGTGGCGCTGGGCATCCTTGACGAGCGTGGCCGGATGGTAGAACCCCATCGGCTGGTTGTTCAGCATCGCCGTGAAGAACGCGGCCGGGTAATGCGCCTTCAGGTAGGCGCTCGCGTAGACCAGCAGCGCAAAGCTCGCTGCGTGCGACTCGGGAAATCCGTAGAGCGCAAACGACGTGATCGATCGAATGATCTCCTCGGCCGCGTCGCCGGTGATGCCCTGCCGCTCCATCCCCGCGCGTAGCTTGGTCTCGATCTGCGCCATCCGCTTTTCCGACCGTTTGAATCCGAACGCCCGTCGCAACTCCTCGGCTTCGCCGCCGGAGAATCCCGCGGCAACCATCGCCATCCGCAGCAGCTGCTCCTGGAACAACGGCACTCCGAGCGTGCGCTGGAGAATCGGTTGCAGCGACGGATGCGGAAACGACACCGCCTCCGCGCCCTGCCGTCGCTTCAGATACGGATGCACCATCTGCCCGACGATTGGCCCCGGCCGGATGATCGCGACCTCCACCACGATGTCGTAAAAGCACGCCGGCCGCAGCCGCGGCAGCGTGGCCATCTGCGCCCGCGATTCGACCTGGAAGATCCCGACGGTGTCGGCCTCCTGCAGCATCTTGTAGACGGCGGGATCGTTGGGAGGTAAATGCGCGATATCGACTTCCGCTTCTTCGCGGTCCGCGGTCCGCGGTCCGCGATCCGGGGTTCGCTCTCCGCTCTTCGCTCTTCGGTGTCCGTCCTCCGAGACTTCGGACTCTACGGAGATGGCGCCGCCGCTCGATTCTGCCCCGAGCTCTTCCCGGGCTGCGGACCGCGGACCGCGGACCGCGGATTCACGATTCACAAGCTGCAGTGCGTCCTGGATCACGGCCATCATCCCCAGCCCGAGGAGATCGACCTTGATCAGCCCCATGTCGGCGCAGTCGTCCTTGTCCCACTGCACGACGACGCGATCGGGCATCGACGCGTTCTCGAGCGGAACCACATCGTCCAGGCGGCCCTGGCACATCACCATTCCGCCGGAATGCTGGCCGAGATGCCGGGGCAGGTCCTGGATGCGCTGCCAGAGCTGGCCGAACAGCTGCACCGCCGGATTGTGAACGTCGATGCCGACCTCGCGCAGGTTGCGCTCGAGCGTTTCCGAGGGATCGACCCACTCGAAGTGATTCATCACCTTGGCCAGGCGATCGATCTGCTCGGGCTGGAGCGACAAGGCCTTGCCGACCTCCCGCGCCGCGCTGCGGCCGCGGTAGGTGATCACGTTGGCGGTCATCGCGATGCGCGGGCCGGTGTCGCCGCCGTGCGTGCCGTACTTTTCGTACATGTGCTGGATCACCTGCTCGCGGCGGTCGCCGCTCGGCAGATCGAGATCGATATCCGGCCATTCGCCGCGCTCCTCGGAGAGGAAACGCTCGAACAGCAGCTCCATCCCGATCGGATCGACCGCGGTGATTCCCAGGCTGTAGCAGACGGCGCTGTTTGCGGCGGACCCGCGCCCCTGCACCAGGATGTCGTGCTGACGGCAGTAATTGACGATGTCCCAGACGATCAGGAAGTAGCCGGCGAGCTCGAGCTTGTCGATCAGATCGAGCTCGCGCTCGATCTGGCGGCGTGCGCGATCGTCGTACGGCCGATACCGCTCGCGAGCGCCGGCCTGCGTCATCTTCCGCAGGAACGATCCCATCGTCTCGCCTGGCGGCACGCGGTACTCGGGAAACCGATAGCCGAGATCGGTCATCGAGTAGGCCAGTCGCGCGGCGAGCTCGCCGGTCCCTGCAAGCGCCCGCGGATCGTCTGCGAACAGCCGCGCCATCGCCTCCGGCGATTTCAGGTAGCGCTCGGCGTTGCACGTCAACCGGCGCCCGGCTCGTTCGAGCGTGGTCTTGTGTCGGATGCAGGTGAGAACGTCGTGCAGCGCGCGATCCGACGGCTCGGCAAACCGGACGCCGTTGGTGGCAATCACCGGCAGGTGGAACGCGGTCGCGAGCTCGCGCAGGACCTGGTTGTCCCACTCCTGCTCGCGCAGGAGATGCCGTTGCAGCTCGATGTAGACCTGCGACGCCCCGAACGTGCCGACGATGCGATCGACGAGGCCGCCGATACCGTATCGCGCCCCGTCGATCGCGGTGCGGCCGGCCAGCGCCACGAGGCCCTCGGTGTGGCCATCCAGATCGTCGAACGTGAGCGCGCCCTCCCCTTTCGCTGCGCGCCGTTTCATCGTGGTGACGAGCCGGCACAGGTGGCGATAGCCGCGCTGCGACTCGATCAGGACCGGCAATGTGAACAACCGCTCCTCGCGTGACGGCGTCCCGCGTCCGCGGCTCTCGGCCCGGCGAGGCGCCGTGTTCTGCTCGCGGGAGGCGGTGGAAACCGTCAGCTCCGCACCGATGATGGGCTTGATCCCCGCCCGCTTCGCAGCGAGGTGAAAGCGCGGTGCGCCGTAGACGCCGTCACGATCGAGGAGCGCCAGCGCCGGATATCCGAGCGCCACCGCCCGATCGACGAGGACCTCGGGCAGCGATGCGCCGTCGAGGAACGAGAAGGCGGAAGAGGCGTGGAGTTCGGTATACATCGACAATCGGTTACAGAGTCGCGGTTCGCGGGTCGCGGGCTCGCGGGTTCGGAGCCGGTGGTACTCAGAGGCAACAGGCGCAAATCAAACGGCTGGTTACCTCTGAGTACCATCGGCTCCGAGCCGCGAGCCCGCGAACCGCGAGCCCCCGGTCGGTCAGTCGTAAACTCCATCCACAAACCACTGCCCCGTCTCCCGATCCTGGAACAGCCGGCAGACCGTGCCGCCGTCGAAGGCGACGTCCCACTCGTCGCGATTCCAGTGCACGGATTCCCACCATCCGCCGGACGATCGCCACGGCCCGGCCGCCTGCTGCACGACCCCGCCCGGCATGCCGCGACGATCGATTGCCACGCGAACGGGCCGGCCGTGCTCGACCGTGACGCGAATCGCGACCGGCGGCCGGAAGCGGCGCAGGACCATTGACGGCGACATCGACGTGGACCACGACGCAGTGCTGCCTTCGATGACACGCAGACGGTCGTCGAACGCCACTGGCGCCAACGTCCAGCCGTCGGGGCAATGCGTATCGAGGATCTGTGGTGACCCGCAGCGGCTGTCGCCGACCAGCGCGCCGAGCCTGGCCATGAGTGTCGCCAGTGTTTCCGGCGAGGGCACCGGACGCTCGAGCAGCGAGTACTGCACCACACGGCCGGGCGCCGGATCGGCCTCGATCGTGACCACATCGATCGCCGCGGCCGGTGGATGCGATTCGAGATCGAGCAGCAGCAGCGTGCGGAGCACTCGCGGGTCGCGCATCGGCACGGGCAGGGTCAGCGTGCGCGGGTAGACCGTTCGATCCGTGAGCCGAAGCTGCAGGTGCAGCGCAATCGCACCGCGGTCCGCGCGCTCGAGCGCTGCCGCCAGCGGATCCAGCAGTCGCGCGAAGACGAACGACAACGGCTCGAGCATCTCGATCGGCCACCCGAGCTCGCACGATTCGATGAACCGGCGGACACCGGGATCCGGCACGAGCGGCCGCGGATCGAGACCGCACGCAAGCCGCTGGAGTGCAACGGCTTCGGCCCCCAGGCGCGCGGACAATGCTCCGGCAGGCAGCACCGCCAGCTCGCCTACCGTCGTCAGTCCCCACCGGCCGAGCACATCGAAGCCGCGCACCGGCCGCGGCCGGACCGCGGCAGCCTCACGATCCTCGACGAGCTGCTGAAGCACTCCGAGCGGCACGTGGCACAGCGCCGCGGCGGGGTCTTCCACCGCAACCTGAACCCCGTCGTACGCGCGGGCCAGCAGCAGCGCCGTCGTCTGCGAGCCGGCGATTGCGACGCGCGCGGCACCGGCACGCGCGAGGTGATCGGCAATCGCTGCCGCATCTCCAAAGAGACGCGTCAATCCTGAAACATCGAGCACGACCGTGCCACCCGGATGCCGTTCGATCCGCGGGGAAAAATCACGGGCGATGGCCACCAGGCGATCGATCGGGCCGTCGTCGTGAAGCGCGGCGTAGAGTTCGCGCGGACAGCCATCGATGCCAGGGTCTGAAGACCCTGGCGCTACACCTGTTACGGCGACACGTGTAGGCCCCGGGTCTTTAGACCCGGGGCGATGGACAACCACCGCGGCCGACGACAGCACCTCGTTCACCGAGACATCGGGAATGGACGGCGTGAGATCGTCGTACGAAGGAATGCGCACGACTACCTCTAGCGCCGGGCCGAGATGATGCGGGGCCGGACAGTCAGGCCGCGCAAGCGGCGATCGCGTGCGGTGGCGCCGGCCCATTCATCGGCGGCGTGCGTGGACGATCGATCGAGCGCAATAGTGACGCCGCCCGGGCTTCGCGCCACATGCTCGGAGGCGAGCAGCACCGCCACGGTGACGCTCCCTTCGATCACGCGCGCGATCCGCATCCATGTCGTGTGGGGAAACTGCCGCAGCGCCGGCGCGGAGACATCTGCAAGATCGAGGGCGACGACTCCGAACCCGCCGGCCTGAAGCACCAGGTTCATCGCCTTCAGCGCGCGATCGGCGTTGCCGGACTCCCGAACCCACAGCAGGCGGCCGAGGTCGAGCCCCGCCGCCTGCACCGAAATCGGATCGAACCGATCGTGGGTATCGATCAGCGCGACGACCTCGCCGCGCGCCGCCGCGGCAGCGGCCATGCTGACGAACAGCGCGGACCGTCCCGCCGAGCGCGGTCCGATCACCTCCGAAAGGTGCCCCCGCCGCACGCCACCGCCCAGTGCCGCATCCACGTCGGGGCAGCCGGTCGGCGCAATCCGGTCCTCGTCTATCCCGCGCCACGCCGTCGAGGTGGTGAGGGTCGCATCGAGCTTTCGCGCCCGCAGTAACGATTCGATCTCCGCCCGCGCCGCAGACATTTCGCTTTATTTTCGCCTCACCGAGCGCAGTATATGGCGGGTCGTTTCACCAGATCAAGGCACGTCGTGAACCCGGGGTAAAAAACGCTTACCTGTGGCGCATCAATGGTTTGCGATTACTATTGGAAGGCTTGCCCCTACAGCCGATTCTCCGCCGCGCGCTGGCGGCGTTCACGTATCGCGATTTTCGGCTGCTTTGGTTCGGTGCCTTCACCTCGACCGTGGGCACGTGGATGCAGAAAGTCGCGCAGAGCTGGCTCATCCTCGAGCTCACCAAATCGGCGTTCTATCTAGGCCTCGACGACTTTCTCGGACAGCTGCCGATCCTGCTGCTGACGCTGATCGGCGGCGTCATCGCCGATCGTCACGATCGGCGGCGCCTTCTGCTCTCCTCGCAGTACGTCCAGATGGCCACGGCGCTCACGCTCGCGGCGCTGGTGTTCTGGGGCAGGGTCCAGATCTGGCAGATCCTCGCACTGTCGTTCGTCACCGGCCTTGCCCAGGCGTTCGGCGGACCGGCCTACCAGTCGCTCGTACCGACCCTGGTCGAGAAAAAGGATCTGCCCAACGCGATCGCGCTGAACTCGATCCAGTTCAACCTGGCGCGGGTGTTCGGGCCGCTGCTCGCCGGCGCGGCGCTCGCCGCGTTCGGCACGGCACTCTGTTTCGCGCTGAACGGCGTCTCGTTTCTCGTCGTCATCCTCGCGCTGCTGTCGCTGACCATCAAGCACATCCCGCCCGCCGAGCGGAAGCCGATCCTGCACGATCTGAAAGGCGGCCTGAGCTATGTGCGGAGCCAGCCGGCGATCGTCGCGCTCACCGTGCTCGCGTTCCTCACCACGTTCCTCGGCCTGCCGCTCCTCACCTTCCTGCCGATCTTCGCCCGCGACATCTTCCACGGCGACGTCGGCCGCTACAGCGTGATGATGTCGTTCTCGGGCGCGGGGGCCGTGGTCGGCGCGCTGATCGTGGCCTGGCTCGGCCGGTTCAAGCACATGGGACTGACGCTGCTGCTGGTGCAATTCACGTTCGGTCTCCTGGTCACCGCATTCGCGCTGTCACGCATCGCGTGGCTCAGCTACCTCCTGCTCTTCCTCGATGGCGCAGCATTACTGGTGGTCTTCTCGATGACGGCATCGCTGGTGCAGCTGATCGTCCCCGATCACCTGCGCGGCCGCGTCGTCAGCATCTACATGGTCGCCTTCCGCGGCGGCATGCCGCTCGGCAGCCTCTGGGGCGGCTACGCCGCGTCGCTCAGCTCTGCTCCCTACGTCCTCGCCATCAACGGCATGCTCGTCTCGCTGGTCGCGCTGTACTTCCTGACGCGGAGTCACGGGGTGAGGGAGTTGTAAGTCGGGGGTTCGGGGGCTCGCGTTAGGGGGCAGTCGGGTTTGTCGGGAGACTCTGTCAGCATTAATTAGTTTGCGGGCGGGGCCCCACCCCCACGCGCTACCAGCGCTCGCTTCGCTTCGCGCCGGTGTTTACTCACAACGGGCCGCTTGGATTAGCAAGCTGTCCGAAGAAGCCACCACAGAAGGCTGATCCAACCGGCTAAGGGCTACTAAACAGCGGCGCCGAGCAAAGCGAGGCGCTGGCAGCGCGTGGGGGTGGGGCCCCACGCGGCGTCGCGGGGGTGTCCCCGCGACGCAAACCAAATAATGCTGATCCAGTCCTCCACTTAACCCACTCGCCAACTCGGATGGTTACCGGCATGGTACCCTTCAGAATA
>Ga0075420_100000662_pt1 | contig 27855 bp, 29 predicted proteins | sample SoiMetdeltSBSDD4_FD_75296 | JGI IMG/M metagenome (GOLD analysis project Ga0075420, IMG submission 75296) | Bulk soil microbial communities from a Populus tree surrounding site in Tennessee, USA - Soil MetaG P. deltoides SBSDD4 | ecosystem: Environmental > Terrestrial > Soil > Tree plantation...
CCAGAGGACGAGGGAGACGGAAGTCGTGAAGATCCTGCGTTTTGCGGCCATGCTGGCCGCGTTGGTTGCGTTGTTCTCGATCGCCGCCTGCGGCGATGACGACGACGATGGAGGCGGCGAGGGTGCTGCCGACGCCGAGAAGGTCGGCGAGGCGAAGGCCCAGGGCGACGTGACGTGGTGCATCGGCAAGGACACCACCGGTGCCTTCAAGACCGTCGTCGAGAACTTCAACAAGGAGAACCCGAAGGCGAACGCCAAGCTGATCGAGCTGCCGACGGCCGCGGACGAGCAGCGGCGCCTGCAGATCCAGCGCTTGCGCGCCGAGTCCCCCGAATGCGACGTACTCGGCATGGATGTGGTTTGGACCGCCGAGTACGCGGCCCAGGGCTGGATAACGGACGTGACCGAGGCGGTCGAAGCGCGCAAGGACGAGTTCATCCCCTCCACCCTCGAGACGGCCTTCTACGACGGGAAGTACTGGGCGATCCCGTTCAACACGAACGCCGGCTTCATCTACTGGCGCACCGACGAGGTGGGCGACAAGCCGCCCGAGTCCTGGGAGGCGATGTACGACACGGCACAGAAGGACAACGGGATCGTCTATCAGGGCGCGCGCTACGAGGGGCTCACGGTCAACTTCCTCGAGCTGCTCTACAGCGCCGGTGGAACCGTGGTCAACGATGACGCGACCGAGGCAACGGCGGACTCCCAGGAGACCCGCGACGTCCTGACCTTCATGCAGAAGGGGATCGACGACGGGGCGGCACCGAAGGCCGTGACCACCTACATGGAGGAGGAGTCGCGGCGCGCGTTCGAGTCCGGCAACGGCACGTACATGCGGAACTGGCCGTACGCCTACGCGCTCGGCAAGGAGTCGAAGATCGCTGACGACTTCGCCGTCACCACCTTCCCGAAGTACGGGGAGAACGAGGGAGCGGGCGTGCTCGGCGGGTACGACCTGGCGATCTCCGCCTACTCGGAGAACCCCGAGGGCGCGCTTGCCTTCGCCAACTTCGCCACCAGTCCGGAGGCTCAGGCGATCCAGGCGTCGCAGGCCTCGCTGCCGGCGGTGCTGACGGACGTCTATGAGGACCCGACGGTCACGAAGGCGCTCCCGTTCGCCAGCGAGTTGCGCGACGCCGTGGAGCAGGCGAAGCCGCGGCCGGTCACTCCGGTGTACCCGCAGGTCAGCGAGGCGGTCTACAACAACGTCTTCGCCGTCCTGCAAGGGGACATGACGCCGGATGAGGCGGCGACGAAGATGAACGAGGAGATTCAGACCGCGCTCGAGACCTTCTAGACACATGGAGGCAGCAACCGCCAGGATCAGCCGGCGGCAGGAAAGGCGCCGCTACGGGAGTGGGGAGCGGCGCCTCGCGGCGCTCATGCTGTCGCCGGCGATGGTGGTCATCGCGCTCGTGGCCGCCTACCCGATCGGGTACGCGATCTGGCTGTCGCTGAACGAGTACAGCGTCCGGGTTCCGGGGCTGTCCCGATTCGCCGGCTTCAAGAACTACTCCGAGGCGCTCGGCTCGTCGGAGTTCTGGGACGCGGTGGTGACCACGTTCCTGTTTACGGGGATTTCGGTGAGCCTCGAGTTCTTGGTCGGTCTCGGCATGGCGCTTGCCATGCATGAGGCCTTCCGTGGGCGGGCGCTGCTGCGCACGGTGGTGCTGGTCCCATGGGCGGTGCTCACCGTGGTGAGCGCGATCACCTGGCGCACGATCTTTGAGCCGAATCTCGGCCTCGCCACCCAGGTGCTCAGCACGCTCGGCCTCCCGGGCGCCGACGTGGTGTGGCTGGGCGAGTCCGGCTATGCGATGGCGGTGATGGTGCTGGCGGACGTCTGGAAGACGGCCCCCTTCATGGCGCTGCTGCTGCTGGCCGGTCTGCAGGTGATCCCGGACGACGTCTACGACGCGGCCAAGGTGGACGGTGCGGGCACCTGGCAGCGCTTCAGAGGCATCACGCTGCCGCTGCTGGTGCCGGCGATCCTCGTGGCCCTGATCTTCCGGACGCTCGACGCGCTGCGCATCTTCGACCTGCCGTTCGTGCTCACGCGCGGATCCAACGGCACGACGACCCTGTCACTGCTCGCGCACCAGGAGCTCACGACCAACCGGCTGATCGGGCTCGGCTCAGCCCTGTCGGTGCTCACGTTCGTGATCGTGATGACGGTGTCATTCATCTACATCCGGACGGTGGGCGGCAACATCCGCGACCTGGCGAAGGACGACTGACGTGGCCAGCACCCAGGTCGCGAACCGTCACGAGACACCGACTCCCGCGCCGGCGAAGCCGCAGGCGGAGCGACCACGCCGGCACTGGGTGAAGCCCGTGCTGCTGTGGACCGCGGTCGTCTTCATCTTCATCTTCTGTCTGTTCCCCTTCTACTGGCTCATCAACGTGTCGTTGAAGACGGGCGGGGCCCTCTCCGAGGCCGACCTGATCCCGCCGAACCCGTCGCTCGACAACTACCAGTCGGTCTTCGAGAACTCCGACTTCACGGACGCGCTTCGCAACAGCGTGATCATCACAACCGTGACCACGGTGCTCGCGCTGGTAGTGGGGTCGTTCGCCGCCTACGCGCTGGCTCGCCTGCGCTTCTCGATGAAGTTCCTGATCCTGGCGGTGATCCTCTCGATCTCGACGTTCCCGCCGATCGCCATCGCCGCGCCGATCTTCAAGCTCTGGACCGACATCGGGCTCTACAACACCTATCCGGGCCTGATAATCCCGTACCTGACGTTCGCGCTTCCCTTGTGCATCTACATCCTCGTCACCTTCTTCAAGCAGATACCGAAGGAGCTCGAGGAGGCGGCCCTCGTCGACGGCGCGACCCACTTCCAGGCTTTCCGCAAGGTCGTTCTTCCGCTCGCCGCTCCGGGCCTCGTGACCGCGGGGCTGCTCACCGCGTTCTTCGTCTGGAACGAGTTCCTGCTCGCGGTGACGCTCACGAGCTCGCCCTCCGCCTACACGGTGCCGGTGGTGGTGGCGAACTTCACCGGCGCCTCGGATTTCGAGGTCCCGCTGGGGACGATCAGCGCGGCCTCGGTGGTGATCACGATCCCGCTGGTGGCGCTCGTGATCATCTTCCAGCGGCGGATCGTGGCGGGCATGACCGCCGGGGCCGTCAAGGGCTGAGACCCGGCGCCCGCCGGTGCTCGACCGGATCCTCTCGCCCGAGGGCTGGCCCTATGCCAGCTCGCCCCCCGTCGACGAGAAGGACCCCGGGCGCTTCAACACGCTGTTCGGGCGCGACTCGCTGATCACCGCGCTCCAGGTGCTGCCGGAGCGGCCGGACGTGGCCCGGGCGACGCTGCGGGCGCTGGCAGCGCTCCAGGGGCGGGCGTTCGACCCGGAGACGGAGGAGGAGCCCGGCAAGATCGTGCATGAGTACTGGCGCGTTGCCCCGGCGCGGATGCTGGAGCGCGGCTGGCCGGTGCGCGACGGCGAGCTGCGCTACTACGGCTCGGCGGACTCCACGCCCTGGTTCCTCGCGGTGCTCGCGGCCACCGGCGACCCCGCGCTCGCGGGCGAGCTCGAGGCGGCCTGGCGCGGCGCCGCGGCCTGGCTGGAGCGGGCGCTCGAGCGCGGCGGCGGTCTGGTTCGCTACGGGCCGGGCGCGCCAGGCTGTCTCTCCCAGCAGGGCTGGCGCGACGCGATCGACCCGCTCGACCCGGCGGGGCACGGCGGCGGGATCCTGCGCGAGGACGGCCGCGCTCCCGATCCGCCCCTGGCCGACGCGGACACCCAGGCGGTGGCACTCGTGGCGCTGCGAGCGCTCGAGCGACTCGAGCCGGGCCGGGCCGGAGCGGGGGAGGCTGCTCACGCGCTGGCGCGCCGGATCGAGGACGCGTTCCTGCCGGACGTCGTGGCGCTCGAGGGGCACGATCGGCCGGTGCGCGGAGCCGGCTCCCAGCTCGGCTGGCTCTTGTGGGCGGGCGCGCTCTCGGACGCGGGCGCCGCGCGGGCGGCCGAGCGCCTGACCCGGCCTGACGTGCTCACCGGCTACGGGCTGCGCACGCTGGCGGAGGGCCATCCGCGTTTCGAGCCTCACGCCTACCACCGCGGCACCGTGTGGCCGTTCGACAGCTGGCTCGGCTGGGGCGGCCTGCGCGCCGCCGGCTACGGGGACGGGGCCGAGCGCGTGCGCAGCGGGGTGCTCGCGGCGCTCGAGCGGCTCGGAGGCGCGCCTGAGCTGTACGCCGTCGGCCCCGGCGGCCCGGAGCTCGTGGGGATCGCCAACCGCGTGCAGGCGTGGTCGGTGGGGGCCGAGTGGGCGCTCCGGAACGACTGGGATGCCCGGGTCATCTAGGTTGCGACGGCCATGTGGTGGGAGAACGCCGTCGTCTACCAGATCTACCCGCGCTCGTTCCAGGACTCGAACGGCGACGGGATCGGCGACCTGCCGGGGATCGAGTCGCGCCTCGACCACCTCGCACGGCTCGGCGTCGACGCGCTCTGGCTGTCACCCATCTACCCCTCGCCGATGCACGACTTCGGCTACGACGTGTCCGACTACACGGACGTCGACCCGGCCTTCGGCACGCTCGCCGACTTCGACTCGCTGACCGCGGCCGCGCGGGAGCGCGGCCTGCGCGTGCTGATGGACCTCGTGCCCTGCCACACCTCGATCGAGCACCCTTGGTTCCGCGATAACCCGGACTGGTACATCTGGGCCAAGCGGCCGAACAACTGGTCGTCGGCCTTCGGCGGCTCAGCCTGGTCCCGCCGGGGTGAGGCCTACTACCTCCACTCGTTCTACCCCGAGCAGCCGGACCTCGACTGGCGTAACCCCGAGGTGATCGAGGCCATGCAGAACGTGCTCCGCTTCTGGCTCGAGCGCGGCGCGGCCGGTTACCGGGTCGACGCGATCGACCGGCTGCTGAAGGACGCGGCGCTGCGCGACGACCCGCCGGCGAGCGAGCCGTTCGGTCTGCCGCTGCGGCCCGACGAGGCCGCGCTCGCGCTGTCGATGTCGCGCAACGCGCCCGATACCGGAGAGGCGCTGGCCAAGATCCGCGCCGCCACCGGCGACGCCTTACTCGTGGGGGAGGTCTACCTGCCCGCAGCACGCTGGCAGCCCTACCTCGAGAGCCTCGACGCCGCGTTCGCCTTCGAATTGCTGCACGCGGACTGGGACGCCGCCACGCTCCACGCCGCGATCGAGGCCAGCACGCGGGTGTCGGGCCGGGCGGCCTGGGTGATGTCGAACCACGACTTCGGCCGGCTTCCCACCCGCTTCGGCGCCGAGAACGCACGGGCGGCGGCCGTGCTGCTGCTCACGCTTCCGGGCCCCGCGTTCCTGTACCAGGGCGACGAGATCGGCCAGCGCGACGGGCCGCCCGGCGAGGCGCGCTTCGACCGCGCGGGGCGCGACGGCTTTCGCCACCCTATGCAGTGGGAGCCGGGCCCGGGCGGGGGCTTCACCACCGGCGAGCCATGGCTGCCGGTGATCGACCCGGACGCACACAACGTCCGCGACCAGCGCGACGACCCCGGCTCGATGCTCACGCTCGTGCGCGACCTGATCGCGCTGCGGCGTCAGCTGTCGTCGGAGTTCACGCTGCTGGACGCCGAGCCCGGCGTGCTGGCCTTCCGGCGCGGCGAGCACGTGGTGGCGATCAACACCACGGGGGAGCGGCTGCCGGCGCCCGAGGCGGGCCCGGCCCTGTTGGAGTCGGAGCTGGGCGCGCTGCGCGACGGCACACTGGGGGCGCACGCGGCGGCGATTGCGGAGCTCGCCTAGCGTGCGCCCACCAGCGGCGCTCCTACGTTGTGGTGCTGATCGGGTTGATGCAGTCGATCACGCTCTGGGCCTCGGCGATCAGTGGCTGTGCGACCGCGGGATCGACCTTCGGCTTCGGCGCGATGGCGAGCGCGTTGAGAGTGGTCTGGAAGTCGACCAGCTTCTGAGCCGCATCGGCGTTCTTTCCCGCGGCGAGCTCGTTCGACGCCGCGCCGAGCTTCGCGACCAGGTTGGTGAAGCTCTTCGCGTTGGTGAAGGAGCTCTCCGCGGCGACCGTGTTGGCGCGCAGCGTGCCGAGGCCGCACTTGTCGACTGCCGAGGCCGACGCCGGGCCGGCCGCCACGGCGCCGAAGGCGAGCAGGGCAGCGAGGTACGTGAGCAGACGGGTGAAGTTCATGAGGATCCCCTGAGTTGGACGTGATTCCGGTGCGCCGCCGTATCGTCCGGCGGGCGAGCTCGAGGGTAGCTGCGCCTGCCGCAGCTGTGTCGACACAGCTGCCGGCGCCGCGAGTCCCGGCCTACTCCCTCGCGCCCCCCGGCCGTATCTCGCCGGAGCCGCGGACCACGAACTCGGTTGGGACGATCACCCGCCGCGGCGGGTCGTCCTCGCCGTCGAGGCGGGCGAAGAGCACCTCACCTGCCACACGGCCGAGCGCCACGGGGTCCTGCGACACCACGGTGATGCGCGGCTCAACGGCGTCGGCCATCGGCACGTCGTCGATCCCGACCAGCGCGATCTCGTGGTGGCGCCCGAGCTTCTGGAGCGCGTGCACCGCGCCAACGGTGACGAGGTTCTGGCTCGTGAGGAGGGCGGTGGGGGAGTCCGGCCGGTCGAGCAGCTCGACCGCCGCGGCGTTGCTCGCCCCGGCGTCCGCGAGGCCCAGGCGCACGAGCGCGTCGTCGTAGGGGATGCCGTGCCGGGCGAGCGACTCGCGGTAGCCGCGCAGCCGCTCGCGCGCGGTGAACAGCGCCTCGCGATCGCCGAGGAAGCCGATCCGCCCGTGGCCGGCGGCCACCAGGTGGTCGACCGCGGCCGCCGCCGCGCCGGGGTTGTCGATCAGCACGGCGTCGGCCTCGATCGCGGCCGGCGGCCGGTCCACGAAGACCACCGCCACGCCGCCCTCGAGCTCCGCCTCGAGGAAGGCGTGGTTGGGCGCCACGGGCGCGATGATGAGCCCGTCCACATGGCGCGCGCACAGCCCGTGCACCAGCTCGCGCTCGCGGTCGGGGTCCTCGTCCGAGCTGGCCACGAACGTGAGCACACCTCGCGCGCGGGCCACCTCCTCCACCCCCCGGTGGATCGAGGAGAAGAACGGGTTCGACACGTCCTCGAACACGATGCCCACGCTGGCGGAGGCCCGGTCGGACCGGCGCAACGTGCTGGCCGCGTGGTCGCGCCGGTAGCCGAGCGCCCGGATCGCGCCCTGGACGCGCTCGACGGAGCCGGCCCGCACCGCCCCGTCGCCGTTCACCACCCGTGACACCGTGCTGAGGCTCACGCCGGCGAGCGCCGCAACGTCGTTCATTGTCGGCCGGCGGGGGGCCATCTGCTCTTCTCGTGCCCACTCGAAGAAAACGTTCTCCCACTGGCCGGGACGCGTTCTCGGCGGCAGTTAACCTTGACACGGCCGTATCGAGTTGTCTAGCTTGTGAAAACGTTGTCTCGGCACTCGGAGTGCCCTGGGGAGGGAGCAAGCGGCGATGGCGGAATCGCGATGGCTTCAGACTCGCGCGGAGTGGGTACAGGCGGCTCAGTGAAGCGCCGATCCGAGCGGAGTTCCCGCGCCATCCGCGTCGTCAGCGGAGCGCTGATCGTCCTGGCTTCCGCTCTGGCCGCCGGCTGCGGAGTCGGCGGTGACGAGGGCGGCAGCGGCGCCCGGGCCATCAACTGGTACGTCTTCAACGAGCCCGGCGGCGCCTTCGACAAGGCGGTGGCCGACTGCAACAAGGAGGCCGGCGGCAAGTACAAGATCAACTACGTCAAGCTGCCGACCGACGCGAACCAGCAGCGCGAGCTGATCGTTCGCCGGCTCGCCGCCGAGGACGACAGCATCGACCTGGTCGGCATGGACGTGATCTGGACCGCCGAGCTGGCCGAGGCGGGCTGGATCCTCCCCTGGGAGGGCGAGCGCAGGCAGGTCGCCGAGGAGGGGAAGCTCGAGGGCCCGCTCAAGACCGTCGAGTACAACGGCAAAATCTGGGCGATCCCCTTCACGAGCAACACGCAATTGCTCTGGTATCGCAAGGACCGAGTCGATCCCCCGCCGGACGACTTCACCTGGGACGAGATGATCGACCAGGCCTCGGAGAGCGGCAAGGCGATCGAGGTGCAGGCCGCGCAGTACGAGGGCCTCACCGTGTGGATCAACTCGTTGATCGCGGGCGCCGGCGGTCAGATCGTGGACCAGAACGGCGAGGTGAAGGTCGACGCGAGCGCCGAGCGCGCGGCCGAGATCGAGAAGAAGCTCGCCACCTCCGCGGCCGCGCCACCCGGCATGTCGACCAACCGCGAGGACCAGGCGCGGCTCGGGTTCGAGTCCGACCGCTCGGACTACCAGCTGAATTACACGTTCATCTACCCGAGCGCCGAGGCCATCAAGGGCTTCCAGGACAAGATCGGCTGGGCGCGCTACCCGCGCACCGACAAGGGCGAGGAGAGCCGCCCCCCGCTCGGCGGCATCAACATCGGCGTGTCCGCCTACGCCAAGGCGCCTGACCTCGCCTTCGACGCAGCCGAGTGCCTGGCCAGCGACGAGCACCAGGCGATCGCGGCCGAGCTCGGCGGCCTGCCGCCCACCACGGAGGCCGTGTACGAGGACGAGAAGGTCCAGAAGGCGTTCCCGTTCTCCGACCTTCTTCGCGAGTCGATCGACGCGGCGGCGCCGCGTCCCGTCACCCCGGCCTACAGCGACATCTCGCTGGCGATCCAGAAGTCGTTCCACCCGCCCGAGGGAATCGACCCGAACGGCCTCGAGGACACGCTCCGCGACCGAATCGACAAGGCCGGACAGGGGGAGATCTTCTGATGTCGACCGCAGAGGCCACGGGCACCCGCACCGCCGCGCCTCCCAAGGGCAAGGTCAGCGACCGCAAGAAGGCCGAGCGCAAGCTCGCCTGGATGCTCTGCGCGCCGGCCGTGATCGTGATGCTGCTCGTGACCGGCTATCCGATCGCCTACGCCTTCTACCTGTCCCTTCAGAAGTTCGACCTGCGCTTCCCGGACGACAAGGAGTTCGTCGGGCTGGCCAACTATGGCGACGTGCTCAGCTCGAGCACCTGGTGGTCGGACGTCATCACCACGCTCATCATCACCGTCGCCTCGGTGGCGCTCGAGCTCGTGCTCGGCATGGCGATCGCGCTCGTTATGCACCGGGCGATCTTCGGCCGCGGCCCGGTGCGCGCGGCGATCCTGATCCCGTACGGGATCGTCACCGTGGTCGCGGCGTTCGCGTGGAAGTTCGCGTTCGACCCCACGAGCGGCTTCGTGTTCGGGCTGCCGCTGATCTCCGACACCTGGCAGCCGCTCAACACCAAGGGCGGCTCGCTGCTCGTGATCATCCTGGCCGAGGTATGGAAGACCACGCCGTTCATGGCGCTGCTCCTCCTGGCTGGGCTGGCGCTCGTGCCTGACGAGCTGCACGAGGCGGCAAAGGTCGACGGCGCGAGCACCATCCAGCGCTTCTTCCGCATCACGCTGCCGCTGATGAGGCCCGCGATACTCGTCGCATTGCTGTTCCGGACGCTGGACGCGTTCCGGATATTCGACACCCCGTTCATCATCCAACCGGGAGGGGCGCTCGGCACCGAGACGGTGTCGATCCTGGGCTACAACATCCTGATCAACCGTGTCAACCTCGGGCTTGGCTCGGCGGTCTCGATCCTGATCTTCATCTGCGTGATCCTCATCGCGACGCTCTTCGTCAAGGGCCTCGGTACGAGCACGGCGCAGCAGCGAGGGGAGGTCTGAGGTGGAGCAGCACACGAACAAGGAGCGGCTCCTGTGGACGATCGGGATCCTGGTTGTCCTCCTGTACGCGCTGATCCCCGTCATGTGGATCGCATCCCTGTCGTTCAAGACCCCGGCCGAGGTCGGTGACGGCAAGTTCTTCTCGGGCTTCTCGACGGACAACTACGAGGTCATCTTCAACGACGACACGTTCCTCGCCGCGCTGATCAACTCGATCGGCATCGCCTCGATCGCGACGTTGATCTCGATCGTGCTCGCGGCGATGGCGGCCTACGCGCTCTCGCGGCTCGACTTCGCGGGCAAGGCGGTGATCCTCTCGGGCGCGCTCGCCGTGGCGATGTTCCCGCCGATCTCGATCGTCGGCTCGCTGTTCGACATGTGGCGAGCGATCGGCCTCTACGACACCTGGCCCGGGCTGATCATCCCCTATATGACCTTCACGCTGCCGCTCGCGATCTACACGCTGTCGGCGTTCTTCCGGGAGATCCCGTGGGAGCTCGAGCAGGCGGCGCAGGTCGACGGGGCCACGCCGTTCCAGGCCTTCCGCAAGGTGATCGTGCCGCTGGCCGCCCCCGGCGTGTTCACGGCGGCGATTCTCGTGTTCATCTTCGCCTGGAACGATTTCATCTTCGCCAACACCCTGACTTCGACCGACGCCGCGCGCACCGTGCCGGCGGCGCTCGCGTTCTTCACCGGCGCGTCGCAGTTCGAGCAGCCGATCGGTGCGATCTCGGCCGCCGCGGTCGTGGTCACCGTCCCGATCATCATCATGGTCCTGATCTTCCAACGCCGCATCGTCGCGGGTCTGACCGCCGGCGCGGTGAAGGGCTGAGGAGGTAGAGCAACCGATGGCAGACATCACCCTCGACAACGTGAGCAAGCGCTTCGCCGACGGCTATGAGGCCGTCAAGGACATGAACCTCGAGATCAAGGACGGCGAGTTCATGATCCTCGTCGGGCCGTCCGGCTGCGGGAAGTCGACCGCGCTGCGGATGATCGCGGGGCTCGAGGACATCACCGACGGGGAGCTGCGCATCGGCGGCGACGTCGTGAACGACAAGGCGCCGAAGGACCGCGACATCGCGATGGTGTTCCAGAACTACGCGCTCTACCCGCACATGAGCGTGCGCGACAACATGGGCTTCGCTCTCAAGCTGCGCGGCGCCGACAAGGCCGAGATCGACGACAAGGTCGGGAACGCCGCCAAGGTGCTCGACCTCGAGCAGCACCTCGACCGCAAGCCGTCGCAGCTCTCCGGCGGTCAGCGCCAGCGCGTCGCGATGGGACGCGCCATCGTGCGCGACCCGTCGGCGTTCCTGATGGACGAGCCGCTGTCGAACCTCGACGCCAAGCTGCGAGTGGCGATGCGCACGGAGGTCTCGCGCCTCCAGCAACGTCTCGGCACGACCACCATCTACGTGACACACGACCAGACCGAGGCGATGACGCTCGGCGACCGGGTGGCCGTGATGCGCAGCGGCGAGCTCCAGCAGGTCGGTTCCCCGATGGAGCTCTACAACCACCCGGTCAACCTGTTCGTGGCGGGCTTCATCGGCTCGCCGGCGATGAACTTCATGCCCGCGACCGTGGAGGGCGATACGGTCAAGCTGCCGTTCGGCGACGTGAAGCTCGCCGAGGAGCTACGCGGCCGGGTGAAGGACACCGGCGGCAGGCAGCTGATCGCCGGCATCCGGCCCGAGAGCTTCGAGGACGCCGGGCTCGTGGGCGACGCCAAGGACAAGGGCACGAGCTTCCGCGCCAAGATCGAGGTGCTCGAGTCGATGGGCTCGGAGCTGTACGCGCACTTCTCCGTCACCTCGGACGCTCAGATCGAGTCGCAGGAGCTGCGCGAGCTGGCCGAGGACGCCGGCGGCGGCGAGATCCCGATGGAGGGCGAGGAGGGGCGCATCGTGGCCCGGCTCGAGCCCGCCAGCAACGTCACGGAGGGCGAGGAGGCGGACCTGTGGGTGGACGCCACCCGTCTGCAGCTCTTCGACCCCGAGGACGGGCGCAACCTCACCGTCGACGCGAGCGGCCCGCCCGCCGTGGGCGAGGGCAGCGCCTCCGAACGCACCGAGGGCGACGTGCAAGGCCGCGACCCGGCCGTCACCGAAGAGGGCGCCTCGGCGCCCGGCGCGACCGGCGGGGATCCGCAGCAGCGCAGCGCCGAGTAGCCGGCTACTTCAGCTCGCGCCGCAGACGGCGCACCATCGTGTCCTCGAACTGGCCGGGGCTCTCGAGGTCGCGGCGCACGGCGTCGATCACGGCGTCGTCCCACTCGTGGGTGCGGAGCAGGAGGTAGCGAAGGTGCGAGACGCGCATGTATGACTCGGTCTCGGAGCCGCTGCGCACGAGGTCGGCTTCGCGCAGCAGCTCCACCACCGGCTCGTACTCGTTTCTGAACCAGCTCTCGGCCACCTCGGCGCGGCTCATCAGCTCGCCGCGTTCCTGCATCGCGCGGAAGCCCCAGGCCTCCACGGACTCGGCGAGCGCGGCGTAGCGCCACTCGTCGGTGAGCTGGATCCGAGCGCGCTCTTTGCCCGCCAGCGGCACTCGCTCGAAGAAGAGCCGCTCGTGGCTCTTGAGCGGCAGGTCGCTCAGCCGGATCTCCTGGCCCGGGCCGACCTGAGTGATGATCTCGGTCACGTAGGCGTTGATGTCGTTGTGCCCGAGCTCGCGCGCCACCGACACGCGGTGATGGCCGTCGCGTACGAAGTGGAGCTCGCCGATCCGGTAGACGTCGATCGGCGGCATCGCCTCGCCGCGCCGCTGGGCCGCGGCGATGCGCTCCCAACGCTGGCGGCCGCGGCCCGAGGTCGGGCGGAAGCGGCGGTCGAACTCGCGCCGGCGGTCGACGGTGCCCACGATCGAGTCGAGCTCGATGGTCTGCTGGCCGAGGCGGCGCTCGCCGCGCTGCCCCAAGGCTGCGACGACTTCCTCGAAGGGCAGGATCACGTTCACGTCGCTGGGCTCGCGCCGCATGCGCTGGGACAGGCGCGACAGGGCGCGCCTGCGCCGGGCGCGGCTGAAGTCGAATTGCGCGTCCGCGTTCGGGAGTCCGGTGTCGCGTGCCACTGCCTCCAAAAGTACCGGCCCGCGCGGCGCGGCCGGTGAACATCAGGGCAACAGCCGCACCCGGTGCTCCACGGCGGTCGCGCGGGCCGACTCGCTCACCGCGATCGTTTGCACCGTCACCAGCGCGCTGCGCCCGCGCGCGAGCAACCTCGTTGCCGCACGCGGAACCGTTACGGCGAGCTCGACCCAGGACCCGTCCGGCGACGACGGGGCGCTCGTGCGGCTCTGACGGAGCGTCCCGCGGACGGTCACGCCGAGCACCGCTCCGACGCGGCAGCCCTCGACAGGGCAGCGCAGGCGCACGCGGACCGTGCCCGTGGCGGGCCGCTGGCGGCGCGCGATCCGGACCTCTAGCGGCGGCGCGGTGGCCTCGCCGCTCGCGGCCGCGGGGCAGCGGCTGCCGATCAGGCGCTGCGCCTCGGCGAGGTGCGGCTGGTAGCCCGAGCGGTTCTGGGGAGCGGGGCGCTCCACGTCGGCGATCCAGAGCCCGAAGTCCGCCTCGTCGGCGGCCGGATCGGGCCAGCCCTCGGCGATCCGGCGCTGGCGCACGGCCACGGCGCTGTCGGTGAACCAGCGCAGCTGCAGCTCGGGCCGGGAGGGGAAGCCGCGATAGAGGCCCGCGTTCAGGCTCTCGTGCATGCCGAAGAAGCCGTGGTAGTCCTGGCCGCGCAGGTTGCGCAGCCCGCTCTCCGCGATCGCGGCCATCACCGGGAGCTCGCGCGGCAGGCCGCGGTCGGCCGCGCCGCGGGCCATCCAGCGGGCGAGCCGCTCCCGCGAGGCGGAGTCGCCGGGATAGACGGCCGGGCACGGGTCGCTGAGATCCGGCGCCGTCACCCCGCCCTGAGCGGCGGCGCCAGGGGCTGCGACCAGCGCGGCCGCGAGCGCGCAGAGGAGGGCGCTCAGCCCACGACGAGCTCGAATGCGGCCCGCTCCCCGCTGAAGCGAGCCGGCCCGAAGGGCAACAGCTCGCCGTCGACGTTCCACTCGCTCCCCGCGGCCACGGCGACGAGCGCGGTGCTGCAGGAGCTGCGCTCGGCGCGCCGGTGCTCGCTTACGCGTCCGCGCCGCAGGCGGTAGGCGAGGCCCACGAGGCCCGGCCGCGGCCCCGCGCCTACGGCCACGACCTCGAGGTCGCCGTCGGACGGGTTGGCGTCCTCGATGGTGGAGCCGCCGCCGAACGCGCCCGAGGCCGCGACGCTCACCTGCCAGGCGTCGCCCGCGAACAGCTCCTGGCCGTCGCACTCGACGTGGGCCCCGAGCGGGTCGGCGCGCAGGCCGGCCACCAGCGCCCCGGCGGCGTAGCCGAGCGCGCCCAGCGGCTTCTTCCAGGACGCCGCCGTGCGAGCGGCGGGCGCCGGCAGCCCGGTGCTCGCCACGTTCACGAACGGGCGGCGGTCGTTTCCACCCGCCGGAGGCTGCATCCACCCGAGCTCGAGCGGACGCAGTCGCGTGCCGCGCACAGCGAGCCGGCAGGCGGCCGCCTGCTCGTCGGGCAGGCCGAGCCGGCGGGCGAAGTCGTTGGCCGTGCCGGCCGGGATCACCGCGAGGGGCAGGCCTGCCTCACCCGCGGCGGCGGCCACGGGGGCGATGCTGCCGTCGCCGCCCGCCACCACGAGCCGGCTCGGCTCGATGGCGAGGGCTCGCGAAACGTCCTCAACCGGGTAGACCTCGACCCGCGCCCCGAACGACCGCAGCCGGCGGGCGAAGAGCTCCGGGTCGGACGAGCCCGACTGCTCGTTGGCCACCAGCGCAAGCAGTGCCGTGCCGGCCGTCGCCTCCGTTCGCATCGTCCCTGACGCTCGTGCCATATTCCTCGCTCATGCATGCCCGCCAGCGCGTGTTCGTAACCCGTCGCCTGCCCGGCGACGCCCTCGAGCGGCTTCGGGCCGAGCACGAGGTCGAGGTATGGCCCGAGCGCCTGCCCCCGCCGCGCGAAGAGCTGCTGCGGCGCGCCCCCGACCTCGACGGGCTGCTGTCGCTGCTCACCGACCCCGTGGACGCCGAGCTGATCGCGGCCGCCCCGCGGCTGCGGGCGATCTCGAACTACGCGGTCGGCACCGACAACGTGGACCTCGAGGCGGCGAGCGCGCGCGGCATTCCCGTGGGCAACACGCCGGGGGTGCTCACCGAGTCGACCGCGGACCTCGCGCTCGCGCTGATGCTCGGGATCGCCCGTCGGCTCGCCGAGGGGGAGGCCTTCGTGCGGGCGGGCGAGTGGCGCACCTGGGAGCCCGGGCTGATGCTCGGGCGCGACCTGCACGGCGCGACGGTCGGGATCGTGGGCTTCGGCCGCATCGGCCAGGCCGTTGCGCGTCGCGCGGAGGGCTTCGGCTGCCGGGTGGTGCAGTCGAGCAGGAGCAGCGGGGTCGCGCTGGAGGAGCTGCTCGAGCAGTCGGACTTCGTGACCCTCCACTGCCCGCTCACCCGCGAGACGCAGGGGCTGATCGGGCGCGAGGCACTCGCCCGGATGAAGCCGACCGCCTACCTCGTGAACACCGCCCGCGGGCCGGTGGTGGACAGCGCGGCGCTCGGGGAGGCGCTGGCGGCGGGCGAGATCGCCGGCGCCGCCCTCGACGTGACCGACCCCGAGCCGCTGCCGGGCGACCATCCGCTCCTCGCGGCGCCGAACCTGCTCGTGGTGCCGCACGTGGCGTCCGCCACCCACGCCACCCGGGAGCGCATGGCCGCGATCGCCGTGGACAACCTGCTCGCCGGGCTGGCGGGAGAGCCGATGCCGTTCTCCGCCAACGGGCCGGTCAGTCCCCAAGCACCTTGATGATCATCCGCTTGGGCCGGCCGCCGTCGAACTCGCAGTAGAAGACCTGCTGCCACGGCCCGAGGTCGAGCCGGCCCTCGGTGACGGGCACGATCACCTGGTGGTGCACGAGCAGGTTCTTGAGATGCGCGTCGCCGTTGTCCTCGCCGCCGGCGTGATGGCGGTAGTCGCCCGGGTCGGGCAGCAGCTCACGGGCCACGTCGTTGGCCGGCTCCTTCCAGGAGGGCGGAGCCACCTTGTCGAGCCATTCGAGCGTATCGGCGTGGAGCCCCTGCTCGTCGTCGTTGATCCACACCGCGGCGGTGATGTGCATCGCTGCCACGAGCGCGAACCCCTCGGAGATCCCGGCATCGTCGACCGCTCGCTGCACGTCATCGGTGATGCGGATCAGCTCGCGGCGCTGCTCGGTGTTGAATGTGCGGTAGACGGTGTTCGATTTCATCTCGACATGAACCTCGGTCTCGAAGGCAAGGTGTGCGTGGTGACCGGCGGCACCCGCGGAATCGGCGCCGCCACGGCACGCATGCTTGCGCAGGAGGGCGCCCGCGTGCTCACCGTGGCGCGCTCGGGCGCGGATCTCGCGCTCGACGTGACGGCAGCGGACGCCGCCGAGCGCGTGCTGGACGCCTGCCAGGGGCCGCCCTGGGCCCTCGTGAACAATGCGGGGACGGCGCGGGCGCGCCCGCTCGAGGAGCTCTCGGACGCCGACTGGCAGGAGCAGTGGGAGCTCCACGTGATGGCCTCGATGCGGCTCATGCGCGCGCTCGCCCCGGCGATGGCGGAGGCCGGCGGGGGGCGGATCGTGAACGTGGGCTCGTCGTCGGGCCGGCGCCCCTCCGCCACGCTCGATGCGGCCTACTCGGTCACGAAGGCGGCGCAGCTCTCGCTCTCGCGCCTGTTCGCCGACCTCTGGGCGGGGCGGGGGGTGCTCGTGAACGCCGTCAACCCGGGGGCGGTGGCGACGGAGCTCTGGACAGGCCCCGGCGGGCTCGCCGAGCAGGTAGCCGAGCGGAGCGGGTCGACGCCCGAGGAGGTGCTGGCCGCGACCCACTCCAAGCCGCCGCTCGGCCGCATGGGCCACGAGGACGAGGTGGCCGCCACGATCGTCTTCCTCTGCTCGGAGCTGGCCTCGGGCGTGGCGGGCGCGGCGTGGGCGGTCGACGGCGGGGTCGTGCCCACCGCGTAGCCGGGTCCGCCGAACCGCCGCCTATCCTCCCTCCGCGCGTGACCACCCTCGCCTACAGCATTCGCCGCTCCGATCGCGCGCGGCACGCGCGCATCCTCGTCGACGCCGGGGGGATCGAGGTCGTGGTGCCGAGGCGCTTCCCGATGCGGGCCGTCGAGCCCTTCGTCGAGGAGAAGCGGCCCTGGATCGAGCGCACGCTGCGCCGCATCCGCGAGTCGGAGGCCGAATACCCGCGCCCGCGCGCGCGGGCGGGCGGCGCGGTTCCCTACCTTGGCGAGTCGCTCACCGTGCGCGTGAAGCGCGAGCGCGGGCGCAGGCGGGCGCACGTCGCCCGGCGCGGCCACGAGCTGCGGGTGTACCTGCCGCGCGACGCCCGGCTCGTCGACGCGCTCGAGGCCTGGTATCGCCGGTGCGCGCGCGACGAGGTCGAGCGGCGCCTCGACGCCGCCTGCTCCCGCGCCGGCGTGTCGTACGCCGGGCTCCAGATCCGTTCCCAGCGCACCCGCTGGGCGAGCTGCTCCTCGGCCGGGGTGATGAGCTTCAACTGGCGGCTGCTGCTGGCGCCCGCCGAGATCCTCGACTACGTGGTCGAGCACGAGGTGGCCCACCTGAGCGTGCACGACCACTCGCCACGCTTCTGGAAGCTCCTGGCCTCGCGCGACCCGGAGTGGCGCGAGCGCGAGGCGTGGCTGCGCCGGCACGGGCACTCGCTGCGGTTCTAGGGCCGCTACTCCCAGCGGAACCAGCGCACCGCCAGGAACAGCCCGGCCAGCGCCCACACGGCAACCACCGCCGCCGCGCCTGCCACGTCGAGCGACCCACCGACGATCGCCTCCGAGAAGCCGTCCACCAGGTGCTTCAGCGGCAGCGCCTCCGCCACCGCCTCGAGGGCCGTCGGCAGGTTGTCCGAGGAGTAGAAGACGCCGGAGATGAAGAGCAGCGGCAGGAAGACCGCGTTCGTGTAGGCGGGCGCCGACTCCTGGTTCGGAATCGCGTGGGCGAACGCGACGCCGAGCGAGCCGAAGCAGAGCACGCCCAGCGCGGTGAAGAGCAGGAGCAGCGCAGGGTCGTGGGGCCAGTCGACGCCGTACACGAGGCTGCCGATGCTCACCACGAGCGCCACCTGAAGGAACGCGTTGAGCACGGCGGAGCCCACGAGCCCGGCGAGGTACGCGCCGGCCGGCATCGGGGTGCCGCGGATGCGCTTCAGCACGCCGTCCTCGCGCAGCATCGTGAGGTTGAACGCGAGCGCGGTGAAGGTCGTGGCCACCACGCCCATCGCCGCGATCCCTGGGATGAGCACGTCGAGGTCCTCGGCGTCGCCGGCGAACGCGGTGGCTACGAGCACGAGCAGGATCAGCGGCAGCAGGAAGTTGAAGAAGGCGGCGCTCGGGTTGCGCCAGAACAGCTTGCGCTCGAAGCGGAACTGCTCCCAGGCGAGCGCCAGCGTGCTCATTCGCCCTCCGCGGTGAGCTGGAGGTAGACCTCCTCCAGTGTGGGGCGCGTGACCTCGAGCCCGTGGAGGCGCTCGCCGCGGGCGAGCGCGTCGCGGGTGAGCCGGTGTAGGAGCTCGGTGGGGTCGTCCGTCTGGTGCTCCACCCGGCGCCCCTCGGACACGTATGAGACCCGGTAGGCGGCGCTCCCCGGGCCGATCTGGCCGGGTGGGCCCTCGGCGACGATCCGCCCGTCCTTGACGATCGCCACGCGGTCCGCGAGCTCCTGCGCCTCGTCGAGGTAATGGGTGGTGAGGAGCACGGTCTTGCCGAGCTCCTTGAGCGTGCGGACCACTCCCCAGGCGGTGCGCCGGGCCGCAGGGTCGAAGCCGGTGGTGGGCTCGTCGAGGAACACGAGCTCGGGGTCGCCCACGAGCGCCAGCGCCAGGTCGAGCCGGCGGCGCTGCCCGCCGCTCAGCTCCTTCGTGCGCGCGTCCGCCTTCTCGTCGAGCCCGACGAGCGCGATCGTCTCCCGCGGGTCGCGTGGCTTGGCGTACGCCTTCGCGAAGTGCTCCACCGCCTCTCGCACGGTCACGCGCGGGTAGAAGCCGCAGCTCTGGAGCACGATCCCGATCCGCTCCTGTAGCTCGCGCGTGCGCTCCTCGGGGTCGCGGCCCAGGACCCGAACCTCGCCGGCGCTGCGCTCGCGATAGCCCTCGAGGATCTCCACCGTCGTCGTCTTGCCCGCCCCGTTCGGCCCGAGCAGGCCGAACACCTCCCCGCGCGAGACCGTGAAGGACAGCCCGCGCACCGCCTCGACGGGGCCGTAGGACTTGCGCAGGTCTTCCACCTCGATGGCGGGCACTGGCCGCCGAGGTTAGACCAGGCCGGTCAGGCTCCCGCTCCAGCGCCGCCTCGCCCCTCGCCGCCGGCGAAGCGCCGCGCGCCGCGCCATGCGGTCTCGAGCGTGGGCTCGCTGTTGCGGGATTCGAGTGCCAGCCCCTCGTCGAAGGTGAGCCCCACGCCCTCGATCGCCGCCCGGCGGTCCGCGAGCATCGTGTCCTGGGGGAAGCGGGCAAGCGCCTCGGCGATCTCGAGCGCCCGCTCGAGGTGCCGCCCTGGCGGCACCACCTCGGTCACGAGGCCTATGTCCTCGGCCTCCTCCGCATCGATGATGCGACCGCTCAGGATCAGGTCGAGGGCCCGCCCGAGGCCGACGATGCGCGGCAGGCGTTGAGTTCCGCCGTCCACGAGCGGCACGCCCCAGCGCCGCTCGGGAAAGCCGAACGCGGAGCTCGCGGTGGCGATCCGGAGGTCACACCAGAGCGCGACCTCGAGCCCGCCGGCGAGACACCAGCCGGAGATCGCCGCGATGGTGGGCTTGGTCGAGATCAGGCGGGTCATGCCGAGCGGCCCGCTGGGTTCGTCCATGCGCGACTCGAAGCTCTCGATCGCCTTCAGGTCCGCGCCCGCGCAGAACGCAATGTCGCCGGCGCCGGTGAGCACCAGCACCCGCGCCTCCGGATCGGCCTCGAAGCGGGCGTGTGCCTCTCCGAGCAGCGTCGCCGTCGGCCCGTCGATCGCATTGCGCCGCTCCTGGCGGTCGATCGTCACGAGGGCCGCCGCGCCTACCCGCTCGTAGCTCACGGGCTCCATCAGGGCCGGAACTCTCCCACTTCTCAGCCTCTTCACACCGCGCGGCCGGGCGCCGTGCAGCATGAGCCGTGCAGATCCCTCCCCCACACGGTGGCCCCGGCTCCCCGGCCGGGGTCATCTGCTTCTCGGGGCGGCTACCAGCCGACGCGCTTGCGCAGCTCGACGGCCTTGCGCTCGTCCTTGCGCTTCTCGAGCCGGCCCTGGAGCGCGGACATGAGGATCACGAAGAGGGTGAAGAAGACGATCACGCCGAGCGAGAAGAAGGTGATGATCCTGTCGTCCGTCTCGCCCACGAGGCCCTCGCCGTTGTCCCCCGCGAAGGCGGGTACGGCCAGCACGAGCATCGTGATGGCGACGGCGATCGGGGCGAGCACGCGCATGCCCGGCGAACGATACCGGCTCGGGCGGGGGCCGATGACATCACTAGGCTCCTGCCGCCGTGTCGCTCGTGGAGGCAATCGTCCTCGGGATCGTGCAGGGGATCACGGAGTTCCTGCCCATCTCGAGCACGGGGCATCTGCGCATTGTTCCGGCGTTCATGGGGTGGGACGACCCCGGTGCCGCGTTCACCGCGGTCACGCAGCTCGGGACGATGGCGGCCGTGCTCCTCTACTTCCGCGCCGATCTGGCGCGGATCGGGCGCGCCTGGCTACGCTCGCTGCGGAACCCGGAGATACGGCGCGAGCTCGACGCGCGGATGGGCTGGTACATCCTGCTCGGCACGATCCCGATCGGCATCTTCGGGCTGGCGTTCAAGGACCAGATCGAGACCGGCGCGCGGGACCTCTACCTGATAGGCGTGGCCCTGATCGTGCTCGGGCTGGTGCTGTTGCTGGCGGAGAAGATCGGGACGCGCGAGCGCTCGATGGAGCAGATCAAGGCGCGCGACGGCGTCGTGGTCGGCTTCGCTCAGGCGCTCGCCCTGATTCCCGGGGTGTCGCGGTCCGGGGCGACCATCACCGCGGGGCTGTTCCTCGGCTTCGACCGCACCGCCGCGGCGCGCTTCTCGTTCCTGCTGTCGGTCCCCGCCGTGGTCCTGAGCGGCCTGCTCGAGCTGGCCTCGATAGTCACCGGGGAGGAGGCCACCCACGTGGGCGCCTCGGCCCTCATCGTCGCGACGCTGGCAGCGTTCGTGAGCGGCTACTGGGCGATTGCGTTCCTGCTGCGCTACCTCACCACACACTCGACGATCGTCTTCGTGGTCTACCGGATCGTGCTCGGAGCGCTGGTGCTCGCGCTCACGGCGGCGGGGACGATCAAGTAGGGCGGGCCCCGCCGGGCCGTGCCGGAGGGTCTAGCCTTCCCTCCGTGCAGTTCGCGTGGAAGTTCGGTGTTGTGATGCTGGTCGCCCTTGCGCTCGAGGCGCTGCCGGGCGGCGGGAACGCCCTCGACGTGGTGCTCACGCTGCTCACGATCGTCTTCTTCGCCGCGATCGCCTTCCTCGTCTACCGGCTCTACCACCAGTACGGGTTCGAGCTCGATTCGCTCAGCTCGAACCTGAGACTCGCCCTGTACGGCTCGGTCGCGCTGGCCGTGCTCACCTTCACAGCCACCAACCGGCTGTTCGACGCGGGCGGCGGGGGGGTGCTCCTGTGGTTCGGGCTGCTCGCCCTGGCGTCGTACGGGTTGTTCTGGACCTGGACGCGCTACCGGCGCTACGAGTAACCATCTAGCTCCTCTTGTGACAGAGACGTAGCACGCGCGTCTTGTCCCGTCACCCGTCGCGCGGCACGGTGCCGGGGATGACACGCGCGCGCTCGCAATCCGGCCAGGCCTCGGTCGAGACCGTGGCGGTCGTGCCCTTCGTGATCCTCGCGGCGCTTGTCGCGTGGCAGGTGGTGCTGGCCGGCAACACGCTGTGGCTCGCGGCGGGCGCCGCCCGCGCCGCCGCGCGGGCGGACACCGTCGGCGCCAGTCCCGAGCGCGCCGCGCGGAGCGCCCTCCCCGCGGGCCTGGAGCGCGGGCTCGCCGTCGAGCGGCTGCGCGAAGGGGGCGTGCGCGTGGCGGTCCGCATGCCGCTTCTGCTGCGCGCGTGGCACTCGCCGCTGAGCGTGTCGGCCGTGTCCTCGCTCGGGCGGGGGACGCCATGACTCGCGAGCGCGGCCAGGCCAGCATCGAGCTGCTCGCCGTGCTGCCCCTGCTCCTGGCGCTCACCCTCGGCGCGCTCCAGCTGCTCGCGGTCGGGTACGCGAGCGTGCTCGCCGGCAACGCCGCCGAGGCGGGGGCTCTCGCGCTGGCGGCGGGGGCCGACGCTCGGGCCGGCGCCCGTGAGGCGCTGCCGGGCTGGTCGCGGGCGCGGGCCTCGGTCGCGGCGTCGGACGGGAGGGTCGAGGTCCGCCTGCGGCCGCCGTCGGCCGTGAGCGCGCTCGCCGATCGGCTCGAGGTGTCGGCGTCCGCGGCGGTGGAGCCGTGAGCATGCGCAGAGAGCGTGGGCCGCTCGCGGCGGCGCTCGCCAGCGTCGGCTCGTTCCTGGTCGAGCCGGTGGAGCCGCCTGCGGGGGTGGCGAGCACGCCTCCGCCGGCCGCGGTCGCGCGTCCGGTGGTCACCGTCTTCGGGCTTGCGCCCGGCTGCGGCTCCACCGTCGTGGCCCGCGCGGTGGCCACGGCCCTCGGCGCGCGCGACCCCGCCGGGGCGGCCACCGTGACGTCGGAGGGGCGAGCGGCACTCCCCCCGCTGGGCACCGGTGCCGCCACCCGGCTGGCACGGCTCGTCGCCGAGTTCCCCGGGGCGGACGCCCGCGCAACGGGGCGGCTCTGCGTCGTCCGCGGAGTGGATCCGCTCGCGCTCGCCGACGGCGCGCGCCACCTGGCCCCCGTCGTGCTCGACGCGGGCTCCTCGCTGGGCGGCGTGCACGCCGCGCTGCCGGACCACCTGCTGCTCGTCACGACGCCGCGGCTCGAGCCCGCGCTCGCGCGGGTGGCCGCCGAGTGCCTGGCGCGGGTGGGGCCCGAGCCGCGGATCGTGGTGAACCGGGTTGCGGGCCTGGCCGGCCTGGCCGGCCTGGCCGGCACGGCCTCGATGGCGCCCGGGGCCGGCCTGGCCGACGTGGCCGGGAGCCTCGCGGATGCGGTTTTCCTTCCCGAGGCGCGGCTCGCCGCTCAACTGGCGCTGCGCGGCCGCGAGCCGCCCGGGGAGCTGGGACGGGTCATCGCGTCCCTGGCGGCGGAGCTCGCCATGTGATCGCGGGCTCGCCAGGTGATCGTCCGGGCGCGCCCTGTACGTTGGCGCCGTGAGAGGCCTTCGGGATGCCCGGCGCGGACCCGGCCCGAGCGATCTCAGCGCCGTCCAGGTCGGCGTCCTGGCAGCGGCTGGGGCGGCGAACGCGCTGATCTTCCTCGATCAGACCGCGGTCACCGTCGCGCTCCCGGCCATCCAGCAGGAGTTCGACAGCTCGACGGCCGAGGTGCAGTGGACGATCGGGGCCTACCTGCTCGCGCTGGCGTCGTTGATGGCGATCTCGGGGCCGCTCGCGGACCATTACGGCCGGCGGCGGATGTTCCTGGCTGGCGTCGTCGTGTTCGGCCTGTCCTCGGTGGCGTGCGCGGCGGCGCCGTCGGAGCTCGCGCTGATCGTGGCCCGCCTGGTGCAGGGCGCCGGGGCGGCGCTGATGCAGCCGCTGGCGCTCGCCCACGCCACGGCGATCGTCACGCCCGAGCGGCGCGGCTGGGCGATCGGCGTGCTCGCGAGCCTGGGCACGATCTCGCTGATGCTCGGTCCGCTGATCGGCGGACTGGTGGTGGAGACGATCGGCTGGCGCTGGGTGTTCGTCCTGAACCTCCCCTTCGTCGTCCTGGCCCTGGCCCTCGGACTGCGGTTCATGCCGGAGGTGCGCGATCCGCATGCGCCGCCGCTCGACCTCGCCGGCGTCGTCCTCCTTGCCACCGGCCTGGCGGCGCTGGTCGGCGGGCTGCTGCACCTGAACGAGTGGTCCGCCGGGCCGGCGGCCGGCACACTGGCTGCGGGCTGCCTCGCGCTCGCCGCGTTCGTGGCCGTCGAGCGGCGGCGCGCCCATCCGCTGCTGCCGCTGCACCTGCTCCGCATGCCGGCGGTCACGGCGTCGATGGTCGCGCTGCTCACCATCCAGGGAGCGGTGCTGGGCGTGACCGTATACGTGGTGCTGTTCCTGCAGAACGGGCTCGGGCTGAGCGCGGTCGAGGCCGGGGCCGTGCTGCTGCCCGCGATGATCTGGACGGCGCTGCTGTCCACTCGAGCGGGCCGCATGGCGGATCGCCGCGGCGAGCGCGTGCTGGTCGGGGGCGGCCTTCTGCTTGCGGCCGCAGGGCTCGCGGCGATCGGACTCCTGGGTCGCGGCGGGGAGGTGCTCCTCCTCCTGCCGGGCCTGCTCGTGTTCGGGATCTCCCGGCCGCTCGTGTTCACGCCGGCCAGCACCGGGCCGATCAGCGCGATCCCGGCGCGGGAGCGCGGGCTGGCGTCGAGCCTCGTGACCGAGTCGCGCCAGATCGGGGCGGTGCTCGGCGTGGCGGTGCTGGGGTCGATCTCGGCGGGATTCGAGGACGGCGGCGGCACCGGTGCCAGCGGGGCCGGCCTCGAGGCGGCGATGCTTGCCGCCTCCGGAGCCGCGCTGCTCGCCGGCCTGGTGGCGTTCGCCCTGCTCCCGCGGGGGCCGGTCGCGCCTCCCCCGGCGGCTTAGGATTGGCCCGTGGAGGCCGGACGCAGATGACCGCGCGGGCGTTGCGCAGGCTCTGCCTGGGCTTCCCGGGCGCCGCCGAGGGGCGCCCGTTCGGGCCGCAGACCAGCGTGTTCAAGGTCGAGGGCAAGATCTTCGCGATCAGCCGGCTCGAGCAGGCGCCGCTCGAGGTCAGCCTCAAGTGCGAGCCCGAGCTCGCCGAGCAGCTGCGCGCCTCGCACGCACAGATCCGGCCCGGCTATCACCTCAACAAGCGGCACTGGAACACGGTGACGCTCGACGGCGCGCTCGCGGACGCGATGGTTCGCGATATGGTCGAGGACTCCTACGACCTCGTGGTGGCGGCGCTGCCGCGACGCGCCCGCGATGCGCTCGGCTGGCGGCCGGGCTAAGGGTCGGCCCGGCCGATAGCTGCCAGGGCCTGCTGGAGGGCGGCGAGCGCGCGCCGCGGCGCGGATTCGGGGATCGCATGCTGACCGAAGCGGGCCTCCTCGAACAGCGTCGTCAGCGTCGCGAACGGCTGCGCCGGCATGCGCCGCTCGCTCAGCACCCGTGCGAGGTACTCGCGAGGCGCCTCGGGCGATCGGCGGCCGAGCCGGTGCTCCGCGAGCCCCCGTTCGAGGCGCTCGTAGGCCTCGACCACCGCCGTGCGCGGGTCGGCCGGATCGTGCAGCGGTGCCGACGCTGCCACGAGCGCGCGGCGTGCGATCTCGGCGTGATCCTCCCGCTCAGGGCTCGATTGCCGGGTCTCTGTCGGCGCTGGCGCCGGCGCGATGGTGCGACGGCGGCTCCGGCCGAGTAGGGCGGGCAGGTTGCGCGCAAGCAGCACTCCAGCGGCGACCGCGCCCGCGAGGCCGATCCCGGCGACCGCCCAAGCAAGCCACCCGGGCACGAGCGGCCCGGCCTCGCGGCCGACCACGAACACCTCGGGCGGCAATGCGCCCGGCACCGGGAAGCGCCCTGGCGGCGGGGCCACCACGACGTGCTCAGAGCGCGAGGGCGGTTCGGCGCGGTGGCTCTCGCTGCCGCGGAGCGGCTCGCGGCCGGCGACGGCCACGACGCAGACCAGCAGGGTGAGCACGACCAGGGCGCTCACCGCTCGGGTCTCCGCCCCGGTTGGTGGCTCAGCAGGCCGGGTCGTAGTCGCGCTCGGGAAGCGCATCCTCCCATTCCGCTCGGCTGAGGCGGCGGCCGGCCACGGCGCAGGCGTGCCGCGCCCAGGAGGCGGGCCGCACGTCCCACTTGTAGACCAGCCCGGAGTTGTAGATCGCGAACAGGTAGTCGCCGTCCGGGGTGAACTGGGGCACGACCGAGCGATTGGGCAGACCCGGAAGCGCGGCGCCGAGCGCGTGCTGCGTCGGCAGGTCCCAGAGGCGCACCGTCCCGTCCGGGCTGCCAGTGGCGAGCGTGCCACCGTCCGGGCTGACCGACTCCCAGTCCACGCGTCCGGCATGGCCGATGAACCTGCGCGTAGCGGGTTTCCACTCCTCCGCCAGGTTGTTCGGCCCCGGCTCCTCGACCGACCACAGTCGCGCCCAGCCCTTGTAGCTCCCACCCACCAGGTAGCGCCCGTCCGGGGTGAAGCGCACCAGGTCCCACACCGTCTCCGACTCAAGAAGCGTCGAGGTCCGCCGGCGCCCGGTCAGCTCGACGACCTCGACGGGCCCTGTCGGGGGGCGCGTCAGGGCCAGCTTGCGCCCGTTAGGGCTGAGGGAGATGTCGCCGACGGCCGGGAAGCGCAGCGGACGTCCGGCGGGCTCGCCCGAGGGCAGCTTCCACAGGCGCACGACCGCCTCGTCCGCCGTCCCCCGGCCATCGCTCGAGGTCGCCATCAGGCGTCCATCCGAGCTGAAGCTGGGGGTCGAGACGGCGTCGCGATGCCCCCGCATTCGCTTGACGATTCTTCCCCCGCGCGGATCGACGAGCGCCAGGAAGCCGTCCTCTCCGCCGACGACGAGAAGTCGACCGCGCGGCGCGAACCCCATCCCGGCTATTGGCCCGGTGGGAACGGCACGGAAGCGCAAGATGGGGCGCAGCGTTTGCGTGTCGACCAGGGCTACCGTGCCGTCACCCTGCCCGATCGCCAGCACGCCCCCATCGGGGCTGAGGGCGTAGCGGGGGAGCCCCGTGATCTCGGCTCCCGTCGTGAACGGCCGACCGAGGCGTCGGGTGCCCCCGAGATCCCAGATCAGGGCTTTCCCGTCGAGTCCGGTCGTGTACAGGATCTCCCCGTCGCCCGTGATGGCCAGCCCGGTGACCTGCCCAGCATGGCCTTCCAGCGTCTCACCCGCCGCGGCACGCGCGACGTCCCAGACGATCAGCCGGCCGTCCTCGCCAGCCGTGATCGCGGTGCGCCCATCGGCGCTGAACGTCGACTCCACGACCGCGCCGGTGTGCCGCCCGGCGGCTCGGCGCAGTGCGCCGGTGTCGAGCCGGAGGAAGCGCACCGATCCGTCGCGGCCACCGACGAGCATGGTGCGATCGTCGGGGCTCAGGCTCGCGTGCTCCGCGACCGGCAGCCGGCGCAGCGGGCTCAGCGTACGGGCGTTGCGGATCAGTGTCTTCTCGCCGCCGCCGGCCGTCACGAGCCGCCGCCCGTCTCCGGTGAGCATGAGCGTTCCCAGGCCCGGACTCATGCGTCTTGCGCGTCCGAGCGGTCGTCCGCCCAGCACGCCGAAGCGGCGTACGACCGTCCCGCGATCCCCGGGGAGCGCGATCGCGGCGATCAGCCGCCGTCCGTCCGGCGAGAAGCGCATCGCGTACATGACCCGGCCTCGACCGACCCGAAGTGAGCTGAGCGCGCGGTGCGTACGGGCGTCAAGGATCACCGGTTTGCCACCGCCGACCGCGACGCGAGAGCCGTTCGGGCTGAAGCGCACCTCGGGCCTCAGCTCGGCGTCGATGATCACGCCCGCGAGGCCGGGGATGGTCGCTGGTGGGCCCTTGGGCAGTCGCGTGCGGGTGTCGACGAACCGCAGCCTCCCGTCGTTCTCCAAGAATGCGAGCGTGCGTCCGTCGGGACTCAGATCGAGGCCGATCAAGCGGTCGCCGTCGCCGCGCAGCACTCCGATCGCCGCCGGGCTCTCGAGCAGCCCCGCCAACAGGTTGCCGCGCGTCTGGACCGTGTCGTCGAGCTCGACACCCTGGCGTGCCAGCAGCAGGGAGCGGTCGAGGTCGTCCTCGACGAGAGCCTGAGCGCCCAGCCGCTGCGCATCCGCGGCAACCGCCTCGTCGCGTGCGTTGCCTCGCTCCGCGAGAGCGACGACGCTTGCGATCACCGCGAACACGAGCAGCGCCCCCACACCCGCGAGCCGGGAGCGCAGGCGCCGCTGAGAGCGTTCGCCGGCCGCACGACTGGCGTC